>VFSW01000094.1_pt1 | contig 105970 bp, 84 predicted proteins | sample 5358111 | NCBI WGS metagenome assembly VFSW01 (sample SAMN11554181, study PRJNA540505) | mine drainage metagenome | isolation source: sediment from site ElyBrook_90M | place: USA: Ely Copper Mine, Vershire, VT | collected 2017 | reverse complement strand
CAACAAAAGTTGTGCATTTAAAAATCTCATCTCATTGAAAAAAAAGAGAAATTGCATTTTCACGAGCCAAAATACCAGCTCAAAATGAGCTGCTTTTGGTCATTTTTGAGTCCATTTTGAGTCCACTTTGAGTCTATTTTGACCCGTTTTCGACTCTATTTTTAAGGCCATTTTGAATTGTTTTCGACTCAAATCTGACCCCAAATGTCTCTTGCAAAACTCGATTGCAAGCAATTTTTTATGCGTTGGCAATGACTTGGCCCCGGAGGGGACATCGATAATAGCCCAGGATGAACCCCAAGCGTAGCGAAGGGGGGAATCCTGGGTTAGCCAGCAACCAAACCCCGCGCCCCGGAGGGTCGCCCGAACATAGCCAATAGTTTTCTTGGTAATTTTGAAGTGGCAACAATTTTGATTTTGGAGGGCATGTGACTCAAAAGTGGGATGCGCAGCAATACGGGGCGAATGCGGCGTTTGTGCATGGGCTGGCTGGCGGGGTGGTGGAGTGGCTGGCCGCAAAGACTGGCGAGTGCATCCTTGATCTTGGTTGCGGAGATGGCCAACTGACGGCGCAGTTGATCGCAGGCGGCGCGGATGTTGTGGGAGTTGATGCCTCAGAGGCGATGGTTGCTGCGGCGCGTGGGCGAGGGATTCAGGCTGAGCTTGGAAATGTGGAGGCGCTGCCCTTTCAATCAAATACATTTGACGCGGTTTTTTCGAATGCCGTCTTGCATTGGGTGAAAAATCACGATGCGATGCTCGGCGAGGTGCGGCGTGTGCTGCGTCCGGGTGGTAGATTTGTCGCGGAGTTCGGGGGCCACGGAAATATTGCCGCGATCTGCGTAGCGCTGCGTGCCGTGCTCGATCGTCATGGATTGGGGAAACTTGAGGATGGCGTGAATTATTATCCGTCGGTTGAGAGCTATCGCGCGAGATTGCAGCGGCATGGATTTCAGGTGGAGCAGATTCAGTTGATTCCGAGGCCGACGCTACTGCCTGAGAGCGGAATGGATGGTTGGTTGAGGACTTTTCGCCGTGGCGTACTCGACGCCCTGCCGGAAGAGTTGCGTGAGCCGGTTGTGAAAGAGACAGTTGCATTGCTGGCGCATGTGTTGCGCGATGAGAGCGGCCAGTGGACGGCGGATTATGTGCGGCTCAGGTTTGCGGCACGTCTTTAAGCGGAGTGGATCGAATCCCAGGTCCGCGTCGCTGGAGCTGGGGTTCACGTACGGATGAGAGAGCTAACAGCCGAGAGCTGATGGCTTTGCGATTATTTAGATTCTTTGGACTCTTTTGACTGATTTGATTCTTCGTCCTTCTCGCTGGGGGGCGTTGCTGTATGCAGTTTTTTCATTTCTTTGGTAGCGGTTTCCTCATTGACGGGAGTGACTTTAATGCCCGTCGCCATGGCTCCAGATGTCCATTTGAAATAGTAAATCTTGCCGGCTTCGGCCTCGAAGCGTGCCCGTTCATTGATTTTTTTTGTGGCATCGTTAATCGCCGCGCCGGTGGATTGGATGATGCCCCCGTAGTACATTTTTGGCAATCCAGTGATGACAACGGTGCCTGGAGTGACTTCGGTCCACGCATATTCGTCGTTGTGCAGGTAGGCAAGATAGACGCCGTTGACATAAAGATGGTCATGGGCTGCGGAGCCGGTGAATCGATAAGTTCGATAAATGCAGATAAGCGCTTTTCCGGTGGAGGGTGCGGCCGGCATGGGCGGCATCACGGTTGGTTTAGTGTCTTGAGCTGCGGGAACTGGAGTTTGGGCCGCGATGTTCAGCGCAGTGAAGGCGAGTAAGATGGCTGCGAAAAAATGGAATGTGCTGATGCCGGGGCGATTCCGGACAAGAGCATTGTGAGGCATGATTTGCATGAGGGTTCTCCTTTCTTGCGAATGGGGATTCGTTTCCAACGAAACATAATACATCTGCTTTTCAAGGATGTACTGTGACGAAAAATAATTAGTGAGAGACAGGCTGTGCTAAATCATTGAGCAGGAATATCGGAGTGCATTGAATCCCAGGCCCGCTGTGCTGGACCTGGGGGAGCCGTTAGCTGGAGTGTCATGCGGAGTTGAGTGGCAGAAGATTATTTGAAGAAGAGCATCTTTGCGCCGACAGCCATGAGCGAGAAGCCAAAGATTCTGCGTAGCCAGAGGTCGGGAATGTATTGGGCAAATCTTGCGCCGAAGTATCCACCGACGAAAAAGCCAATAGCAAGGAGGATAGCGATTCGAATATCAACATTGCCTTTTTTGTAGTACTCATAGAAGGCGAGTGCGCCAACCGGAGCGAGCAATGCGCCGAGCGATGTTCCCTGAGCGCGGTGTTGGGACATGCCAACCAGCCATACCAGGGCTGGAACCATCAGGATTCCACCGCCAAGTCCAACAATTCCAGAAAAAATTCCTATCAAAAATCCCAACAGCAGCATGAGCCAGGTCATGGTTCTCTCCTGAGTTACTTATATAGCCTAAATCAGCCAGGGAACTGGCAGTGAGGCTGATAGTTCCCTGGCTGATTCCTGTTGGTAACTTAGTTTGGCAGATAATTCAGCTACTCGGCGGCCAGCGCCTTGGTGCGGAAGAGCAATCCGCCGACAGCGCCTGCGATGCTTGGGACGAGCAGGAAGAGCCAGAGTTGCGAGAGTGCAGTGCCACCGACTAACAGAGCGGGACCAAAGCTGCGAGCCGGGTTCACGCTGACGCCGGTGATGTGAATGCCGAAGATGTGAATGACAACGAGGGTGATGCCGATGGCCATTCCGGCAAAGCCGGAGGGAGCGATTTTCTGGGTTGAGCCCAGGATGACAATGACGAAGATCAGTGTGGCGACAAACTCAAAGAGGATGGCTGAGGTGATGTTGTAACCGCCTTGATAGCCGGCTCCCCAGCCATCCTGGCCGAGACCTTTGAGAGCGATATCGTAGCCTCCGGCAACGCCGCTGACGATCAGAGAGAGGACCCACGCGGCGAGGGTGCCGCCGGCAAATTGTCCGATCCAGTATCCGAACATGTCTTTCAATGACATTCTTCCAGCGACGAAGACGCCGATGCTGACGGCGGGGTTGATGTGGCATCCGGAGATGGGTCCAATGCCGTATGCGGCTGCAATCAGTCCAAATCCGAAAGCGAACGCAATGCCGAGAATGCCGACCTTGTCACCTGCAATAACTGCGGTGCCGCATCCAAAGAGCACCAGGAAAAAGGTGCCCACGAGTTCAGCCAGATATTTCTTCATTTTTCCTCCAGATTTGCGCGTTAAGTCATTGGGATACATGGGGATTGAACTACAGAACCATGCTCGAGCGGAGTTTTTCAGATGAGAGAGGAGCGAGTCAATTAGAAAGTGAATGGCAACTGGAAAAGATGAGTACACGGACGAAATTCTTCGGAATTCATCGTCCTTTAGCAATCCATTCGCCTGATTGAATTAATCTGTTAACGTTTGGTGCGGCTGGGTAATCAATTGACTGGCCGCCGACAGAGGGCAGAGCTTGAGTCAGACTATTGTTGTGCTTGAGGATGACGTTGATATTGCTCGGCTGGTGCAGCATCATCTGGAGGGCGCAGGATTTGTTCCGCGCGTCTACCATACGCCGGCGAATGTAGTCTCCGATGCTGAACGGCAGCCACCGGCATTGTTTTTGCTGGATATTATGGTTCCGGGCGGCGATGGTCTGGATCTTTGCCGGCGTTTGCGCAATCATAATGGACTCTCGACGGTGCCGATTATTTTTTTGACGGCGCGTGCCAGCGAGAATGATCGCGTGCTGGGGCTGGAGCTCGGCGCGGATGATTACATCACCAAGCCATTTGCGACACGTGAACTGGTGGCGCGCGTCAAGGCAGTACTGCGCAGGTTTGAGCGTCCTTCAGCGCCTTCAGTGATCACGTTTGAAGAGGTCGTCATCGACGCCAACGCGATGCAACTGACGGTGCGTGGCGAGTTGACGACGACGACAGCCACTGAGTTCCGGCTGCTGGATTATCTGGCGCGGCATCCGGGAAGAGTCTTCAGCCGCGACCATCTGCTGGATGCGGTTTGGGGCGATGCGCGTTTTGTGACGCCTAGGTCGGTGGATGTGTATGTGCGGCGCATCAGAGAGAAGATTGAGATTGACCCGGAAGAACCTCGCTACCTGAAGACGGTGCGTGGAGCCGGTTACCGATTTGAACTGCCCAAGGGCGTTTGACTCGAAGCGCAGTTCTTGCAAAGACTTTACTCACAACTAAAGCTAGAATTGACTCATCAGGATTGAGTCACGCGATGACGCGCAAATATTTTGTGAGATTGCTGGGACTTTTTGCGCTGATGCTGGTGCTGCACACGGTGGTGAGCTATCTGCTCTTCCACGAGGTGCTGGCCCGCACAGTGCAGGAGCAGATGCGCGTCTTGGAGTGGGATGCGCTGCTGGCGTGGCTGCTGGCCATTCTTCTGATGCTGCCGGTGATGGTATGGGTTGCGGCGGTGATCTCGAATCGTCTGAAGCGCGTGATCGGATTTGCGAATTATCTGGCCGAAGGGCATTTGGAGGCGCGGCTCGACCTGGGCCGTGGAGATGAACTCTACGAGATTGAACAGGCACTGAACCGGACAGCGGCGCGGCTGGAGGGGAGCTTTACCGAGCTCGAAAGCCGGCGGCAGGATTTGGCGTTGATGCTCGATTCGATGCAGGAGGCCGTTGTCGCGGTCGGTGCGGATGGCACAGTGCGGTGGTCAAATGCGCTGATGCAACAGATTGCGGGGACGCAGATACGCATGGATCGTGCGCTGGTGCACTCGATGCGGGACCCTGACCTGCTGGCAGCGATTGCTGAGACGTTGACTGAGGGAGTGTTGCGCACAGGGCGTGCGTATTCGCTGGTGCCAGGAAGGATTTACGAGATCAACGCGGCGCCGCTGCCCGGTGGCGGAGCGCTGGCCGTGCTGCATGATGTCACTGCGATTGAAGCGGCGGAGCAATCGCGCAGAGATTTTATTGCGAATGTGAGCCATGAGTTGCGCACGCCGTTAACTTCGATTCAAGGGTATGTGGAAACGCTGCTTGAGGGTGATCTGCCGAAGGAAGAGACGCTGCGCGAGTTTCTGATGATCATCCACAAGAACGCGAACCGCATGAACCGGCTGACGGAAGATCTGCTGACGCTGGCAACGGTGGAGAGCCCGAATTACAAGGTGCATCCGAGAGCTGTGAAGGCGAGTTCGCTGCTCAAGGATGCGGTTGAATCGCTCAGCGGCGTGGTTGAAGATGCGGATTTGACTCTGGAGGTGACAGGCGCGCCGGAAGAATTGGTGTTGGCCGATCCGGATGCAATCATCCAGGTCTTTGGAAATTTGATTCAGAATGCAGTGAAATATGCGGCGCACGGGAGGCGGATTCGGATTGGGGCTGTGCGTGGTGATGGTGTGGTGGAGTTCCGCGTGCAGGATTTTGGTCCGGGTATCGCATCGGATCATGTTGACCGCATCTTTGAGCGCTTCTATCGTGTGGATAAGGCGCGCTCCCGGGAATCGGGCGGAACCGGGCTGGGATTGGCGATTTGCTGGAATATTGTGCAGGCTCACCGGGGCCGGATTTTTGCTCAGAGTGAGCTTGGTGCGGGGACAACATTTTGTTTCACTTTGCCGCTTGAGATACCCGAAGAGCCGGATCAAGGGATGCCATAAGCTGGGGAAGCGGCCAGGTACGGGTAATTTCTGTTGAGAAATTCAACTGCCGTTAACATGAGCGCGGGATGATGGTAGAGGTAGAAGTAAATTTTGCAGTTATGGAGTTTGACAGTGAAAAAAGCAGGATTGCTGATTCTAGTTTTGATGATTTTCGTTGGCACGGTACAAGCGCAAAAGATCACCGGCGCCGGCGCAACCTTTCCTTATCCCATGTACTCGAAGTGGTTCAGCGAGTACAGCGCGGCGCACCCCGGAGTTGAAATCAATTACCAGTCGATTGGTTCTGGCGGCGGCATTCGCCAGGTGACGGCTGGCACAGTGGACTTTGGAGCATCTGACGGGCCAATGACAGATGAGCAGATTGCCCAGTCCAAGATTAAATTGATTCACATTCCGACAGTGATGGGCGCTGATGTCCCAGCGTACAACATACCCGGTGTACAAGATGTGAAATTCAGCCCTGATGTATTGGCAGACATTTTTTTGGGAAAAATTACTAACTGGAATGATCCACGCATCGCGAAGGACAACGCAGGAGTTCACTTTCCTGACCAGAAAATCATTGTTATTCATCGTTCTGATGGCAGCGGGACGACCTATATCTGGACTGATTATCTGAGCAAAGTGAGCAAGGAATGGGCCAACGGCCCGGGCAAGGGGACTGCAGTCAGTTGGCCAACAGGCATCGGCGGCAAGGGCAACGAAGGTGTTGCAGGATTGGTTCGCCTGACCCCTGGAGCGCTTGGTTATATTGAGCTCATCTATGCTCTGCAGAACAAAATCTCCTATGGTTCGGTGAAGAATCCAGCCGGCAATTTTTTGCTCGCGACTACGGATGGTGTTACCGAAGCAGCGGCCAGCGTGAAGCAGATGCCGGATGATTTCCGCGTATCCATTACCAACGCACCCGGAGCCAAAGCGTATCCGATTTCGAGCTTTACTTGGCTGCTTGTACCGGTAAAGAGCCAGGATCCAGCTAAGGGAAAAGTCATCAAGGACATGCTGAGCTGGATTATCAAATCAGGCGAAAGCGAGGCAACATCGCTTTCCTATGCGCCACTGCCGGCGAATGTGGCAGAAAAGGTGCTTAAGGCTGTTTACGCTCTGCAATAGGCCATGGAATCAATAAGTTAGGACTGGAGGCCAGTGCAATCAGTACTGGCCTTCATTTTTTTGGGACAGTTGAGCACCGTTTTTCACCGCCAAGCCATTGTTTTCATTTGAATCCGCCGAATTTGTAACATTCCTTTCACAATTCACCGATAGCCTAATTCAGGTGGACTCCTCTGTGACAGAGACTCGTATCCCTAAAACCCAAGTAGAGTTTCAAGCTGGCCCAGAGAGTGAGAATGGCGCAGGCTCTGAAGCAACTGCTGCGAACGTGCCTCCAGCGATCTCCGAGGTACGCAGGTTTTTGCTCTCGCGCGGAAATTCTTCGCTCGCAGATGGCGGATTTCGTTGGCTGATGGTTATCTGCGCCTTGAGCATCTTTGCCATTGTTGTTCTGATCGGCACTGTACTTGTACGCAGTTCGGAATTGACTCGAGCAAAATTTGGTTTCAAATTCTTTTTCGACCAGATGTGGGATCCGGTCAACGGTAACTTTGGTGCACTGCCTTTTATCTACGGAACCTTGGTCACATCGCTGCTGGCTTTGCTGATTGCCGTGCCGTTGGCTCTGGGTTTAGCCATCTTCCTCACTGAGATGAGCCCGAAGTTTCTGCGTGGCCCACTTGCTTTCATCACCGAACTTCTGGCTGCAATCCCGAGTATTATTTATGGATTATGGGCAGTATTCGTACTGGTTCCGTTGATGCGCGATCATGTCAACCCTATCCTGATTCGTTTCTTCGGCTGGACGACACTTTTTAGCGGAGATAATCTCGGGCTTGGCTTTTTGACATCAGGAGTTATTCTCGCTGTGATGATTTTGCCCATTATCTCTTCACTGACGCGCGAAGTGATGACGGCCGTGCCGCACTCTCAACGTGAGGCGGTTCTCGCCCTCGGCGCGACGCGATGGGAGATGATACGCGTCGGAGTTTTGCGCAATGCGCGGATTGGCATTGTAGGCTCCATCATTCTCGGCCTCGGCCGCGCCTTTGGAGAGACGATGGCCGTGACGATGGTCATCGGCAACACGCCGGAGATTCATAAATCGCTGCTTGCTACAGGAAACACCATGGCCTCGGTCATTGCCAATGAATTCAGCGAAGCGGCTGACGATCTGCACCTGAGCGCTCTGATTGAGATTGGACTTGCCCTCTTCATTGTGACCATTATCATCAACGCAATTGCCCGCTTACTGGTTTGGGCAGTCACCAGCGGCGCACCAGCACGCGTGAACTAAGGGAAGCCTATGAGAATCGATCAACAATTCAGCTTCCGCACACGATGGCGCGCATGGAGTGACACGATGGCGAGCGGACTTGCGATCCTCGCCACAATTTTGGTCATTCTGCCCCTGGTCGCAATCTTTGTTTATCTGATTTACATGGGTGCCAGTTCGCTCAACCTGGCTTTTTTCACGCAGATTCCTAAACCGGTGGGTGTCTCCGGTGGCGGCATGGCCAACGCCATTGTCGGCTCAGCTATCATTCTCGCGCTAAGCAGCATTCTGGGTGTGCCGATCGGCATCAGCGGCGGAATTTTTCTGGCGGAGTTTGGGCGAGGAACGAAGCTCGCGAATGCGATCCGGTTTACAGCAGATGTTCTGAACGGTGTCCCTTCAATCGTGATGGGCATTGCAGTGTACGCATTGGTAGTAAAACCGCAGGGACACTTCTCGGCGTTTGCCGGAGGCGTGGCGCTGGGAATCATGATGATCCCGACGATCACGCGAACGACGGAAGAGATGTTGCTGATGGTGCCACATGCGATTCGCGAGGCGGCGCTGGGGCTTGGCGTGCCGAATTGGCGCTCGGTGCTGTCGATTACACTTAAGACCGCATCCCCGGGAATTATTACCGGCTGCATGCTGGCTTTTGCGCGCGTGGCGGGTGAGACGGCACCGCTGATTTTTACGGTGCTGGGCAATTCGTTCTGGAGCACGAACATCAACCAGCCGATTGCCGCACTGCCTTTGCAAATTTATGTTTTTGCGATTTCGCCGTATGATGACTGGCACAGGCTGGCATGGGCGGGCGCACTGGTTCTAATTATTTTGATTGTTCTTGCCGTTTCGCTGGTGCGTTATGTGACCAGTCGCGGCGTCATGAAGGGGGCAAGTTAAGTGGGCGTTGGCATTGAAGTCACGAATCTGAATGCCTGGTACGGCGCGACGCATACGCTTCAGGACATCAACCTGAACATCCCGCCCAATCAGGCGACCGCGCTCATTGGCCCCTCGGGCTGCGGCAAGAGTACATTTGTGCGGTGCATCAATCGCATGCACGAGACGAATCCGATTGCGCGTGTGACAGGTACAGTGCGCATCGGCGATTTGGACATTTATGAGGACGCAAAACCGGTAGAGATTCGACGTCGCGTAGGAATGGTTTTTCAGCGGCCCAACCCATTTCCGACGATGAGCATTTATGACAATGTGGCTTCAGGATTGAAGTTGAATGGGTACAGCAATCGTCGCGCACTGGATGAGATTGTGGAGAAGTCGCTGCGCAACTCGGCGCTTTGGGATGAAGTGAAGGACGAACTCAAGAAGAAATCCGGAGCGAGTCTTTCAGGTGGTCAGCAGCAGCGACTTTGCATTGCGCGCGCACTGGCAGTTGATCCTGAGGTGCTGTTGATGGACGAGCCGGCTTCGGCACTCGATCCCGTTTCAACATCGAAGATTGAGGATCTGATTTTTGAACTCAAAAGCCAGTACACAATCGTGATTGTGACGCATAATATGCAGCAAGCGGCACGTGTCGCGGAGAAGACCGGGTTTTTCCTGAACGGTCGCATGGTTGAGTTTGATTCGACGCACAAGATTTTCACCAACCCCAGTGACAAGCGCACAGAAGATTACATCACGGGCAGGTTCGGATGACACGCATACGCTTTCAACGCAGTCTCGATGAATTAAAGGAACAGCTTCTGGTGATGGCTGGCCTCGCCGAGCAGGCTATCCAGCGCGCCACTGAAGCTTATCGTGTGCGCGATCTTTCCATCTGCGAATTGGTGATGCGCAGTGAGGTGGCCATCAATCGGCTGGAACGCGAGATTGATCAGGCGGCGCTTGATCTGCTGGCGATGGAACAGCCGATGGCGATTGATTTGCGATTTATTTTGAGTGTGATCAAGATCAATGCTGACCTGGAACGCGTGGGCGATGCAGCCAAGAGCATTGTTGACCGCGTGCGCAGCATGGATACGATGCCTGTGATCGATTTGCCGGTGGATATTCCCAAGATGGCGACGCTCGCTGCTGCTATGGTGCGCAAGAGCTTGCAAGCATTTATTGAGGCTGATGCGGAGATTGCCGAGAGCGTATTGACGATGGACGATGCCGTGGATGCAATGAATAAATCAGCGCATCTGGCATTGACCACCGTAATGTCTGAGCAGGGCCACTATGCGCCACAAGCCTTGAATGCGCTGATGATTTGCCGCAGTCTGGAGCGCGTTGCCGATCACGCGACAAACATAGCCGAGGATGTGATTTTCTGGGTCAAGGGCGATGATGTGCGCCACCACAAGAGCCTGGCAAAGAGTGAACTGAAGGCTGCAAAGCTTGCGGCCAAGCTGGCTGCCGAGCAAGGGGATACTTTGCAAAATGAAATCGACAAGCAGGATCCTGGTGCGCAGAGCAGAGAGTAGTCGGGCGGAAATTTCAAACAGAAAAAGCCGGCTGAAGCAGTAATGCTTCAGCCGGTTTTCTTTTGTGCTTCGAAATTATTCACCGGCTACTGCGGCTGCAACGCCTTCAGCTGATGCAGGACGAAAATATCCCCAACCGTTTTTTTGAGCAGCTTCGAGCAAGGCCGGCGATGGGTTGATGGGGAATGGATTTTTCGCAATCGCGAGCATGGCGAGATCGTGAATTGAATTTCCAAAGACTGCATCGGGAGCTGGCAGACCAATACGACGCAGCGATTCGGCTTTGCCTTCGTCGGTTGGAACGTCGACAATCTCGCTGGTCAGAATTCCGTTCGCGACCTTGACTTCAGCGGCGAGGATGCGCTCCTCAGGAATGTCATAGCGGCGCACGCCTTCAGCGATCACCCACTTGTTGGTCGAACTGACGGCCCACAGCTCCACATTGTGCTTACGCAGTTTAGCGATCAAAGAGTCAAGTTCGGGGAAAATATTCTTCACGACGAACTCGCGGACGTATCGCGCGGCGGCGGCGCAAATTTCATCTTCGTGAAGGCCGGAATACATTTGAGTCATCTCGCCACAGATGACGAGCTCGCTGACAGTGCCAGCCTGGTAGGCGCGATGGCGTGTGTCAATCCAGTCGCTGACTTCGCGCGAGACAAGTCCCTGTTCGATGGACCAGACCATGAAGCCGTAGCCGGCGTCACCGCTCCAGAGTGTTCCATCACAATCAAAGACCGCAACCCTGGGGTTGATCGAAAGCACGCGCTCTTCCAGTTCATCAGCGGACCACTTGGGGGAATCAACAACCATCATTGACAATACATTTCCTCAGGATTGAAAAATATTCCTTACTCTTTCTATTTTCGTTCATATGAAGCGGAATTGCACGTTTTTAGATGATTAAGCTTTGATGAAGAGGGGATGTCGATGTTGATTCCTGTACAGAATGGTTCGGGAGTTTTGATGTTCACTGCACGCGTATCGATGCGCAGAGATAATTGAATCATGCAAGCTGCCGGCAATTCCATTCTGTTGCGCGAGTATCAGGGCTATTTGCGCGTTGAAAAAGGGCTGCGTCCGTTGACGTGCGAGGCTTATGAAGGCGACCTCAACACGTTTGCCGAGTTCATTGAGAAGCGCAATGGGATTCTGATGAGCGCAACGGGCGAGGACCTCTCGGCTTTTCTTGAACATCTGCGCACACATAACATTGATGCGCGATCAATAGCGCGGAAGCTGAGTTGCTTAAGGGGATTTTACAAATGGCTGCTCAAGGATGGGCGCATTCATCACGATCCGACGGTGAACATTGATTCGCCGAAGACGTGGAAGGTGCTTCCGAAATCACTTGCCGAGCCGGAGATGACGGAAATGCTGGAGCGCGCTCAGCTTGCGGCAACGCATCCTCAGGCGCGAGCAACCGATCTGCGCGATCGTGCAATTCTTGAGTTGTTGTATGCGGGCGGTTTGCGCGTTTCTGAAGTGACCGGGTTGAATACGAGCGATCTTTCGCTGGATGCTGGGCGGGTGCTGGTGCGCGGCAAGGGCGACAAGGAAAGAATTGTGCCGCTGGGTCGCACGGCGATTGAGGCGCTGGAAATTTATTTGCGCGAAGGGCATCCGCATCTGGCGCGCATCAGTTCCTCGCGTGCGCGGAGGCAGGATGGGGCGAAGCTTTTTCTTTCACTGCGCGGTATGCCTCTGACGCGGCAATGGATCTGGCAACTGGTGAAGATGGCAAACAAATCGGCGAGCCCGCATCGTCTGCGCCACAGTTGCGCGACGCACATGGTGGAGCATGGCGCGGATCTGCGCAGCGTGCAGTTGTTGCTGGGGCACGCGGATATTACAACGACGCAGGTTTATACACACCTGGCGCTGGGCCGGTTGAAGACCGTGCATCGCGAGCATCACCCGCGAGCGACAAGGAAAGCAGCAGAAGGTTCTGGCAACGTGATTGCATTTCCGCAAAAGAAGGCGGGGATCACCGGTTCGGCAATTTATGAAGGGGAGCCGGCATGAGCGCCTCATTTGTGATTGAAGCGGAGAGCGTTGGGTTAAAGCACGCGGCGGCTAATCTGTCGAATACGTTGCTGGGCAAGTTGGTCGTTGAGTACTTGCGCGTGCTGTCAAGCGAGCGTGGCGCGTCGACGCACACGTTGCGTGCGTATGAACGCGAATTGCATGGGTTCGTTGCCTACATCGCCGAGTGCGAAGGGGAGGCGCAAACCCCGGCTGGAATTCAGCATACGCGGATTCGCGCGTATCTCGGGACGCTTTACGAGCGTGGGCTTTCAAAGGCGTCGGCGGCACGTGCGCTTGCGGCGATCCGGAGTTGGTTCAAGTGGCTGGCACGTACGCATCATGTGGATCAAAATGTGGCGGCGCTGGTGGCCACTCCGAAGTTGCCGAAGCATCTGCCGCGCGTTCCGTCGATTGAAGAGATGAACCAGGTAGTTGATTCGGTGACAGACGATGTGGCGAGTTGGCCGAAACGCGATGCTGCGATTTTGGAATTGTTGTATGGATGCGGCATTCGAAACGCGGAGTTGACGGGGTTGAATCTTGCCGATATTCACTGGGCGAATGATGCGTTGCTGGTGCGTGGTAAAGGGCAGAAACAAAGGTTTGTTCCGCTGGGTGATGCTGCGGCGCAGGCATTGCGCGCGTACATGGTGGAGCGGGCTGCGAAGTTAAGTGCGGCGAATGCGGATACACCGGCGCTGTTTATCAATTTGCATCTGCGCGGAATTGAAGAGGGAAAGGAAACGCGGTTGACGACGCGCAGTATTGGACGGATCGTGAAGCGGATTGCGATTTTGCGCGGGCTCTCTTCAGATGTGCATCCGCATACCTTGCGGCATGCTTTTGGAACGCATCTGCTTGAAGAAGGTGCGGATTTGCGCGCGATTCAGGAATTGTTGGGGCATGAGCGGCTCTCCACGACGCAGCGTTATACGCAGTTGACGACGGCGCAACTGGAACAGGTTTATGACCGGACGCATCCGAGGGCGAGGTAAACTATTCACAATCGAGAACATATAAATGTGTTGATATTATTCATAAATAGTGCTACATTAAATGCAGCCCCGGCAGTACGCTATCCACATTCGATCCAGTGGAGGCCGATCCCGAGGGCTTTTTTATTTTATGCCAACCGCTATTATGATCGACGGAGGGTTCTTTCTACGCAGGTTTCCGGCCTGCTATCCCCGCAGAGACAAGACAGACGCAAAAGTAGTAGCCAAAACAGCATTTGAATTAGCATTGTCGCATCTGGAAGAACGCAAGGGTGTTCAACATGAACTTTACAGAATATTTTTCTACGATTGTGTGCCGCTTTTAAAGAAAGCACACTTCCCGATTACGCGGAAGGCAACAGATTTTTCTAAGACACCCCAGGCAATTTTCAGATTGGCATTGCATGAAGAGTTGAGGAAGCAAAGGAAAGTTGCATTGCGTCTGGGCCATTTGCTTGATAGAACACAATGGGCACTGCGTGAAGGCAGGCTGGCACAGTTGCTGGACGGGAGTCTGGATTTCAGAAGCTTGACGGATGATGATTTCTATTTCGATACCATTCAAAAAGGTGTGGATATGAGAATCGGAATTGATATCGCATCATTGAGTTTCAAGCGACAGGTGGATCAAATCATATTGGTAGCAGGTGACTCGGATTTTGTACCAGCTGCAAAATTGGCGAGACGTGAGGGTATTGATTTTGTACTGGATCCATTGTGGAGTGTTGTTCATCCTTCACTTCAGGAGCATGTGGACGGTGTTCGATCAACGTGTCCAAATCCTCAGAGCATAAAAAAGACTACCGTTAGCTCATAATGGTTATAACTAAACCACAATTTAATCTGTGCCCACCCCCACCATTTACACTTATAGATGGAGAAATACGCCTTGTTTGAGAAGATTCTGACGAAAATATTTGGCACTTCGAATGAACGTATCCTCAAGCGGATTACGCCCATCGTGGCCACCATCAACGCATTTGAGCCCGAGATTCAGAAGCTTACGGATGAGCAACTGCGCGAGAAGACAGTCGAGTTTCGTGCGCGCATTGCAAAGCGCCTTGAAGGCCTGAAAGATGCGGACGAGATCAAGGCTGCGGAGCGCGAAGCCCTGGACGAGATTCTGCCCGAGGCTTTCGCCGTAGTGCGCGAGGCAGGATGGCGCGCGGTGAAGATGCGCCACTTCGACGTGCAGTTGATTGGCGGAATGGTTTTGCATCAGGGCAAGATCAGCGAAATGAGAACCGGTGAAGGCAAAACGCTGGTGGCGACGCTGCCTTGCTATCTGAATGCGCTTGCAGGACGTGGCGTGCACGTTGTGACGGTCAACGATTACCTGGCCAAGCGCGACGCAGAGTGGATGGGCAAGATCTACGGCTTCCTCGGAATGACTGTGGGCGTGATTGTGCACGATCTGGATGACAGCCAGAGGCGCGAGGCTTACGGTTCGGATATTACCTACGGAACCAATAACGAGTTTGGATTCGATTATCTGCGCGACAACATGAAGTTTGAGATCAAGGATTGCGTGCAGAGGGGACATTACTACGCGATCGTCGACGAAGTTGACTCGATTCTCATTGACGAAGCGAGAACGCCGCTGATCATCTCCGGACCTACGGATCAGACGACGGACAAGTATGCGAAGGTGCGCAAAATTATTCCGCAGTTGGAGCAGGGCGAAGAGACGGAACGCGACGAGAAGAAATATTTCACTGGCGATTATGTTGTAGATGAGAAGCAACGCACTATTGGCGTGACAGATGAAGGCTGGGTGCACATTGAGGAATTGCTTGGCATCGACAACATTGCCGACGCAGAAAACTGGGATCTGAAGCATTACGTGGAGACAGGCATCAAAGCGCATGCGCTTTACAAACGCGATGTGGAATATGTGGTGAAGGAAGGCGAAGTCATCATTGTTGACACCTTCACTGGCCGTTTAATGCCGGGCCGTCGCTGGTCGGATGGTTTGCACCAGTCAATTGAAGCAAAAGAAAATGTCAATATTCGCAAGGAAGATCAAACGCTTGCGACGATCACTTTCCAGAATTATTTCCGCCTTTATCAAAAACTCTCCGGCATGACAGGCACGGCTGAGACGGAAGCTGCGGAGTTCGAGAAGATTTACAAGCTTGAGATCGTGGTGATTCCAACGAACAAGCCGATGCTGCGCATTGAAAACCCTGATGTGGTTTTTCGCACGGTGAAGGAAAAATACCTGGCCGTGGCGGATGAAATTGCAGCGCTGCATGAAAGTGGCCAGCCTGTGCTGGTAGGCACAACATCGATTGAGAAATCGGAGTTGCTCAGTGGATATCTGCAACGCAAGGGTGTGCGGCACACGGTACTGAACGCCAAGTTCCATGAGCGTGAGGCCGAGATTGTGGCGCAGGCGGGCCGTCATGGAACGGTGACGATTGCGACGAACATGGCAGGCCGCGGAACGGATATTCTGCTGGGCGGCAATGCGGAGTTCATGGCGCGCCAGGAGTTGGTGAAGAAGAATAAGGCACGCGCGATCAGTGTGGCAGAGGGTGCACTCAGCCCGACGGCGGCGGCTGGATTCCAGAGATTTTACTACCAGGGGCAGGAGTTTGAAGTCGGCGACGCGGATTGGAATGAAACTTTTGCAGCGCATAATGTGGACGCACAGGAAGATCACGTCAAGGTAGTGGATGCAGGTGGCCTCTTCATTCTGGGGACTGAGCGCCATGAATCGCGGCGCATTGATAACCAGTTGAGAGGACGTGCGGGCCGCCAGGGTGATCCCGGTGCGTCGCGTTTCTACCTTTCGCTTGAAGACGATTTGATGCGCATCTTTGCCAAGCAGTGGGTGAGCACGCTGCTGGAGCGGTTGGGAATGGAAGAAGGCGTACCAATCGAATCGAAGATGATCTCAAAACGAATTGAAGGCGCGCAGAAGGCCGTTGAAGCGCAGAACTTTGAAGCGCGTAAACATCTGCTTGAGTATGACGACGTGATGAACAAGCAACGTGAGGCGGTTTATGGTTTGCGCCGGACGTTACTTGAAGGTCTGGATCAGCGAGAGTTGATTTTTGATGATTATGTTGGCGGAATTCTCAGTTCGCTGCTGGATGAGTATGCGGGCGAAAAAGTTCACCCCGATCAATGGGATATGAAAGGGCTGAGCGAGAAAATTCGCGATCAATTCGGACTGGATCTTGCAGCGGCGGGAATCGATGCCAAGGAGATTTCACGTCACGAGTTGGGTGACGCAATCTTTGCCGCGCTCAATGCGGAGTACCAGGCAAAGGAAAATATTCTGACTGCGACGACGATGCGTTATCACGAGCGCATGGTTATGCTCAGCGTGATTGACGGTTTGTGGAAGGACCATTTGCTTTCGATGGACCACCTGAAAGAGGGAATTGGGTTGCGTGGTTACGCGCAACAGGATCCGCTCGTCGCATACAAAAAGGAATCATTCGCGCTCTTTGAAGGGATGATGCTGAAGTTCCAGGAGGATACGGTTCGCTTCCTGTTCAGGATGCAGATTATCGGCGAAGACGGCAAGCCGGTCAGCGTGACGCCACAACCGAAGCGCGAGGTTCCAGCGGCGCCGCCTGTCGAAAGTACTGCAGGAGCGCTGGAAGTGGCTATTCCCACATGGCAGCCGACGCGGCAGCCTTCAACGTCGATTGATACGCTGGAGAAAGAATTTCAACGCAAGAAACAGCGTGAACTTGCTGCTGCAACACGCGCGGGCGCCGGTGAAGCGAGCCAGCCTACACAACGGCGAACCGGTGAGAAGGTGGGACCTAATGATCCGTGCCCATGCGGCTCAGGCAAGAAGTACAAAAAGTGTCACGGCGCGTGATACTTACTTGGATCGCTGTCTGAGACAAGATTCGGAAAATTTAAATTACGATTGGCCTCGCGTTCGAGCGAGGCCAATTTTATTTAATATGGCTGGGAATTTTTTTGATTCGAGTCAATTTACTGATGGAGCCTCATTCAGCATCACTGATAGCGGCAAAAGTCAGATTTTCTGCGAGCGAGTTGTGCTCGATGCGCCACAGCTCGAAGAGTCGTCCGTAGCTGAGGGTTAGATAATCCTCACGCAAAACACTGAGCCGATGAGCTGCCTGATCGATCCATTCGCTGGTGCCTTCCAGTTCAGCGTAGTTTCCAATTGGAGTTTCATCGACGACGCAATGGCCAATGCCGTCGCTCCACTCGGTGCGCCATTTTTCGTAATGGAAAGCAGGGAGGAGGTTCAGCGATTGGAAGACTGTCGCGAGAGCTTCGCCGTCTTCGATTTGAGTTTCAGTTTCAATGCGGTGCTTGTGGCGATCTTCTCCAATGCCGCTGTCGGGGATGCGCTTGTGAGTAAGAATGCACTTGCCGTTGTATTGGCGGATGCGAAGAATTTCAGTGCGTGAGCGCAGTGTGCGGGAGGGTGTATCGAAGAGAATGTTGCTTTCAAAGGAGCGCGGGGTCTCGAGGTGAAAGCCTGCGGCTGTGAGGCGCTCAGTTAATGCAGCAAGATCGGTAATGCGGAATTTAATTTCAGTTTCGACTGCCATCTTGAGAGTGAGTATACGCGAGCTGCGTGAAAAAATCCGCTGGCTGAAATGGTGGGATGACTCAGCCCGCACAAACAGTGGAGAATAGAGAAGTGAAGACTGCACGACTCAAAATTGACCGGAACCATTTGCAAGAGGAAGCTGCGCAGAAGACGCTGGCCGAGGCGGCTGCGCTGCTGCGGGCTGGTGCGCTGGTCGCAATGCCGACCGAGACGGTCTACGGACTTGGCGCGAATGCCTTGGATGCTGCTGCGGTGGCGCGGATCTTCGAGGCCAAGCAGCGACCGGCGTGGGATCCGATCATTGTGCATGTTGCGAACGAGGCGATGCTGGCAGAAGTTGTGGCTGAGACGCCAGTACGAGCGCGATTGCTGATGCAGGCGTTTTGGCCGGGGCCGTTGACGCTGTTGCTTCCGCGCAGTGCGCGGGTTCCATCGATTGTGACGGCCGGGAGGGCGCTGGTGGGCGTGCGCATGCCGGCTGATGCGGTGACGCTGGCATTGATTGAGGCTGCGGGCGTGCCGATTGCGGCGCCGAGCGCGAATCGATTTGGGCACACGAGTCCTACGACGGCGCAGCATGTGCTGGATGATCTGGATGGGCGCATTGATGCAGTTGTGGATGCGGGTCCAACGGAGTGCGGAGTTGAGTCGACAGTGCTGGATGCGACGGTTGAGCCGATGATAGTTTATCGGCCAGGCGCGGTGACGATTGAGATGATTCGCGAGGTTATGGGATGCGCGGTAGAGAATTATCGCGAACCGGAAGAGCTTGGGAGTGCGTCAGCGGAAGCGCTGCCATCGCCTGGAGTTGGATTGCGGCATTATGCTCCTCAGGCCAGGCTGATTTTGCTCGAAGCTCCGCTGAGCGAATTGGCGGATGCGCTTTTTGCAGCGCTGAAGGCGCAGTCCAGTGTGCATGACGAGGCGAAGATCGGATTGTTGGTGCCTGCGGAAGCGCTGAGTGCGCTCAAGGAAAAACTCAAGGCAGATGGTGCTGCGATTCTCTATCCTTGGGGTCGCTGGTCACACCCCGAAGAACTAAGCGCTGAGCTTTTTGCTGCGCTGCGTGCACTGGATGCTCAAGGCTGCTCGGTGATTCTTGCGGCTTTGCCACCGGATGTGGGAATTGGAACGGCGGTTAGAGATAGGCTGCGGAAAGCGGCTTCGAGTGCGCCGCTGAATCGTTGATTTCATAAACGTAAAAAATTAGACCTGCGCCAGACCCACAGCCATTGAATCGAGTGAGAGCGAGCGCAGAAGATTGCGTCGCATGCCTTGCTCGGTTTGGGCCAATGCGCGCGCGGCTCCTTCAATCCATTCGAGTGTCAGACCGTCCGCCAACTTTGCAATCTCCTGTGTGAGGTCGATGTTGCGAATCAGCTCCGGTGTTCCTGCCATGACCAACAAAAGATCTTCTAGCAGGCGATTCATGGCGCGGAGAAGTTGTGCGGTTTTTTCCTGTCCATCGGCTCCGGCGCGGTATGTCTCGGTGGTCTTGAAGAGCGCGGTGTAATCAGGTTCGCGCAGAGTGGTGCGCAGAATGACGAGCGCGTCCTGACGGCTGGTGAGGTAAGCATCCAAATCAAAATTCAACGCCCGGCCGACTGCGCCTTCACTGAGTCGCGCGATCAGCATGCGGTCACGTACCGAACTCTGCGGCTTGCGCTCGGCGATCAGCGTCTCCAGCTCGGCAAAGGGGAGTGCAGCGAGGCGGTAGATGAGCGCGCGTGAACGAATGGTGGGCAGCAGCTCCTGCGGGTTTTCAGTAAGCAAAATCAGCGAGGTGTTCTCGGGCGGCTCTTCAAGGACTTTGAGCAAGCTGTTGGCCGCTTCTTTCATGAAGTTGGAACTGGTGAAGATCGAAAACGAACGCTTGGCCTCGATCGGCGGGCGGTAATAGGCGGCGTGGATCACGTGCTTGACCTGGCCGAGCTTGATCATCAACTGCGGCGGGTCGGGCGGGATGATGATGATGTCCGGGTGGGTCTGGATGAGGATGCGGGTCTCTTTTTTGTCAACGTCGCGGAGTTCTTCACGCGCTTCGATGGCGGCTGCGGTGAGATCGTCGAGGGGTTCCGCCTCGCCGATGCGCTGGCAGTTGCGGCAATGGCCGCAGAAATCCGGTAAACCACTGGATTCAGTTGGCTCAAGGCAGTTGACGGCGCGGGCCAGCATGAGAGCCAGCGTGTATTTGCCAGCGCCTTTGGGGCCGGCGAGGATCATGGATTGCGGGACGCGATTGTGCGCTACGCTCTCGCGCAGTTGATTGACGATTGCCGTATTGCCGAAGAAATTCTGAAAGCCCACCCTTCGAGTCTAGTGCATTCGAGGGAACCGCAGTGAGGTGGGCTGTTGAAAGCTTGAATCATCTTCATTCAACGAATGATCTTCAATTTTTTGGTTGCATAGTGAGCAATTTGGCTATCCGCGCTGACCAATGCCAGGTCTTCCGCGATGGCTTGTGCAATCAAGACGCGGTCAAATGGGTCTTTGTGGATGGGCGGCAAAGCCTGAATACCGCCGATGTGTTGCGGGCGAAGAAGAAGTGGGGTAGCGGCGAATTCGTCCAGTGCATCGAGCCACCAGATGCGAGGATCGCCTACATTCAAATTACCCTTCATGGATTTGATTGAGACTTCCCAATAGGTGACAACGCTGAGAATGTTTGGCCCGCTGAGAATAGCGTTGCGAGCCTTGGTGGAGAGTTCATCGGGACGTAGCAATGCAATCAGAGTAGTACTGGTGTCGAGCAGATTGCCCAGACTCACAGATCACCTGCGAGAAAACGATCCTCATCAATCGGTGCATCCCAGCCAGGGTACAGAATGATGCGGTCTTTCATTCCGCCGAGACGCGCTTTGCGTACAGAAGCAGCGGGCGGGCCGAGCTGCGCGACGGGTTTGCCGTGGCGCGTTATGGTGATCAGTTCACCTTCTTCGACTGCACGGAGGAGCGCAGGGAGTTTGTTCTTCGCGTTGGCGGTGCTGATGTTCATAGGTAAATTATAGCCAGAAATTATAGCCAGAATCAAGTGCCGAGTTCAACCTGTTGAATCTTATAGTGGCAATCGTGCGTAAAACGTAGCCATGAACATTCAAATCACCCAACTTGCTTCTCCTTGAGGAGTTTGGCTACTGCTTCGACAATGCGCTCGTGGACTTTATCGATTGAGAGTTCGCCTTCGATGAGAATGACTCGGTTGGGCTCTCGAGTGGCGATCTCATGGTATTTTTCCCAGACGCGGCGGTGGAAGGCTTCCTGTTCCAGTTCGAAGCGGTTTTCATCGGGGCCAATGTTCTCATCAATACGCTGATTGCGATTGCGTGCCCTTTCCAGGCTTGGTTCCAGGTCGGTAAGGAGCAATAGTGTAAGGTCGGGCTGCAGGTTGCCGCAGATGAGCTTGTGGAGGGCAAGGACCGGCTCAGAGCCGAGTTCGCGTCCTCCGCCCTGGTAGGCCTCGGTGGAGTCGGTAAAGCGGTCACAGAGAACGACTTTGCCGGATTCAAGCGCGGGAAGAATGACCTCGGCGATGGCCTGCGCGCGGTCGGCGAACATGAGAGCCATCTCGGTCATCGGTGCGATTCCGGTGCCTCGGGAATCAAGCAGCAGCGCGCGGATGCGGTCGCCCGTGGGAGTGCCGCCGGGCTGGCGGGTCAAGACAGTTTCAAGACCGTGTAGCGCAAGCCATTTGGCCAGACGCTTGATTTGCGTGGTTTTGCCCGAGCCGTCGAGGCCTTCGAGCGTGATGAAGATGCCCTTAAACATGCTCTAAAGTGTACCATCTGCAAATTTCTACTGACGATTGTATGTAATTTGTGTTACAACTTGGTCGTTTTTGAAGACACCAAACTCGGTGAATCCATGTTTACGGAGTCATAAATGCATCTCAAATTTTTGAGGTCAATGTTCTTATGCGGTGGCGTTGCTGCTGTTGCACTTTTCGCCAGCCAACTGAACGCACAACAACTTACGCTTGAAGGCCAGACCGGCGGTTTTCTTACCCCTACGGCATACGTGGTTCCTTCGGCCAATAATCATAGCTTCTCGATGCCAGCAATCGGCTTCCACTTTATCGCTGCTTCATCGGTAATTGGCAATGTGGAGACGATCAGTGTGACTGAGGGATTTGGAAATCGATTTGAGTTAGGTTACACACGCAGCATTCACCAGAACGGTAATAGTGCCGCTTTCAGCCCGCTTTGGAATCAGTCGAATTTTTTCAATTGCTGCCTTTACGGCGGTCTTCCATCATCAACGATCAGCGGCATGAATGTCTTCCACGGTAAAGTGGTGCTGATAAAAGAAAACACCAAGCACTTCTACACGCCGGGCTTTGCAGTTGGCGGCGTTTTCCGCCAAGGCGACCAATTCGTCAGCGGCTCGCTCTCTGATCTGCCTACTTCCTTGTTCGGTGTTCCGATTCTGGCAAATCCGGTAGCAAATGCCAGTTACAATAACGGTGACATCTACGGCGCAATCACAAAAACCTGGGCCAAGCCTCCGGTGCCCGTGCTGCTTAACTTCGGAGTCAAGGGTACCAATGCGGTGATCATGGGTCTCGGCGGTGTGGCGGAGAGCTGGTCAGCGCGTCCTTTTGGTGGCATTGGTATTCCGTTGCCGTTGGGCAAGAGCATCGTCGCCGTTCCTTCGGCCGGATTTGCCAGCCAACCCTCCAACGTCAAGAACCTGGATGAGTTGCTTAAAGCTTCCGGTGAGTTACTGACGGCGGTTGGTTATACAGGCTATGCGAATAACCGTCCGCATATTCCCACTACGCTGGACTACGCGGTGCGCTTTACACAAAGACAAAATGCTCATTTTTCCCTTGATGTGGGCGTTGGCCAAGTTGCAGGAAATATCGGTACAACTTTCGCTCCAAATCCGGCATACGGTGTGACTTGTTATCCAGCATCAGCCACATGCCCGGCGTTATTCGCAGTCCCAATCAACATCGATGCGCGTCACGTCTTCGGCATTGGATTCAGCTACCGTCCGTAGATTACAAAATGTTGTTGCGGTCCCCTTAACGCCGGTTTGCTCCTTTGAGCAGACCGGCGTTTTTTCTAAATCATCAAGATAAAAATGGACATTTGAACGAATTGTCTGCGCCAAAGGTATGAATAGAGAGTAGTATTTTTGCGTGCTGTGAAAGCGCCAGCATTCATGCCCTAAAAGATTCTCAACCCAGAGGACGCTCGAAGAAACCAGCGCATGGGGGAATATCAATCAACAGTGGAGGAAGTCACATGAGAAAGTTCATCACGCCAAAGTGGCTGCAGGCAGCATTGCTTGCTTGCCTGATTACTGTTACAACCGTTGCCCTGAGCCAAAGCAAGACCACGAAACAGAAGCCTGTTGGAGAGGAGCCCAGCGCGACAGATTCGAGCACGGATTCGAATACGGATTCTGACTCGGGTAAAAAAGATCATGCGAAGGGCAAGATCACGAATGTAGTGAATGCGCAGCAAACGAGTGATACGGATACGGATTCTGCCTCAGGGAAGAAGAAACACGGGAAAGCGATCGTCAAGACCACAAGTTCGCAACAGACAGGCGCGACAACCGAGGATCGCAAGAATATCAGCGATGGCGCTGCGAAGGGACAAGCACAAGAGGGAGTTGCCCCCAATCCGAAAGGCGGCAGCCAGGGTTCAGAAATAGTGGTAATGAAGCAGACTGACAAGGCTTCGGCGAATGTAGTGAGTCAGCAAAATAGCAGCGGCGGTGGAGGTAAAAACAATGGCATTGTGGTCACGAAGCCAATTGACCAGTCATCACCGAAAAATGTCAGCGATGGCGCGGCGAAAGGGCAATCCACTGATGGCATGATGCAGAATCCGAAGGGCGGTGGCGGTGGCGGAAATGGAACGACAGACTCCAGTGCAGGTGCCGGCAAGGCTACATTCAATCCTTTTTCTATTACACGGAAGACTGATGCGTCGTCGGCGCCAGCCAGTGGAGGAAGTACATCCAATACAAATGGCGCGACGGGTTCATTGTCGATCACAAAGTCAACAGATAGCGCATCTCCAAAACTGATGGAGGCCGCGCCAGCACCTGCGCCCGCAACGGGTTCAACATCGGGGATGAATGTCATCATGAACCCTGCCGATGGCGCTGCCAAAAGTCAGGCCGTTGAAGGGACAGCCCAGGACCCGAATTCAAAAAACGGCAAGGGAAAGAGCAGTACATCTGTAATCACTGTAGATGGGCTGGAGCACTCGCATGAAACGGTGAATGCGAAGGCGCCTAAACCGCATCCGGTTGGCGGCGGGGGAAGTGGCACGCCGGTGGAGTCGGTTGCGGCGCAGACGCCGAAGGGTAAGTCGACGACGACCGATGATCAGAGTACGACGGATACAACAACCAAACCGGCGACAGGCGAGAAGAAACATTGAGATAAGTTCGAAGTTTGAAGAGAAGGCCTGCGAGAAAATCGCAGGCCTTTTATTCGGTGCAGATTAATTTTTCGATTCAGAGATTTCAAAGCCGGCAATCATCAATTCGAGGCCGCCGAAGTCGGGGTGCTCGTTCTCCTTAATTTTGTAAGCAATGTCAATGAGAGAGCCCTCCCGGATGCCGAGTTCGAGTGCGCGTTGAGCAAGGTTCCAGCCGATTGCGCCGATTGATGCGGAGTTCAGCTCGGATGATTTGGCAAGCTCCAGGCGTAAGTGTCGCACCTTCATGATCCGCGGTGGCTTGGTAACGCGCACCGCGCGGGCGACGAAGACTGGCTCGTTGTTGCCGTGACCGGTGGGCTCGAGTTTTTTGATCCAGCCGGCGAGGACGGGAGTGATGCGGTCGAGCGGCAGCTCGGCATGGATTTTGAGCAGGTGTTCCGGGGAGCGCTCGGCGAGATGCGTTTCAGCATAAAGCGCCAGACGGCGCTTGAGCTCTGGCAGCGTTGCGGCAGGGAGGAGAAATCCGACGGCAAATGCGTGGCCACCGAAGCGGGTGAAGAGGTCGGCGCAGCTTTCAAGCGCGTTGAGCAGATGAAAGCCATCGACCGATCGCCCTGACCCATGGGCCAGTCCATCCTCAATACTGACGACGATGGCGGGCTTGGCGGTCCGCTCGACGACACGCGAGGCGAGGATGCCGATAACGCCACGATGCCAACCCTGACCATCGACGACCAGAAGACGTGATGCGGCGATTTCCGGATCTGTAGTGAGGCGGTGTTCGATGGATTTTAGGGCGATGGCTTCAGTTTCACGGCGTTCGCTGTTCAGGCGCTCAAGTTTAGCGGCGAGTTCAGTGGCGCGTTTTTGATTGCGCGTGGTGAAGAGCTCGACGACCTCAGAGGCAATGTCCATGCGGCCTGCGGCGTTGATGCGTGGGCCTAGACGAAAGCCGACATCGAAGCCGGTAATGGCGCGGGCGGAGGGGTCCAGAGCAGCGGCTGCGAAGAGCGCGCGCAAACCGACGCCCACGGGGTTGCGGAGTTCACGCAGTCCAAGCGCGGCAATAGTGCGGTTTTCTCCACGTAGCGGAACGGCATCGGCGATGGTGGCGATGGCGGCGAGCTTGAGAAAGCTGGGCAGGGTTTTGCTGCGCGTGGTTGCAGGATCGCGACGCATGAGCAGAGCTGTTGATAGCTTCATGGCGATGGCTGCGCCACAGAGAAATTTTTCAGGGTAAGCGCAGTTGGGCTGATTGGGATTGAGGATGGCTAGAGCTTTTGGAACAGCATCGGCGGCGTCGGGAAGATGGTGGTCTGTGATGATGAGGTCGAGGCCGAGCCGCGCAGCAGTTTCCGCTTCAGTGAAGGCGCGCATACCTGTATCAACTGTGATCACGAGCCGGACGCCTTCAGCGAAATGAGTTTCAAGGACACTGGATTGAACTCCATAGCCCTCGTTGAGGCGATGGGGAACGTGGAAGCGCGCTTCTCCGCCAAGCATTTCGATGGCAGTTTTGAGCAGAACAACAGCCGTAGTTCCATCAACATCGTAATCGCCATAAAGCAGGATCGGCTCCTTGCGCTCGATAGCAGCTTCGATGCGCTCGACCGCGGTGCTCATCCCAAGCATCAGCAGCGGGTCGTGGAGATTGTCGTAATCAGGGTTGAGGAATTCAAAGGCGGCCGCTGCGGTGTTGACGCCTCGGGCAAGAAGCAGCTCCGCTAGAACAACAGGGATGCGTGCAGAGTTGGCCAGCGCTTCAGCTTCCGTTGCGTGTTGCTCGGCCATCACCCAGCGTTGAAGGGGTGCGGGATTCGCCCCTGCATTGGATTGCGGCTTAGACTGCGGCGTGGTTTCCAGCTTCGTCACTCCCGAGTACTATTCCTCGTCGTCTTCGAGGTCCTGATCGAATTCGTCAGTCTCGTCAGCGTCATCAGCGCCGAGAAATTCCTGGAAGCCGAGCATTTCTTCCATCAGCGATTGAAAGCGCTCGTACCACTCGGTTGTGGTCTCATGCAAAATCATGATGCCCTGATGGGCAAAGCCAAGTTGAATGTAGCCGAGCTTGCCAACGTACTGTCGCAGCCACTCGGCCTCCGCAAGTTCACTGCTCTCTTCGTCAGGGAAGTGCATTTGGCTGGATTCTTCTAACAGCATTTCGACTTCGCTGGATTCGAGCAAGTTTTCGCTGAAGGTAATGAATGGCGCGTTGCAGTGCTTAGCCATCTCCACGAAATCTTTCCAGCTGTCGGGACGTTCCTCGTCCTCCCACAGAATGGCTGGCAGGTCCTCAGTAACGTATCCGGGCAGGCGGCGCAGACCGTGACCTTCAATGAAGGCCACCATGTCATCCTTGAGTGCGTTCAGGTTCTCAGTGCTCATAAGCTCCTTACCATTTTCTCAGATTCGCCTGCCAGGTGCCTGTGACTTGCATTCCTAGGCGTGAAGCAGTGTACACCTTGTGGCCCCATGCGATATTCTTATCTTCAGTCCATGATTTTCTCCCGCGAATATATAGGTTATCTGGCACGGCGCACGACGAAGCATCTCGTCGAGGTCAAGCTCATCCAAACAAAGCAGCCCAAGCTGGTTGAAGAACGCGTGACCGCAGGGCTGATTGAAGAGCTTTCACTTGAGGACCGCATTAACGAGGAGGTACGCGTGATTCTTGACGCCTACTCCGAAGAGATGCGCAAATCCGGCGCACAGTATGCCGAGATGTTCAAAAAAGTGAAGGGCGAGCTGGCCCGTAAATACAAGGCGGTGCTATGAGAATCAGCCGCGACAAACTGAACAAGCTGGCTCACACCGTGGCCGATACCCTTGCGGAGATCGACGAAGTCGATTTTCTTGAGGATCGCAACACGATCCGCCAGGAAGCTCGCAAAATCCTGGAGCAGTTGCTGCTGGAAGAAGCGCGCATAGATACGGCGGCGCGTTTGAAAATCAGCTCGCAGCGCAAGATCATCATGGAAGGCTCGCAGGAGTGGGAAATACTCTACCGCAAGTATTACAACGACGAGGTGCGGAAGCTCGGCGTGGACGGCGGCAAGTAGCACCTGCGGTGCGGCCAGCGGCGCCGGTAGCGCGATTGCTGGTGATACGGTGAGAGTGGCTGGAGCATGAGATTTGGACTTCACCGGTGTGGGCTCTATTTTTGGCAGAGCGTTCGAATTTTGATAAAGTAGTAGAAGTGTTCCCCGCAATGTGGCGCTATCGTCTAGGGGTTAGGACGTGAGATTCTCAATCTTAAAACACGGGTTCGATTCCCGTTAGCGCTACCAATCAAATTCAGCAACAGGCCCGCTCAATCAGCGGGCCTGTTGCATTTTTGTCATAGGGCTACTTTGTGGGTGCTGGTGCAGTTGGCTTCTTGGCTAGCGTCAGCTTCAGAAAGGCCATCTCGTTCGATTTCACCAGTGTTACATTGCCGGTTGCAGTGTAGTGAACGGTGGATGCGGTCACTGTAAATGTTCCGGCAACCAGTGAAGTAGTTGTGAAAGTGCCATTGGCGCTCGTCATGCCTGAGACTGCCGGCGAGCCATCTGCTTTGGTGATTACAACGGAGGCTTTGGCCCAGGGTTTTCCATTGAGGATGACGGTGACGCGCAGGGTTTGACCGTCGACCGAGCTCATGCCGCGCATGCCGCCTTTGGATTGTTGCGGAATGGGCGCGGCCAATGCGACGTTAGAGACGCTGACGAAAACAAGCAAAGCAAAGATGGCAGTGAGTGCCTTGCGCAAGAGATTGGGGATGGTCATGTAGTTCTCTCCTTTTGTTGATGGTTTAATAGTTGATGCTTTGCGTGATGTAATTCACGCCGCATTTCAAGTAGCTGCTCCGTAAAGGTATGAATAATGATCATTAAAAAAGGAATGAGGAAGTCGAGAAAGAGGCCTAGATTTTGCAAAAGAAAATACGTCATCAAGATACTGAAGAGGCAGCTGGATGCAAAGCCGGTCCACTTCCATCCCGCGTGTATCTCCATGGAGCCTAGTAGCGCAAGAGCGAGCGCGAGGCACCATTCAATCACCTCCGCAGTGTGGTCAGAGATGGGGGTGAAGGTGCTAACGGGGTCGCGCATGGCTTCGACAAAGTTTGCGTGGAGCATGGCGCCAGGTTCGTCGCCGCCGGGCGAATTATGCACATCGACATAGCCTCCCAGATCATAGGCTTCATCATGCACGTGACCGCCAATGATCACAATTTTATCTGCCAGCGCTTGCCTGAGCTGTTTAATGTCCATTGACTGAATATCAACACCACTGAAGATAAACTGCTTTCCGTCGCGCTTGCTGAAATCCTCTGGCGTCAGAAACTGCGCAAAGCGATAGCCTTTGTCTTCGCCCTTTACAAGGTTTTCATAGGCTATCGGATCATTAATCTTTGTTATCGCCAGGGAAAATGAGTCTAGATAGCTTCCATCCGCGAGCTGAATCATGCCGGGAATTTTCCTTAGATCTGTAGGTAACTCGACATGTCCGCGTGTGACACAAGGAAGAGAAGGCAAGAGTGATGTATAGATTGATTTTGACTCAACACGCATCTCCTTGGGATCCTCATCGTATCCGCTGTATTCCGTTGCCAGAACCATATGGCGCCCTGCGTCGCACACGCGCTTCAATGCGGCAAAGAAAACTGCATCCTCTTTTTGGTAATCACTAAAATCATAATCAGGCTTCGATTGCAGCGGAGACTCAAGAAAGAAGTCGATAGCGATTGTATTCACGCCTGCCTCGTTGAGGCGATCGATGAGAACTGCAAGTTTGTCACGCTTCAAAGGTGCGCGGGCCTGATATTCCTCGCTCCAATAGTCATCATCATTGAGCAAAACAAGTGCTGTGTAACGCGGATAGACCGGCCCGCGACGCTGAATGCGCACCTGCTTCTGATAGAGCTCATAACGCCAGTCGGTGAATCGGTTGCTTTCACTAAGTTCATGGCCGAGATAAATTCCCAGCAGCAACAGCAAAGCAAAGCGAATCCAGTGCCACCACCCTTTGCTTATCGCGGGTCGTACCACTTTGTTCAAGAGCGCAACGGCTTTACTAAAACTTGCTGGAGCTTGCATAGACCTCAGGTTGTGTAGGGGCGGGGAAGTGACCTGCCAAAAAGTCTAAGTCAGCTTCCATGCCATATTCAACAAAAGAAAACCAATCTTCATTGAAAGTTCAATTTCAGTTATCACCCACCATCTTCATGTATGGCTTGGTGTAGAGAACATATGCGAGCGCGCTTGGGTCATTGGACTCTGCATAAGTGGCTTTCCGGGCAGAGGTCACGAGGTCCGCTACAGTCCAGTTTCTGTTGTTGGTGAGATTAGATTTCAGGCCGGCATAGAAGTGAGTGGCAAAACTTACCGCGCTAGTATCACCAACTTCATAAAGCGCGCCGAGGTAACCGCTTGCACCGGATTGCATCAGTGCAGGTGCCCAACCATCAACATAGTAGAGCTGCGGATCACTGCGGCCGAGGAAGCATGCATTGAAGAAATAGAAGGGGTGCGTTGGCTTGCCGTCTTCACGAATTGCTGTGAATGTGGACGGAGTCATGGATTCGTCTTCGAGCTCGATGGCAACTTGCGGCGCCAGTTGGCTTGTCGCTGCTGACGCTGAAGCAGTGATGGCAGGCGCCGCAACCTTTTGCTGAATGCGCTGACTATGCCCGGTGAAATGGATGATGCCTTGTGGCGCATTTTTGTCCAGCGCAATCACGGACGTTGAATCACCAGCCACTTGATTGGCTTGCGGAAAGTATGCCTGGATCGCTTTCACTTCAGTCGTTGAGCCGTTCAGTGTCAGGTCGCCGCCATAGTTGGGTGCGACGATGGACACGCTCTGGAAGGGCACTGTGGCGGGCTGGGCCAGTTGCGGTGCGCCCATATTCTCGCGCACTATTGCGGCTGTAAGACCAAGAAAATTGCTTGTGCCATCAGCGGCTTTGGGGCGCATGAGCTCCCATGGAAGCGTTGGACTGTTGGTGACGATGGTGATGGTGTGCAGGCGTATATGGTTTGCGGTCAGCAGTTGATAAATGTCACGGAATGCCTGCGGGGCCAGGTTGTTATAGAGATCATTGCCGATGCCTTCAGCAAGTGCGCGCGAGTTGACGCTGTCAGAACAGTTAGGGTCAGTATCGCCGCCCGACCCTTTAAGCCGGTCAGCGGCACACGCAGCACCGGAACCGGATGCGAGGATGACTGCCTGGTTTTGCAATTGAGAGTACATCTGCTCGACTTTAATCTTTGTTGCAGTGGCCATTGGAACATCCGCATAGACGGTGCCGGCGAGACCGGGGCTATCGAATGAATAATGCATCGTGTCTTGAACGAGCGTCTCAGTGATAGTCAGGTCAGTGGTCTTGGCGGTTGGGTCAAGCACAATCGGCGGTGGCAGCGCTGTTGCCGGCTTGCCCGGCGCAGGAGCACGCTGCATCATGTTGTGTGCTGCCGTTGTGCTACCGCCAATCTGTTTCGCAGGGCCTTGATTGAGTGTGGTGCTGTTATCTGCGCGCACCAGTGCATCGCCCGGTTGAGCGGGTACCGGTGCAGAAACAATTGGGGGTGTAACAGCAGGCAGCGAGGTGACCACCTGCGGCGCTGAATCCGTAGTCGGTTGCGCGGCGACTGTGATTTTACGCTCAAGTTGCGCGATAAAGTTCTGGTGATAGCTCAGAGTGGCGAGCAGCACTCCATTGGCCGGCGTTGAACCAGAACGCAGATGAAAGACAGCAGGAGTGGAATCGGGCTTGTTGGCATCGAGAATGAGAGTGCCGGAGTTAGAGCCATCCGTGAAGGTCATCCCAGGCGCAATAAGATCCACTTGAATCGGCATCGTGCTCATTCCCAGCGGAAGCTGAATCTGCAACTGACCATCCTTCTGCTGACCGGAGAGAATCTGCGTGTTCGCGTCGAATGCAATCGAATTCAAAGAAACGTTGACGGCAAATTCCTGCTGCACTGGCACACTATCCGGCGCCATCAGATTCGGATAGCGCGCCGCCATCTCCCCCGGCGGCGGCGGTGGCGGCATCTCTGCCAGCACTAACGGCATGGGTATGCGTTCCTCCTCGGCAGCTGTACGCAATTGTTTGATGCGGTCGGCATTCGCTGCCCGGAGTGATGGTTTTGAATAAGCCGTAGCCAGTTTATCCAGAGCATCGGCCAGTGCCATCTTGTCTTCGACATTCATGCGGAGTTTTGTGATACCCATCAGCACCTGATAGGCCTCGTCCAAATTCACGTGAACGCCAGTGCCGTTCACATAGCGCAATCCAAGTCTGACCGCTGCTGAACCGTTGCCCAGTTTTGCTGCTTTGGTATAAACGGGAATCGCTTTCAGAATGGAAGCCGCTCCGCGAGCCTCATACTGTTGGCCGACTTCTATATACCCCTTTGCAACCAGCGCTTGATCCTTGAAAAACAGAAGCTCATTACCGGGTTCCGCGTTATGGTGGGCCACAATCTCATCCAGAATCGCTTCGGCGCGCACGAGATTCTGTCGTAATCCAGGCTTAACTGTGTAGAGGTGGGCTTCATCGACTGCGGCGACAGTTAAACCCAGTACCGCGGCTCTGTCATACCAACCTGCAGAGGCAACAAAATTCACTTTGACTTCAGTACCTTTGGAGTACCTGTCGCCAAGTCCCTTGCATGCGTCTTCAATGCGGTGACGCGTTTCTTCCGGGTCACCGGGTTTGAAATATTGTGATGCTTCCGCCATAAGGCGCTCGCACTCGGGCTGACTATGGGCGACCCCTGAACCGTTGCAATACATTTGTGCCAACTCAAACGTGCCGCGCGCATCCTTAAGTGTGTTGGCCTTCTCGTACCAGTAACGGGCGGTATTCAGATCCGGCGAACCGTTCTTTGGGTCCGTATAAAAATCGCCAATGTAGGATGTAGCGCGTGCATCGCCCGCGATAGCCGCTCGTTCAAACCAGCTCAGCGCCAGTTCGTTGTCGGCCACCTGCGCATCGACAAGGTAAACCAGCCCCACGTCGCGCATTCCGGCCGCGCTGCCATGATCGGCGGCTTCCATAAACGTTCCAAGACTCCAGATCGGCGGTAAGACTGAATCAAAGCTGCTCTCCGCATCGACCAACTGCCGTGCCAGTTCGGGTGAAACCGTGACCGTGGACCTCGAAGATGCGATGAGCGTAGGCTGCGTCGTTTGCGCTGCAGCAACTGCGCCGAATGCCGCCAGAGCGATCAACGTGAAGAGTGACGTGAACAGTTTTTGGCTCAGTTGATTTGAGAATACTCGGCAATTAGAAGGGGGAATCTTCATCATTGACAATCCTGCCGCAATCATCGCGTACATGTTCTTGAATCAGTTGTATGGACCGGGAAGATGGGGGAATCTTTTGACTTAAAAGGGATTATAGCCCTGAACGCATGCTTTGGTATGCAATTTTTTATTGGGTTGAGATGGTGCAGATATGTGTTCAGGCTGTACATGTGGGGTAATCTATGCGCGAAAGAGGTTGCAATACGAATCATCAACAATGTATTGCTCCGAATCGATAGGAAGCTACTTTGTGATCTTCAAATCGATCTGGTTATTGATTCGCCGCCTCATATAAAGCTGTCTTCAATCCAGCAATTACCTACGATTTCATTGCCAATTTGTAATCCATCACAGCATCTGGCACCATGCTAAACTTTAGGCAGAGATGCCTTTACCGCAATCTTGCGCGTCCATAGAGCGAATCAGGAAGCCATCCAGGAAGACACCTATGAAGTCAGCCGGAAAGCCAGAATGACCGTTGAACTCAGCATCGTCATGCCCTGCCTCAACGAGGCGGAGACGCTCGCAACCTGCATCCGCAAGGCGCAGGGCTATCTCGCGCGTTCAGGGGTCTCCGGCGAAGTCGTCATCGGCGACAACGGCTCAACCGACGGCTCGCAAAAAATCGCCACTGATCTCGGGGCACGCGTCATCGACATTCCCATCCGAGGCTATGGTGCAGCTCTCCACGGCGCCATCACAGCCGCCGAGGGCCGCTACTGCATCATGGGCGATTCCGACGACAGCTACGACTTTGAAAATCTCGACGGCTTTCTCGCCAAACTCCGCGAAGGCTACGACCTCGTAATGGGCAACCGCTTCAAAGGTGGAATCGCGCCCGGCGCCATGCCCTGGAAAAACCGTTACATCGGCAATCCCATCCTCTCAAGCATCGGCAAGGTTCTCTTTCGTTCCGATGTGCATGATTTTCACTGCGGCATTCGCGGCTTCTCCAAAGATGCTTTTCACCGCATGGATTTGAGAACCACCGGTATGGAGTTTGCCTCCGAGATGGTGGTGAAGGCGACGCTCCAGAAAATGAAGATGACCGAAGTGCCGACAATGCTGCGCCCCGATGGCCGTTCGCGTCCGCCGCACTTGCTGCCTTATCGCGATGGCTGGAGGCATCTGCGTTTTCTCCTCATGTACTGCCCGCGCTGGCTTTTTCTTTATCCCGGAATTTTTCTCTTCTTCATCGGCCTCGCCGGTTGCGCCTGGCTTCTTCCCGGCCCGCGCGTGGTCAATGGCATCGGCTTCGACGTTCACACGCTGCTCTACGCATTCGTCTCCGTCTTGATGGGATTTCAGCTTGTCGCCTTCGCCATTTTTACAAAAGTCTTCGCCATCGCTGAAGGATTGCTGCCAGAGGACTCGCGCTTGAACAGCTTCTTCCGTGTCATCACCCTCGAACTCGGTCTGATCGTCGGCGCTCTCCTGATTCTCCTAGGCCTCGGCGGTTCCATCTTCGCCGTAACCGGTTGGACCAAAGACAGCTTCGGCGCTCTTGACCCCGCTCACATGTTGCGCATCGTCATGCCAGCCGTCTTTTCACTCACGCTCGGTGTGCAGGTCATCTGCAGCAGCTTTTTTCTCAGCATCCTCGGGCTACGGCGGCAGTAGCCAGTTTGAAGAAAACGCAACAATGAAAACCCATTACATGCTGATCCGAATTTGTCCCGAGGTAAATTGAAGCGATGAAAATCACGATGTTCTGCCACTACTTTCCATCGCACAAAGGCGGCATCGAGTTTATTGCCGAGGAACTTTATCGTTCACTAACGGGCAAAGATCAAGAAGTAACATGGATGGCCAGTAATGCCTCCGCGCCACCGGATCGAATAGGGAAATCGCACGCAGTGAGCTTGCCGGTCTTCAATTTTGTCGAGCGAAAAACGGGCCTTCCATTTCCCATCCCAACCTTTCGCGCGCTGTGGCTCATCGTCTCTGAAGTCAAAAAGGCCGATGTCCTTCTCATTCATGATTGTTTGTATTTGAGTCATATCTTTGCTTATCTGGTAGCCATAATTTATGGCGTACCCATCATGATCATTCAACACATCAGCTATTTTTCAGGTGACTCAAAAATCGCCAACGCCGTCATGTGGATAGGCACGCATCTCTTCACAAATCCCATGCTGAAATTCGCTTCACAGGTTATTTATTACAGCCACAAAACCATGAATTATCACTCCACAATCAATTACAAACAGAAGCCGGAGATGATCTTCAATGGAGTGAACACGGATATATATCGTTGCGTCGCAGGGAACGAAACCCGCCAATCTCTTCGTCAGCATTTTGGACTTCCGCTTGATGGCACCGTCATACTCTTCGTCGGCCGCTTCGTTGCGAAGAAGGGAATCCCGTCCATGAAATTCATGGTCGAGGAGCGTCCCCAGTGGACATGGGTCTTTGCCGGTTGGGGGCCGCTCGATCCCTCCAAATGGAACGCACCAAATGTGCGCGTGCTCTCTGGTCTCCAGGGTGAGTCGATGGCCGCGCTCTATCGTTGCTGCGATCTCATGGTTCTGCCGAGCATCGGCGAAGGTTTCCCGCTCGTGATTCAGGAGGCTGTCGCATCGGGCATTCCTGTAGTCAGCGGCGATGAGACGCTTGATGCCGACCCTTCCATCAGAGCTTTCGCCAAAGGTGTTCTGGTTTCAGTCGGCGAAGACGAGCGAACTGCACAGGCATTTCTCCCTGCAATCGATGAGTTGGTCATCCCCGGCGAAATGACTGAAGAAAAATGCGCAGCCCGTCATGCCTATGCGGAGAAAAATTACTCATGGAGCCGCGCCGCTGAACGCTATCTAGAGATAGTCACGCGCCTGGTGCAGGAGCGAACAAAGAAAGGAAGCACGACAGGATGAATCTCCGCCGCGTCTTACTCTTCCTTGTTTCCGTTGCCATTGCGGCGCTTTTAATCGGCGTACTCATTCACTTGGGTAAAGTCGATCTCAGTTTGACGCTTCAGCAACTCGAACACGCCAATCTGATCAGCGTCATTATTATGGTCTTGTTCAACTGCCTGCTTGTCTATCTCTCAACTGTCAAATGGCGGATGGTGGACGTAGCCCTCCGCAGTTCTGTCGATGCCGTGCCTTCACAGGTCACATCCTTCTTCATCACCAGCGTTGGCATGGCTCTAGGACTCATTATTCCCACGCAAATCGCCATGGCCATCGCACGCACTTTTGGTGCCCACGGATACGGCAAAGCGATCAGGCGTGGCACCGCAGGCACAGTCTATGAGCAATCTTTCGATCTCCTGATTGTTCTTTTTCTCTCTGTCGCTTCATGGGTCGCCTGGACTTTTTCAGGCGGCGGAATGCTGTGGCTCTCTTCCGCGTTCATCATGGTCGTAATCGCCATGCTGACCATGAGCCCAATCATTCATATCACCAAGTTGATCTTCCGAGCAGCTTCAAGAAACTACAATCCGGAACCTGATGCAGATGCAATCAAGAATCAAAGCCCCATCGCCATATCGCGCCATCCCATCAAAACACTGACTGGAAAGGCTCTGCGATACTTTTTGCAGATTGAGCACTCCGGCCTGCTCAACGCCGCGCTTGCACGTCGGCTGATGCTGCTCTCAGCCACTCGCTTCGCAGTCATTGTTCTTCTGGCAAATCAAACTGCACTCGCCGTCAATGCGCAGATTCGGCTCTGGCACATTGCCGCAGCCATGCCGTTCGTCTCCATTGCAAATGTCCTCGGCATTACCCCCGGCGGAGTCGGCATCAATGAACTGACCATCGTCAGCATGCTCCATCTTTTTGGAACCCCTCTGTCTATCGCATCACAATGGGCAGTAGACTATCGATTGCTCGGCACACTCTCGTATTTCCTCGTAGCTGCTTTTGCTCTGATTCTTTTCTGGGCAACTAGAATGCTCACACATGACACGCCTGCCGCTTTAGAGAACAATTCACACTGAAGACATCGACGGAAATCAATTTCTGAGGATTCAATGACAACGACTACGCCGATACCTGAATATTCCCGTTGCCAGATTTGTGATGCCAATGACTGGACCTTCGTGCGTGAGGGCTCTGATCTGTGCAGGCCTGAGTATAAGAAGGTCTTTAAGATCACTCGCTGTAATGTGTGCGGACATGTAATGCTCAATCCCAAGCCAGATGCTGCGGAGCTTGCGGCGGCTTATTCGATAGGTGATGTTTATGTCCCCTATCGCCCTGCATGGAAGCAATCAGGCTGGCCCTTCTGGAAAATATTGCGAGCATGGACGATGAGCAGGCGTGTTTCGTGGCTCAGACAATATGGCAAAGGGAACGAATTATTGGATGTGGGATTTGGCTCTGGCGATTTTATGGTAGCCGCGCACCGTGCCGGTTGGAGTGTTCACGGAGTCGATTACAACAGCGAGATGGTTGATAGTGTCAGCAGGGAACTTGGCTATGATGTACGCCAGGGTGAACTAGAACCAGGTCTCTGGCCAGAAGGCTATTTTGATGCCGTGTCGATTTGGAATGTTCTTGAACATGTGCCAGATCCGTTGCATGATCTCAAACTTGCAACGCAATATTTGCGTCCGGGTGGAACAGTTCTGATACAAGTACCCAGTCACAGGGGTGCAGAAAACGGGCAGTGGTTCGGTCAGTACTGGCGCATGCTTGATATTCCGCGCCATTTGAATTTTTTCAATCGAAGATCCATCTCCAGGCTTTGCACACAAGCTGGCCTGAGACTTATTGCCTACAAAACACCTTTTGTGCAATCTGCATGGTGCTACTACATTGCTTGCTTGTATTGGTCTAAAGGCAACGGAAATCCAGTCTATTCCAAATTTCGATTCATCGCGCTTTCTGCTTTCGTGACAGTGCTGCTGCCTTACATCGCGTTTAAGGCCTTTCGTGCTCGTGGGGAAGAGTTGGTCGCAATTGCTATAAAATGTTGATGAATAATTCCATTCTGACTGCGTGGGATTAATTCTTATTGAATCGAGGATCTACTGAGCGATGCTTAAACCAGAAGCTGAATGGATTGGTACACAACTAGCGACTCTTGACCCTTCCGCGCTCACTCCGCTCCTGGACATCGGCAGTTCTCCGTCAGATTTTCGTGAAAAAGTGCAGCCTTACATCAATGCGAGCATCTTTGCCCCACTCATCGGGCGCGGCGTTGCTGTTGTTCATTCAGACATACAGAATGCCCCTGGAATAGACCGAGTCGGCGACCTTAATGACAACGCATTCATCGCCGATCTTAGGGGCTGCCGCTTCCAATCCGCGCTGTTTTGTAATGTACTCGAACATGTAGCGGAGCCACGAGCGATAGCAGAGCGGGTCGAGTCTATAATCCCGGCCGGCGGTTACATCATCGTCACTGTGCCTAATCGTTTTCCTTATCACCCCGATCCCATCGACACTATGTTTCGCCCTGATGTGAATGCGGTCGCTGCGATCTTTCCTCAATGCCGCTTGGTCAGGGGCGCGATAGTGAACGGTGGTACAGGGTGGGATTATATCGGGCACAATCCCTTTACCCTAGTGAAGAAAGTCGCGGCCCGGTTGAGGGGGGCAGACATGGCGGCGCGAAAGGAAGCGCTAGCTTTGGACCCTGGCTTTTTCGTCAATTCCGTGTGACCTGCGTCCTGCTTCAAAAAACAAGCTGAAAGAATGATCAGAAAGTGTTATTTAATTAAGGAGTTTTTTCATGGACGGCTCTAAATTTGTATCTGTGAAGCAAAGAAACACATTGCAACAGAATCCGTCACCTGCAAATACGGCTAAGTATCAGCCAGACAGTATTTATTCGATTGCCTATATGGTTGCTCTTGTTATATCCATCTTTATCTGGTTCCTCGCAATTCGCGCACCCTTGTGGCTGGACGAAACAGGCAGTTATTGGCATATCTATAAGGGTTTTTCGCAAATCTGGCCGAGCAATTTTCAATGCCCGGAGACTCCTGCTTATGACTACTTCCTGTGGTTAGGCACCAAAATGTTTGGCAGCAGCGAAGTCGCACTCAGAATTCCTTCGCTGCTCGCCATGCTTGGAGCGGCTTATCTTTTATTCCTTTCCGCACGCGAGTTGTTTGAGCGCGACATTGCTTTCATCGCGACCATCATCTTTTGCCTGAATCCCATGATTGTTTTTGCCTCTGTGGATGCCAGGCCATACGCATTTGGAATGTTGGCTGTGAATGTGGCTATACTCTGCCTGCTTCGTATGCGGCACAATCAATCAGCGTGGCTGGCAGCGCTTCTCGGGTTTTCATGCGCCGCCATCTTCTACTTTCATTTCCTTTTGGGTGCAGTTTTACCCGCATTATTACTTGGTTATTTTGTCATCGCTGACGTCAATCGCAAAGGACAATGGCGGCAACTCGGCATTGCGCTTGCTGTTTTTGCCGTTGCAATCCTGCCTGCCATTCCATCGTTTTTATTTACCTTCCATAGTTCCGACTCGCATGTTTTTGAAGCCGCACCAACTCTGCTCGCGTTCCTCGGAACCTTTGCACCAGTCAAGTTCGTGCCAACTGCCGTCTCCATCGCAATAACTTTTTACGCGTCTCTCGTACTCGCCTTTGCTTTTGCCGTGGTTCTCACCCACAACCGTCTCTCGCAGATCAAAATCGAAAAATGGCAAATTGCGGTTTGCGCACTACTCGCGCTGGTTCCCGTACTGCTTCTCTTTGGAGTCAGCAAAGGAACATCGATCCACATCTTTGCCACGCGCCATCGGATTGAAGCGGCATCCGGCATTGCGCTCTGCTGGGCCCTGCTCTTTACGCAGGTGAAAAACAGAACCGCACGATTGATCCTCTGCCTAGTTCTGGTTGCGGCAGCAGCGTACCAGGGGTATTCCAACAAAGGACAGCACCTCTACTCATGGAAAGACGCAATCGAGGCAGTTGAAAAAAATGCCTCCGTCGATAACGCTCCGGTGCTGATCTGCAGCGACTTTCCCGAGTCAGACTATGTTCCCATGCCGCTTGATGCAGCCAAAGAGAGTCCATACTTTGCTCAGCTCTCCTATTACAAACTCAGCGTGCCGGTGGTGCCCCTGCCGCGCGCGCTTAATTATGAAGCAAAGCTGGTTGCATCAGATTTTTATCAGTTTGCAGTCGTGAACCATCAGCGCTTTCTTGCCATGGGCTATGCTCCCTCCTATGCAACGCTCGATTGGCTTGCCGGAAGCGCTGCCGGGCAGTATTCTGTCCGCGTGCTGGGGAACTACGAGGGGGTTCTGGTTCTGGAGTTTGATCCGCGCGAGCAAGCGGCCGCCCGGTAAATCCCAGATCCGTATCAACCCATACAGCCATTTTTGCGTCTAAATTAACTGGATTGTTGATACGGGCAGGTCGTGCTGAAGTTTTTCCCATGCGTAAATGTGAGAGGTCGTACGTTATGCAAAAGATGATTGTATTTTCATTGATTGTTCTTGCCGGGCCTCTGGCGGCTACAAGCGGCTGGGCGCAACAGCAGTCGCAGCAACTTCAACCGGCGCCGCAGAGTAGTACTTTAACGCTGCACGTTCAGGCGAACGAAGTGTCGCTGCCGGTGACCGTGCGCGACAAAAAAGGCGCGCTGGTCAACTCGCTCAAGAAAAGCGATTTCACACTAACCGAAGATGGCCGCCCGCAGACGATCAAGAGTTTTTCGCAGCAATCGAATTTGCCCTTCATGGTCGGCTTGCTCGTGGATACGAGCCGCAGCATGGAAAGCGCGCGCACTGATCTGCGCACTGCAGTTGGTAAGTTTGTTGACCAGATGATTCCAGGCACGCCTGCGCCGGGCGCGGGACCAGTAGCCGAATCAGGGGCCGGGACTGTCCCGCCAAATCAGGCATTCCTCCTGCACTTTGACCGCGAGGTAGAGTTGCTCGTGGATCTCACAAGCAAGCCCGGAGAGATTCACAAGGAACTCGATGATCTGGGGCCGACACGGGCAACGCGCAATCAGAGCCAGGGTCCCGAGACGAGCGACAGCGATGAGAATGGCGGCTCGGGACGTTCGCGCACGAGTGGCAGCCGCGGAGGGACACAACTCTATGACGCGATTTATCTGGCCTCTGATGAGGTGATGAAGTCGCAAAGTGGACGCAAGGTGCTGATCGTTTTCTCCGATGGCGTGGATCGCGGCAGCAAGGAGTCGCTCAACGATGCCATTGACGCAGCCGATCACGCGGACCTCTCGATTTATACGGTTTACTTCAAGGGTGAAGAGGCGCGGTCTAATTTTGGTTTGCCCACGAATGGCGGCCATCATGGAATCGGCTGGCCCGGCGGTGTCGGTTTGCCCGGCGGTGGCGGTGGCAATCATGGTGGCAGCGGCGAGCCCAAGCCCGCTATCGATGGAAGGAAAATTATGGAGCAGTTGGCCAACCGCACCGGCGGCCATTATTTTGAAGCCAAAAGGAAAGACAATCTCAATGACATCTACGCGCAAATCACCGAGGAGTTACGTGGCCAGTATCTGCTGACCTACACGCCTGACAAGCCCGACCCGGATGGCGGCTATCACAAAATTATTCTCAAAACGAACGATGAGAACTTGAAAATCTTCACGCGTGAGGGATACTTCGCGCCAACGAAGTAAATTTGCTTCGGACTTAGTTTCGAATCAACCCCACGTAAAATCGATCGGCTTCTCTACATCCGGATGCAGACTCTTGTGAACCGGGCAAGTATGCGCAGCGCGCTCCAGTTTGATCCTGCTCTCTGAATCAATCGCATGAGGCACATGGATCCTTACACCCAGTCGTTTGATCATGCGTGGCGCTGTGCTCGTCATCTCTTTTTCAACCGTCGCAGTCGTACCGTCGATGTTGATCTTGAGCGTGCGCGCCATGATGCCCATAATCGTCAGCATGCAGGTGCCAAGTGCCGTCGCCACCAAATCAGTTGGGGAAAAGCTCTCGCCTTTGCCCTGGTTGTCTACGGGTGCGTCGGTAGTGAGAACGGTTTGTGAGGGGCCATGCACTGCGCGACAGTGCAGCTCGCCCTGATATTCGATTTGTATGGAAACCATGAATGTATTTTAAGCGCAGCATGCTATCTTCGCGGAGTCGGCGGAGGTGCTCAAATAAAAAAAACCGGGGCGCGGCAATGAAAGCCGCGCCCCGGTTGTTGTTGCGTCCGCCAGTATTTACTTCGTTGCGCCGCCGACGCCGCCCTTTTCTTCTAGCGCTGCCTGGGCCGCCGCAAGGCGAGCCGTCAGCAGACGGAAGGGTGAGCAGGAGACGTAGTTCAAGCCAGTCCGGTGGCAGAACTTCACGCTCTCAGGATCGCCGCCGTGCTCGCCGCAGATGCCGACCTTGAGGTTCGCCCGTGTTGCGCGTCCCTTCTCGGTTGCCATCTTGACAAGCTGTCCAACGCCACGCTGATCGATCGTGACAAATGGATCGTTCTTGAAGATTCCCTGCTGAAGGTACGTCGGCAGGAAATTGTTGATGTCGTCACGCGAGATTCCGTAGGTCGTCTGCGTGAGGTCGTTTGTGCCGTAGCTGAAGAATTCGGCTTCTTCGGCAATCTGGTCGGCGGTGAGCGCTGCGCGAGGCAGTTCGATCATCGTGCCAACCATATAGTCGACCTTAACGCCCTTTTCCTTGAAGACTTCCTTGGCCACATTGCGAACGATCTCGCCCTGATTCTTCATCTCCTCGACACCGCCGACGAGAGGAATCATGATCTCCGGATGTGGGTTGCTGCCGGCCTTCTTCGCGATCACTGCCGCCTCAAAGATGGCGCGTGCCTGCATCTCGGTGATCTCTGGCAGCGTGATGCCGAGACGGCAGCCACGCAGCCCGAGCATCGGGTTCTGCTCATGGAGTTCTTCAACGCGAGCAAGCAGCTTCTTCAACGCTTTGAGCTTCGGTGAGCGCTTCTTGCCCGCTTCGATGGTTGCAATTTCGACAAGCAGCTCTTCACGCTTCGGAAGGAACTCGTGCAGCGGCGGATCGATGAGGCGAATCGTCACTGGCAGTGAACCCATTGTCTTGAAGAGGCCCGCAAAGTCAGCGCGCTGCATCGGCAAAAGCTTTTTCAGCGGCGCCTTGCGGTCCTTCTCGTTTTCGGCGAGAATCATCGCGCGCATGTGCTCAATGCGGTCTTCAGCAAAGAACATGTGCTCGGTGCGGCAAAGGCCGATGCCTTCTGCGCCAAACTGCATCGCCATCTTGGCGTCGCGAGGAATGTCGGCATTGGCGCGGACACGGAGTCTGCGGACCGGGTCAACCCAGCTCATGAACTTCACTAATTCAGGATCATTTGGGCTCGGCTCGAGCGTCTTGAGCTTGTTGCCGATGACGCGGCCGGTGGTTCCGTCGAGGCTGATCCAATCGCCGTGGCGGAAGGTCTTGCCCTTCACGCGTAGTTCCTTCTTGTGCTCGTCAACCACGCAATCACCAGCCCCCGCAACGCAGCACTTGCCCATGCCGCGCGTTACGACAGCTGCGTGCGAGGTCATTCCACCACGCGAGGTAAGAATGCCGTTCGCCACTTCCATGCCGGCAATGTCCTCAGGCGTTGTCTCGCCGCGAACCAGAATGATGGAACTCATCTTCTTGCTGTTGTGCGCCTTCACTGCTTCCTCGGCAGAGAAGACGATCTGACCCACGCAGGCGCCCGGTGATGCTGGCAATCCTGTCGCGAGAACCTCTACCTTGACGCCCTTTTCATCGAGGCGCGGAACGAGGAAGTCATACAACTGGTTGGCTTCTACGCGGAAGATCGCTTCTTCCTTCGTGATGAGCTTCTCTTCTACCATTTGCAGCGCAACACGTACCGCAGCAATGCCCGTGCGTTTGCCGTTGCGGGTCTGCAACATGTAAAGCTTGCCATCCTGAATCGTGAACTCGAAATCCTGCATATCGCGATAGTGCGTTTCGAGTTTCTTCGTGATCTCCTTCAGCTGGTTGTAGACGCCGGGGTTCGCGCGCTCCAGTTCGCTGATATGCAGCGGAGTGCGCACGCCGCTGACAACGTCCTCGCCCTGCGCGTTCATCAGGTACTCGCCGAAGAAGATGTTCTCGCCCGTTGCCGGGTTGCGCGTAAAGCCCACGCCTGTGCCGGAGGTCTCGCCCAGGTTGCCATAAACCATCGCCTGCACGTTGACTGCGGTGCCGATCGAGTCGTCAATGTGGTTGATGCGGCGATAAGTCTTCGCGCGGTCGTTGTTCCAGCTCTCAAAAACGGCGTTACGTGCGCCGCGAAGCTGATCGAGCGGATCCTGCGGAAAGTCCTTCTTCGTTTCCTTTTTAACCAGCTTCTTGTACTCAACGATGATCTTCTTCAGATGGTCGGCGGTGAGGTCGTAATCCATCTTGATCTTGGCGGCCTTCTTGGCGCTGTCAAAAATATGCTCGAAGTGCTTCTTCTCAATATTCTGCACGACACTGCCGTACATCTGGATCAAACGGCGATAGGAATCGTACGCAAAACGCGGATTGCCCGTTAGCTTGGCAAGCGTTTCTACGGACTCATCGTTGAGCCCGAGGTTGAGAATCGTGTCCATCATGCCGGGCATTGAGAACTTTGCGCCTGAGCGGACCGAGACCAGCAGGGGATTATCTCCCTTGCCGAGCTTCTGACCCTGCAGCTTCTCAAGCCTCTCGAGTGCCGCAATCATCTGCGATTCCACGTCTGCGCTCAATTTGCCCTTCATCCACTCGCGACAGGCTTCTGTCTGAATTGTGAATCCGGGAGGGACAGGCAGTCCCGCGCTGGTCATCTCCGCCAGACCGGCACCTTTGCCGCCCAGCACATCCTTCATTTTGCCATCGCCGTCAGCACGGCCATTTCCAAAAAAGTAAACGTATTGCGTCATCCGAGTACTGCCTCCGTGTTTATTCCGCTGCAGATCGTGCTCAGGCATAGGCATCCGGACCACTCCTTTTGTCAATGCAGATTTCTCTGCAGATTGACTCAAATAAGTTGTCCAGTTGAGCCGCTATCCGAGTGCCTTTAGCGGTGATTCTTCGAACCAGAAATGATAGCTCTCAAGGCGCTGTGCTGACTGTATTGACCATCACAGTTAGCGCTACACACTGCAAGCAAGCGTTAAACAATCACTCTTCAACTTTATCGTAGCGCGGTATGCCTTGTCGCCTGGTGAAGTTCTGCCGGCCCTGGCTAAACCATTGAATATGTCACGATGTAAAACATTTGCATCTTTGTTTCAATAGTTTGTAGAGGAGGCTCTTCCGGCGATACTGTCATCAATGGCTGAAAGCCGCACAATCCGGGATTTGGCGCGTGACTTCGCTCTCAAGGCAGGCTTCTCTGAGGCTGGCCTCGTCGCGTTGCCGCATCCGAATCAAACTCGCGATGCCGGGCGCTTTGAATCCTTTGCTGATTCAGGCCATGCAGGCTCCATGGAATGGCTCACCCGCCACGCCGCCGATGGCAAACATCAACGGGCAAATCCCTCGACACCATTTCCCTGGGCAAAATCCGCCCTGGTTTGTCTGGCAAATTACAAAAGCTCGCAGCCGGGCTCCATCGACCCTACACCTGCGGAATCCGGCTGGATCGCACGCTATGCTATCACCGGAAAATGGGTAAAAAAACTCGCCGGCAAAAATCAGCGCCCCGCATCGCCCGACGAAATTCCCACCGAGGCTGACGAAAAACCCCAGGATGTTGAACTCGTCTCAAGCGATTATCACCGCGTCCTGCTGAAGCGCTTGCGCACTGTCGAGGCCCAACTCAAAACCCAACTCGGCGACTTCGAATCACGCGCTTTCGTTGACACCGGGCCAGTCGTCGAGCGTTCACTCGCCGTAGCCGCGGGACTTGGCTGGACCGGCAAAAATACCTGCCTCATTCATCCACGTCTCGGCTCGTGGGGTTTTCTCTGCGTCTTGCTCACTTCCATCGAACTGCCTGAGTTGGTTTCACTCGCGCAAAAAGCTGCTCTAACCCAACCCGACCTATGCGGTACATGTCGTCGCTGTCTCGACGCCTGCCCAACTCACGCACTCTACGAACCCTACAAAATGGATGCGCGTCTCTGCATCTCTTACCTGACCATCGAGCACAAGGGACCTATCGAACCCAATAACTCAGAAGAAGACCTGAAGCCGGCCATGGGGCGGCAAATATTCGGCTGCGATATCTGTCAGGATGTCTGCCCCTGGAATCGCAAAGCACCCATTGCAGCCGATCCGGAACTTGTCCCGCGCACCGCACTCGTCAACCCATCCATCGAGTGGCTGGCATCGCTCGACGAAAGCAGCTTCGAGCGGCTCTTCAATGGCTCGCCCGTGCGCAGAACAGGTTTCTCCGGCTTTCGGCGCAACCTCGCAATCGTCATGGGCAACACGCGCCTAACCGCCTTTGCAAAGCAACTTCGCGATTGGTCCCATGCTGAAGACGCAGCTCTGCGAAGCGCGGCCCAATGGGCGCTCTCAAAGTTGATATCAGGCGCATCATGAATGCGCGACGCAAATTGTCATGTTAGTTGTTTCCGGCAGTTAGACCATGCGCGAAACGTTGACTGCATTCAAGCCCTTTGGGCCTTCCTGGCACTCAAACTGAACAGCCTCGCCTTCATTCAATGTTTTGTACCCGCTGGACTGTATCGCGGAGAAGTGCACAAACACATCTTCTCCGGATGAACGCTGTATAAAACCAAATCCTTTGGCGCCGTTGAACCACTTCACTACACCCTGCTCCATTGCAAAGTCTCCTGTTTTTTTGTGACAACAAAAACACACAATGACATTGTGACTCGCCCGTAACTCGGGCTAACTCCGACTCATTGGGTTGATATGCGTCTACTTTCGTTATGTCAGGTATTTTCGTGATATGCAAGAAAAAAATTGCGTAGATCCTGTTTTTTGAGTTTGTATAGGATTACATCAACCATTTTGTATCGCCATTTCTCTCCGGTCTGAGCAAATCTCCGCTTCATGAGCGCAATGCGCCACCGGTCAATCCCGCTTCCTACCCTTCTGCTAGCATCAAAGTTGAGGCAATTCGTGAACGACATTCCGGCATCCGATACCAAAATCAATACACCCGTTCATAGCGCCGGCTCCACCGAAGCGGATGCGGAGATACCTGCAAACTCCAAGTGGTACCTTTTGCGGCAAAATGGCGCCGTGTTGATTCGCTATCTGCTCGACACCGAAGTCCACACCTACGCCTTCAGCGTCGCCGCCAACGCCATCATCTCGTTTATTCCTTTTATTGTTCTGCTCTACACAATCGCCATCGCTTTTTTTCACTCGCCACAGATGGCCGGCATCATTACTGAAATGGTCAATAATTTCATGCCCGCCAACACCACAGATCACGATTGGATTGCCACTCAACTCGCCAGTATTGTGCCTCATCACAAGGTGCAGTTTTTCTCGCTCGTCATCATTCTGATCTCCTGCACGGGAATTTTTCTCCCGCTTGAAGTTGCGCTCAATCAAGCCTGGGGTGTGCGCAAAAGCCGCAATTATCTTTATAACCAGTCCGTCGCATTCGGCCTCGCAATCCTCATGGTCTTGCTGGCCTTCATCAGCATCTTCCTCAATGCTGTGCAGCGTCAGATATTGACCTTCGTCTTTTTTGGCCATATTGACAATTTCGTTTTCAAAGGCATCAGCGCAATCTGGCTCGGACTTTCAAGCGGCGCAGCATGCATCGCATTTTTCTTCGCCATTTACTGGCTGCTGCCAAATTGCAAAGTTCCCTGGCGCTCCGTCCTGCGCACCTCCGTCATCACCGGTCTCATCTGGCTCGCAGCAAAATTTCTCTTCGTCCTCGTTTTGCCCCATCTCGATTTGAAAGCCATCTACGGTCCCTTCTTCGTCTCCGTCAGCCTTCTCTTCTGGGCTTATATCTCCGGCCTCATCCTCTTTGCCGGTGCGCAGTTCAGCGTCAATCGCAACCTCGCTTCAAAACTGCACGAGACTGAAAGCTGATACAATCCATCCTCCGTTTCAATATCTTTTTTTGATTGCAAAATGCTTGCCTTACCACCCCCTCAGGGTGCATCCTCTACTCCATGCGAGCTATACAGATCCATGAGACAGGCGGATCAGAAGTTCTTCGCCTTGTTGATCTCGACATTCCCGAGCCGGGCCCCGGTCAGGTACTCATCCGCGTTGAGGCCATCGGCGTCAACTTCATTGAGATTTACTTTCGCAAAGGCATTTACAAGGCCGCCTTGCCGATGATCCCCGGCAGTGAAGCCGCAGGCACAATCGAAGAGCTGGGCCCCGGCGTCACAGGCTTCAAGGCTGGCGATTCGGTCGCTTCTGTCAGCGCCCTCGGCAGCTACGCTGAGTACGCACTTGTTCCCGCCGCGCAACTCGTCAAGGTTCCCGCCAAACTCACTCCCGAGCAGGCCGCCGCCGCCATGCTCCAGGGCATGACCGCGCATTATCTGTGTCACTCCACTTATCCGCTCAAAAAGGGCGAGACCGCCTTGATTCACGCAGGCGCAGGCGGCACCGGTCTTTTGCTCACGCAGATGGCCAAGCGCATTGGCGCGCACGTTATCACCACAGTTTCCACTCGCGAGAAGGCAGAGCTCTCTAAAGAAGCCGGCGCTGACGACGTTATTCTCTACACCGAAAAAGATTTTGAATTTGAAGTCAAGCGCATCACAGATGGCAAAGGCGTCGATGTGGTTTACGATTCCGTCGGCAAAGTTACATTCGACAAGAGCCTGAACAGTCTGCATCCACGCGGCATGATGGTTCTCTTCGGCGCATCAAGCGGCCCTGTTCCGCTCTTCGATCTCACCCAGCTCAACTCGCGCGGCTCGCTTTACGTCACGCGCCCCTCGCTTTGGCATTACATCGCCACACACGCCGAGCTCGAGCATCGCGCCACTGAAGTGCTGAACTGGGTTGCCAGTGGCCAGCTCAAGCTGCGCACCGAGCACATCTACCCGCTTGCCGAAGTTGCCCAGGCACAGAACGACATGGAAGCACGCAAGACAACTGGGAAGATTCTGCTCGAACCATAGCTTTTCCCAATGAAACAAATTCGCATCTCCTCAACTGATCGTGTCTTCGTTCTGACCGGTGCAGGTATCAGCGCTGAGAGTGGCCTCGCCACCTTCCGCGCTTCTGACGGCCTTTGGGCCGGTTATCGCCTTGAAGACGTTTGCACCCCCGATGCCTGGGAGCGTGACCCTGCACAGGTCTGGAAGTTTTACTCAGCGCGTCGAGCCGCCGCCTCAGTTGCCAAACCGAATCCCGCACACATCGCGCTCGCCGAAATGGAAGCATCTCTTGGCGATCGCTATTTTCTTTGCACGCAAAATGTCGACAGCCTCCACGAGCAAGCCGGCTCAAGGAATCTCGTCCACATGCATGGCATGCTCAATCAATCCCGCTGCGAAGACCTCTGCGGCGTTGCTCCGGTCCACGACACGCGCGTCTACGAATCCTTCGACCAAGTCGGCTTTTGCAAATGCGGCGCGCGCCTTCGCCCGCACATCGTCTTCTTCGGCGAGACGCCTCTCGATATGCCGCGCATTCAAAGCGAAATCGACCAGGCCAGCGTGATGATTGTCGTAGGCACCTCGGGCTCTGTCTACCCGGCTGCCAGTTTTGTAAACTGGGCGCGATTGAACAAAGCCCGTACGATTTACATCGGCCCTGAAGCCCCGCTCAACGCCGGAGCATTCACAAATGTAATCGAGGGAAAAGCCGGTGAAGTTCTCCCCGGCCTCTTTTTAGTTGAATAATTTTCATCGTCTGCCACAACGCTCAAAACTTGAACCGGTACCGCGCGCTCAGCATAAAAATCCGTGGATCATTCCAATGAAATCCGCCAATCGTCACTGAGTTATCCAGCAGCACCCGATGGTTCGTCACGTTGAGTATCGACCCGGTCAAATTGAATCGCTCGCCGAAGCCATGACCGCCGGCTACATCAAATGTCGTGTGCGCAGGCAGGTAATTTCCCTGGTACGGCCCCACTCCTGACCCCGCCAGTCCATTCGTAAATCCAGAGCCGTAATAAACATTCGTCGAGAACCAACTGTTCTTCGGCAGAGTGGCCGTAAAGCCGGTGTTCAACGTGTTGCGCTGGTCATGATCCATGGGAAAATAATTTGGTCCCAGTGCGCAGGCCGGATCGTTGGGCAGCGCGCAAGTGAATCCGCCGATAATGTTGCCGCGCTGCTCGGCGATCTGGTTTGAATAAGTGAGATGAAACTGCCCCACATGCGCCAATCTCGGTGAGCGAACCGTCATCTCCCAGGCCCGCACCAGTGCGCCATCCACCGCAATCGGGAAGTACAGATTCGATTCGCCGAGGTTCGCGTGATCCAGATAATTGTTCACGCGATTCTTGAAATTCGTAACGTCGAGCACCCAGCCTTTGTAAGGAATCTCAAGCCCAAACTGATGCTCCTCATCGCGTTCCGAAGGTAGCGGCGTGAAAGTGTTTTGTCCAGTGGGCAACCCTCCCGCATAATCGAGCACCGCGCTCGAAACAGTTTCAACCGGAGCCGGCTGGAAGAAGTGGCCATAAAATCCCCGCAAAACCCAACCCAGGCGCGGAATCAGCACAGTAGCCCCGATGCGTGGATAAAACGCGCTCTCGCTCACTCCCGCGCTGTAATTGGAATAGCGCATTCCGCCCAGCAGCGTAATCCACTTGTCAACCCGCAGCTGATCAGAGAAATAAAACTCACCCAATGCGGCCCTCGCGTGTGCCGCCGTGTTGGGAATTGATTGCGCGCTGCCATCGTTGATGATCACACCGAATAAATCATTTTCAGATTGATAAAATGCATACCCGCCCGCAGAAAAATTATTCCGCGCCAATGCGAATCGCAAATCCCCCTGACCGCCAACATAATTCGAACTCTGATGCCACGTCGTTGCCGCAGGGAAATCCGTCGCAAGAGAGTCGTAATTGGCCTGGTTGTAGTGATAAAAAGGCGCTACTTCAAAGAGCGCCGTAGGCGAAATCGTATGCACCCAGTTCGCAATCACAAAGCCATCGCGCTCCGTCTGCGCATCGCGCAATCCCCACGATTCGTAGTAATTTGAACCCTGCTCCCAGTCGTTCTGATTGGGGTCATACGGCACGTCGAAATGATCCTGGCGGTACTGTCCATCCACTCGCAACTGATCTTTCTCCGTTTGATTGCGCAGCAAATTTACAAACCCGCTCTCAGAGTTTGTCGCGTCGTGATAAATCTGCGCCACCGGCGTTGCCAATCCGTAATTCGACCTGCTGCCTGTCAGGCTCGTGTACCACGCCGTCTTCTCCGTGTGGTCGCCGAAAGAAAGTTGCGCCTCACCCGAGCCAAGGTTCCCGCCCGTCAGCAAAAACTCGCCCGCATGATCGCGCTCAAATCCATTGCGCGGCAGCACATTGAAGACGCCATAAGTGCGGTCGCCAACTTCAGAGGCATAGCTTCCGCGCTGCGTCTCAAGCGCGTCAATGTCCTTGGGATCAATCTGCGGCCCAACATTCGACGCAATCTTTGTATTCGGAATAGCGATGCCGTCGATAAGCCAACTCGTCTGGTGCCCTCCGCGCATGTGCAGCATATCGTGCGTCATGTACGAGCCCGGCACATAGTCGGTAATCATCTCCATGCCCAGCGTCCGCCCTGCTCCCGGTGTCTCTTCAATGTCGCTGCGGCTGACCAGTGTAGTCGGCGTCACCGTGTCCTGCGAGAGGCCAAACTCAGACTCATGCACCGCAACTGTCTCCTGAGTTTTCCCAATCGCCAGCATCAGATGAAAAACCGGATGCGTCGCAGAACTCAGCGCCACATTTTCGCTCACAGGAGCAAATCCTTCCGCCACCGCCGTCAAGGTGTAAACACCGATCGGCGCCTGCTCAATCAGAAAGCTGCCATCTTGCCCCGTCGTGGCGTGCAGTGCAAACCCGGAGTTCGCCGCCTTCAGCGTCACCTGTGCGCCGGCAACTGGCCTATGAGTGGGGTCATGCACCACACCTTGAACGCTGGCAAACACACCGGCATGTGCATTTTGTGAGAATAAAGACAACAATACAAAAAGGGGAAGAATCGCAATTTTGCCGCGCATACTCTTCATGCTAGACGACTTTGAACGCAAAATAAGGTAGTGAAGATGCGGCATTTCGTCGCACCGGCAACCCGGATTTGGCCTCCCGTGTTGTGACTGCGGATTTTCGTTCATTTATCATCTACAAAACGCATTTTTTTGATCGACTGAATTTGAAGGGTACCTCAACCATGAAGCATGTTGCTCGTTCCTCCTCATCCGCATCTCCAATTCGCCCGCTACGCATTGCCATCTTCGGTTTCGGTACCGTCGGCAGCTCGGTGGCGCGCATTCTCACCGAGGCGCGTCCCGAGGGCCTGGAGCTCACGCACATCTTCAATCGCAATATTGACCGCAAGCGCGCTGACTGGGTTGACGCGAGCGTGCTCTGGAGTGAAAACGCCAACGAGATTCTCTCCGCCGGGGTTGATGTGATTGTCGAACTTGCCGGCGGCCTTGAACCCGCCGGCCTCTGGATTCGTCGCGCGCTTGAAGCAGGGAAGAGCGTTGTCACCGCCAACAAAAAACTCATCGCTTACCACGGTGTTGAACTCGAGCTACTGGCCGCTGAAAAAGGCGGACACATCAAATACGGCGCCGCTGTTGCCGGTGGAATCCCCGTAATTCCCGGCCTTGAGCAAGGCCTTGCCGGAGATAAAATCGAGCGCATTGAAGGCATTCTCAACGGAACCTGCAATTTCATTCTGAACAAAATGGAAACCGGTGCGGAGTTCGAGACCGTGCTTGCAGAGGCCCAGATGCTCGGCACAGCTGAGGCCGATCCAACCGAAGATGTCGGTGGTTTTGATGCGCGCGCCAAGCTCTCCATTCTGATGCGCCTCGCAATGCGCGTTCACGTGAACCCCGACGAAATCATCCCGCGTCCGATCACTGAAGTCGCGGCCATCGACTTCAGCTACGCTCGCGATCTTGGCTGCACCATTCGACAGATCTCGCGCGCCGAGCGCGTAGGCGGGCACATTGCCGCAAGTGTCGGCCCCACTCTCGTTCCCCTCACCTCGCCAATCGCATGGTCGCGCGGCACCGCAAACATGGTCGTCGTCAATGGCCACTACGGCGGCGAGGTCGTCTTCAGCGGTCACGGCGCCGGCGGTCAACCCACGGCAGTCGCTGTCGTCAGCGATCTCATTGCGCTCGCCCACGGTTCGCGGCGCATTGAGATTCCATCCGAGCAGGTTACCATCGGCACGGAATCCGAAGTCGCCCACTACATTCGCTTCCGCGTCAAAGACGAGCCGGGCATCGTCGCCGAAATCGCCGGCGCGCTTGCCAAAGAAAAAATCAACATCAACGCAATCGTGCAAAAGCCCGGCTTCCCGCAAGATGATCTGCCCTTCGTTGTAACCGTTGAGCCCTGCAAATCCTCCGCTTTAAAGCGCGCGCTCGACGCCATTCGCAAACGCGATTTCAATGTTGCCGATCCGCTCGATCTGCAAATGCTTCCGTAATTCGTCTTTCAATCGCGCTCATTTAGTAAGTTTTTCACCGCCATCTCAAGCTGCTTCGTGATCGCGCCTTCGCTCTCCTCTGCTCCAAATCGCATCGCTCTCCCCACTCTCACCTCGAGAATTCCAGACCGGAACCATCCACTCTTGCGCATCTTCAATTCAGCAAGTCCGCGCAGCGCAACAGGCAAAACCGCCGCGCCGGATTGCTTGACCAGCACGCCGATCCCTCCGCGAAAACGCCCCATCTCTCCAGTTCTCGTGCGCGTCCCCTCAGGAAAAACCAGCACGTTATAGCCTTTGTCCATCGCCTCGCCCGCATGTGCGAAGCTTTCCTGAAAACCCTTCCCGTTCGAGAGCGGAAAGACATTGAAGAGTGCCGTGAGCAGAAAATATTTCAACGGCCCAAACAAATCGAACTGCGGCTTCAATGGATTTTTCTCGAAGTTGCGAAAGTGCCTGAACCCATGCAGCATCTCGCCGGAGATAGCGGCCGTAATTCTTCTGCGCATTCGCCACGGCAATGCATACTCAACCAGCGCGCCGTCGTACTCCGTCACATGATTCGCAAGTATGATCATCGGCTCATCGCGCCGCTCCAATTTCACTGAGCTGATTCGTGGCGCTGCATAGAACCAAACCAGCGGCCGCATTGCCAGCTCAACAAAACAAGCGCGCAGCCAGCGAACAGGGAAGTACCATGGCCAGTGCGGAAAAATCTGTTTGATATTCGCAGTGCGCACCGGCTCTTCTATCCGCGCAACTTCAATCGGCCATGATTCGTTCGGTTGAATCGCGCGATCATCAACTGCGCCGTCTTCCGCTTCTCTCACATGCGTCGTCTGACTCGCACTCTTCGTGAACAATCTGCGCACTTCGCCGGCGGTCTTCGCTTCGTCCAGTGCCTCGGCATCAAACTCCACTCCCAGTCGCTCTTCCAGCGCAGCCGCCAACTGAACGCGCCCCAGGCTATCCAGGTGCAGATCCTCCGTCAAACGAAGTTCGTCTCCACCATCAACTCTCTCGCCCGTAATTCCTTCAATAGTCGCAAGCAGCCAATCGCCGCTCTTCGCCTTGGTATCTGCACTCGCAGTTTTTTCCTGAGCCATTTCCTGCGCCAGCCATTCCGCCACAGCCTTTCGCCTCACCTTGCCTGTGGACGTTCGCGGCAAATCCGGCTCCGGCCAAACTCGCCAGTAGCGCAACTGTTGAAATTCCGCCAACCGCGCATTGGCCCGCTCAATAATCTCTGCTGCATTCTCCGTATCGCCGCGCAGAGCAAGCACCGCACACGCCGCGGGACCCGCCGCGCTTTCCATCGCCACAACCGCGCATCCTGCCACAGACGGCTCCTCATCGATCGCCGCCTCCAAATCTTCCGGATGCAGATTCACGCCCGATGCAGTGACAATCACCTCGCTCTTGCGACCCAGAAATCGCAGATCGCCCGACGGCAATTGCTCCGCAAGATCGCCCGTCGAAAGCCACTCGTCTTCGCGGGCATGCAGCTTGCCTTCACTCCACGTCGCGCCGGAGATCATGCGCCCTCTCACCAGCACCTCGCCATCAGCTCCCAGCTTCACATCGCGTCCCGGCATCACCTTGCCAATGCTCCCGCGCGCCACGTGAAACGGATGGTTCAGCGTAATTAACGCTGTCGATTCCGTCATTCCGTACCCTTGAATTACCACCAGCCCCAACGCGCTCCAGAATTTTTCCACCGCTGGCGCCAGCGCACCACCACCTGAAACCAGCGCCCAAAACTTGAAGCCCAACGCCCGATGCACTCTTCGAAATCGCCACCATCTTTGCCACGCCCGCAACCCTTCACTTGCGTTGATTTGCTCGCTGAGCCCAGGATTTTTTCCTTCAATGTAATTTTTCAGGAGTGCAAAACTTCGCGGCACTGCTGCCAGCACACTGATTCTCTCCCGGCGAATTCGCTCCACAATCCTCGACGCAATCAAGCGATTTTCAAAATGCACTTCCGCTCTCAAAATCGGTGGAACCCACATCCCCATCGTCTGCCCAAAGACGTGGCTCAATGGCAATGTGTGCATGATGCGGAGCGGATGTATCAACGGCATAAAACGCAAATACGCTTGCGCGCCCTCTTCAATCGGCCAGATGCTCGAGAGCACGTTCCCGTGTGTCAGCACAACGCCCTTCGGCTCGCCCGTCGTACCCGATGTGAACAATATCTCGAGCACACTCCCCGCGTGCAATCCCTCCGCAACGCCAGCCTCATGCTTTGGAAGCGCGCTTTCCCATTCGCTAAAACTTAATCTCGTCATCCCAATTTCAGCCGGCAACATCGCCAGCAAATCCCCATCGCCGACAATCAATTTCGGCTGCACATCCCGCGCCACCTGCTCTGCAAACTCCGCTCTACCCAAAGCATCCAGCGGCACAACCACCACACCGCGCAGCATGCATCCGTAAAAAACCTCCATCCACTCGACGCTGTTCTCAGCCCAAAGCAATACGCGATCGTCTTTTTGAATTCCGCGCTCAACCAGCAGCGCCGCAAACCGCCCTGCCTTCTCCGCCAACTCGCCGTAACTGGTGCTGCGTCGACGGTTTCCCGCCATGCGCACGACGGCCGTCTCACTCCGCATCTTGCGGAAATCATCAAGCAAAGTGGCCAGATGCCTGCGCACGCAATCCCCCCACTGAAGTCAAAACCAATATAGTCCTCTTCACTTCGTTGCAAGTTAACAATCAGGACACTTTCTAGACTGAACGGCACGCTTTAGAATGACTCAGTCTGTTGTATCGCAAATTTTGTAGCGCCAGGGAATGCCACGCCATGATGATTTCTTGCCAGATCAGCCCAATCCGCTTCCGTTTCTCCCTTCACCTCGCAGCCATCGCACTCCTCACTTTTTCGTTCACGGCCGTCCCACTCCACGCGCAAACTCCATCTCCGGTCGCGCAAGTCGCCACTCCACTTCCCACGCCAATTCTTCAACCATCCCCGCGCGAAGCCGCTTTTGCCGCACCCGTCTCGCTCGGCACCGGTGTCTCCATCGACGTTCCCGGCGCTGACCCTGAAGATCTCTTCGCCGCTACTGATCTGCGCGAAGGCCTTCACGCCGCGCACATCACCACTCCCGCTACCGCGCCCTTCATCATTCGTCTTTTGCGTTCAACCTCCGACGAAGGCAAATTGTTTCTCACCGCATCCAAGCTCACGCTCACTCCGGAGATGCACGACGAAGGTTACGCGCTCACCATTGACACAACCGGAGCAACCATCCTCGCCGACTCCGCCGCCGGAATCTTCTACGGCGTGCAAACCTTCAAGCAGCTTCTCCCGTTGCCTGATGCAACCCCGCAAATTCCCCAAGCCGTCATCCGCGATTGGCCCGCGATGAAGTACCGTGGCGTTGACGACGATCTCTCCCGTGGTCCCTTCCCAACTCTCGCCTTCATGAAGCATCAGATTCGCGTCCTCGCCAGCTTCAAGGCCAACATCTACTCGCCTTATTTCGAGCACACTCTCGCCTACTCCGAGAACCCGATTGCTGCCATGCCCGGCGGTTCTTTCACGCCATCCGAAGCAGCCGAGCTCGTTCGTTACGCCACCAGGTACCACATAATCATCGTTCCTGAGCAGGAGTCCTTCGGCCATCTCCACCACGTCCTCAAGTATGATCTCTATCGCGATCTCGCCGAGACTCCGCACGGCCACGTCCTCGCTCCCGGCCAGGCCGCAACAATCCCGCTCATCCACAGTTGGTTTGAGCAGATCGCCAAAGAATTTCCCGGCCCCTTCATGCACATCGGCGCAGATGAAACTTTCGAACTCGGCCAGGGGCAAACCCGTGAAGCTCTCAAGAAAAACGGCTACGGGCCCACCTACGTCGACTTCCTCATTCGCATTCACGCCTCCCTCGCTCCGCTCAACAAGCGCCTCCTCTTCTGGGGTGATATCGGCGGCGACGATCCCAAAGCAGTCGCCAATATTTCCAAGGACATGATCGCCGTTCCGTGGAATTACTGGAACACCTCCGGCTTCGACAAAATGATTGAGCCCTTCAAGCAGCAGGGAATTGAGACCTGGGTCGCATCCGGCGCAAACAATTGGAGCGAAGTCTACCCCAACAACAACACCGCCTTTGGAAATATTCAAGGCTTCATCCGCGATGGTCAGCGACTCGGCTCAACCGGCTCGCTCGTCACCGTTTGGAATGATGATGGCGAGGGCCTCTTTCAGCAGGATTGGTACGGCGTTCTCTTCGGCGCAGTCGCGGCATGGCAACCCGGTGAGAGCAGCATCCCCGCATGGCAGGCCGCTTTCGGCCATCTCTTCCACGGCGACAGCTCTGGCCGCATCGACAAAGCGCAAAAGGAAATCATGTCGATTTACGACCTTCTCAAAGAAGCAAAAATCGAGCAGAATTCCGATTCGCTCTTCTGGTCTGATCCCTTCACTCCGCGTGGTCACGAGCTTCAATCGAAACTCTCACCCATCGCCTACCAGATGCGCATCCACGCCGAGAACGCAATCGTACTCGTGGCTCAGGCCAGGGAAGCGAACCCCGGACTCCTCGAGCAGCAAGCACTTCAAGCTCTCGACCTCGGCGCGCGCCGCTTCGACCTCATCGGCCAGAAGGCCGAGTACTTCGATGAAACCTCTTCGCTCTACAGCCAGATTCGCGCCACCGGGCACGACAAAACGATGCAGGATGAAAATGAGAACAAGGCGCAGAGCATTTCCAGCGTCAATGGAAAAATGCAGGATATTCGCGACGCCTACTCCTACATTCGCGATGAGTACCGCCAGGTCTGGCTCTCGGAAAACACAGCCTACTGGCTCGGCAACGTGATGGTTCGTTACGACATCGCCATTGAAGCCTGGCAAAAGAGAGGACAGCAATTTGAAGAGGTTTTTGAGCAAGCTGCGAGCGGCAATGATCTTCCTGCCCCGGAGACGCTGGGAATGCTCACCGCTGTAGCAGATTCAAACGTGACAACCACGCCTAAAGCAAAATGAAGGCTGCGCTCTATTTAGGTTCAGTAATCGCCGCAATCTGTTTGAAACGCTCGTCGTCGCGCAACGGCGCAAATGCCGGATCATTCGGCACAAAGACCAGCCATCCCTGGTGCGTCTGGTAAGCGCGTTCCAGAAAATCAAGCGCGCCCGGATAGTCGCCCGTGAAGGCATAATCGCGTGGAATACTGAAATCCGTCATGTCGTTGCGCAACGTGCTCATTCTCAGCGCTGCGTAGTATCCGCCTATTTTATATGCGTTTTGTATTTTGATCTGCTCTTCCGGCTCTGAGACGGCGTGAATAATCCATGAGTATTGTTGCCACGCAAGGTCATTTTCACCCATCATCGAGTACGCCAGCCACAGCTTGCTATGTGCAATCAGATAATCCGGATTCTCGCTCAGTACCTGCTGGTATTGATTGACGGCTTGCTGATAATGCCCTTCGTAGTAGTTCAACCAACCCAGGTTCGTGCGTATGATGAATGATCTCGGGTCGTTATCAAGCGCCATCTTCATCTGTTTCTCTGCTTCGCTGAAGTGGCTCTCCGTCATCAGAAGCATTCCATACGAGTAGTGCGCATCTACATTCGTGGGTGAGAGAGCAAGTGCCTTGTGAAACTCGGCCTCGGCCTGCTTCATATTCCACTGATAATTCCAATACGAGACTCCCAGCGCCACGTGAGCCTCAACCTGCGTCGGGTCCAGCGAAAGCGCCTGTTGAGCCGACGCCCAACCCAGGCTGCGAGCTGTCTCTGCGTCCATCCAACCATACTGCCCCATCAGGTTATATGTATTGGCCAGCAGTGCATACGCGTCGGCATACTTCGGGTCAATTGCCACGGCCGTGCTCAGGCTTTGAATGGCTTGCTCAAATCCACTCTTCGAGCGCAGCGAAAGATAATAAATTCCCTTCAGGTAAGCGTCATGCGCCTCGAACTTATCCGGCATATAATCCACCTGCGTCAAAGTGGGAACCCGCAACGACAACGCATGTGCCACCGAATTCGCCACACTCGATTCAAACTCAAATTTGTCGCTGAGATCGCTGTCGTAAACATTCGTCCATAGCCGCGATTGATCTTCCACGTGTATCAGCTGCACCACCAATCGAATCTTGTTTCCATCCTGTTGCAGGCTGCCTTCAATCACGTAATCGACCTTCAGCTCTTGTCCTATTTGTTCGAGCGGCTTGTTGGTGTTTGCATACTTCCTTGCTGAGCCCGGCGCAATCACGCGCAGTTGCTGCTCCCCAACTTTCCCCAGCCGCACTATGAGCTCTTCAGTGATGCCCGTGCACAGATACTCTCTCGATGCGTCGCCGGTCATATTTTGTATCGGCAACACCGCAATTGAAATGTGTCTGTGCGTCGCTAACGATTTTGTAAAAAACATGCCCGCTGCTACCAGCAGCGCCAGCGTGAACGCTGCAGTTGCCATCCCTTGCCAGCGCAACCAGAAACTGCCTCTGCTCAGTTGAGATTGATTTGCTTGGGTCGCCACGGGCTCTTTCAAAGTGAAGCTCTCCACCTTGCCAATGAACCGGTACCCTCGCCCTCGTATCGTCTCAATATATTGAGACGTCTCTGAGTCATCGCCCAGCGTCTCTCTCAGTTTCCGGATCGCCGTATTGAGGCCATCCTCAAAATCAACAAATGTCTCATCCGCCCAAAGCCGCTTCTGCAACTCCCCCCGTGTCACCGTCTCACCCGCCCGCTCCAACAGGGCAATCAGCAGGCTCCGTGGCTTTTCCTGCAGGTGAATCCGCCGGCCATTTTTACTCAAATCTCCTGACCGGAGGTTGAGCTCAAAAACGTCGAAGCGGTAACCCGTTATAGGTGGTGCGGGCTTCATCCAAATCAGTCCAGAATTGTCCAATTTTAGGGAGTGAGTGCGGCCAATACCGCCATGTGCGATTCACTCTAACATTACAGAAACCTGTACAGCAACCGAAATAATTTACTAAATTCATGAATTTTATAGCCTTATCTGTACAGGTTTTGCTCGGAAACATTTCGGAATCAGTCCATTGACTCGTCCCACATCCATCGCTAAATTCCGCATTGTGACGTAGAGGTCCCAACTCACAAGACGTCAATTCCACTCAAACGCACAAGGAGTAGTGATGGCAGATTTGGCTTTCAGCACACTGAACGGATATCCATCCCACAACGTAAACAGCGTCTCAGCAGTTGACACAGGCGGCAGCTCTTGGGAAACTGGAAACAGACACCAACAACCGGAATGGAGAATCACAATGCGAGATGCTGCTCCCCACGGTACCTACAAAGTGCAGGCCCTCGACCGCGCATTTGCCGTCCTCGATCTACTCGGCGAAAGCCCGACCCCCCTTGGCCTGGCACAGGTTGCTTCCTCCCTCCAGCTCCACAAAAGCACCGCGCATCGCTTCCTCATGGTTCTTGAGCGTCACCACATGGTCGAACGCACCGTCAACGGTAAATTCCGTCTCGGCCTGCGCCTCTTTGAATTCGGCAACCGCGCCATCGAGCAATACGATCTCCGCGAGCGTGCCCAACCCCACCTCCGCCGCCTCGTTGCAGAAACCGAAGAAACCGCGCACCTCTGCATACTCGAGCAGGGCCACGTGATCTACATCGACAAAATCGAACCCGCCCGTTCCGTCCGCATGATCACCCGCGTCGGCGCCAGCAACCCAATCTACTGCACCTCCGTCGGCAAGGCGATGCTCGCTTTCCTTCCCGAAGAGCGTGCCGAAGAAATCATTCGCAAAACAAAATTTGAGCGTTTCACCCAGCGCACCATCTCTACACTCGACGCTCTGCGTACTGAGATCGAGAAGACCCGCCGTCGTGGTTACGCCATCGATGACGAGGAGTTCGAAGAAGGTCTGCGATGCATCGCCGTTCCCATCCTCGACGCGCAACGCAATCCCGTCGCCGCCGTCAGCGTCAGCGGGCCCAGCTTCCGCGTCACTGCGGCCAAGCTCCCCGCCATCGCCAACCATCTTCTCCATTGCGTGCGCAACGTCAGCGTCGACATGGGATTTGTCACACCCGCCCGTCTGCGTCGCACCGCTCTCTCCGCCTGATCTGCATCCATCTGCTCCGGTGAATTTCATTCAACAATTTCGCCGGAGCTTCCACTCCCGCCGAATGTACACAAGCCACAAATCTTTGTTATAGTAAAAGAGTTGTTAACGCAGCACTGGGGACGTAGCTCAGTTGGTTAGAGCGCTGCCCTGTCACGGCAGAGGTCGCGGGTTCGAGCCCCGTCGTCCCCGCCATTCATTCCAAAATTTAGGAGTGTATGGCATGTGGCAATCAGCGTACTAAAAGTACAAAGAAGAAAATCCCCATTCTCGTTGTCCAGAAAATACATGTTTTCTAAGTAAAGAAAAGGCTCCCAATCGACGGGGGTCTTTACTGCTTTTGGACTGGCAATAACCTGCCTTTCCAGGATACTGAAGGTCGTCGAGTGTGGCACGGGTCCACTTTCGACGCGTGACGATACCAGTGACTCAATGTGCAGCCTTCGATGAAGTCCAACCTGAGGTGCACCGATCAATAATCAGATGGATAAATTGCCTTGTTCGCCACCACTGATACCGTCAATGCGTATGAATGTGACCAAAGTCGTAGGAGGCGCCAATGGTGACGCCGTTGGGGTTGAGAGCGTGATAATTAAAGAAGTGTGTCCAAAATTGGTATTCGTAGTCGCCACGCACCCAGACATTATGCCATGCACGATACTCCACACCGCCCCCCGGTGCCCAAACCGTCCGAGTGTCATGAGAATAAGTAGGGCTCATCCGTTGAAAATCTATGCTGCCTAGTCCGGCTATAAACTTCCCGTAAGGATGGATGTTGCGGTAGTGGCGCCAAGTGTAGATCACACCCGCCTCGAGAGTGTCCTGACGTAGATTCTTCGGTGTACTACTGCTGCGAAAATAGTTGAGATCGCGGGCTTCGACTTCGATACCGAATCCTTTTAGATACGACGGTCCCTTGTTGAAGTTCCAATCGGCCCACAACGTGGCGCCACTTAGCCGGCCGTTCCAATCTGTGTAAAAATTGGAATAGCCGATGCCGATCACGAGCGGCACTTGCCCTTCATGGGCACTCGGAACCACCTGGGCTGAAGCGGGAAGAGTTACAGCCAGGATAAGCATCGCAAGAATGAATTTTCCGTACATTTGAAAACCCCTTTCAAGTGTTGACGACCACCCGGAGATGAGTCCTTGGTGGAAGTAAACTCCGAAACGAAAATACGGTAAGGCTGAAATGCGCCAGCTCTTTTTGTGCCGCCGCATCACCTGCGTCGCAATCGCTTCCACTATCCCGAGACAGATATGAAACTGGTACTTCTGACCATCTACACAACTCTGCCTACCCTGACCGTCACTGCGCTCTAAAAGTCCCGCAGACGGGTCGAGTTGCTCTTTAAATGGATCAAAAGCATATCCGCATCAAGCAATTTTTTTTTCGCAACAAGCCTGAACGCAGTGAGGATTCAAATCTAATGCATGGTTGTCATATTCCTACTGATTGCTATCGTCCGAAGTAACAGAAACTTGATGCTTCACTCTACACTTGACTGCAGGTTCTGTCGGTTTCAAACTACGAGAATACGGAGATTGCATCTACCCTTCAGCATTTTCCCGCAGAACTGAACAGCCAGCTTTGGGCATACCGAATATATTGGATACCTTGCCGTACAGGATGTGCTGGTTGTCACATACAGTCTTTTGATGCCTTGCAATAATTTGTCAGTCATTAGAAACAATTAGTTTCCCGCGCGCTAGAGCACTCTTATCGCCGTGTTACAGGCGAGCTTAGGCAAGAGTGTTTCCGGCGCAGATAGTTGCACGGTGGGTTTTGGCTAGCCCTAATGACAGTTGTATGGTCTGCCGATGATTGAATGAGAGGCTTAGCAAAGGGTTATTTTGCTAAGTCAGTTTGGCAGAGCCATGTGCATTTTTGCCCAGAAATCTGCAAGTATTCCACTTTCATTTTTTAAAAACTTCTGCGGCATTGCGCGCTGCTGTTTGTGCAATGTGCCTGTTAATCCAGAAGTTTTGGGCGAGCTTGCACGTGAAAATTCAAGCATTCGGTGATCAGGTCCTCGTGAACCCGGCAATCATGCGTGTTTCGTGTGATCGCAGTTGGTACGCGGTTTACACAATTCCGCAACACGAAAAGTCGGTTCTGAAGCAACTTGACATGCGGGAGATTGAGGCTTATCTCCCTACATATGAAACCGTCCGCGTCTGGAAGAACCGGCAACGGGTGAAGCTCGTCCTGCCGCTGTTTCCAAATTACATGTTTGTGCATATTAATCCCAGGGAGCGGGCAAAGGTTCTCCAATCTGCCGGTGTGCTGAAGATTGTGGGCTACGGTCGTGAGTATGTGCCTCTTCCGGATTCCGAGATCGAGTTTCTGCGCTCCGACTTCTGCAAGCAGCGGATCGAACCGTATCGAGAACTTGTTATCGGAGAAAAAGTTCGCATCAAGAATGGAGTGATGCAAGGCCTTCAGGGGACTCTTGTCAGTAAGAGCAATGGCATGCGGTTCGTGCTCACACTCGAATTGATTAACCAGCACGCCGCAATCCAGGTGGACGCTAAAGATTTAGAGCCGATGGTCGATAAGAGAAAGGTAACTAATCCGATGAGCATGGATGACTTCACAAGTTGTAACTGAACAGTCTGGCAGAACTGTCTGATGGGTAGTGCATGCCACTTTATGTTTAACGGGGTTAGGAAACCATACAAGCGACAAAGCGTGGATCAAGGAGGAAATGCTATGTTTTCAGGATCAAAGCGTAATAAATGGTGTCAGACGCTACGTCTCGGGCGTCTAATTCTTGGATTGATCCTGGACTTCTCTGCATTTGCACTCTCTACTTTCCTCGCATTCGAGTTCCGATTCGACGGTGCTCTGCCCGCCCAATACCTGCACCCGATGGCGGTGGCCTTGTGTATCTGGGCAACGGCAAAATCTGCAGCCTTCCTTGTGGGCGCGGTAAGCCGGGGATGTTGGCGGCATACTTCGGTTTACGATGCGGAGCGGATTGTTTTGGCGGTTTCGGCTGGATCGATTCTGGGTGGCGTGCTCATATTCCTCCTGCTCGGCTCTAGGGGCATTCCGCACTCTGTATATATCTTGGATTGGCTGATTTCTTGTGTGCTGACTTTAGGGGGCAGGTTGGCCGTTCGTGCGGTCATCGCCGCCAGAAACAGGAGTCGAGTCGACGGTAAGCGGACTAGAACCTTCATTTACGGGGCCGGCGATGCTGGATTGGCGCTGCTGCGGGAGTTGCGGCAGAATCAAATCCATATGTGCGATGTCATAGGCATTGTGGATGACAATCCTGCCAAAATAGGGCTTGAGCTCGATGGCAAGAGGGTGATGGGAACAGGCGAAGCCCTTGCAGCACTGGTGAAGAAGCACGCCATTAAGAGAGTGCTCATAGCAATTCCATCCGCGACAGGCCCGCAAATGGTACGCATCTTGAAGTTCGTCACCGATACCAAAGTGGAATACAAGATGGTGCCGAGTCTGGGAGAGCTTATCCATGGTGCGGAATTGGGCAAGCAAATCAGAGAGGTCGCAGTTGAAGATTTGCTCGGCAGGAAACCTGTGCAGATTGACCAGCACGGCATAGAGGAGCGCATTCAAGGGCGGGTTGTCATGGTGACTGGCGCTGCAGGTTCGATCGGCTCCGAGATCTGCAGGCAGCTCGCGCGCTTCCATCCGCTCGCCATTGTGGGTTTCGATGAGGCGGAGACCCCTCTTTTCCATGTTGACAATGAGATGGCTAAAAGCTTCCCGCACGTAAAATTTCACGCAGAGATCGGCAATATCACCCGCCCTGACACTCTGCATCGGGTGATGCAACACTATCAGCCTTCGATTATTTATCACGCCGCCGCCTACAAGCATGTTCCATTGATGGAAAGGCACGTCTTCGCAGCCATCGAAACGAACATCTTCGGCACTTGGAACGTTGCCTGTGCGGCGTCTGAGCACGGAGTCGAAGATTTCGTCATGATTTCTACTGACAAAGCGGTTCGGCCGACCAGTATGATGGGCGTAACCAAACGCACAGCTGAGTTACTCATCCGTACGCTCCAGTCGAAGAGCAGTACGAAGTTTGTTGCGGTGCGCTTCGGCAATGTTCTCGGAAGCAATGGAAGTGTTGTTCCAATCTTTAAAGAGCAGATTGCCGCAGGTGGCCCGGTGACAGTCACGCATCCGGAAATGCGCCGCTATTTCATGACTATTCCTGAGGCCTCCCAACTGGTTTTGCAAGCTTTTTCGATTGGTAAGGGTGGAGAGGTATTCGTGCTCGAAATGGGCGAGCCTGTCAGGATTGCAGAGTTGGCCGAGAATCTGATTCTGCTATCGGGGCTACAGCCCGGACAGGACATCGATATTCAATATACCGGCCTTCGACCTGGGGAAAAAATGTTTGAAGAATTAAATCTGCAGGATGAACAATTAATTCCTACGTCGCACGCAAAGATCAGAAGCTATGTTGGCTATCACCACTGGGATATAAGACAAATCACCACATTTTTGTTTCGCCTGCAGCAAATTACTGAAAAGCAGGATATCGCCAACCTCGTGCTGCTGCTCAAAGAATTGGTTCCCGACTATAATCCCGGGGCTGAGCTTTTGAAAACTGCATTCTCTGCCAAGCCAAATTATGCGCAACCAGCCAGGGTCCAGGTTCCCGGCGCCCAGGAAGAAAGTTTTCCAATGTTCAATTTTGCACATGCGATTCGGACGATTTAAGGGCCTCAAACCAGTGTTGTGAATGAACGGATAGAGCAAGTGAGATTGTGTCGGAAGGGGCTGCGCTCCCAGCCAGCTTTAACTCGATCACGCAGTCGCACTGTACAAATAATTTGCAATACATTGAAGGATAAAAATTGAGCAACTTCGAAGTTTCCAATCAGGGAGATCAAACGCCGACGGGCTCCGGGGGAGTTCTGTTTCACCATACGTCAGCCACTGCAACAGGGCTGCACAATCTCCTTCGCGTCTTGACGAGGCGCTACTTATGGCTAATCGGAGCTATTGTGACCTTTATGGTGATGGCCACTATTATCACGCTACTGATGAAGCCTACCTACAATGCAACTGCAATGATCGAGTTGAATAAGGGCGGCAGCGGTTCACTGGATATGGGCCTCGGCGAAACATTGCCTTTGCAGTTAACTTCGGACGGGGAAGGCCTTCAGACAGATCTCCAGACAGAGACCACTATTCTCCAGAGTGACTCTCTCGCACTGGCGGTCATTCAGCGGCTAGGGCTGGCCTCCCAGCCACCATTTGCCGCCGAAGAGCGCAACACGGACAACAACCCGGAGGTGGGATTGCCGCTCGAGGATGCACCTGTGACGCGGACGCGGTTATTGAGGACTTTCAAATCTCATTTGAAGGTGCAGCCAGTGCGTGGCACCCGGTTGATTCTAGTCACATTTGAAAGTCACAATGCGAAACAAGCAGCGCAAATAGCGAATGCATTGATCGAAAGCTACAAGAGCCAGTACCTTCAGTCGCATTACGAGGCGACGAGCGAGGCTTCGGACTGGTTGACAAAGCAGTTGTCGGATCTCAAAGCCAACGTCGAGGATTCGGAGAAGAAGCTTACCGATTTTGAAAAAGAGTCTGGAATACTTAGCCTGGACATGATGACACCGGTTGGGTCCGGGGACGGATCTGCCAGCGGCGGCGGAATACATAGCGTCGTCATCCAAAAGCTCGACGCCCTGAACGCCGAACTGACCATTGCTGAAGCAAATCGCATTGAGAAAGAGGCAATCTACCACCTGGCTCAGACAGGTAATCAGGATGTGGTTGTTGGCCTCGGTGAAGATCCCATGGCACTGCAAAGCAAATCGATGGTGCTTACACAGGGTGGAGGAATATCGAATCTTCAACTGCTACGGCAGCAGAGAAACCAATTGAATATCAATCTTGCTGACGTGTCGACATCGTACGGGGCGAATAACCGGCATTTGAAGGAAGTACAAACCCAGATAGCCGCTCTGGATGATCAAATCCATCAGGAATTGCAAGTGATAACCAAGCGCGCGCAAGCCGACTTCCAGTTGGCGAAGCAGACTGAAGATGAGATTCGCCGCCGGTTCGACGAGCAGCAGGTAGCGGCGAGCAAGCTCAATGAGAAGGCCGTTCAGTTTGCGGTCTTGAGTCAGGAAGCCTACTCGCGCAAGAAACTGTATGAGGATCTCTACACCAAGCTGCAGGAAGCCAACGTCTCCGCAGGCATCAAAGCTACAAATATCACCATCGTAGATCCCGCCCGCTCGCAATCCGTTCCTATCCGTCCAAAACTTGGACTCAACCTGGCGCTGGGCATGCTGTTTGGGATTGTCGTTGGGCTCGCAGCAGCTTATACATTGGATAGTTTTGATCGCACGCTAAGAGGCCCTCTGGAGGTAGAAGAGATTACTGGAATTCCAGTGATCGGCGTGATTCCGAGTTTCGAGGAGTCAGAAAAGGCCTATGGGTTGCTACGACGCAAGAAAAGAAACAAGGTAAGTACGGAGAATCCTCATCCTCGGGATCCCGTCTGGATACTGGCTCACCCCGAATCTGCCGCTGCGGAGGCATTCCGTGCACTCCGAACTACCATTATGCTTTCCCGCACCGATGGGGGACCGAAAGTCATCCTGGTCACCAGTTGCATTCCCAATGAAGGCAAAACGACGGTAACGACGAATCTGGCTGTTGCCTTCGCGCAGCACGGCAAGAAGGTGATCATCGTCGAAGCCGATATGCGCCGCCCGAGGATGAAGCACACTTTAGATGTTGCCAACAAATTAGGACTCAGCAATGTACTGGCCGGCACACAGACTTGCAATGATGCAATTCTTCGCGGAGTGCAGGTTCCTACTCTGGATGTCCTGCCGGCTGGGCCGCGTCCGCCCATGCCCTCAGAGATGTTGGGCTCGACGGCATTTGACGAACTGATGCAGCAACTCCGTTCATGCTATGACATTATCCTCATCGACAGCCCGCCAGCGCTGCTGGTCACCGACGCTGTTTCTATCTCGTTGAAGTCAGACGCTACCGTTTGGGTTGCTCAGGCAGGAGTTGTAACCCGGCCTCAAATTTCCCGCGCCGCTAATCTCATAGTGCGCAATGGAATGCCGGTGATTGGCTTCATTTTGAATCGAATGACCAGAAGTGTGGCCGGGTACGGGTACGGGTATGGGTATGGGTATGGGTACAAGTATGACAACTATAGTTCCTACAATGAGGAGATGGATTCCAATGAGACATAAAGTTCTTCGTGGACTGCTCATTGTAGCCGCGCTTCTTCTTTGCCTGCAAGAAGTGGGCGTGACCCAGATCGGCATGCAGCAAACGACAGCTTCTCAGAGCGGCGCGCCTACCAACCGAAACCGGCCCGATGCCGCTGCTCCAATGCGCAATGCCGGCTTGGTTGTTGTGCCGCCAGATTTTTCAATGTTGAAGCTGGCCCCCGGATTTCTCTTGAGCTTGAATGTTCTCGACGATCCTGACTTTGCGGGGGCATTTCGCATCGACGAACAAGGCAATATCGCGGTGCCTGTTCTAGGAACACTGCACGTTGCAGGAGAAACTATCTCTGCAGCAAGAACTCAAATCAGAAGAAAGCTATTGGACGACAGAATTCTAATTGACCCACAGGTTGACCTGTCGATTCAGGAGTATTCCGCGCCTCAAGTCACGATCATCGGCGAAGTGGCCAGCCCCGGCAAGTATCCACTGCTGGTTCCGCACACGCTTGTGGATGTATTGGCGCTTGCCGGAGGTACTACGATTACGGCCGGTAACGAAGTTCTGATTACGCACACCAATGCCGGGGCCGACCCAGTTCTCGTGCACTATTCGAGGGCAACGAACCCCGATGCGGTTCGAGATACAATCGTGCAGCCGGGAGACACGGTGCAGGTCAAACGGGCAGGCATCGTTTATGTGCTCGGCGCCGTGAATAGGCCGGGCGGGTTTGTGATGCAGGAAGAGGGAAGCCTGAATGTTTTGCAGGCCATCTCGCTGGCCAGTGGGACTTCCATTACGGCGTCGACGCGCACCATCTTTCTCCTGCGCCGCAATGCTGATGGCACATTGGTATATATGGCATTGCCCTACAAAAAAATCGTTCGCGGCAAGAATACTGATACGCAACTGCACGCCACTGATGTGTTGTATGTACCGTCGAGCACCTTCAAAGCGATTCTTACGAATAGCCAGACGATCCTGTCCTCAGCGGCATCAGCCACCATTTATGCGGCTGCGGTTCACTAATTGACATGGTCATTGAAAGGCCTGCATCCAACAGGTGCTTTTGAGATACGAACATGGCGCTTCAATCGAAATATCTGACACGCTTAAAATCTTTTCGCAGAACAATCACGTTAGTATCCGCCAATCTCTGTGCTGTCGTTGCCGTTTGTCATGGCTCGAGCCGCGCATAACGATGCAAGCGCCTATTGGGCGCCGTGAACTACGAATTCAGGCTTCGGTAGGGATGACATTCAACGCATACATACAGCATTTCACCGGAGCAGAGGCGAATGTATGAACTTTTCTGGCATTTCAGATAAATCTACAATGGGGAAACTATTTCGATTTCCTCTGAGGTTTATTCCATCCAGCACCCGGGTTCCCATCCTGCAGGGGCCTCTCCAAGGTAAACGTTGGATCGTTGGATCAGGCACACACGGATGTTGGATTGGAAGCTATGAGCACGCTAAACAAAGATTATTTGCCGCTCAACTCAAACGCGGGTATACGGTTTATGATCTCGGTGCAAATGTCGGCTTCTACTCGCTTTTGGCAAGTGTTCTCGTCGGCTCCGAGGGTCATGTGTATAGCTTCGAGCCTGTCGAGAGGAATCTGCGGTTCCTGAGATCACACTTGAAACTAAACTGCGTGACTAATTGCTCGGTTTTGGACGTAGCCGTCGGAAATTCTGAAAGAATGGCGGCTTTCGATCCAGGGCCGAATTATTCCAGCGGTCATTTGACCGATGCACCACACGGTGCGACGAGTGTTCGTGTCGTGACGCTCGACGGCTTGGTCGCTGCCGGGAGGTTGCAGCCACCCCACCTGATCAAATGCGATATTGAGGGGGCAGAATATGACGCTTTGTGCGGCGCTCGTAACATTCTTGCAGAGCACGCTCCGGTGATCTTTCTTGCTACTCATGGACATCAAGTGCATCAGCAGTGTTGCAAACTGTTGGCAGATTATCACTATCAGTTGACATCCCTTGATGCGCTCCCACTCAATCAGACTCGTGAAGTGCTGGCAATCCGGCACGATGCATAGCTCGGCACGCTTCCTCCCGGCATTCCTCTTTTATGAGAACAGTGCAGAGTTTCAAAAATACGCGCTAATCTTTCCGTTCCAGCCAAGTGTCTTTTGTCAATGGAGGAGTCACCATCAACCTGCTTCATAAATTATCGAAGAATATATTTGCGACTGCATCCAATAAGGTCATTGTAGCGGTGTCTAATTTATTGCTTGTCCCGTTATTCCTGCATTATTGGTCGCCTGCTCGATATGGAGAGTGGCTGGTTATTTCTTCTTTGGCCGCGTACATTAGCAGTGCCGATTTTGGAATGACCAGCGCCGCCATTAACGAACTTACGCTAAGGTATTGCAGAAAGGATTTTGATCGCTTTGTGCAGTTGCAGCACACCGCTCTGACAGTGTACTTCTGCTTCGCGGGAATAGTAACGCTCCTCGGGTTTGCTCTGTTTACGCGACTCCCCTTGAGCTGGGTGGGAATTCACAACGGTTCCCGCGAAGTAGGAATTGCAGCGGCATTACTCGTTGCTCAGGTCGCTTCATATTTCCCCTGGAGTATTGCTTCCAGCTTTTACAGAACCATCGGCGACTTTCATAAATCGCAGTGGTTGGGCAATCTCATCCAACTCATGAAAGTTGCTGTTACAGCCGCAGCACTGGCTACTGGAGCTGGTTTTGCGCGACTTGCCGCTCTGCAACTTGGCGTCATGCTCGCCATGATATCGCTTGTGGCCGTAATGATTAACGTGCATTATCCTGACCTGGCCTTGGGATTCCACCATACATCTCTAAAGGAAATTGGGCCGCTCGTACGGAAGGGTTCTTCCTTCATGCTTATGACGATTGGAAATACAATATCGATGCAGGGGCCGATTCTGGTAATTTCTCTATCCCTCGGACCGGTCGCCGTCGCCGCTTATTCAGTTGTCAGGACTATTGCGAATTCGGTTAGACAGATCAACGGTGTATTCGCCACTGCTGCATGGCCGGAGCTGACTGTTGCACAGGTCTCAGGAAATCTGGACCTGGCGCGAAGAATCCACCGTAGCCTCGTGATCGCAACCACGACCCTGGCCGCCGCCGCCGGGGCCTCCCTGTGGTTTGTCGGACCGCAGATCATCAACGCCTGGACTCACGCGCTTCTTCCGGATACTACCCTGCTAATTCGATGGTTTGCCGTCCAGGTGGTACTGCAAGCTCCATGGATTGCAAGTAGCTGTGTCAGCGAATCGACTAACAGAAACCGGTTCCTCTCGCTTTTGTATGCAGGTTCGGCGGTCGCCAGCGTCGTAATTTCGGCCTTCACTATCCGCTATTTTGGCGTGGTGGCGGTTCCAGCTGCAATCGTGGTTGCGGAAATATGCATTTGCTCTCATTTCGTCATCAAAGATAGTTGCATGCTGCTCAAAGAGGATTACAGTGCCTTCGCTGTTCACCTGTGGACGAGAGTCTTCCTCCTCATTGCCGTTGCATCTTTGACGGCCTGGTTATTCTTCCTGGTGCCAATTGAGCATGTGATCCCTCGTTTCATGGTCGTATCAAGTGGCACAACCATTGTTGTATGCGTAACAGCGTGGTTCTACTGGCTTAGTAGCTCCGAAAAGAAGAGGCTTAGTAGCACTCTGTCGAGCTTCGCCGAAAGAGTCGCTACATAAAAATCTGTCATCGCATCCTTCAAGGCGCTGAATGGCCATGTGTATTGCAATTGTCCGGTATTGGACGAATGCCGTAACTGCATGTGCCGGTAATTTAGCTCCCATCGTTATGGCTGCCCTGGCCCCCGTTTTTCATCTTGAAAAAATATGAATTCATGAGGTCGTGCTAATAGCGCACCTTTTGGAGATTGAAAATCAATGCCGGATAAAATGGGAGCAACGCCTCAATGGGTGGTGTCGCATTGCGGGGCGCGTGACCGGTATCAGTTGCCAATCGCATTGCATGAGGTTGGACAACTCTATCGCTTTGTCACCGACTTTTATAGCCCCTTGGATTCTCCAATCCTGGGTAACCTTTTAAAACATGCTCCTCTGCGTCTCCGCTCCAAATTAATGCGGCGATACCGTGATGGACTACCTTCGAAATTCGCAAATGACCAGAAACTCACTGAAGCATTCAAGTGGATTCGTACCCCGGTTGCGCGGGATTTTGAGTTGGCGCGGATGGTGAGTGAACGGGCTGCACGCATCGCTTCAGACAGCGGATCGAGTCTGTTGATCACAAGCTACAACGGTTGGGCGGCTTTTCCACTTCTCTCAAAAAATACCAGGAAAGTACTGTTTCAAGTCCATCCTCATCCATGGTTCCTGCGCGATCTTTACCGCTCAATGGAACACGAAATGAATGATGGCGATGGCTTTCTTTGTGAAAGTGAAATGATGGTCACAGACGAGCTGTTGAAACGCTGGGGGCAGGAATCACTCGATGCTGACATCGTGGTTGCTGCGTCCAGCTTTACTAGAAAGTCTCTCCTCCATGTAGGGGTAAGACCTGAAAGGATCCATGTCGTGCCTTACGGTGTTGATTCTCGCGTCTTCAGAAATGATGTTGCATTCCCAATTGGTAAGCCGAAAGTCCTATTCGTTGGGCAGCACACTTCCCGTAAAGGATTCCGAAATCTGCTCGATGTGTGGGAACGATTGGATAATCATCATGCCGAACTCCATATTACCTCTGGTTCCTGTTCAAGTTTGCCAGAAACCCGCTCGGGTGGACCTGTCGTCTGGCACGAACGACTTGCGGTAACTGGGTTGGTCGAATTGATGAATCAATCCGATCTCCTGGTGCTTCCTTCTGTCGCCGAAGGGTTCGGCATGGTGCTCCTCGAAGCGCTTTCCTGCGGTACGCCAGTCCTTTGCAGCGACGCGACGGCTGGTCCCGATTTATTGAAGGGTTGGGATGAGCGTTTCCTGTTTACTGCCGGCGATTGGGACGGCTTCGCCCTCCGATTGGATTACTGGCTAAACAATGTTGGTTGTCTAAGGAAGATGAGAAGCTCCGCAAGAAACCTCGCCGAAAACCAGACCTGGGAGAAGTTTCGATCAAACTTGCGAAGAGCATGCAATTCGAACGTTAATTCTGTGCACCAGTCGTAGGAACACATATGGACATTGGAATCGCTTTAATCGTAGACATCTGTTTGCTCATAGGCTCCCTATGGATCATCCTGCTGGTGTCAGAACGCAGCATTTTCAATCCAAGCCTCTGGTGGGTCGCGCTTCACGCCTACTGCGTTACCTTCCGCCTGATCACACTGAATTTTGGTGTAAGCTCAATGCCGATCATAGGCATTCAGTCCGATATGGAATTGGTGAAAGCCGCAGTCGCATCAGATATCAGCCTGCTGGCCGTTGTAAGTGCAAACCTCTTTGTCGCATATAAGAATACTCATAAGATCGCCTATAACTCTAGCCTGACTCATTGGAGCCAATTGAACCCCCGCGCGGGTGATTTAATATCCATATTCTGCCTTACTATTGGAACCTATGCACTGATTGCGTATAACTCCCTTTCTATGGCTGCCCAAGCCAGAGGCGCCAATATTGCGGCTATGGACATTGGTAGCTTCGACAAATCATCCTATCCGGGCATGATTGGTGGCTTTGCGATTCAAGGCGCGCTTATCCAATGCGCAATTCATGGATTTACCCGTTGGAGGTTTGTTCTGTTGATGCTGATGCTGGCAATTATATCCATCAATCCAGCTCGGACGGGCTTTGTTTCCGCGGCGATTTTGGCCTTCATGATCTACCAAACCAGGCGTAAGCAACACTCCCATCCCTTTAAGTGGGCTCTTGGCGTTGTTCTGCTCGCATTACTGTGGTTTGTGTACAAGCCGATTTCGCATGGCATCATTGCGGGAGATAATGTGGAAACTATCTGGGCCCAGACGCAGAATTACATCCAGGATTCCATGGGCAGCGGGGCTACATTAGATACACAATTCCTGGATATGCAGGCCACGTATATGGCTGCTGCCGATGAATCAGGCGTGCGCCTTTATGGCGCAAATCTTTTAGTGCTGTTGTACCTGCCTGTTCCACGCTTTCTCTGGCCTGATAAGCCCACTACGAATGAGTCTGGGTTGAAGCTTACATCTCATGCGCGGCCAATTACTGAGGTCGGAATGACTCCCAATATGTCGGGGGAAGCTTATGTTGAATTCGGCTGGATAGGATGCGCCATTATTCCATTTTTGTTTATGTATGGCATGCAGACAGCATATCTGCGCGTAAACAGTCTTGGAATTACTTCAGCAGCGCGATGGATATACATGATTTTCCTGGTGTCGCTGATTCAAGTATTCCGAGACGGTCTGATAGCGCTCTTCCTGTACCCGTTTGTCGCACATCTGGCGATGTTTGGCTGGGTGGCGATTAGTAAGCTGTTGCCGGTTAACCGTGCCCGCGTCAGGCATCTCACGCCACTCTACATGCCACCAAAATCAAAGGTGGATGCCTTAAAACCCAATTTCAACAGAGCTTGGACTTATATCCGTTCGAATGGAATCGACCCAAAGTGAAGCGCTGCTTTCCATATCATTGTGAGGCTGTGATCTATGAACTTTACATTTTGGGTTAAAATGTTAGGGCCGCATCTCGCCGCATTGGTGCGTGCAATCGCGTCTATGTCCGGCCAAACCGTGACGGTAGTGGCAGAAAGTGATTTTTCGATAAAACTTAAGGCAAAGGGATTAAGTGAACCAGACTGCTCGCCGGCCCGCGTGCTGATCGGCCCAACCGATACTGAAATCAATCGGATTATTGAAGCCGGCAACAACCCATTTTCGGTCCACTTCATCAATGGGTTGCCTGGAATCACGCTAAACCGCCGGGTTCTACGCCGCTTGAGCAAGAGCAGGGGATTGGTTGGACTCCTCTCGGAAGGCTCGGACAACCAAGGCATCAAAGGGTTGACTCGTTGGGCCAGATATTGCATCGACCGGTATACCCTGGGAAGAAATCTTGATTTTACTCTTGCCATGGGGCAATTAGGTGTACGCTGGTTTCAATCCGTCGGATATGATTCTTCGAGGATTTTCCCGTTTGCATATGTGGCGGAGAGTCCAGTTATAGCATCAGAGCATGGTATCGAAAACAAAATGGATGACAGCTTCCGCATTCTATATTTAGGACAGATTATAGATAGAAAAGATGGGGTAACCGCGATTCGTGCATTATCAAAGCTCACAGCTACTAACTGGCGGCTTGATGTTGTTGGCGACGGTCCTGATTTGCCGCGTTGGAAAAAGACGGCAGCTGAGTTTGGTCTTGCAGAACTCGTTCAATTCCGCCCCGCGATTGCCAATAGAGAGATTGGAAATTTGTTCAGACATGCAGATCTGCTTCTGTTGCCGAGCAAATGGGACGGTTGGGGTGCTGTGGTCAATGAGGCGTTGATGTACGGCATTCCGGTGGTTTGCAGTGACAGGTGTGGTGCCGCAGACTTGTTGCGCGAACCATGGCGAGGCTCCGTCTTCAAAGCAGGTTCTGTGGAGAGCCTGCAGTGCGTCTTGCAGGATTGGATCAAACGCGGTAGTAATCATGAGTCAAGCTCCCGCATCAGCCAGTGGTCATCTGCAATCGAGGCGCCGAAAGTTGCGCATTACCTCATCGAGATTGTCGAGTACATTCGAAATGGTGGTCAGAGACCATCCCCTCCCTGGTACTGAATGGCAACTCTGAAAATAGCGAAATGTCGATTTGCGAACAGGCCGCAGGAAGTAACAATGCAGGTCAGCTGTTACTGCTCCTCAGCCGCAATTGCCAGAGGCTCTTGGACCGGCATATCTGAGCATATGCAAGAATTGGTTTTGAAACGAATGGCGCATAAATACCATGTTAGTCATTTGACACCATAACATTCTGCGCAGCAATTGATTGAAAGGAACCGGTAGCACAATGTGGATTTCTGTCGTCATTCCATCACTGGGTCGGCGCAACGTACTACACGAAACTGTATTGAGCCTGGATCGTCAGTCAAGAAAAGCAGACGAAATCTTGCTCTCCGTAGTCGATCCTGAGCAGGACGTGCTTCCTGAAACTCTCGAAATAGAGGGAGTGCGTTTAGTCAGTGGCAGAAAGGGTTTAACCTGCCAGCGTAATACAGCCATTAATAGTGTTCATCCTGAGTGTGAATTGATCTGCTTTTTTGATGATGACGTAGAGCTTCAACCAAATTACCTTGGCAACTGCTGCCAATTCATGTCTGAGCACCCTGAGGTCGTGGGAATGTCCGGAGAGTTTATAGCGAATGGTGCAGCTACAGGCGAGATAAGCCGCCGCGAAGCTTTAAGAATGGTGCAGTCGTGTGCTGAGCCGGTTGGAGAAGTACGGTCACGCGTGGGTCTATATGGATGTAATATGTCTGTTCGAAGAAGTATTGCCCAAACGTTGCAGTTTGATGAGCGACTCCGGAACTACTCTCTCTATGAGGATTTGGACTTTGGCCTTCGTTGCGCTGAGCGTGGACCCGTTGTGACTGCGTTGCGCTGTCAACTAGTGCACCTTCATACTCAAGTGTCGAGGGTCTCTACAAAGCCGTTTGGTTATGCTTGCATTATGAATCCATTCTATCTTTGGCGAAAAGGGACCCTGTCAATATGGAGATTTGTTTATATGACAATCATAAGTCTAGTCGCGAATGCTGTTGGGATCATTGTCGTTCGCCATGGCATAATGCGCAAGATGCGGTGCGAGATGCTTATAGGCAGCATGCTCGGATTCCGGGACATATGCATATACGGAGCGGTTCCGGAGCGAATGGAGAGCATCTAAAAGAGCAATATGCGAGTTCTAACGCCAGATATTTGCTTGTCGGTTCGCTGCTGAAATGTCGATGCACTTTGTAGCTAGGCTCCTAAAGGGTCGCACTCAATTTCAAAATGTAATATCTCTGGATTGAACACGGCATTTATCAATCCGGAGAGGGGATTTCAATGAATAAGCGACAGGTTGGAGATGGAATAAATAGCACGGCTTCTGATCAGGGAATCATGGAGTCGCTCAAGAAAAAACTCAATGAGATTCTCGGATATTTCGACACAACAAAGCGCATCGTATATTTCGACTATCCTTTGTATTTGAATGTGGGTGATCTGCTTATCCAACTTGGGACGGAGAAATTCTTTGCCTTAAACCATATTCATGTGTGGAAGCGGTATTCCATTTATGATATGCCGGCTTCCATCCGTGGTATGGACGACAATGTTGTCATCGTCTGCCAAGGCGGCGGAAATTTCGGCGATCTGTATCCTGTTATCCAGAATTCGAGAGAAAGAGTCTTACAGCTTTATCCGAATAATCCGATTGTGGTTCTGCCACAAACAGTCCATTATGAATCTCTTGATCGTCTCAGCAAGTCACTAGAAAGATTCCGTAAACACCGCAATTGCCACATATTCGCGCGCGATGCACGTTCATTGGAAATTCTGCAACAGGCAAGCATTCATCGATCATCTGCAATGCCTGACATGGCGCATTGTTTGTGGGGAAGTCTGCTCGCGGATGAGCCACCCCTCTATGAGGCTCAAGCCATGCGATTTGTGCGGCGCGACATCGAAAGTAAGCTCTTCCCGGTCTCGGGGGACGATGAGTCGGTGGAACATATCTGCGACTGGCCCGATATTATTTCAAGCTCGACATTTCAGTGCTGGCGAATGGCGTACTATGCCATTCGAATACAAGCTCGCCTGGGGCTTCACACACAAAAATTCTGGCAATGGCGCCCAGTCCAGGACATGGCGATTCGTGACGGGGTCAGGTACTTTTCCAAATACCACAAAATTTATACCAATCGACTGCACGCCATGCTCCTCGGTTTGTTGCTCAAACGCGAAGTATGTGCATTCGACAATTCCTATGGAAAACTTTCATCTTATAAAAATTCATGGTTGCGTGGAATGGAAAGCCTGACCTGGAATCCGAAAATGTGAGGATGGTTCCTGCAATCGGGAGAGATTTGTTTGTGCGCCTGCGCAACTGCTGTGCAATGTTATGCGGCGCACACAGCATTCTAAGGGAAGCACGGTCGGCGCGGCGGTGCGCTTGATTGGGAGCAAGAGAAAACGGTGGAATTGGTTTGGAAAATAATGCTGGTGTGAATGTTGTCACTGAAGAGGTTGAGAGAGATGGAAGAAGCGGCGGTAAAGATTGAGGCTGAATATGCTCCGGAAGCCTGTGCCAAGCGTATTCTGGAAAATCTTCAGGAATTGCTTAACTGGCGCCGCGCTTTAAGAGGTTTGGTAAACGGTCATGCCTGAAAACGCGGTTGGAAACAGGCTTTCGCTTGACGGCGCGACTGTGATTGAGCTGGTTTCGTCGATAGCGCCTGAATCTTTCGGACTGGGTTACGCTGCATTGAATCTGGCTGCTGCGCTCGAACGCGCTGGAGTTAACGTCTATTTAGCGTCCGTGGATGAAGCTAAAGTTGCCTATGAGGCTTGCGAGGAGGCCGGATTCCCTCGAGAGCGGTTCATTTGTGGTTCACTCATCGGCCCTTCACGCCTGCGTCTAACGCCCTTCCTGGTTAGTCGATTATCGCGCATCCCAAATCACGGCAGAAGAATTGTGCATACTCATGGGTTGTGGACCTATGTGTCCTATCTTGCTGCGGCACTCAGAAAACACTTTCAGTGCCCACTCGTGGTAAGCCCTCATGGTTCGCTCGAGCCTTATGCACTTTCGCTCTCACCACATAAAAAAGCCATTGCTTCGCTCCTCTATGAACGCCGGAACCTTTTGACGGCATCCTGCCTGTGGGCGCTGAGTGAGCAGGAAAAAGCCTCGATTCTTGCCTACGGATTTGCTGGGAGAGTTGCTGTCATACCGAATGGAGTGAACCGCTCTGTGCTTTGCAGCGCTGCCGAAGTTGTCGAATTTCGAACGAAGTACAATGTCGCCCCGGCCTCACGCCTGTTGTTATTCCTTGCGCGCATTGCACCCAAAAAGAATCTGCCCTTGCTGCTGAAGGCATTTGCGAAGAATCTGAAGCTCCAGCCAGAATGGGTTTTACTGATCGCCGGCAGCGACGAGCGCGGCCATATCCATGAAGTGCGGGCTCTTATACACGAGTTAGGAATAGAGAATTCGGTGCGCTTGATTGGACAAGTTGCCGGCAGGGAAAAGGCTTGCGCCTTCACTGCAGCCTCGGTGTTTGTGTTGCCCTCACACAGCGAAGGTCTGCCGATTGCAGTACTGGAGGCGATGGAGTACGCCAAGCCTCTCCTGCTCACTGATGGCTGGACGCTGCCGGTAACCACCCCCACACGATTTGGGTGGAGAGTCTCTGGTGAAGAATGCTCCTTTGAGAATGCTCTATTCGAAGTTATGAATACTTCTGATGACTGTTTAAAAGAGATGGGACTCAATGCAAGGTCCGTCGTCCGGGAACACTTCGGATGGGATGGGGTTGCCATGCAGGCATCTTCGCTCTATGCATCCCTCCTTGAGGGTAGTCGTGCAAGCAATGGTTGAATCCTTTCACCGATTTGTGGGATGTGGAATCAAGGGAGAAACAATGACAAGCGACATCTTTAAAGAAAAAACCCTGCTGATTACAGGCGGAACAGGAACCTTTGGAAATGCTGTCGTCGATATGGCTTCCAAAGCCGGATTCGGCGAGATTCGAATTTTTAGCCGCGACGAAAAGAAGCAGGACGATATGCGCGGGCGTCTGAAGAACGCAGCAATTAAGTTCTACCTGGGAAATGTGCGCGACTACGATAGCGTTCATCAGGCGATGCGCGGTGTCGACTTCGTCTTTCATGCCGCCGCGCTCAAGCAGGTTCCCTCGTGTGAATTCTTTCCGATTGAAGCGGTACAAACAAATACGATGGGCGCCGAGAATGTGATGAAAGCCGCGCTCTCTGCTAATGTCGGCAAGGTGATCGTGCTCAGCACGGACAAGGCCGTCTATCCTGTGAACGCGATGGGGATGTCCAAAGCCTTAATGGAAAAGTGCATGGTTGCCAAGGCCAGAATGTTCGGGGGCACTTCCACTGTCTTCTGCGGCACACGGTATGGAAACGTGATGGCTTCCAGAGGCTCTGTGATTCCCCTCTTTCTCAATCAGATTCAAGCAGGGGAGCCGCTGACTGTCACCGATCCGAATATGACCCGCTTCATGATGACCATCGATGGCGCTGTGGACCTGGTGCTTTATGCCTTCACCCATGGTGCGCCAGGAGATATTTTCGTGCAGAAAGCGCCCTCGGCGACCATCGGAACTTTGGCCACGGCCCTGCTCAAGCTTCTCAATGCGGACAATAAGATTCGCGTCATCGGAACGAGGCACGGCGAGAAGCTCTATGAGACGCTCTTGAATCGCGAAGAAATGGCCCATGCCGAGGACCGCGGTGATTACTACAGGGTACCTGCCGACGTTCGGGATCTGAACTACTCCAGCTTTTTCAGTAGTGGGAAAGCTGAGGTTTCTGAGGCCATGGACTACAATTCTCACAACGCGGAGTTGCTAGGATTGGACGGAATGATGAGCCTGCTGCTGAAATTAAAGTGCGTGCAGGAGGCCATGAAAGGCAACGCGGTGCTGGCTTGATGAATATTCTTATCACTGGCGGACGCGGGTTCCTGGGCCGCAATCTCGCTGCTCAACTTCAGGAGCGCAAGGACTGCGTACTATCGATTTGCGATCAGGGCGATTCAACTGACGACTTCAATAAGTGGCTCCTTGAGGCTGATATCATCTTCCATCTGGCTGGCGTCAACCGGCCACAGCTTCCCCATGACTTCGAAAGCGGCAATGCCGGGCTGACGGAGCAACTCTGCCAATTCCTGCAGAAAAATAGGCGCGCTCCGAAGATCATCTTCAGTTCTTCGATCCAGGCCGAATTGGATAATCCTTACGGAGCAAGCAAGGCAAAGGCTGAAATCGCGCTGCGCCAATTTGCCGAGCAGACCGGAGCCTCTGTCCGGATTTACCGGCTGAAGAACCTTTTCGGAAAGTGGAGCCGCCCAAACTATAACTCGGTCACGGCTACCTTCTGCCACAACATTGCCAAGGATATTCCAATTGCCATCTCCGATCCGGCCCGCGAGTTGGAACTGAGCTATGTGGACGATGTGGTGGATGCTTTTGTTGCCGAACTCGATGAAAGGCAGAATTCAGGCCACACCGCTGCTGATATCCGCAGTTGTCGCATACAACTCGGCGATCTGGCAGGTAGAATTCAGGCATTTCATGAAATGAACGCGACGCTCACCCTCCCTGACTTTGGTGATTGGTTTAACCGCGCGCTCTACGCGACGTACCTCTCTTTTGTTCCCCAGGAAGCCCTGCTATATTACTTGCACAGCAAATCCGACGCTCGCGGCTCGCTCGCGGAATTCATCAAGCAAAAAAACTTTGGACAAATATTTGTCTCCAGAACCAAACCTGGTGTGACGCGGGGAAACCACTATCACCACACCAAGACGGAGAAGTTTTTCGTCTTGCAAGGAAGCGGCTTGATTCGGTTGAGAGCCGTTGAAGGTGGCGCGATTAAAGAATATTCTGTCTCTGGTTGCCGCTACCAGGTCATTGATATTCCTCCGGGATTCACGCATTCCATTACAAATGTAGGCGCGGAGGAAATGGTGACGCTGTTTTGGTCCAGCGAGATCTTCGATCCGGATCGTCCCGACACCTACTTTTTCCCCGTCGACTTTGACAAGACACCCAAGTCTTTATCGCTGGAGAACGCATGAGGGTTGCAACTATTCTAGGCACTCGTCCTGAGATCATTCGCTTGTCGCGCGTGGTCGCGGCATTGGATCGCTATACGGATCATCTGCTGATTCATACTGGGCAGAATTACGACTATGAACTGAACCAGATATTCTTTGAAGATTTGGAGATGCGGCAGCCCGATTACTTTCTGAATGCGGCGGGAAAAAACGCAGCCGAAACCATAGGACTGGTCATCTCCAGGTCCAGCGACGTGCTCGCCGAAGTGCGCCCGGATGCTGTGTTGATCCTGGGCGACACGAACAGTTGTCTCGCAGCGATCGCCGCAAAGCGGTTGAAGATTCCGATCTTCCATATGGAGGCGGGCAATCGATGCTTCGACGAGCGCGTCCCAGAAGAGATCAACCGAAAGATTGTCGATCACATCAGCGATATCAATCTGACCTACTCCGACATCTCCCGCGAATATCTGCTCAGGGAGGGGATCGCGCCGGACCGCATTATCAAGACCGGAAGTCCCATGTTTGAGGTCTTAACGCACTATCGCCAAAAAATTGATCGTTCCGATGCGTTGTCGCGGCTTGGCCTTGCCGAAGATAACTACTTCATGGTCAGCGCGCATCGCGAAGAGAATATCGATTCTGTTAGGCAGTTTGCGAACTTGGTGAGAGTTCTGGAAAGCGTAGCTTCGAAATATCAACTCCCCGTGATTCTCTCCGTCCATCCGAGAACGCAAAAGCGTATTGATGCCGAGCAAGTGAGCTTCTCTGAGAATATTCGCCTGGTGAAGGCGATGAGCCTCACCGACTACGTCCATCTCATGATGAAGGCCCGGGCAACACTGTCTGACAGCGGCACAATTACTGAAGAATCTTCAATCCTCAACTTTAGGGCTCTGAATATACGTGAAGCACACGAGCGCCCGGAGGGCATGGAAGAAGGCGCGGTGATGATGACCGGTCTTGAACCGGCTCTTGTCCTCGATGCGTTGAAGGTGCTGGAGTCGCAGCCTACAGGCGACAAGCGGGCGCTCAGAGTCGTCCCGGATTACAACGTCCCCAACGTTTCTGAAAAGGTTGTAAGAATTATTCATAGTTACACCAACTACGTGAATCGCGTTATTTGGCGCAAAGAGCTGAGTAGGTAGAGAACGGGGAAGTTACATTTCTCCATGCAAGCTGCGTGGCGTGTTACTCAACCTGCCAGCGCTACGTGCCTCACACTTTCTGAAACTGGCTTCGCGCTGTAAACATGACGCTTCAACCCAACAGGAAGACGGATGAATAGCATGCTGTGGATACTCAGCGAAGTTTATTATCCGGAGGAAACTGGAACCGGATACTACATCACTCGCATTGCCGAACACCTTGCGTCAACTCAGCCCGTCTCTGTTTTGTGCGCTCAGCCCGCGTATTCTCGAGCTGGCGTAAAAGCACCCCGTTCTGAAACTCACCGCCAGGTCGATATATTCAGGTGTCCGTCGCTTGTACTTCACCAGCGGTCGATTCTGACGCGGCTGATGCGGATGGCGTCGATCACACTCTCGATTTTCTTGGCGGCTCTCTTGCGCATCCGGCGAGGTGATTCCATCCTCGCTGTCACAAATCCGCCTTCGGTCCCCATAATGGCGGCGATTCTTGCCTTTATTTTGCGCGTCCGCTTCTCGCTCATGGTTCATGACGTTTACCCCGATATCATAGCCGCATGCGGTTTGACCTCGCGCAATTCTGCCTCCTACTGGCTGCTGTACAAAATCAATCGACTCGTTCTCCGCCGTGCTGAGCGCATCTTTTGCATCGGGCGCGATATGTGTGAACATCTGGCGCATATTCGAGGCACGGGGACCAGCGATGGCATCCAGGTGATTCCACTCTGGGCCGATTGCCACGAGATTCGGCCTGCGCCCAGAGAAAGCAATCGGCTGCTCATCGAGCTTGGCCTGACAAATAAACTGGTCATTTTGTATGCCGGAAACATGGGGCATCCCCACGACATTGAGACGCTTGCAGCGGCGATTAAAAATTTAGAGCCCGACGATGGCATTCATTTTGTATTCATGGGTTCAGGGCCCAAACAGAGATTACTGAATGAAATGCTGGCCAGCGGCTCAACAAACATCACTGTGCTCCCTCCCAGCCCACGATCCGCTCAGGACGAGTTCCTAAACGCCTGTGACGTTGCGATTCTCTCCCTGGTTCCCGGGATGCTGGGACTGGCAGTGCCAAGCAGAACGTATAACTTGATGGCTGCGGGTAAGCCGATCATCGCGCTGGTCGCGGATTCCTCAGAAGTGGCAAGGGTTGTTCGCGAGGAAGGGATCGGATGGGTGGTCGAGCCGGGTGATGTGGAGAAGACCATTCAGACGATTCAAGAAGCGAGAGAGAACCGCGGAATGCGTATTGAGATGGGCGCAAAAGCCCGCCACACTGCTGAAACAAAATATTCCCCCGATATCATCCTTGAGCAATTCGTAGCCGCATTTCCTGCGCGCCAGCCGCAGGAACTTTAAATGTCCCTGATCCGAGATCCCGCTGAAGTGGAGCTAAGGCCATCGAGATTGTGTCGCGCTTATAGGTTCCTAAAGCAATTTATTCCTGATCTGAATAATTTATTTCTCCTTTTGATGATTGGATTGAAACCAAAAAATAGGGGTTTGGAGATTTCCAGTGACACGGACAAAGCGGGTCTTCGACGTAATTGTTGCTATGCCAGTTTTATTGCTTTTGCTGCCACCTCTCATTTTGATTGCGGTGCTCATCAAGGCAACATCAAAGGGGCCAGTACTCCACTGGTCCAGGCGCGTGGGTAGAAACAACAAGTTATTCCGCATGCCTAAGTTTCGCAGTATGAGGATTGACACCCCTCAGCTTCCCACCCACCTTCTATCCGATCCAGCTAACTATCTGACTCCAATCGGCAGTTTCCTCCGCCGAACAAGCTTGGACGAACTGGCCCAGTTGTGGAGTATCCTTGCAGGCGACTTGAGTTTTGTCGGTCCACGGCCCGCACTCTTCAATCAGGACGATCTTGTGGCGCTCCGCACCGAGCGCGGCATCCACACGCTCATGCCGGGACTGACCGGCTGGGCTCAGGTCAACGGTCGTGACGAACTGCCTATTCCTGTCAAAGTGCAGTTTGATTATGAATACATGCAACGCCGATCGCTAAAGTTTGACCTCAAAATCATCGCCATGACATTTGCCAAAGTCTTGCGCAGCGAAGGTGTAAAGCATTAAGAAGCCATTTCCCGGAAGCAACCAGTAGGGCATCCATGCTGCAGACCATCTCATAAAACGGCTTTGAAATGGCTCGACTTTAGTCGCGCAATATTTAAATCAAAAGAAGATTTGAAATTGACATTCAAATTCTCAGCGAAATAGGCTCCCTCCTTCCGGGAGCCTTTTTTTACTTTTACGCCTGTCGCAATGAATCTGAATCTTTAAATCTCACCAAAACTGAACCTACAGGCTTCCGTTTCAGCAACTCGCCATCATCCATGCCCACTTTTAGAAGTCGCGCGGCCGAGCCCTGGCATATTTCCACCGCACTCAAGAGCCCATCTTCACTGAGCTTCTCCAACACTGGCACAACGCCAACCAGCTCGTCATATTCCGGCAGTACGCTTCGTGCCACCTGCGCCAGTGCATGCCAGTCATGCCAGTCGCCCGTTGCCACATGCATCTTCCTCAATGTAACTGCCAGCTTGTTGCTTGCCGCATCTGTATCCGCTGCTAACTCGGCAAGATAAAGTGCTTCTTTCACTCCTTTACGAAAGCTATGCAGGCTTGCGCTGTCTAGAGAGGGAACTGCTTTGCCTAATGTCGCCAATTTTGTCAACGCCGCTCCTGAAGCTGATACAAACTCCAACTTTGAGAAATTTCCTACCTGCGAATCCAGGTAATCCTCTAACTTCACGCTGACTCGCTTCAGTCTCTTCGCGCGCTTTTCTAGCATCTCTGCTAGCTCTTCAATAGCCTCCTGCCGCTGCTGCTGCACCCGCTGTGTAAGCTTCTCAATCTCCCGCATGCACTTCGCATTTTCGCGCTTGCTGGTTGGGTTCAACTGCGCTGACGCCAGCTTCGCGCTCATCTGCGGACTCTTCAAATAGCTTAACCGTCCCAAAAATACATCCGCATCGCGAATCGGCGCCATCTCCCGGCGCAATTTCCTGCCTTCCTTACCCCATCGCCGCAATTCACTTACACTCTCTGCATCCGCCGCCAGTTGGTGCACGCAATACTCCGCCAACACCCCTAACCGCAATGTCAGGCCGCGTACAGTATGTACATTCTTGCGTGTTGGCTTGTGCGCGCACTCTGTGAGGGAATCGCGCCACCGATCAAAATATTGTCCCCACTTCACTTGAAGTGGATGTACTTCGTATCCAGGCGGGAGAAGTAGGGAAGCCTTCATAGGGAATTACCTTGTACAAATCATTCTCTACAATTCAACCACCATTATCGTTGATTATTTTTCAACATGCTATAGAAATCATCAGCAAAGCACTTCGCTTTGTCTCATGTCGATACGCATTGAATCCCATTCCCAATCCAGCGAAAAACTTCGTTTCGGGAGCAGATTCTACTCATTCTTCGCTACCAATAGACGCCAGCCACCACGTCGATGCTCAATTGCCTACCCAGGACTGCCAATCGAAAGTAATCAACTTTGGTGTTCCCAGTAACTAAATTTTTCTAGCCATGGTAATAGAATCTACAACTTGCGTGTGCAATTTTGGACTGATTTAAGCAGATTTTCACATCAATGTAACCAAAGCTCATCCCTCTTTGCTTCTCCGCGCTAGCTCCATTAACCACCTAAATCTAATTAAATGAGCAAATTACGCAATTCGATGCGCCTTTTAATATCCTCAATGTAAAAACTCTTGCGTTACCGTGTGACGCACTTCACTGATAATAGTTATTGTTTCTTCATTAGTTTTTATGTAATGTTAGATGGGATTGGATTGGAATTTCCTCAGAATTGCCCCTTAACCCTTTGCTTTACCATAGTTGTCCACATGGAGACAGAATATGACATACTCTGCGGTTTCGCTGTGCATCCACTTGACCCGTACTGTTCGCGCCTCGGGTTCCCAGTTGCGGTTGATCCTCGCCATCGCGTTCGTCATGGCTGCGACCGCGCTCAACGTGGCTCATGCGCAGGAAGCATATCCTGTCGGCTTTGTGTCGACTCTCGTTTATTCAGGCCTCAATGCCCCTACGGGTGTCGCCGTCGATAAGCTCGGTAATGTTTATATCGCGGATTCCGCTTCTGCCAATGTCTTCATGGAGGCATATCAAGGTAACGGCACTTATATTAAGTACACAATCGGCTCGGGATTGAATCACCCCTACGGTGTCGCCGTTGACTCCAATCTCAACGTCTACATCTCTGATACCGGCAATGGCCGCGTCTTGGAGGAGGTTCCTACAGGCACTCCCGGCGTCTTTACCCAGTCCGTCATCATGCCAAGTGGAAATGCTTATATCTCTTCCCCTACCGGTATCGGCGTTGATAAAAACAACAACGTTTACGTCACTGACCCTACAACAGCGAACGTCATTGGTTTGACTCAGGGCACCTGGGCCGTCACGCTCGTTGCTGGTTACGGCGCGGGCCTGGATTTCCCTTACGGCGTTGTTCTTGATTCAAATTTGAATATTTTTATTGCCGACGTTGTTTCCGGTGTCAAAGAGATTCCTGCAACATGCGCCCTGCCTGCCACTACCGGCTCATGCCCTACTATCGCCAATATCGGCAGCGGCATTACAGGACCAAAGGGCGTCGCTGTTGATGCGCAGAACAACATCTACATTGCTAATACTGGCAGCGCGCAACTCCTGCAGGAAACTCTGCAATATAACGGTACCTATTCCCAAAGTGTCATCACTGCCAACGGTCTCACTTCGCTCAACTCCGTTGCTGTCGATCCGAACTACAACATCTATGTCGGCGTGCCCTCTGCCGATGAAGTCCTTGAAATCTCACCCTACGATGGAAACTTTGGTTCCGTGGCCATCGGCGCTACCAGCCCAACTATGACTCTGACCTTTGACTTCCTCATCGGTGGACAAATCGGGCAGATTCTCGCTGTTCAAAAGGGAAACCCAAATTCTGATTTCAAAATTGTTGCTGGTGGAACATGCGCGGCGGGCAGCACTTACGCCACAGGCACTAGTTGCACTGTCAACGTCCAGTTCGCTCCCCTGTACGCAGGTACTCGCTATGGCGCGGTTGAGTTAATTAATGCAAATGCCACCCCTGCGCTCTTCGCCACTGCTTACATTTATGGCACCGGCGTCGGCCCACAGGTCATCTTCCTCCCTGGCGTCGAGAATTTCATCTACGGTAACTTCGGCACTGCGGCTACGGATGCGGTTGACGGCAACGACAATATCTTTGTTGCCTCTCAAACGGTTCCAATCGTCTACGAGTTCACCGCAGCCAGTGGCTACACAAGCGCCATTACGCTCCCCGGTAGCTACTCCAATATCCTCACTGACGTCAACGTCGATGGAGCCGGCAACGTTTACATTACTGAGTGGGGCGCAGGCATCTGCTATAAGTTCTTTGCCGCTGACAACTACCAGACTGTCATTGCCATGGATAATGGCATCACCCAGCCCACCGGCTCGGCCGTAGACGGCAACGGTAACGTCTTCGTCTCCTCACAGACCGGTTCCGTCAATGAAATCCTGGCTTCCAGCGATTACTCGATCATCACCCAGATCTACACCGGCGGCACGGGTATTGCTGATCTTGCCGTGGATGGTTCAGGTGATGTCTATAACTTGAACTTCTTTGACGGCACTGTCACTGAGATCATGGCCGTTGATGGCCTGATCCCCGCTAACCCGACCGTTAAAGTCATCATCTCGGGTCTGACACAGGGATATTATGGTCTGGAAAGCATCAAGGTGGACAACGTTGGCAACGTTTACATCGCTGATTGGAATACCAACAGCATTACCGAATACTACGTTGCCACCAACTTCACAACCAGCCAGGTTGTTTTCCCATTCACCGCAGCCACTGATATGGCCATCGATGGACAGGGAAATATGTGGGCCTCCTCTGGCACGCTGAACTATATTGGTTGGCTCTCAACTGCAGCTGCGCCAACGTTCTACTTTGGACCTACAGCAGTCGGTGCCACCAGTGCCACCCAGACTACCTACATCAAGAACATCGGCAACCAGACCCTTGTCTTCCCGGACACCAATCCGCCTGACCCCAGCATCTCCCAGTACTTTAACTGGACTCAGGGTGGCTCCACCGGTGGTTATCCGGATTGCCCAGTTGCCACCACTTCGCCGCAGTCACTTACTGTCGATTCCATTTGCGCATTCCCCATCTTCTTCCAGCCGTTGATCTCAGGTACCATCAATGGTTCGTTGATCCTCTCCGATAACGCCCTCAACACTGGCGCAACCCAAACCGTACTTCTCTACGGAAACGCCACTGGTCCTGTCCTCACTGTCACCGCCGATAGCTACGTCATCGGCGCCAACGGTCCGGCCCCGGCTCTCTATTACACAATCAATGGTTCACTCGGCTCTTCCATGTGCACCGGCACGCCGGCGTTGACTTCCAACCTCCCCGGCGGCACTCCATACCCCTTCACCAATCCTCCCGTTGCTGGCGGAGTCGCTCCATACGTTGTGACCATCACTGCAGGCACTGGCGGAGGTGCTTTTAAATGCTCCGGCGCCGGCTACCCCTACTCCGCAGTTGTCTTCGTCAACGGCACAATCGAAGTTACAAAGAACTCCGCGCAGTTGACTCTGACCACTACCAACGCAACTATTCCTTATGGACAGCCGATTCCTAACCTGAGCAACAACTACACCCTCACTGGTTTTCAGGGCGGCGACACTCAGGCATCTGCCTGCACAGGTGCTCCTTCCATTACCACCGTGGCCAACAGCTCTTCACCCCCGGGAAACTATAAAATTAGCGGTAATGCTGGCACACTCGTTTGCCAAAGTGCCAACTATACCTACACAATCTACGTCATTAACAATGGCGTATTGAAGATCACCAAGGACACGCCGACCATCACCTGGGCGCCTGTTCCTACCACCATCACTTACGGCACAGCCCTCGTTGCCGGGCAGCTTGATGCGCAAGCATTTGACCTCACCACAAACGTCAGCTCTCAAGGTACTTTCGCTTACACCTACCTCGGCAACCCAATCAACGTAGGCACTGTTCTACCCGCTGGCACGGATTCAATCTGCGTAGTCTGGTCTCCGGTCCCTGCTTTTGCGAACGACTTCAACAACTCGGCCTCAACTTGCACAACGATTACGGTTCAGGCAGTTTCCTTGTCCATAACCGCTAACAACGTCAACATCACCTACGGTGCCACACCGGCATACAGCTATGTCTCTAATCCCTCGCCCTTGCCAAACGGCTGCACAGGGACAGTCACATATACATTGAGCCCCGCTGCTGCCTTCAACCCGATTCCCGTTGGAACCTATTCCATCGTTCCTAAAGGCATCACTTGCACAGTCGCCAGCGGATACACTCCCACTTACGTCAATGGCACCCTTACAGTCGCTCAAGACACGCCAAACCTCACTTACTCGGTAAACACCATCACTTATGGCGCGGCTTTGAGTTCCATTACTAGTGCCGTCAAGAACTCTAACAACGCCACAACCATCACCACCGACGGCACCATCTCCTACACTTGGGCAGGTATCGCTGAGCCAGCTACATTCACACCCCCTGCTGGTTCGGGTCAATTGTGCGAAGTCTGGACTCCTTCACCGACCCTTATTGTCGCCGGCACTCTCACCTATGCCTCGCAATACAATCCCTCTGCCTCTACTTGCGAAACTGTCACTGTCAATCCAGCAGCCTTGACCATTACCGCTAACAACCCGCCGAACATCACTTATGGCGCCACTCCGGCCTACAGCTATACGGCGGTACCAACACCTTCCCCGGCCTGCACGGGTACGCCTGTCTACACGTTGACACCAACTGCGCAGAATCCCATTCAGGTGGGTACTTTCACCGTCGCCGTTTCCGGGCTCACTTGCACCAACTACACCATCACATACAGAACCGGTAGTTTGAGGGTGTTTAAGGATGCGCCGACTGTCTCCATCACTCCCAACACGCTCCCGTTAGGTTCTCCGATTAGCTCCCTGACATACGACGCGGTGAACTCCAACAACAACACCATCGACGTAACTGCAGGTGGCACTTTCAGCTACACATGGAATGGAGCTGGCAAACTTGGAACTTTCGTTCCAACAGGCAGCGGCACACTCTGCGCAGTCTGGAAACCTTCAGGTGCCATCAACATTCCAGGCACTTCTCCTGCGCTGAAATATAACGCGGAGTACAACGGGTCTGCCTCAACCTGCGTCTCCATCACTTCCACAGTAACCGTAACTGCCAATAACGCCGGCATCACTTACGGCGCCACACCCACGTTTACGGATACAACCATCCCGGCGACACTGCCACCTGCTTGCTCTGGCACCGTCACATACACGCTCAACCCCGCTGCAGCTTTCACGCCTGATCCAGTCGGCACTTACTCCATCGTGCCTGCTGGCATCACCTGCACGGGCGGTGTCACCGTAACCTTTGTCAACGGCACTCTGACAGTCGCTCAGGACACTCCAACTGAAACCGTCTCCAATGCGCCCATCACTTACGGCGCACCGTTAAGCAGCATTGCTGTTGGCGTGGTCAACTCAAACAACAGCCTCAATGTGCTGCCCGGCGGTACCCTCGGCTACACATGGAATGGAATCGCTGAGCCAGCCACTTTCACACCTAACGTCTCCGGTACTCTCTGCGTAGTCTGGTCACCGGCTGCCACGTTGATACCCAGCACCACGCTTACCTACTCATCGCAATATACGGCTTCCGCTTCCACTTGCCAGTCGATTACTGTCAATGCGGCTCCGTTGACCATCACTGCAACCCCGTATGCAACCGCGGTATTCAATACACCGCTGCCCAACTCTTCCTTCACCTTCACCATCACCGGATTCCTCGGCAACGATGGCGGTGACGGCTTCGGCGGATCAAACAACGTCTGCACGGGTGCTCCCACACTTTCAACTCCGGCTACGCAGGGCTCGAATGTGGGCATCTACACCATCAACGTCAGCACTGCCGGCTTTAGTTGCACCGGCTACACTTTCGTCATCAACACCGGTGAACTGCACATCACGCCAGCAACTCTGACCATTACCCCAGCAGCGGACAGCGTCATCTACGACTCTCAGGTTGGAACATACAGCTACGCATGCTACTTTGGTGCAACTTATCTCGGCACCAACAGTTGCGGTGGCGGCCCCTATCCAATCACTGGCGCCCCAACAATCACCACCACGGCGACTGTACGCGCTTCTAAAATACCGGGGGTCGTCTATTACACCTCCAATGTCGGTCAGTACTCGATGAAAACTGCTTTGGGTAGTTTGAAGTCGCCACTGCCTCCAGGCGGTAGTTATCCGAACTACAACTTCGCATTCGCGACCGTCGCAAACAATCTGACCATCACCACTGCGCCAACCTCTTTGACCGTGCAGCCGAACAACATCACGGTCACTCAGGCTACATGTCTCTCCCCAGGTCTGCCGGCCGTCACTTACAGGCTCAACGGCTTGCTCAACTGGGATACACAGGCCTCCACCACAACCGGCGCGCCGAATATCGGGATTCTTGGCTACAGCGGAAACTGCGCCAAGGGTACCTACACAATCCAGTCATCTGCTGGAACGATGCAGCTCGATCAGTACCCGCCATACGGTACCGATTACACCGGCATCAACTACGCAGCTGGCACCTTGACCATCAATTAACCAAGCACCAGCCTCTCCTCGCAGAGGCTGGTTGTTCTTCCAATTCGATAACTTTGTAATCCTTCTGAGGGCCAGGCAATCGTCTGGCCCTCTCTTCTGCCCCTCGAAGGACCTGAAGTTGCTTGATCTCAATTAATAAAGATAAGGATGCCCATCCTTGAGCTTCTTCTTTCTTCAACGCGACAAGATCCCAGACTGGGTTAGAAAATGAGACAAGATCCAAGGCTGGGTTAGAAAATGAGTCAGGGCACGACTTCAGTCGTGCCGAAAGAGTCTCCCAAAAAAATGGAGGGGGCTTTAGCCCCTGAGGGCGGCTTTTCGTGCGTTACCGCGGGCATTCATGCCCGCATTAAAAGCCCCCAAAAGAAAAAATCAGGAACGCGGCTTCACCCGCGTTCCTGATCATCATGAATTGTCATCCTGAGCGAAGTCGAAGGATCTGCGGTTGCATTTGTATTTGTTTTTGCCATGCCCCTCATCTCGATTTTGAGAATCGCGTTTTCATGCACCTCACTCTCATGCTTTTTGAAAGGGCACGGCTTTAGACACGCCGCAAAACGTCCAATAAAATCGCGGGCGTAACCACCCCGTAGGGGTAGGACGATAATAGCCCAGGGTGAAGCCAAGCGTAGCGAAGGCGCAACCCTGGGAAAAGCCCCCCAAAAAGAAAAAATCAGGAACGCGGCTTCAGCCGCGCTCCTGATCATTATGAATTCAGCATCTTCACATTTACGTAACAGGACTTGAAAAGAACGTTGAGATAGAATAATACTGGACAGCCTGGAGACATGAGCAGGGTAGAACAATCCCAGCTCTCAAAAGCAAGACCCAGGGCCCCAATCTTCTAGAATAAGTTGAGATGTGGGCCACCCGCCTTCATGTGTGCAAGTAATCAACGCAAAGGTGCATTGATATGGCTTGGGCGATTCCGCAATACACAAGAGAACAGGTCAATATTGCCGGGTGCCCCGTCCTTAACGTACTTTGTTAAGGGCGGGATTCAATGATCTCCACCTCACAAATTTTCCTTCTAAATTATTTTCACCTTCAGAGAATCCCAATATTTATGATGAATCAGGCAACGTGACTACCGATCCCCGCAACTCGTACCTCTACGACGCCCAAGGCCGACTCTGCGCGGTCAACAACGGCGGCGTTGGATTCATGTGGCAATATATCTACGACGCATCAGGCACACGCGTCGCCAAAGGCAGTATCACTGTATGGCCTGCAAATTGCGCGTCTCTAAGCGACTTCACTCTCACCAACCTCTACCTTCTCGATAGTGCAGGCAATCAGGTCACCGAGCTCGACAGTTCCGGCAAATGGATGCACTCAAACGCCTGGCAGGGCGGTCACCTCACCGGCACGTATGACAATATTGCACTCCACTTCACACTCTCTGACCCGCTCGGCACCAAGCGTGTGCAGGCCAATGCCCAGGGCGCGCCAGAGCAAAACTTCTTTATGCTGCCGTGGGGCAACGACTTCAACAACACCTTTGCAGTTACAAGCACCACGCCAACCGGCGGCGTAGCAGCGCCAGATGCCACGGAACACCACTTCACCGGCAAAGAACGCGATACCGAATCAGGCAACGACTACTTCGGCGCACGCTACTTCAACAGCATGACGGGCCGCTGGCTCTCGCCGGATTGGAGCGCAAAAGAAGAGCCCGTACCCTACGCAAAGCTGGACAATCCACAGAGCCTGAATCTCTATGGATATGTGTTTAACAATCCGTTAGGCGGCGTCGATGCAGATGGGCATGGGACTGAAGATCCAGCCTATAACCAGTATATAGCGCATCTGGAGGTTGTTGCGATTTCGAACGGAATGAATGCCGGGGACGCTATGCAAGCGGGACTAGCCTTGGAGGCGGCCCAACAGACGAACGCCCAAGCCTTCGATGCCATCTGGAATAACTATCCCAGTCATGCGGCCTACGACAGCGGAACGGCAGGAACTTCAGGGGAATCCATCCAGCAGTTGACAGGAGTGGATGTTGTTGATACTTGTGCATTGCGCATGAGCTATGCGTTAAATCAAAGCGGCTACACTATCTCGAAAAAGGATGGTAAAAGCGCAATGTTGGGTTCGGATGGGAAATATTATTTGGTTGGACAAGCGGACGTGGGCAAATTCATCACAAAGCACTTTGGGGCACCGCAAAACATAGGGAAATCTGGCGTCGCAGGATTTGACCAGTCGGCTCAAGGCAGCGGATTCGTTCGATTCTCAATCCAATTCACTACTGGGACGGCAACTGGACACATAGCATTGTTTAGACAGGGTAGTTATCACGAGGGAGATGAAGAAGACTATACAAATCCCGGTCCTGGGCACTATGTAGTGCAGGGAATCCAATATTGGAGGATGCAATGAGGCCTCAAACGTGGATCAGCGTTGCGCTTCTCGCTATCTCCTTGGCCACTGTTCGAGCACAGTCTTCTGAGAATGTGAAGATTTGGACATTTTCATTGGAACACGGCTCGTTGCGGATCAGTTTAAAGTCGTCTTCCGATGGGCTCAGCAGTTTGGGTTTTGGGCCGAATGGCCAAGCACCCGAAGCACCCGTTGCCGAGCAGATTGAGCCGCTTAGGCAAGTGCTGGCTCAGATGCCAAGCCTTGGATTAGACCCGCGCAAGATAACATATGTTGGCACCCGCATATTCTCGCGAGATGTAATTCAGAAACTTGCGTATGCGTGTGCTGATTCTTCTGCGTGGGGAGTGAGTATGCGAAACGGTGGGCAGGGGAATGAAAAACTGGTGATAGCGTTGCTCAATCAATCCGGAGCCTACGAGTCATACAACGAAGTGTTTAGACAGTTTGGAATGAGAGTACAAGTTTCAGCAGCGGAAAAGGTGGGTTTGATGCCATTTTCCTCGGTACCTCCTCGAGATTCCCGCGATCGCGCGAACGCCAAATTGCTTGTGCCAGCCGACGCGATGCTTGGTATGCGGTTTTCCCTCGTTGATTCTGGCCCGAAAGAGGAGAAGTAATCGGCCCAACAGCAGGATGCCACTGCACGGCGCGAGCAAGCCGGCAGGTGGCCCAGTCATGCAAATCGCAATCAACAGTAAAAGCTGTGCCCCGTTCATCGCGCACTTTGCGATGAGCGGGACTCGCAAAATGATTGTGACCGGATGAGAGCCGGGTGCGCGTCCTTAACCTTCTTTGTGAACGGCGAAATTCAATGATCTCCACCTCGCAAATTTTCCTTCTAAATTATTTTCACCTTCTGAGAATCTCAATATTTATGATGAATCAGGCAACGCGACTACCGATCCCCGCAACTCGTACCTCTACGACGCCCAAGGCCGCCTCTGCGCGGTCAACAACGGCGGTGTGGGATTCATGTGGCAATACATCTACGACGCATCAGGCACCCGTGTCGCCAAAGGCAGTATCACTGTATGGCCTGCAAACTGCGCGTCTTTAAGCGACTTCACTCTCACCAACCTTTACCTGCTCGATGGCTCAGGCAATCAGGTCACCGAACTCGACAGTTCCGGCAAATGGATGCACTCCAACGCCTGGCAGGGCGGCCACCTCACCGGCACGTATGACAATATTGCACTCCACTTCACACTCTCTGACCCGCTCGGCACCAAGCGTGTGCAGGCCAATGCCCAGGGCGCGCCAGAGCAAAACTTCTTTATGCTGCCGTGGGGCAACGACTTCAACAACACCTTTGCAGTTACAAGCACCACGCCAACCGGCGGCGTAGCAGCGCCAGATGCCACGGAACACCACTTCACCGGCAAAGAACGCGATACCGAATCAGGCAACGACTACTTCGGCGCACGCTACTTCAACAGCATGACCGGCCGCTGGCTCTCGCCGGATTGGAGCGCAAAAGAAGAACCCGTACCCTACGCCAAGCTCGATAATCCGCAGAGCCTGAATCTCTATCGCTATCTCTTCAACAACCCACTCAGCACCTTCGATCCGGATGGACATGTGGGCGCGGAAGAGGATCCCACTTATCTTGCTAATTTGGCGCACATGGCTGTTGTGGCGATTGCGAATGGAATGAATGCCGGGGACGCTATGGAGGCAGAACAGGCCCTACAGCAGGCGCAACCGCCTGCACCGACACCACCACCACCACCCGGTAGCACGCCTGGTGCACCGCCCGCGAAGAATTCATCAACTGCTACTGTTGAACCTGTGCCTTCACATGCACCAACAAACTCTAGTGCTTCACCGGCGTCACCAACTGTAGCTGTGACTCCATGGTTACCATCTGCCATATATGCAAAATTTGCGACCAAGGGCTACCCATCTACAACTCCGCCTGTTGCACCAATACCTGATGCTACACCGGTAATTGAAGAATTGCCCAAGACACCGATGCAAAATTTGCTCGAAGCCACACAAGAATTTCTTGCTGGAGCTGGTGAAACTATTGGCACATTTAATCCAACTTCCATGATTTGTATTTCATGCGGAACGGAAGAGTTTCGTAAAAAAATGTATCCCAATGGTGACCCCAATACAACATACTAATGTTGTTAATGTGAGTTGAAGTGGATCAATTGCTCGTTTGTATCCAAAATGAGGTGAACATGCCCAATAATGGTGTGACAGAAGATGAGATCGAAGCAGCAGAATTACTCAGTGGACATGGGGAGTTCGCCCGCTCTCTTGCAATAACGCAAGAAATGTTGAAGTGTGCTCAAGAAGACGAGACACGTATGAGACTCCTTTTCAACGTAATAAACTGTTCATCGCAATTGAATCTGACTGACGTTACGGATAAAGCTTTACAGATATTAGAGCAGCTACCAAATCCGAAAGAATCGCGCGTATTCGCTGATTTGTTGCAGGTAATGGCATATATTCAACTCGGGAGGGTACAGGATGCGTTGCATTTGATAAATGCAAACTTGAAATCAGAATTTATGGAAAGAGAAGATTTTCAAGTTTGCAAGTATGAGTACTTGGCTTATAAAGGGAGATCTCTAACATATTTAGGAAAATATGAAGAAGCTTTAATTTTATTGGATCACGCACATCGTATGTACCCCGAGGGTGCACGGGAAGTTGACATATTGATAGACCAAGCAAGCTGTATGATGTCGCTAAAGCAATATGAAGCAGCATATTTAACAGCAAATCAAGTATGTAAATGGGGCAACGCTGAGCTTGAATCACTGGCGATTCTATACATGGCTGAATCTAGAATGGGTCAAGGTATGGTGCAAGAATCATTAAAGTTGTACAGTGACCTTTTGGAGAGACTTCCATGTAAATTCGTTCAAGAAGATCGCATTAAAGCGGGAATTAAGATTGGAATGGAATATCTTGAAAAATGTAATCCACAAGTTAAGCCGTCATGAAATCAGATCAGAATAATTGGCCGCCTACCCCGTCCTTAACCTTCTTTGTTAACGGCGAAATTCAATAATCTCCACCTCGCAAATTTTTCTTCTAAATTATTTTCACCTTCAGAGAATCCCAATATTTATGATGAATCAGGCAACGTGATTACAGATCCCCGCAACTCGTACCTCTACGACGCCCAAGGCCGACTCTGTGCGGTCAACAACGGCGGCGTTGGATACATGTGGCAGTACATCTATGACGCTTCAGGCACCCGCGTCGCCAAGGGCAAGCTCAGTTCATGGCCCAGCAGTTGTAGCGCGCCCGGCAGCGACTTCACTCTCACCAACCTCTACCTTCTCGATGGCTCAGGCAATCAGGTCACCGAGCTCGACAGTTCCGGCAAATGGATGCACTCCAACGCCTGGCAGGGCGGCCACCTCACCGGCACGTATGACAATATTGCACTCCACTTCACACTCTCTGACCCGCTCGGCACCAAGCGTGTGCAGGCCAATGCCCAGGGCGCGCCAGAGCAAAACTTCTTTATGCTGCCGTGGGGCAACGACTTCAACAACACCTTTGCAGTTACAAGCACCACGCCAACCGGCGGCGTAGCAGCGCCAGATGCCACGGAACACCACTTCACCGGCAAAGAACGCGATACCGAATCAGGCAACGACTACTTCGGCGCACGCTACTTCAACAGCATGACCGGCCGCTGGCTCTCGCCGGATTGGAGCGCAAAAGAAGAACCCGTACCCTACGCCAAGCTCGATAATCCGCAGAGCCTGAATCTCTATCGCTATCTCTTCAACAACCCACTCAGCACCTTCGATCCAGATGGACATGTGGGCGCTGAAGATGATCCCACTTATCTTCAGCAGCTTGCGAAGAAAGAGAGTGATGCCGGGTGCCCCGTCCTTAACGTACTTTGTTAAGGGCGGGATTCAATGTACTCACCTCACAAATTTTCCTTCTAAATTATTTTCACCTTCAGAGAATCCCAATATTTATGATGAATCAGGCAACGTGACTACCGATCCCCGCAACTCGTATCAGCTATCTAGCAAATGCCGTAAGCTGAGTCCAGACTTATCCCCCCAGAGGAAAAATCCAGAATGACCCAGAAAGCCCCTCACTCCGAAGAAACTCGCACCGCCGAGCTCCTTGCCGCTCAGGCCAAGGCCGAGACCCTCTTCCACGAGGTCGAAAACAGGGGACTGATCCGCCCCGGCATCACTGAAGGCCAGCTCAACGAAGAAATTTACGCCCTCGCCAATGATCTCTTCGGTATAACCACCTACTGGCACAAGCGCATCGTGCGCGCCGGCAAAAATACCCTGCTGCCTTACGCCGAAAATCCACCCGACCTGACCCTCGGCGTGGATGAGATTCTCTTTCTCGATCTCGGCCCCGTCTTTGAGGAATGGGAAGCCGACTTCGGACGCACATTCGTCCTCGGCTCTGACCCGCACAAACTCAAAATCGCTGCCGACGTTGAGCGCGCATTCCATGAAGGGAAGCAATACTTCAATCAGCGCCCGGATCTCACCAGCAACCAGCTTTTTCATTACGCTGAAGAGTTGGCGCGTCAATACGGCTGGGAATTCGGCGGCCCCATTGCTGGCCATCTCATCGGCCATTTTCCCCACGAAAGAATCCCGGAGGACAAAATCACCCTCTACATCCACCCCAAAAGCCATCTTAAAATGCGCTCAAAGGACGAAATCGGACAGAATCGCCATTGGATTCTGGAAATCCACTTTATTGACAGAAGTCGTTGTATAGGCGCGTTTTACGAGCAGCTTCTAACCGCCTGACAAAATCACAAGATGGCTAACTGTGTAGTAAACAAAAATTCATTCCGCTAACTATTTAATCAACGCAACACGCCTCAGCTTTTTAATCACTGCAAACTTTCGCAGCCGCAAGGTCAGATTCTTTTAGAAGCTAACCTTCCGCTCCGGATACCATGTCAGTTGAAATTGCGTTACTGTAACCGTCTGTTTCCCTGGCATATAGATCGGTGCCAACCAATTTTCATGTCTAAACATGGCATTCAATTCAAGCGATGAGGTTAGGCGCTTAACCACTTGTAAGCTCACATCATCCAGTGTTGTTCCACCGTAAATGAAGTCCTTGGCATTCTTCTGCCTGCGCCAACTCGCTTGAATCCATTCATTTCCGCTTAAATGCCAGGTCATCCACGCCTGTCCACCTTTGCCTTCGCGGCCCATCCAGTCACCAAAAATATTGCCTTTATTGGTATATCCTTCCCTGACATTGTATTCGTAGTACATAAAATGGCCGCCTTGGCTAGTACTCACAGATGGGTCAGTGTTAATGCCTTCAACGCGCAAATCCAGCTTCTGTAAACCAGGAATGTGCGAGAGATAAAGCCCAGGCCTGATGGAAGCACGACGCGGCGCATCTGCCGGCGAGACATCGTCATGGACCTCAGAGTCCACGTAGAAAGTCATCCAATGGTGCAAGTAGGGCAATCGCCAGGTAGCGTCAAAGGCGCCAAAGCGAGCCCCCGGATCCTTGTTGGAGCCCTTAATCGCAGCACTCGGTGATGTAAAACTGAAAAAACTGCGCAAGAAACTATCTATCGTGATGGGTACGTGACCCTTTCCACCCCAGATTACAGTGCGTTCAAAGCCTATCTCAACGTTTTCAGTGGGCTTGAAGCTGATTTTTTCAACGTGAACCCAGGGATCATTGAAAGAGCGTTGGGAATTCTGATCATTCGCGATCGTATAAGCTGCGGAGTGTCCCTTGAGTGACCCAACCATAAAGTCATAACGGAATGGGCCCAATAGACGGGATAAGCCCGGGACGTGTAATGGCTCAATGCGATTAATGCGGAAGCTGTATATATTCTCGGCATTATTCGAGTAAGCCATACCTCCGCCCATTGCCGGACCAAACCAGTTGTCCTGTTTGCCAAATGAGATTTCATGCCCAAGTACATGGGCCGACAAGTAAGCCTCCAGCAGCCGGCCGTTGGCATAAGCTGAAAAAGGGCCGCAGGGAATAGTGGGCTCTGTACAGCCATCTGCTGGGAGTAGTTGATCGATCCCTGATAGTATCCCGGATAGTTGCGGGCCGTAACCTGCAAAGCTGGGTCCAGCCTGCATTTCTCCTCGGGCATAGAGCACAAAACGTCCGGCAGTCACATAGCCGCTTAATCCGGTGTAATTGTTGAATCCGCTGGCATAGGGGCGCCCATAATCGTTCACAATCGTTTGGCCCAGGTGGAAGCTGTCTCTCAAAGGTGTTCCGCTGATATAGCGGCCATTGGTATAAGAACTCTCGATGCGCACCTGACCTTGACCAGAGAGGCACGGGCCCTCAGTATCGTCGTGTAATTCGTGGACTAAGGCGTTATATATTCCCTCCGCTTCGTCCGCAGCGGGAGTGGAGCCCGCATCCTCGATCTTTTCGCCCGTCTCCTCCAGCATATGGTCGATGCTCAAACGTGTCCATGGGCGCATGCCGAGGAAGACAGTATCCACATAACCGAGTGAGTAGAGGCGCATAATCGCAGGGTACATCCAGTGGTCTAGTGGCACGTAGGGAGAACCCATTTGCGCGGGCATGCAAGCTGGACTCACACCGCCGCCTCTTGGTGTTCCCACTTGAGCTGCTGAGTGATGCGTCTGACTACAAAACAACAGTAGCCCTGCTGAAACAATCGTCAGCCGAACCGTCTTGTATGTTAATTGACCGAATAATGCCATGGGTTGACTTTACCACCGATCCCTATCGAAGGAATAGACTCAAGAACCAATAAAAATCATAAACTTAGACGATTTCGGGAATGAAATGTCAGTGGGTTTCCTGACGAATTTCAAGCAGAAAAAAGGATATTTTCAAAAGATGCTGTCTTCTGAGCTGGGTTCAATTGGAAAACAGATCAAGTTCGGTTCAGCGCATAGATGCCAACTTCAACTTGGCCTTGAATTCGCTCAGGATGCTCTTCTGCAACTTGCGTGGAAGCAGATTTTTCGAGCGCAGATAATTTTCCATTCGCGTCATCGGATCTTCCATAACAACCCCTTCCGCGCTGATCTCCTTGCTCCCGAGCGCGCGAATGACTGTGGGCCGCGATCCCTCGCGCGCGTGTGTGAGGGCCTCCTGTGTCACGCGATAGACGGCGACGCAATCACTCCCATCCACTTGCAGAGCAGGCGGTAATCCTTTCACCGCACTTCTTGTGCCGGGTTCATCCAGACTGACCTTCAACTGCTTACGCGATTTGTCCTGCTTGGGTGCCGAAGCGCCATAGCATACGATGATGAGCCCAAGATTATGTTGAACTGTAAATTTGAGAGCTGTTTCCCACGCCTTGCCGGCGGTTTGATTACCCTCAATAAAAACGATTGTCGCTGAATTTTTCTTCTCGGCTTTTAACGCCATTGCCACACCGGCGGCCAGCATCACTTGTTGTGCCCCGGTGCTATTCTCTTCTATTGGAATCAGCCCATTCTGCGCATTGAGTTCAGATCGATTTAGAAGTCGCTCAAGCTTTTCGCCTTTCAGCAGACGATGTCCCCGATGGTGTGCGGCGAGAAGTACGCGGTCATCTTTGCGGAGATGCAGCAGAACTCCCGCTACGAGCGCTTCTTTGCGCTCTGTCGTTTTGCATCCAGGCAGTTCATCAATCAGCCGGAAATGCACCATCGCTCTGTAGAGTTCAATCAAACGCTCTTCGGATATCAATGTAAAACCTGATTTTTTGCCGCTACTTCGTTTCTTCGCCATTCCATCCACTTTCAATTTGAAACTTGTGCGCAAGTGAGATTGATTCATCAGTCGGACTGCTTCATTCAATCTGCCTGATCGGAGCCAGTTGATGCAAATCCATTTTGCTTTGAGAAGGCTGATTTCCTTCATCCAATCCAATTTCCCGCCTGTTATTCTTGCCTTGTATGAATACGCCAGCTATTGAGACGCAAAACCTCACGCGCCTGTTTGGTAACTTTACAGCGGTCGACTCGCTCAATCTCAGAGTTGCGCCCGGCCAGTTCTTTGGCTTCCTCGGCCCCAATGGTGCGGGCAAATCCACCACCATCAAAATGTTAACCGGGCTATTGGAACCTACCAGTGGGGCAATTCAAATTCTGGGTAAGAACTTCAACGCCAGCGCACTCGAACTCAAACGGCAGATTGGCGTGGTTCCTGAAGGGATGGCTTTGCAGGGGCGTTTGAACGCGAGTGAGTACCTCAACTTCGTCGGCCGCATGTATGGGCTTGATCGTGAGACGACGCATAAACGCGCCGACGAACTGCTTGAGTTTATGCAACTCAATTCTGAGCCCAGGAAGCTCATCACAGACTACTCTCATGGAATGCAGAAGAAACTTGCTCTTGCCGCAGCTGTGATTCACGGGCCCAAATTGCTCTTTCTCGATGAGCCATTTGAAGGTGTGGATGCGATTGCTGCCGGGATGCTGAAAACATTGCTGCAGGGAATGATTCAACGTGGTGCGACGATCTTTCTCACCTCGCATGTTTTGGAAATTGTCGAGCGCCTTTGTTCCCATGTCGCCATCATCCACAAGGGGCAGCTGGTTGCCAACGGTTCGCTCGATGAACTTCGCACTGGAGTTGCAGCTACGCTGCCAGGAGCAAATCAGGGTGAACGGCTCACATTGGAGCAGATATTCCTCAACATCATCGGCACCGGAGAGCAATCCACCCAGGAGCTGTCATGGCTGGCATGAGCCCTCTTCAAAACTCGGCTGAGGCGCTTGATTCTAACTTGCCTCGCGGCTCAAGCCCATTGGGCGCTTTAGCTCGCGCACAATACTCGGCCATTCTCACTTTGCGCTGGCGTTTGCTGGTCAACTCCTTGCGTACCTCGAAAGGCGTACTTGAGTTCGGCGCCAAGGCTTTTGCGATTTTGATGTACTCGTCGCTGGGCTTCATGATGGCCATCGGATTCGGCTTTGGCTCATATGAGATGGCGGCCAATCATCAGATGCGCTCACTGCCCATCCTTCTTTGGGTCGTGTTTTTTATCTGGCAAGGATTTCCCATCCTGCTGGCGTCATTTCAACAGCAATTCGATCTTGCCATTCTGCTTCGCTTTCCCATCCGCTTTGACTCTTACGTTTTGCTCTCGCTGCTTTTTGGACTCAGCGATCTTTCAACCATCTTTGGCTCGCTTTGCCTGATCGGAATTTGGGTAGGCGTGAGTGTTGCGCAACCTTCGTTGGCTCTCTTCCTTGCAGTAGTTTTGTTACTCTTCGGGCTCTTCAATCTTTTATTGGTGCGCGCTATTTTTTCGTGGGTCGATCGGTGGCTGGCACAGCGGCGCACTCGCGAAATCGTCACTGCACTCTTCTTCGTTGCTATGCTGAGTTTGCAGGCATTGAATCCGGCATGGCGTGCTCATAATGACGATTTTGATCAAAACCCAACTGCGAATCAGATGAAGCACGCAATTCCAGCCTGGGTTCGCAGCGTTGCACAATACGAACGCTGGCTACCGCCGGGAGCGCTTGGTAAAGCCATTGCAAATGCCGCATCCTCTGTTCCGGCTCCTAAGTCCGAGGTCTCACAGAATCAGAGCTTGCATCTGCTTCAATCAGCTCCGTGGATTGGGCTCTTCTGCGCCTACACGCTCGCCATTGCTTCGGTTCTGCTCTTCAGGCTGCGCGCTGAGTTCCGGGGAGAAAATCTTTCCGAATCAGCCGCGCCTAAGAAATCAGCTATGAAAGCGGCCACTGCCACGGTCAACTCAGACTACGCCGGGACTATGGCTGCGCAAGATTCGAATCTGAATAAGTTAAGCCGTTTCTCATACACTGGCCCCATTATCGCCATCATGCACAAGGAGTTTCACACCCTCTTGCGCTCCACCCCGCTGCTCTACTCCATCGCTGCCCCGCTTTTTTATTGCGTTCTGATTGCAGGAAAGATGTTCGGCAAATCGCACAGTGCTACGGCTCCCATGCAGATAGCTATGCCCATCTGCATCGCTTTCACCATGCTGGGATTTACAACGCTTTTTTCAAATACGCTCGGCACTGAAGGCGTGGGTATTCAAATTTATTACCTCTCGCCAACACCTTTCCGGATTGTCATGCTGGCAAAGAATCTCTTCTATGGTGGGCTGCTGCTGGTTGACGTTTTCTTCGTCGGGATTCTGGTCGCGCTCCGCCTCGGTACACCCAGCAAGGACGCTATCCTTGTGACAATTGCCTGGCTGCTCTTTGCTCTGCCAACATATCTGGCAATTGGAAATCGCCTCTCAATGCAGATGCCATACAGGATGAACCTCGGACGAATCGGACGCAGAGGGCAAGGTTCGCAAGCCAATGCCTGGCTGAGTCTCCTGAGTCAACTACTGGTCAACGGTTTGGGTGCTGCTGTGTTGATACCAGCATTGATGACAAATCGATTGTGGATCGCTGCGCCCGTCTTTTTGATTTTTGCATTTTGCGCCTTCTTTATATGGTGGAATGGGCTGAATCGTGCAGAGAAAACCGCTTACAGTCAAATGGATCACTTGATTGGAACACTGGCCCGTACAGAGTAATTTTTAAGTGCGCGAAACTTTGCGCATATTTTTATACTTCTGGTGCATAATGATTTCAGTGCGCGGATTCACCGCTTCTGTTTCAAAATCTGAATCTCACAGTTTCACAGTACCCCC
>VFSW01000093.1_pt1 | contig 106003 bp, 84 predicted proteins | sample 5358111 | NCBI WGS metagenome assembly VFSW01 (sample SAMN11554181, study PRJNA540505) | mine drainage metagenome | isolation source: sediment from site ElyBrook_90M | place: USA: Ely Copper Mine, Vershire, VT | collected 2017 | reverse complement strand
GCATAGGACCCCACCGCCGTCGTCACCACCGCGATCGACGCCCCCAGCACCAGCGTCAAGATGATCAGCACCGTGTCGTTGCGCGGGCGGTTGAAGAGCAGCATAATGAGAAAAGTCAGCAGCGGCAGCATCAGCAGATTCACGTCAAAGACGTGCTGCGAGAACAGAGCGTCCAAATAAGTCACTTGCCCTGTCGTGTGCGTGCTCACATAAAAGATCGGCTGCGCCGTCAGGGTCGTCACGATGTCGGGGATAGTTTTCCGCGCGAATTCGACGGGGTGGCCCAGGATGATGTCTTTGCTGTATTGGCTAATCTCCTTGTAATTATCGTAACTATAATGGGGATATTTGACGTTGAAAAAGATGAACGGATTATCCACCCCATAGTCGTTGCCGGCGTCGCTGACGACGAATTGATTGACGAGCGCGCCCAGCTTGGCGTACTGGGGGCTGGTCCATTCGTTTTGCATGTGATATTCGAGCACTTTGCCAAAGAGGTTGATGTCACTGACCGTCGTAATGCCGTAATAGCCGTATTTGACGCCGTTGCCATAGCTATAGGCGCCGACCAGCCCATAGATCGCCACCAGCGCCAGCACGATGCTGGCCGCCCGCCGGCGCAGGGTGCCCTGTGTCGCGGCATGGACGCCAATCATGATAAAGAGCAACGCGGGCACGAAAATGAAGGCCGGTCGCACCATGATCGCGTAAAACGAGAGGGCCGCCAGCCAGATGAGAACAATCAGCCGCCCAGTGCGCAGATAGCGCTCGAAATAGTAAAAGACCGTAATGATCATGAAATAGCCCAGTGTCTCAGACATGATCATGCGTTCCCACACGAGGATGTAGAGGTTGCCGCCCATCGCCGCCGCGATGAGCGCCGCCAGCCAGCGCCGGCGACAGATGCGATAGGCCAGCACATATAGCTCGACGGCGGCCCACACCATCAGCGCCACCTGGGCATATTCGACCCACGCGAAATCGTCGCCGCCCCGCAGCGCGAAGATGGCCGCTAGAAACGCTGGGAATCCGGGCGTGCGAAACGTGTCAAAGAAGTTTCCTTGCGTCAGAATGTGGTGGGCGACAAGCACGTAGCTGCCTGTGTCGGCTTCTTTGACCTGTTGGGGAGATTGCGACAGCGTCACGACCTGCCCCACCGCGCAGGCGATCAGCACCACCGCCAATGGAACGCCGTGAAAGATGAGACGCTCGATGCCGCGCCGCGCCCAGGATCGCGCTGCCTTCGTCAGGTTGATGCCGCTTTCCGCTATCGCCGCCATATTGCCGCTGACTCCCAAATCCACCGAATCTCGTGACGCAATTGTCTCACGAGCGCATGCTCTGGTCAACCACCGCTGTCATCCCCGTCGTTGGGCCGATCTTTCGTGTTCTACGATGGTGGTGGTCAGGCGCAAACGTCCCCCAGACCTATTGAAGTTTTCTTCATCACGAGATATACTGAATAGTAGTCAAAGAAGGATGTCAGGTACTCCACGCCTCGAAGGCGGGGGCTTGTGCGAGCAAGCCTGGATCTGAGCAGACTCAGGGGAAGCCATCTGTCGCTAGAAAATAGCGGTACTCCCAAAGGTGGTGGAAACCCTCCGTTACCGGAGATATTTTAGGCACCAGTGGGTGGCGTCCCAGCCCACTGCTCTGCGGCCAGCCATTAAACAGTCGGACGGGGTTCGAGACCGTGTGGCTGGCAATCCTGGCTTTGTCAGGAGACAACCTTCGGATAACTTTGTCGAGGGAAACCTTACCTGGGCAACCGGTGGCAGTTGGCTGGATCTGCATATCAAAAGCCAGCCCCCGTCAGGGGTATCACACCAAAGCGCGGACGATCACCTTTACCGCACTTGTTCGTTTCATAATCTGGAAGGAGCAAAAAATGAAAAAAATGTCGTTACTCACCTCATTGCTTGAGACCGGTGGTGGGCGCCCGTTGCGCACGTATCTGAAAGAGCCGCCCAGCGTGGTCTATACTATGCGAGGCACGATCGAGGAGCGCGCGGGAGCACAGGCCGAGAACCGCGCTAAGGCGACCGCGAACGAGCTTTTCACGCCGCGCACAGCTAAACGCCACGATCTCGCCAAGACACTCAAGACGTTCAACCGCCCCGGCGCCTCGCAGGCGACCCGGAAAAAGCCCCAGGCGTATCGCATGTTCGAGGGCACCGACATCAACACGATGTTGCCTCGCATGCGCCACCTGACGGAAAACGCCGATTAAGCCGGCCAGGTCTTACATATAAGCCCATTCTCTTCTCTCATAAAAGAGTGGGCGGGTGCGTGCTTGCCATTTTTCCACGCCAAGCACAATGCCGATGGTGACGCCCCCACCCCTGCGCGGCGAGGGATTGTTTGCGCCAACGGCGGCACTCGACACACCATGACGCAACGCCCTTATTTACCAAAGAGGCCGGGCAACAGATAGCCGACCGCCAGCCAGAAAAGGAAGAGCGCCACGCCCAGCGCGGCCCACACCACGACATCGCGCCTGCCGGGTCCGTGTTCATCACCCTCAGCCGGGCCGGGGAGCGAGCCACGCGATCGAGCGGAGGCCATCCAGGTTGGGGCACCGCCGTGCGCTAGCTCCTCCGCATGGTCGCCGACCCAGGTGGGCGCGTCGTCGCTCCCTGCGGCGAGAGGCGGTCCGACGACCAGCGCGCCGTTGAGCGGTGGATTGTGTGTTGGAACGAGCGGTATGGCATTTTGTCGTGGCGGCACGGCGGGCATCGGGGGTGGCGTGGCGTCGCGATGGGCATCGGGTGGCCGTTCCCACGGGGGCTGAAGGCGCGCTGGGTCGCGCGTCTCGATAGCGCGCAAGCAGCCGTCGAGCGCGCGGACGACCTCCTCGGCGGTGGTGAGGGCACGCGGGTGTGTAGGGTCGGCCAGCCGCTCGATGAGATCGCTGAGCGGCTCAGGCACGGGTCGCCCGACGAGATCCCAATCGCTGGCCAGGCCGGTGAGATCTTCGGGTGGAGTCACGCGGTGAGCCAGCAACAGCCAGAGCAGCACACCCAGCGCCCGCAGATCGTCGCGCGGCCCCAGTGTCGCCGTCGCCCAGGCCTCCGCGCCGGGAGCGAGCAGGCGTCCGGCCAGCGCGAAATAATCGCGATCGGGCGGCAGCGCCAGATTGTTGACGCGAATGGCGCGCCATTGGTCGCGCATGATCGCCGCCGGAGTGAGATCGCCGTGAGTGACGCCGTGCAGGTGCGCGTGCGCCAGGGCCAGGGCGATCTGGCGTCCCACGCGCGCCACCGTCGCTGGCGATAGATCCGCCTCCGCCAGATCGGTGAAAGTCTGGCCGCCGCAAAATTCTTGCACGATGGCGAGACGGCTCTCGTGGTCGAGGGCGTCATAGACGCCGACGAAGGCCGGGTGCCCCACGCGCGCCAACGTGCCCAGCGCCGCTCGGTACGCGCTGGCGAATGGCGGGCGCACGAGCCGGACGGCGACCGGGCGCTGCAACACGATGTCTTCGCCGCGCAACACGTCGCTGCCGGCGCCCTGCCCCAGCGCGCCGATCACGTGATAGCGCTGGCCGATGAGCATGTGTGGCTGCGCCGTCGTCATCACGCTGAATCCTTCTCTGGCGCGCGGCCCGCCCGTGATTCCGCCAGGGCCAGCGCGACCGCGCCGGTCAGAGCCGCCGCCGGTCCTAGCTCAGCCAGGCACAGGCGCGTTGCGAGATCGATCGCCCGTCGTGGCGGCGCCAGGCGCGCCACCCGCTCGCGCAGCGCGTCGAGCCACGTCGGCCCGCAGCGCGCGAGCGCTCCCCCGATGATCAGTCGCTCACTATCTAGTGTAATCAAGAGGAAAACAACCGTCATAGCCAGCGCGTCCAGCGCTTCTTCCATCAGCGCCCGCGCGGTCGGCTCGCCGTCGCTGGCCAGTTGCCAGATGTGTTGCGCCGTCAGCGATTCCGCGCGACCGCCGGTGATCGCCATCACTCCACGCTCCGCCGAGGGCGCCTCGACCAGCAGGCCGATCATCCGCCGCACCAGCGCTTGCGCCGACGCGACGGCCTCTAGATGCCCGCGCCCGCCACAGGCGCAGCGCGGTCCGTCGGGCCGCACCGGCAGGTGCCCCACCGCGCCGAAATGGGGCGCGTGCGCCAATGTGCCCTGCTGCCACAGGCTGACGGTGATCGCGCGGCTCGTCTCGAGCAAGAGCGCCGAGCGGGCCTCGCGTCCCGCGCCGCGTTGCAGCTCGCCCAGCAGCGCGGCGTTGTCGAGCGTGTCGATGCGCGCCGGCGCTCCGGCGATCGCGGCCAGTGGCGCGGCTAGCGGCACGCCCTCCCATGTCGTGAGCGGTGGCAAGTCGAGCACCACCCCGCGATCGGCGTCGAGCGCGCCTTCCAGCGCCAGCGCCACGCCGCTGATCGTGAAATCAGGCCGCCCCGGCGTGTGGATGACGACGCCGGCGACCTCGCCAAACAGAGCGAGCATCGCCTGTGGGTCAAGCGGCGCTTTGGCCGCGCGATGCGCTTGCCGCACGATCGCCCCCGATGCGCCGGCCAGCGCCACGTCGAGCCGCGTCGCGTGCCCCGTCACTATCGCTCCCAGCGCCAATCGCTCCGGCGCGCTCTGCCGCTCGCTCATGATCGCCCCGCCACCACCGGATTGCGCAGAATGCCGATGCCCTCGATCTCGACCTCAACCACGTCACCCGGCTGTATCGGCCCCACACCCGCCGGCGAGCCGGTCAAGATGACATCCCCCGGCATCAGCGTCATGCACGCCGAGATGTGGCTAATCAGTCGCGGGATGGGAAAGATGAGATCCGACGTGCGCGCGTCTTGCTTGACCTCGCCGTTGAGCCGCGTGACGAGGCGCAGGTCTGACGGATCGATCCCCTCGGCCAGCACGGGGCCAAGCGGACAAAAGGTATCGAAGCCCTTGCCGCGCGCCCATTGCCCGTCGCGGCGCTGCACGTCGCGCGCCGTCACGTCGTTGGCGACGGTGTAGCCGCGCACGTGGCGCAGAGCGTCGGCCTCGGCCACGCGATAGCACGGCTGGCCGATGACGACCGCCAGCTCGCCCTCGAATTCGACCTTTTCCGACACCCAATGGGGATACACAATCGGCTCGCCCGACGCGATGACGCTGGTGACGGGCTTGAGGAAGATGAGCGGCTCGGTAGGGATCTCAGCCTGCATCTGCGCGGCGTGCTCGGCGTAATTGCGTCCGATGGCGACGACCGTCTGGGGATCGCACGGCGGCAGGAGGCGCGCGCTGTCGAGCGACCCCAGCCGCATGGTGTGCGTAAAATGTCCGGCGACGCCGACGATCTCGCCGTCCTCGACCAGGCCGGCTTGCGGCTGGCCATGCCACAGAAAACGCGCGGTGCGAGTGATGCTCATGTCGATACCTCTCTCCTTCTTGTAAGATTGCTTCCTTTACTCACCCTCGATCAGCGAGCGGCCGGTCATGTCGGCGGACGGCGCCACGCCCAGCACCGCGAGCACGGTGGGCGCGATGTCGGCCAATATGCCGCCGGAGCGCAGCCGCGCGCCAGGCCATTGCGGCACGACGAAATAGAAAGGCACCGGATTGGTCGTGTGCGCGGTGAAGGGCTGCCCGGTGACGTAATCGATCATCTGGTCGGCGTTGCCGTGATCCGCCGTGATGAAGAGCGCGCCACCGAGTTCCAGCGTCGTCTCGACCATGCGCCCGACGCAGGTGTCCACTGTCTCGACAGCCGTGATCGCCTCCGCGATGACGCCGGTGTGGCCCACCATATCGGCGTTGGCGTAATTCATCACGATGAAGTCGTACTCGCCGGAGCGCGCGCGCTCGATGGCATGATCGGTCAGCGGGATGGCGCTCATCTCTGGCTGCAAGTCATAGGTCTTGACCTTGGGCGACGGCTCCATATAGCGATCCTCACCGGGAAAGGGCGTCTCGCGCCCGCCGTTGATGAAGTAGGTGACGTGGGCGTATTTCTCGGTCTCGGCGGTGTGATATTGCCGCCAGCCCAGATCGCTGATGACGCGCGCCAGTGGCCGCTCGACATCGTCGCTGGTGAAAGCGACCGCGACGGGCAACCCGACCTCATACTCCGTCATTGTGACGAAGGCGAGATCCGCCAACGCCGGCCCCCGATCGAATACGCCCCTGGCCTGTGGGGGCATCTCAGGCAGCACGAAGGCTTTGGTGAGCTGGCGGGCGCGGTCGGCGCGAAAGTTGAAATCGATGACGGCGTCGCCAGCCGCGACCAGCGCTACGGGGCCGCCGCCGCTCTCTCGCAGGACGATCGGCTCGATGAATTCGTCAGTGACGCCCGCGTCATACGATGCCGCCAGCGCCGCGACGGGGTCGGTGGCGGGCGTGCCCTCGCCGCTCGTCATGGCGCGATAGACACGGCCCGTGCGCTCCCAGCGATTGTCGCGGTCCATCGCCCACAGGCGGCCCGCGATGGTCGCCACCCGCGCGGGGTGATCGGGTGCGATAGCGCTGGCGGCGACGAGCAGATCTTTCATGAAGCCGACGCCGCTGGTGGGCGCGGTGTCGCGCCCGTCGGTAAACAGGTGGAGATAGACGCGCTCGACCGCATGCTGCCGCGCCAGGCGCAGGCAAGCTTCCAGATGCTCCTGATAGGCGTGCACGCCGCCGGTGCCCAGCAGCCCGCAGATGTGCAGCTTGCCGCCGGTCCTCTTGACGTGCGCGACCGCGCCGAGCAATGCGGGATTGGTGAAAAACGAGCCGTCGTCGATGGCGTCGGTGATGCGCGTGAAATCCTGCACGACTTTTTTGCCGGCGCCGATATTGAGGTGGCCGACCTCCGAATTGCCCATCTGGCCGGCGGGCAGCCCGACGGCGTTGCCCGACGCGTCGAGCGTGGTGTGCGGCCAGCGTCGCGCGATATCGTCGATGTGCGGCGTGCGCGCCAGCGCGATGGCGTTGCCGTCGCTGCGCGGGTTGACGCCCCAGCCGTCCATCACGATCAACACGAACGGGCGCGGGCGCGGGTGTGTAGGTGTCGCCATGCGCTTGCTCTCCTCGCTGTGTGCTCTCGCGCGCCATTATAGCACGCGAGGGACGCGCGATGGCTCGCGGGCAACTCATGCTCTGTTGCCAGGCGGCCCTTCTATACGGTAGAGTAATGCCAGGCTCTATGAGTAGTGTCTGCCAGCAAGGAGGATTCGGGAGTGGTTTTAGCGCAAGATCAGCAGATCTTTCAAGAGATAGGTGCTCACCCGGATCTCGCAGCGATGCTCCATCTCACACCTACCATGTTCGAGCGCTTCGTTGGATATGTCTTTTCGCAGGCTGGCTATGGTATCAAGCACGTCGCGCGGAACATATTGCGCGGTGTCGATCTTGAGCTTGAGTCTTCACAACAGCCAAAGACGCGATTGGGCGGCGTCGAAGTGAAGCTTTACGCGGCAACGAGTCTCGTTCAATTGCGGGATGTCAGCAAATTATTGGGCGCCAGATGCCTGTCCAATGGGAAGGTGACTGGCTATCTCGTTACGACAAGCGATTTCACCGATCCAGCCTATCAAGCCGCACTGGGCCGTAATGCCTGCTTGATCAATGGCGATTCGCTCGTCCGATATATCAACTACGTTCGCGGATCTCGATATAAAGCGATCAATGCCGCGACTGCCTACGCTCCACCAACTGAAGTGATTGCACCCGACGAATTTCCACGCTCGGCTGAATTGATTCGCGCCAAGACAACCGCGACCAGAGTGCTGGCTATCTCCAACAACAAAGGTGGGGTCGGAAAATCGACAACCGCGCGCTATCTGGCGCAAAACATCGCCGCTTCTGGCAAGACCGTCCTCATCATCGATCTCGACGCGCAATCCAACCTCAGCGAATATTTATTTGACCGTGACGGATCATTGCTCCCTGCTCCGAACATCGCGGAATATTTCGCCGGCCAAAGAACGCTCGCCGAGGTTGCCGTCAAACACACCATCTACCCAAACGTGAGCATGCTGCCAAGCCATCCTTCATTGCGCTGGCTCGATTCCGGAGGCCTGGGGCGGCCTTCGCTGGAAGCGAGGTTCATCCTCGATTTGTATCGGACCTTCGCGCATTCGCCTTCACCAAAATCGGAGCCGTCCTTCGACTGGATCATTCTCGATACTCCTCCCGCGCTCTCGCTCTTTACTCGCCTGGCGCTGGGAGCGGCTCACTATGTGCTGGCGCCGGTGCGTTCGCGCGCATCTTCAGTGACAGGAACAAAGAATATGCTGGATACAGTGGATGCTATGAACGCTCTGGTTGGCAAAAGCCCCCATTTGATCGGAGGGCTTGTCACCCATTGGCAAGATGATGAGACATCGAAAAACATGCGAAAAATTCTTGAGAATCTCTTCCAAGCCGATGCAAGGGATAGTACTATCTTGAGTACAGCCATTCCATTTGATGCTACAATAGAAAAAAGCAGAGGAAGAAGAACAAAGGCTGATATTGCCTATGAAAGTGTGACAGAGGAGGTCCTGACCTATGTCAACAAACATACTTGGTAATCAGACGCAAGTCTTAGTCGCCGAAGCGACCAAGAAACTCTGCGAAACACTAGGCTTAACGAGCCTGAAGAGCACACAATTGAAATTTTTGACCATTGCCCTGGCTGAGGTAGCTGCCGAAGAAGCCAGCGCCAATCCCTCCTTTGCCGAGCATATCAAGAGCAAATTTCAAGAGCTAGCACCGGTGGTGGGTAAAAAGAAAAGCCGATCCGATCCTGATTATGCTCCCAAAAAACTGATCGCCTCTAAGCTGGAGAATAATGGTCTGGTTGCAATCAACCATATAGACATTTCGAGACTCAATCCGTACGCTGATCCTGATCCTTTCTTGCTGCTGGAAGTTTATGGTGACGAGCAATTGCCCCGAGCGCTTTCTCAGTATTCATTAGCGATGCTGAGGCGCATATCTGGTCGGTTTGAAAAGCAGCAGCCTGGCACCAAGCCGAAAAACAAAAATCTGAAAGATTCCATCATCGAATATATCGTCGGGCAAGTGCTGCGCAAGAGCGCGTGATGGATCTCGTATCCGCCTTTTACCGGTGATATTCGTCCCTATGTGATGCGTGCTACGGCGCTGGCTTCTCTTCGATCGTGGGCGATTTCACAGTGACGCGCGCCAGCCTTGCGCGTTTTGTTCAAATGTGATATATGAAATATATCTCATGTTCACGTTTATTCGCTCGCTCGTCTCGCGATACACTCCGCCGTTGAAGAGAAGGGATCCTTTCCGGCATGGCTACGACTTTCCCCCAAGCCACCTATACTCCCCCGTCCTCACCCGACCGGCACACCCCGACAAAGACCAGGCGCGGCCTGGGCGTGCGCTATGGGCGGCTGGTCAGCCGATGGCGCTGGCTCATCGTCGCGGCGTGGGTGGTGCTGCTCGCCGTCTCGGTGCCATTGAGCGTACACGTGACCGACAACCTCACATCCAACGGATTTTCTTTGCCGGGCAGCGAATCGACCAAAGCCAGCGACATCGTGACGCAAAAATTCGGCGCCGCTCCCCCACAAGCGATGGTCGTCTTCCAATCGACCACCGCCTCATTGAGCGATGTCGCGTATGAGGAAGAAATCGCTCAGTTCGCCGCGCGAGCGCGAGCTTTCCCCCACGTGGTCAGCGTGCGACAGAGTGACGCCGGGCAGGATAACCGCACAGTGTACGACACCGTGACCTTTGCCACGTCGGGCGATACGGCGCAAAATCTGATGCCCGATTTCGCGAAGCTGTTACCCACGACCGGGCCGGCTCGTGCCTATCTGACGGGCGACCCGGCGGTCAACAATCAGATTTCGACTATTACCACCAGCGATCTGGCCCAGGCGGAGCGCGTGACGCTGCCCATCGCGGGCATCGCTCTCTTGCTCGTGTTTGGCACGCTGGTGTCCGCCTTGATTCCGCTGGGGTTGGCGCTGGTGTCGGTGCCGATCACTCTGGCGATTATCTTTCTCATCTCGCAGCATATGGGTTTGTCGATTTTTGTGGTCAATATCGCGACGATGATCGGCCTGGGCCTGAGCATCGACTATTCGCTCTTTCTGGTGCGGCGCTTTCGCGACGAGTTGCGCGCGGGTCGCGAAGTGAGCGACGCGGTGGGCCTGACGATGGCTACCTCCGGCGAGGCGATTCTCTTCTCCGGCGTGACGGTGCTCATCGGGTTTGCCGGCTTGGCGCTGGTGCGGCTGCCTTTCATGACGAGCATGGCCATCGGCGGTGTCGTCGTGGTGGGCCTGGATCTGCTCGGCGCGCTGACGTTGGTGCCGGCGATCCTCAGCATTCTGGGCACGCGCGTAATCAAGACCGCCATCCCGCGTCCGTGGCGGCGGCGCGCGGTCGAGACGGACGATCAGCAACAGGCGCGCCCGGGATTCTGGCAGCGGTGGGCGCTGGGTGTAATGGCCCAGCCGTGGCTGGTGGTGGCGCTGGTGCTGGGCGTGCTGGGCGTTGTGTCCTTTCCCGCGCTCTCTCTCGCCACCGGCATCCCCAGCAGCGATGTCTTGCCCGCGACCAATGAAGCGCGCCAGGGATTGACCATTCTGGCGCAGCAGTTTCCACATATGCAGATGAATCCGGTCGTGGTCGTGCTGCAAACGAAAGACGGCTCACCGGTGCTGACCTCGGCCAACGTCACGGCGCTCGGCGACGTCACGCGCCCAATCGGCGCGACCCCCAACACGAGCAACGCCGCCGGTCTGACACTGACGCCAAACATGACCTGTGACCAGTTGGCCGTCGCCTATGGCTCTGGCGCCTACGCGACGAATCCTCAATTCTCAGCGCTGGATCAGCTGGCCAGGGCAACGACGCGCTTCGACACGACGCTCGTCACTCTCCAGCCGACCGCACCGGTGGACTCAGCGGCAAGCAGAGCCGTTGTGACGCACCTCCGCGCGCTCGAAGCCGGCTCACCCCTGACGATGCAAGTAGGCGGCGATCAGGCGGTCAGCATAGACCTGAGCAGTTACCTGTACGGCAATTTCCGCTGGTCGCTGCTCTTCATTCTGTGCGCCACCTACATCGTTCTCTTGATCATGTTCCGCTCGGTCTTGTTGCCGCTCAAGGCCGTGCTGATGAACGTGCTCTCGGTCGCCGCCGCCTATGGCGCGCTGGTATGGGTCTTTCAGCAAGGGCATTTGAGCGCGCAGCTGCAATTCACCCAGGCCAGCTATATCGAGATGGTAACGCCGGTTCTGCTCTTTTGCATCATCTTTGGCTTGAGCATGGATTATGAGGTCTTTTTGCTCAGTCGCATGCGCGAGGAATGGCGGCGCAGCGGCGACAATCGCTTCGCCGTCGCGCGCGGCCTCGAAAAGACGGCGGGCGTCATCACCAGCGCGGCGCTGATCATGATCATCGTGCTGGGCGCGTTTGTTTTTACGCACCTGACGCTGACCAAAGAGATCGGCCTGGGCATGGCCGTCGCCATCTTCGTGGACGCCACGATCATTCGTATCTTGCTGGTGCCGGCGACGATGCGCCTGTTGGGGAAGTGGAACTGGTGGCTCCCTAAAATAAAGGCGAGAAAGCATGTTGCCACCGGCTCTAGCAAATTGGCGTCACTCAATTGACGCCAGCTTTGATGGCGGTTGGATGGTGAGGTTCTGGGCAATCTCTTGGCGCAACCAAACTACGAGCGTTGTACGATATAAGCGATCATCGCATCCTTATGGATGCGGTTGGCCAGTTTCGTACCAGGTTGTTGTCCAATTGCCGCTGCGATTCGCTTGGGAATATCAATACTGTATTCTTGGAGCGCACGCGCGAGTCGATCTCGCACAGAGACCACAATCAGGAAATGTGGATTGGGGGGTGTAAATGGGTCAGTCTCGCGAAAAGGTAAGTCAAGGCGAATCGGCTCCAATAGCGGTGACTCGCGCATCTGCCGTGATCCCTTCGTTTTGCCGACTGCTCTTTAGGCATAGCTCTGGGTGTAATCGGCGGCCGTCAGCGTGCCGGGGGGTAAAGCCCTGGCAGGAAGTGGTGCCCGTCGAGCAGGCCCAGTTGAGCCGGTTCTGCTCGTCGTAACAATATGCCTGGTTACCGGATGAGCGTTCCGATGACGATGGGCTTGGCCTGACGTGTTCCGCGTTGGGCAGGATTGTGGGGGATGGCGCGCCATCCACTCCAGGGCTGGACCTGCACTCGCCCCTCCTGGGCCTCGGTGCGATTCCAGGCATCCGTGGGTTCAGACCACGTGCTGGGATCGTCACACACGCATTTGGCGCCATGTCGTCGCGGTCGCCCCCCCGTGGGAGCATCCCAAGGAGTCGCGTAAAAGCAGCGCCCGGATCGCACACGCACCAGCAGGCAGACGGGATCATCTGCCAGCGGCCACACCGAGTTGGACCGGATCATATCCTGCATCGCAGGACACGATGGGAGGAGCCGTTGGGTCCGACTTCCGTCGCAGTAGCAACGCGCGTACCGGTTCAGCAGCCACGTGATTGGGATTCGCACCAGGAAGGATACGCCGCGCTTGCTGAGGATCTCGCCAACTCGATCAGCGTTCAGGGACCTGGACGAGCCAGGAATAGTTCCATCCAGCGACGACGGGGTGTCCATGGGACTGGCGCGTGGGATGATGCTAGTATCCGCGTTCTGGGCTGGTTTCGGCGTCACAGCGGGGCCAGACACTCGCATCCACCGCATCCCATTCCGTCGGTGTTGTCAAGGGAGAGCAGGCGATGAGAGCCACGTAGTGAATACTGAGCGAATGGAGCAGCGCCCCCTATTTTCGCCTGTGCCGACAACGACCTGCTCGTCGTTGCCACCACTGAAGGTCGTAGCGTCGAGAACCCCAACAATCACCCCTGGTACAATCCGCCATCTTCGCGCTCACTCCGCGCCGGCGATCTGCGCGGGTGGCGTGCCGTCGGGCCGCGTCGAGCGAAAGCGCGCATACATCTGATTGAACATCTGGCGCATCTGCGAGGTCGAAAGCTGCTTGCCGCTCTCGAAATATTCCACCGTGACCATGCCGATCGCCCACGTGCCCGCCGCCGCGATCGCGCCCGAGACCAGATCGCCGCCAATCGGCACCGCTTTGGACGCCTCCTCGGCTACGTAGCGCAACACCAGCCCGCCCGCGACCGCCGCGCCCAGCTCGCGCAGGTGCCGCGAGCCAAGCTGCTCGCCATACATCGCCGCGATGCGCAGCACCAGCCGCACCTGATTGCCCAGCAAGATGGGAATGTCGATGAGCGGCACCGGCTCAAGGCCCGCCGCCAGGCCTACCAGCGTGGCGTTGCGCACCAGCCGCTCGGCGGCTACGCGGCGAAACACCGGCAATTGCCGCCCGATCGCCAGCGCCGCCTCGGGGCTGGCCTCGATCAGCGCCGGAATGAGATCTTCCGCCACGTTGGTGCCCAGCCGCGCCGAGATGGGGATGACGTCGGGCACGCCGAGCATGCCGGCGATGCCCTCCGCGATCTGCTCGGGGTCGCCACGAAACAGATCGCATTTGTTGGCCGCGATGATGAGCGGGCGCTGCGTCGCTTTGAGCCGGTCATAGAGCTGGCGATCCTCCTGGGTCAGCCCCTTCGCCCCGTCGATCAGCATGAGGATCACGGCGGCGCCACGCGCGGCACTCTCTTGCATGTCGATCAAGTGGCCTGGCGTATCCACCAGCATAAAGGGGCCGAACGTGCCCTGCACCAGCCCTTGCGTCGTCCCCGGCGTCGCCGAGACAACCGAGTGATAGCGCCCCTGAATCTTGTTGAAGAGTGTCGATTTGCCTGTGTTGGCCAGCCCGACGATGGCGATGCGGCGGCGCATCTCGCTCTTGACCTCGTCCTCGGCGGCCTTCCAATTCACTGCCTCGTAAAACGTGCGCATCGTATTGATTGTCGCCGGCAGCTTGAGCAATGTGCCCACGCTCACCAGATTGCCGCCACCGCCAAACAGCCCGCGCCGCCGTTTCTTGCCATCCTTGTTCCCCTTGCCGGTCGCACCGGTTGCGCCGGTCGCGCCGCTGTATTTCGTGCCGTCCGCCATGTGCCACGCCTCGTTTCGCCGGATGATTCGCGTGTCTCGTCGCTTCTTCTCTATCGTACCACCGTTCGTCACACGCATCACCATAAAACTGGAGATGCGCGACGCGAAGAGTGCCAGACGTGACGAAGATCACGAAAAGCGCAGATCCCTCACCCCCGACCCTTCCTTGTTGAAATTGAGAAGGATCGGGGTGAGGGCCGCCGGCTATTTGTGGAGCTGCGCGAAAAGGTAGACGTAAAGCGGCGCCATCACCAGCGTGATCGTGCTCAAGAGCTTGATCACGACGTGCAGCGACGGGCCGGCGGTGTCCTTGAAAGGATCGCCGATGGTGTCACCGACGACCGCCGCCGCGTGAGCCGGCGAGCCTTTCTTTTGCACCACGCCGTCGACCACCAGGTGGCCCGCCTCGATGTACTTTTTGGCATTGTCCCACGCGCCACCACCGTTATTCATTACCAGGGCCATCATGATGCCCGTAATGGTGCCCGCGATGAGAAAGCCCGCCGCTGCCTCAGGGCCGAGCGCGACACCGACGGCGATGGGCACCAGCACCACCATTAGCCCCGGCACGATCATCTGGCGCAGTGCTGCCTGCGTGCTGATATCCACGCACTTGCCGTAATCCGGCTGCGACGTACCTAACATGATCCCTGGGTCCGCCTTGAACTGGCGGCGCACCTCGTTGATCATCCCCTGTGCCGCCTGGCCCACCGCGCGCATAGCCAGCGAGCTAAAGACGAAGATCAGCATCGCCCCGATCAGCGCCGCGATAAAGACGGGCGGATCGATCATATTGACGTTGTAGGTGTTGGGCGCCACGATGTCGAGATACGCGCTGATGAGCAAAAACGCCGCCAACGCCGCCGAGCCGATGCCATAGCCCTTGGTGAGCGCCTTCGTCGTGTTGCCCACGCTGTCGAGCGCGTCGGTGACGATGCGCACCGATTCGGGCGCGTTGCTCATCTCGACGATGCCGCCGGCGTTGTCGGTGATAGGGCCAAAGCTGTCCATCGCCAGGATGTAGCCGACCGACATCAGCATGCCCACTGTCGCCACCGCCGTGGCGTAAATGCCGCCCGTGCTGATGGTGCCGTGTGCGCCCGGAATGCCGGCGGCGTTGCCCAGCGCGTAGGCCGCGCCCAGTGAGGCGGCGATCGCCAGCACCGGCAAGCCGGTATTCTCAAAGCCGATCGCCAGCCCTGAGATGACCGTCGTCGCCGGCCCTGTCAACGCCGCATTGGCGATCGTTTTGACCGGCCGCCACGCGCCAGACGTGTAGTATTGCGTAATACGCACGAAGGCGAAGGTGTTGAGAATGCCGATGATGCCGGCGATGGAGAAATACCACCAGTGGTCGCTATTCTGACGCAAGAGGAAATAGCTCGCGCCGACGAGACCGATCGCCGCCAGCACCGCCGTCACGTAAAAACCGACGTTGAGCTGGCCCATGGCGACCGCGCCGGGGTCGCGGCCCTCGGGCACCCTGACGGCGCTCGCCCGCACGGTCAGCACGCCGATAAGCGACGCGATGATGCCAAAGCCGACGGCCACCAGCGGAAAGATGATCCAGCCGGCGTTGTTGCCAAAGGTCGTCGCCACGGCGGCACCCAGGATCATCGCGCCGATATTCTCGGCGGCGGTCGATTCGAAGAGATCCGCGCCACGACCCGCACAGTCGCCCACGTTGTCACCGACCAGATCGGCGATGACGGCGGGGTTGCGCGGATCGTCCTCAGGGATGCCCGCCTCGACTTTGCCCACCAGATCCGCGCCCACGTCGGCGGCCTTGGTGTAAATGCCGCCGCCCAACTGGGCAAAGAGCGCCACGAAGCTCGCGCCAAAGCCAAAGCCGACGATCACCTGGGGTGTCGCCGCCGGATTCGTCGTGCCGCCAAAGCCGATGAAGACGAGCGTCACGCCCAACAGGCTGAGGGCGATGACCAAAAAGCCCGTGACTGCTCCGCCGCGCAGCGCCACCGTGAGCGCGTCGCCCAGCGAGCGCTGCGCCGCGCTCGCCACGCGCATATTCGAGCGCACGGCCACCTGCATGCCGATGAAGCCAGCCAGCCCGGAGCAAAACGCCCCGATCAAAAACGAGCTGGCGGTCTTGAGCGCCAGCGTGAGTGAAAAGGCATGCGTGCTCAGCTCAGTGACACCGGCCAGCACGGCGCCGATGACGACCGCCGCGACGACCGCCATGATGGCGATCGTTTGATATTGCCGGCGCAAAAAAGCTTGCGCGCCATCGAAAATGAAGCCCGCGACACGCTGCATCTCTTGGGTGCCCTGGTCTTGCGCGAGGACCCACCGGATCAGCCAGCCCGCGAAGAGGACGGCGATGAGGCTGGTCGCAATCGGCACCGAGAGCCAGATGAGGTTGCTCACTAGCTGTTACCCCTCTTTAGATAATCTTGGCGGCGCGCCGTTGCGCCGCGTGCCGCGCCCGCGCCCGCGTCGAAAAATGCAGGGAGAGTAGTGCAAAAACGCCACAGATCGCAACCGACATCTGTGGCGCAAGCTCCGCTGGCGGGCAACACGACCAGCCGTCGGAGACGCGCGCGAAAGACGCAGAAGCCACCTGCGCTTGGCGCGGATGATTCGCACGATGCCCACAGTGTAGCATAGTGCCCGCAATATTGACAAGCGACGGCGGCGCCCCATGACAGACCCGCAGGCCCGCATGGAGCGCCGTCGCGCGTCAGGCTCGCGTCATTGCGAGCGTGATCACCTCCCTACCTCAATTACTGATTCACGAAGTCGATGCCAGCGGGCGTGCTAAAGATGCCCGTGACTGGAACACCGTTGACCGCCGCGACCGGAGTCCACATGCTGTCGAAGAGCGACGCCACCGTGACGCCGGTCGGCTCAGCATACTTGAGGTACATCGAGCCGTCCGAGCCTTCACCGACGTAATAGACGGTCTTCTGACCGAAGTTCACGCCATAGCCGTCGGTGTTGCCCGTGTTGTCCACCGCGATGCCCGCGCTGGCGGCGAAGGTCACCGTGCTGGAAGGCGTGCCCAGCGGAAACCACTGGGTGTTCCATTTGCTCGTCGAGGTGTTGAATTGCTGCGACCACATCGCGTGCTGCACCGAGTCAACACAGTCGGCGTCATAGACGCTCGTCGTGCCGCTGAATGCCGCCATCGGCGTGGTGTTGCAGGTGGAGGCCAGACGCGCCCAGCCCATGCCGCTCGGCGTGTCGCTGGCGGCCGCGACCGCCGTGCTCTGAGAGGACCACCAGACGCTGCCGTCGCCGCTTGAGATCGGCGCCTGCGCCAGGAAGAGCAAGTCGTTGCCCGTCGGGCTGGTCGCGATGGTCGGAGCGCTCGAGAGACCGCTGCCAACCTGCGTCCAGGCTGTTGACCACGACGCGGGCAGCAAGCCTACCGTCGAGGTAACGCCAAAGGTATCCGTCGCGGTGCTGGTCAGCGCCGCGTTGTTCAGGTACATGATGCCCGTCGTCGAGGTGCACGAGACGAACAGATCGCCATGCGTGTCAGGCGCGCTGTGCGTCACCGCCGCGCTCACCGCGCCGGCACAGGTCATGCCGGAGGGCAACAGCGGCAGATTGGCCGACGGGACGACGCGCAGCTGATTCTGCGCGGGCTGCCATTGCAAGATCTGGAGCTGGCCCGAAACGTTCAGGCCGACGATCCACACGACGCTCATCGACTCGCCCGCCGCGTTCGTGTTATCCACGACCGCCGGCTGGCCCTTGAAGATCGTCGCGCCCAGCTGTTGCCACTGGGTATAGATGGGACCGCTGCTGGCGTAAGGATTGAGCGTGTAGTCGGCAATCCAGTACGTCGGGCTGGCGCCACTGCTCGCGCCCACCATGTAGAGGCGCGGGATGGCGTAGCGGCTCAGGTTGGCCAGATAGCTGATAGCGCCGCTGTCCGGAGCGCCCAGGCCGGTCACGGCGGTGTAGCCGCCGAGTTCCTTGACATAGGTGCCAGTGGTGTTATTCAGGTTATAGCCATAACCGACCGGGAAGTTCGATGAGAACGTCGGGGTCGTGATGACGTTCACCGTGCCGCTGGTGGCATGGGTCTGGTTGAAGTCGTTGCCAATGGCAAAGATGTGCGTGGCCGCCACGCTCGTGAAGCCAGCGAGTGCCGCGAACTTGATGGCGTTGAACACCTGCTGCGCGCCAGTTGAGCACACGGCAGAGAAGGTCGAAGCGCCAGCAGCGGCAAGCTCAGCGCCTGAGGCGTTGATGCCATAGTCGCAATACTTGACGGTGTTGACCGTGAGATACTGCACGCCGCCAGGGTTGGCGACATCCGTGTTGTACAGCGTATAGAGCGCCGGTGAGACGAGGCCGATGCGACCGATTGGAGTCGCGGCGCCGGCGGCGTTTTGCGACGCCACAGCGGCTTCGACGCCCCAGACGTCCGCGCCGACGGCCGCGCCACCGGTGGTGCCCTGCCCGGACGAGATGCCCTGGCAGCCGCCGACGGTGCAATACGTCACCAGCGGCGAATAGACCACGTCACCCACCGCAGAGACGTCCGGCACGACGCGGGCCGCGCTGCCCGACTGATTCGTATAGACGCCATACACCGAGCCTGTGGCGGTCGCCGACAGATCGGGGTTTGCGCCGGTTATTGCGGCATAGGTGCTCTGGCTGCCCAGCGCGCCCCAGAACATGCTGACGCCACCACCAGAGGCCAACTGCTGGCCCGTGGTGCCGATGTCGTCGTTCCAGCCATAGTCGCCACCATAGGTGGAAGCGCCCGAGAAGTACAGATCCGTGCCGCCAACGGCGGTCACGAAGGGATCAGACGCGGGGTCCATAACGGCCAGCTGGATGCCGTGGGCGTTCATGCCGTCGGCGGCCAGACAGGCATAGGCGCCCGTGTTGCCCGACGACGCGAAGACCGACTGGCCCTGCGCGGCCATCTGGAGGAAGGTCATCTCTTCCGCCTGGGCGGCGGCAAAGCCGAGATCCGGCTCGCACATCCCATACGGATAGATGACGGACTGCGCCGACTCGTCGTTGGCAATCTTGGCCAGCAAGGTCTGAATGCCGACGGTCGTGTTCGCGCCCTCATAGACGTTCAGCGTGTTGAGCGAAGGCATGAGGCTGAGAATCGTCTCGATGTTGGCTTCGACCGCCTGGGCGCCCGTGCCCGGCGTCAGCGCCGCAGTGAGCGAGCCGGTCAGAACGGTCTTGACGACCGTCGAGGCGTTGGCCGCCGTGCCCAGCGACGACGGCGTGCACGCCGCCAGATAGCTCTGGATGTCCGTCGTGCTGAAGCCGTCGAAGGACGCCAGCGCGATGGTCGACACATAGCCCGACACCGTCGATGGCGTCGTGATGCCATACGCCTGGCGGATCTGGTCCGGAATCACCTGGCCGACAGCGGTGGCCAGCGTGGTCACGGCAGCCGCCGGGCAGGCGAACGCCGTCTGCGGGTGCGCCACGGTGTGGCCGGCGATGGCGCCGGGGACCGCGAAGCGCGCGTCTTCCGTGCCGGCCACGTTGCTCACCAATGGGGCGAGCGCGGCGGGCAGCTGGACGGCGTCGGCGTTGGCGTAAAACGAGTGGCCATTGGCGGCCTGATAGTTGTTGATATGCACGTGAAAGGCTGACTCAGCCTGGCCCACGGTGGCCGAGACCGCGAGATAGAGGCCGCCGTTATAGATGTGGTCGATGTGCATGCCACGCGCGGCGAGGTAATTCTCGACCGCGTGCAGCGACTGCGCCGAAGGGCCAAACGCCAGGTCGAATTGCGCTGGCGTCAGGTAGCTGTGGTAATAGCTCGAATGCGGGGTCGAGACAAGCTGCGCGAATTGCAGCAGGTCCGCCATGTTGCGCGAGCGCAGCGACACACCCAGTGTCAGCCGCTGCTGGGAATTCGTCGCGCCGATCGCTTTGGCCGTCGTGACCTGATAGGCGACCGACTGGGGAATGCTCACGAACGCAGCGGGCGCGGCGGCAACGAATTGCAAGCCGGCGGTCACTGCCATGCTCAGCACGAGCAGAGGCGTGAGCAACAGGAGCACGCGACGCAACCAAGGATTCTTGGAAGCTCCGGCGCTCTGAGTGGCCTCATGAGAGGTGTGCTGTTCCACGAAGGGTTTCCATCCTTTCGCCGCAAAAACGGCGGCCCTTTGGAGGACGTGACGCGCGCTGCGGCAGAAGCGCCGGCGGCGTCCCCCGGCGTGTCGCCGGGTTCCTGGTCCTCACCACATCCTATATGGTTCTTCGAGGCTGAGGCCCCCTGGCCGCGCCGCACCGGGGCGCGCACTGCCTGGCACTGCCTGAGCGATGAGCGGGCGCGTCGTCACAGCACAACGAGACCGATCGCATTCGGCGCCCCCAGCGGGCGTCCAGTGCCCTTGGGGGAAGAGGGGCTGTTTTCATGATAGCGACGTGACCAAATAATCATCAGACGCCATCCCCCAAAACGCCCCATTTCGCCCGTCGCGCCCCCTCGCGCGCCAGGGAGGGGCATCCTCTCACGTCTGGCGTCAGGGGCGGGGTGGCCAGCTATCGCCAGCGCGACGCGACGTTCGTACTATGCGCCGAGAGAGATTTGGTCACTGGGCGGATTGTGGGATACGAGACACGAAGAGCACGCAGGCGAGCGAAGAATACGAAAAGTTTCGCGTTCCTTCTCATTTTTCGTGTTCTTCGTGGTACGAGAGACCCACAGGCGCGGCACCCAGCCGCCGGCATCGTGACGATACACAGGTTTGCCCGCCGGTGCTGATCACGCTACAATACTCAATAGAACAGAGTGAGATAATTCATCCGGCAACGGAAGAGAGAGATACAGACCATGCGGCGGAAGACGCGACAGATTCAGGTGGGCAAAGCGCTGATGGGCGGCGACGCGCCTATTCTGGTGCAGTCGATGACCACGACGTATACGCGCGACATTGAATCCACAGTGGCGCAGATCAAGCGGCTCGAAGACGTGGGCTGCGAGTTGGCGCGCGTGGCCGTGCCCGAAAAGATCGACGCCGAGGCGCTGGGCGCCATCAAGCGGCAGACGCGCATACCACTGTCGGCGGACATTCATTACAATCCTGAGCTGGCGCTGATGGCCGTCGAGCAGGGCGTGGACGAGGTGCGCATCAACCCCGGCAACCTACTGCACGGGCACGAGTCATTCGCCGCCATTGTCGAGGCGTGCAAAAAGGCCGGCATCGCCATGCGCATCGGCGTCAACTCCGGCTCGATCGACGCGCTCGAGCAGCGCGGCGCGGGGATGCGCAAGGTGCAGGTGCGCTTGCTCGAAGACGGCACGCTCGAAAAAGCGGATCCCGCCGAGGAGCGCCGTCGCGAGCGCGACGAGCTGACGAAGCGCATGGTCGAGAAGGCCGTCGAATATTGCGGCTGGGCCGAAGATCTGGGCTATCACAACTATAACGTGTCGCTCAAATCGTCCAACGTCTTGACCGCCGTGCAGGCGTATCGCCTCTTCGCCGCGCAAAACGACGTGCCGCTGCATCTGGGGATCACTGAGGCGGGCACGCTGGTGACGGGCGCGGTGAAATCGGCGGTGGGCTTCACGCTGCTGCTCGCCGACGGCATCGGCGACACGATCCGCGTCTCGCTGACCGCCGAGCCGGAAGAAGAGATCCCGGTGGCGTATGAGATCCTGCGCTCGCTCGATTTGCGCACGCGCGGCGTGACGTTCGTGTCGTGCCCCAGCTGCGGGCGTGTCGAGATCGACATCTTGCGCGTGGCGAACGAGGTCGAGCGGCGACTGAGCAAAGTATCGACGCCCATCCACGTCGCCGTGATGGGCTGTGTTGTCAACGGCCCCGGCGAGTCGCGCGACGCGGATGTCGGGCTGGCCGGCGGGCGCGGGCGCGGCGTCATCTTTCGCAAGGGCGAGGTCGTGCGCACGGTGCCTGAGAGCGAATTCCTCGACGCGGTGCTGCAAGAGGTGGCCAGCCTGTTGCCAGAGGCCGAGGCGCGACTGGTCTATCCTGGCGAGGGCGAGCTTGGGCCGGTGAGCGCGGGGCGCACGCGCAAAGAGGGCTATAAGTCGCTGCCGATGGCCGTGACCACGGACACGATCGAATAATCATGGCGCGGCTGTTGCTCGACGCGGGAGCAGGCGCCACGGCCTGCGGCGGCGACGGTCGCACTCCCCTCGATATGGCGCTGGCCGGAGGTCACGCCGAGTGGCTGGCCTGCTGCGCCAGCGTGGTGTGACCGCCAAAAGTACCGCCCATTCCTCACCATTGGCATGGAGCGCAATTGACAGAGCTCTGTTGGTGCCACCCCCGCGAATGATGGTAGAATATCAACGAGCGATCTCGTTCATCGAGACGACCTGCCGTGGGACCGCGACCGGCCCACATCCCAGCTCCGCGCGGCGAGCGGCTATCACCGCGTGAGTCTCTGCCAGACATCAGAGAGCGAGGAACGGCACCTTGAACGATCTGGAAGAACTCGAGCGACCTCACGAGGCGTGTGGTGTCTTTGGCGTCTATGCCCCCCATCTCGACGTGGCGCGCACCGTCTATTTCGGCCTCTATGCGCTGCAACACCGAGGGCAAGAGAGCGCCGGCATCGCTGTCTCAGACGGTGAAGACATCACCCTGCACCGCGAGATGGGGCTGGTCAGTCAGATCTTCAACGAAGAGACTATCGGCAGGCTGCATGGCCATATCGGCATAGGCCATACGCGCTACTCGACGACGGGTGGCAGCGAGATCTGCAACGCCCAGCCGATTCGTATGGTGGACGAGCGGCTGGGCACTTTTATGCTGGCGCACAACGGCAACCTGGCTAACGCCTCGACCCTGCGCCGCAAGCTGCTGCGCGACGGCCACCCGCTCGAGTCGAGCAGCGACAGCGAGATCATCGCCAGGCTGATCACGCTCGCGCGTGGCGATACGTGGCACGACCGGCTGCGCCACGTCATGCCGCTGCTCTCGGCGGCCTACAGCCTCGTCATTCTCACGCGCGACGCCCTCTATGCCGTGCGCGACCCGTATGCCGTGCGTCCGCTCAGCCTGGGCCAGATCGACGGGCAGTGGATCGTCTCGTCTGAGACGTGCGCCATCGACATCGTGGGCGGCACGTCCGTGCGCGAGGTGCTCCCCGGCGAGATCGTGCGCGTCGACGGTGTGGGCGAAGAGCGCCTGACCAGCATTCAGGGAATGGCGGCGCCCAAGCGCGCGAGCTGCCTTTTCGAGCACATCTATTTCGCCCGACCCGACAGCAGCCTGGGTGCCGGCTCGCTCTATGGCGCGCGCCAGCGCATGGGCCGCGCGCTCGCCGCCGAATTCCCCGTCGATGCCGATATCGTCATCTCGGTGCCTGACTCCGCCACGCCCGCCGCCACCGGCTATGCCGCCGCGAGTGGCCTACCCTACGCCGACGGGCTGATCAAGAATCGCTATGTGGGCCGCACTTTCATTCAGCCCGACCAGCGCATGCGCGAGCGGGGAGTCGAGATCAAGTACCATCCGCTCGAAGAAGTGCTCGCGGGCAAGCGCGTCGTGATGATCGACGACAGCATCGTGCGCGGCACGACAACGCGCCAGCTGGTGCAACTGTTGCGACGGGCCGGCGCGGTCGAAGTGCACGTCGGCGTCACCTCGCCGCCGTTTCGCCACCCCTGCTATCTGGGCATCGATGTCGCCCACGAAGATCAGCTTATTGCCGCGCAGCTGCCCACCGTCGAAGCGATTCGCCGCGCGATCGGCGCCGATTCGCTGCATTACCTGAGCCTCGACGCGCTGATCGCCGCGACCGGTCTGCCGGCGGCGCATTTTTGCACCGGCTGCTTCACCGGCGGCTATCCGGTCAAGCTGGAAGACGAGGATCTGTCGGAGGTTGCCCAGACAGCGGGCGCGGCGGCAGGCCCATAAATGGTTAGCGAGGATCGATCAGGCATGGCTCTGGCGAGCATTTTGGAGCGGCTGACGACCATCGAAGGCATCGCGCTCGTCGCGGTGGCCGGGCGCGACGGCCTGATCATCGATCACGCGCCGCGCGTCACCTCGGTGGATGTCGTGGCGCTGGCCGCGTATGGCGCGAGCGCCCTGGGCGCGGCGGAATCGCTGGGCGCTGAGATGCGGCGCGGCGCGCTGACCGGCATCGTCTTCGATTTCGCCGACGCGCTCATCAGCGTGGACCCACTGGGCGAAGCGGCGCTGACCGTCGCCTGGCTCGACGCGGCGGCGGCGCTGGTGCCGTTGCGTCAGACGCTGCGCCAGCTGCGCGGCGAATTGCTCGCCACCCTCGACGCGCTGTAAGGTGAGGGGTACGTGACACGAAAAACATGAAGGTTTTGGAAGAACGCGAAAGGATATGTTCTGATTCCCTCACTCGATTTTCGTGTTTTTCGAGTTCCGTAACCTCACGTGGTCGAGCGATCACAGGTCGAAAGGCGGCAGGCATGACAGATCAGAGCGCCTACGCCCGCGCGGGGGTGGATATCGACGCTGGCAACGCGGCCAAGCGGCTGATCGGCGAATCGGTTCGCTCCACCCGCCGGCCCGAAGTGCTGACCGACATAGGTGGCTTTGGCGGCCTTTTCGCGCTCGCGCCGCTGGGGCTGCGCGATCCCGTGCTGGTCGCGTCGATCGACGGGGTGGGCACTAAGCTCAAGGTGGCGTTCGCGCTGGGGCGGCACGACACGGTGGGCGCGGACCTTGTGGCGCACTGTGTGAACGACGTGCTGACCTGTGGCGCGCGCCCGCTCTTCTTTCTGGATTACCTGGCGCTGGGCGACATGGACCCCGGCGTGGCGGCGTCAGTCGTCGCGGGGGTGGCCGCCGGCTGCCGCGCGGCAGGCTGCGCGCTCATCGGCGGCGAGACGGCGCAGATGCCCGGCATGTACGCCGCCGGCGAATATGACCTCGCTGGCACGATCATCGGCGTCGTCGAGCGCGACGCTATCGTCACCGGCGGCGCGACGCGCGCGGGCGATGTCGTCATTGGCCTGCCCTCCGCCGGTCTGCACACGAACGGCTATGCGCTGGCACGCCGGATCTTCGACGGCGCCGACTGGCGGGCGCGCGATCCCGATCTGGGCATGACGATCGGCGACGCGCTGCTCTTGCCCCATCGCTCCTATCTCGACCCCGTGCGCCGCGTGCTGGACGACCCGGCGCTGGCGGGCGCGGTGACGGGCATGGCGCACATCACCGGCGGAGGATTGCTCGAAAATATCCCTCGTGTCGTGCCCGATGGGCTGGGCGTCGATCTCGACGCGGCGCGCTGGCGCATCTTGCCGCTCTTTCGCGTCATCCAGGCGCGGGGCGGCGTCGCGTGGGATGAGATGGCGCGTGTCTTCAACCTGGGCGTGGGCTATGTGCTCATGGCGCGCGCCGATGCCGTCGACGCAGTGCTGGCCCGGTTGGCTGGCGCGGGCGCGGCTGTCATCGGCGCGGTGGTCGCGCGATCGGGCGAGCCGCGCGTCATAGTGAAGGGGCTGCCGTAATGACCGGCGATCAGCGCGAATTGCCACGGCTCGGCGTGCTGGTGTCGGGGCGTGGATCGAACCTCGCGGCTATTCTTGACGCCGTCGATCGCGGCGAGCTGCGCGCCCGCGTGGCGCTCGTCCTATCGAGCAAGACGGGGGTCGCCGCGCTCGACATCGCCGCCGCCGCTGGCGTGCCCTCCATCGTCGTCAGCCCGCGCGATTTCGCCGTGCGCGCGGACGAGGGGCGAGCGATCGTCGCGGCGTTGCGCGGCGCGGGTGTGGATCTCGTTGTCACCGCTGGCTACGCGCGCATCTTCGATCCCGGTGTGGTCGAGGCTTTTCGCTGGCGCATCGTCAACATTCATCCCTCGCTCTTGCCGGCCTTCGCGGGGTCGATGGCGCCGGGACCACAGGCGGCGGCGCTGGCGGCGGGCGTGAAGTATACTGGCTGTACGGCGCATTTCGTCACTGAGGACATCGACGCCGGACCGATCATCGACCAGGCGGTCGTGCCCGTGCTTGACGACGACACCGTCGAGCGCCTGTCCGCGCGGATTTTGGAGCAAGAGCACCGCCTGTTGCCGGCGAGCATCGCGGCGGTGCTGGCGGGCGCGGTGCGCGTCGAAGGGCGGCGCGTGGTGCGTGTCGCGCCGTCAGGCGAGGGGAGTGGCCATGCGCGCGATTGACGACCCCATGCCTATCTATCTCGACGTGCTGCGCCTCTTGCACGCCTGGGGACCTCTGCCCGAAAGCGACGTCAGCCGCATGCTCCGTCGTTGGATGCTCGTGACGAACGACTTTCGCGACATGGAGGAGCAGGGCTATATCGATATGGCCTTCGCTGGCGACGAATACGTCATCTCGACTTCCATGCTGGGCCGGCTGTTGCTGGAGCAAGAGGGCGGAACATCATAAGCGATCGCCCGGCGTTATGTCCGATCAGGCTCAAGCATACGCAACCGCTCTCGCTCCATCTCGAATGGCGACTGCTCTGTGCCGCCGAATGATCCATCACTGAACTTATGTATGGAAAAAATCCGTGATATTGCCCATCCCTCACTGGTCAGCGCGCGCATCCGCGCCTATGATCTTGTGCGTAGCGATGAGTGAAGCGCTCAAAACCGGGCGCGTGAGCGAAAGGATTTATCCAAGCTATGCCAGCAAAAAAAGCGAATCGGGTCGTCGATTACCTGATTATCGGAGGCGGACTGGCCGGCGCGACCGCCGCCGAAGCGATTCGCCAGCGCGACGGCGCGGGCACAGTGCTTATCGTCACTGGGGACCAAGAACTGCCCTATCATCGCCCGCCGCTCTCGAAAGAATACCTGCGCGGCGAGATCGGCGCGGAGGGCACGTATGGCAACGGCGGCGTCTATGTGCAGCCGCCAGCGTGGTATGGCGAGCACCGCGTCGAAGTATCGCGCGGGGTGCGCGTTGACGCGCTCGACACAACGGCCAAGATCGCGCGGGTCGACGGCGTCATGACGCATTATGGCACGCTGTTGCTGGCGATGGGCGCCCGCGCCCGCGCGCTTGACGTGCCGGGGAGCGATCTGCCGGGGGTGCATCTGCTGCGCACGCTGGCCGACGCCGACGCCATCCGCGCCGAGCTGGCTCCGGGGAGGCGTGTCGTGGTCGTCGGCTCAGGCTTCATCGGACTTGAGACCGCCGCGAGCGCCCTCATGAAAGGAGCCGGCGTCACGATTGTCGAGCCACTGTCGCGCGCGTGGTCCAATCTCGTCCCGCCCGTCATCTCGGACTTTTTTCAGCGACAATTCAGCGAGCATGGCGCGACACTGCGCTATGGCTTTGGCGCGACCGGCTTTGGCGCGGGGGCCGATGGCCGCGTCGCCAGCGTGACGATCGCTCACCCCGGCGGCACGGTCTTGCCAGAGACGATCCCCTGCGATCTGGTGATCGTGGGCATCGGCGTGCGGCTCAACACCGAGCTGGCCGCCGGCGCGGGACTCGAGATCGACCCCCGTCACGGCATCGTAGTGAATGAGCGGCTCGAGACACGCGTGGCCGGCGTCTTCGCGGCGGGCGACGTGGCGGCGTACCCCGACCCCTTCGGCGGGCGCATGCACTTCGAGCACTGGGATCATGCTATCGCGTCGGCCCAGGCGGCGGCGGCCAACATGGCTGGCGGCGACGAGCCATACCGGCATATTCCCTATTTCTTTTCCGATCAATTCGACCTGTCGCTCAATATGCTCGGCTATCCTATTGGCGACGCGCAAGTCACCGTGCGCGGCGATCTGGCGGCAAAGGCTTTCACGGCGCTCTATGCCGAACGGGGCGTGCTGCGTGCCGCGCTCATGGTCAACGACGACGCGCGCATGGATCTGTTGCGCGACCTCATCGCCGATCAAGTGAAGGTCCCCGGCGCTCACCAGCTGGCCGATCCATCCTTCGATCTGGCGACGCTGCGCCCCCGGTGAGGGTGCGTGCCCGCATCACGTGCCCGGCGTGACCGCGAGCGAGGCCGCCGGCGCGGGATTCACCGCGTAGCCGGCGCGCTCGATGGCCCGGCGCACCATGCGTAGCGCCGCGCCGTCGGGCGTGACAATGGCGCGGGGACCGATGCGACGCAAGCCCAGATCGCGCAGGCGCGACGAGCCGCACAGCTCATCGGCGGTGGCTTCGCTATCGACCTCGATCAGCACCACCTGGCTGAGCACCGTCGCCTTATAGTGCCGCGCCCAGTCCGTCAGCGTATAGAGCACGTTTTGCGGCAGATCCTTCTGGCTGTGGCGCTTGAGGAAGTCCGTGATGTCGTCGAGCGACTGGCCGGCGCTGATAGCGCGCATGAGCGCCTCGCGCGTCAGCTTGAAGCGGCTGGCGCGCCCGAACTGCTCCGGCTGGGTAAAGCGCAGAAGCGCGTAGAGCGCTGGCATGTGCGGCTCGAGCAGCAACACCTCAAAGCTCGGCTGCACGATCAGCGCGCGGTCGGCGGCGACATGAGCCAGCCCCAGATCGTTTTTGAGCACCTCGGCGCCCAGTTCGGTGAGCATAAAGGCGTCGGGGTTGCGCGCCAGCCGCGAAGAGGGCGCGGCGTCGGTGTCATAGCCCAGCGATACCACGCCCAGATCGTACAGCGACGAGCTGAGCATGCCGCACAGCAGCTCGCCGTCGGTGTCGTCCCAATGCGCGCGCGCCTCGTCAGTCATCTTGAATCCGCCCTGTCCGTTGAAGCGCTGCGAAGGCCGCAAAATGAACGGATCATCCCCTTGAATGGTGTGCAACAGCGACTTCACGTCGTACCACACGCCAGGGTCGCATTGCTTAAGGGCGGAGAGCAGCGCGTCGCGCGCCACCGCGATGTTGATATAGATCGACATCCACCCGCGAAAGCCGCGCCCGGCGCGATCCTGCCAGTTGCGATTCTGCGGCCAGCGGCGCACCAGCCGGTGCGTCTGCATGCGCACGTCCTGGCGCGACCAGGCGTCGAGCTTGGGGCCGGGCGCCAGCACGCCGCGGTTTTCGGCGCTGATGATCTGGGCGATGCCCAGATCGATCGCCTCGAATTGCAGCTGCGAGACGTACTCATAGCCGCCGCCGTCCACCAGCAAAGCGTCGCGGTTCGTCAAGAGCGGAAAGACGCGCTGGGCTACGCGCTTGGGCAAGATGTTGGCGCGCGTCAGTTCGATCTCTTGCTGGGTGAGCACGGCGACGAAGGCCGCGACGTCCCACAGGGCATAGCTGTCGGCGGGGAAGATAGCGCGCGGGGCGGCGCGCTCGCGCAGGCCGACCTCCGCGCGGGGGCGCGCGTTGGCCCGGCGCAGATTGTCGAACGTGCGCGCCGGAATGAAGAGCACGCGCTCACCGTCACTAAAGGCATCGAAGGCGATGGCGTATTCCTCAAAGGTGCGCACCGCTTGCAGACTGGTTGGCACGTCCCAGCGCATGCGCTTGCGCAGATCGGCCAGCGTGGCGCGACCGCCGCGCGCGATGATCCACTCGTACACCTCGTCGAGCGGCGGCCCAATCTGTGTCAAAGCGAAGCGCACGGCCTCGGCCTGGGCGACATTCTCGGCGATGAGGACGCGCACCTCGTTGCGCGAGCAATAGGTGTATTGCACCATATGGAAGCGACGGCCGATCAGATCGAGATCACCCTGGCGATAGGGCATGAGCAGATCGCTGAGCGTGAGTGTCGTGCGGTCGGGTGGGGCGCCGGCCAGCTCGCGTCCGGTGGCGTAGAGGGTGGTCACGATCTCGGTGGGCACGTAAGCGATGGGTTTTTCGACGACTGGCTCTTGCTGCGTGCGCGTGGTGACATAGCCGTAAAACGCCTGGCGCTGCCCAAGCAGCTCCGCGCCTTGTAGCTTGGCTTGCTCGATCTCGACGATATAGAGGGAGCGCAGCTGCGCCAGCGCGGCATCGACGCGATCGACATCGAGCATGGCGCGCTCAGGCAGCGCGTCGACGGCGCACCAGTTGCGCGCGGCGGGGCCTACGATGGCCAGCAGTACCTTACGCTCGTCAGGGCCAAGATTTTCCCATGCGGTGCGTGCGGCAATAGGATCGCGCATCGTCCGCTCGATCGCCATCGCCTCGTTGGTGTCGTCGCTGGCCGGCGCGGGCGCCCCCCACAGCTCGGCGATGATGCCAAGCTCCGTCAGGCTACGACCGCGCACGATGGCTCCGAGGCTTTTCATATGCGAAATATACTCCCTCCACTCCCAAAATAGTGATACTGACGCGGATGCTATGAGTGCTCGCGCTCCGGCGCGGACGTGGTGGTCGGACCCTCTACGTCTGGCTGGGCCTGGCTCTCGACGAAGCGGATGACTTCGCGCGTGATCTGGCTGGGGGTGGAAGCGCCCGACGTGATGGCGACCAACGTGACGCCGGCCAGATCGCCGGGGCGCAGGTCGGCCAGGCTCTCGACGCGTACGGCGCGGCTGCCGGCGATTTCTTCGGCGACCTGCGCCAGGCGGTTGGTGTTATTCGAGCGCGGATCGCCGACGACGATGGTCAGATCAGCGCCCTGCGCCTGCTTGGCAACGGCCTCTTGGCGCACCTGGGTGGCGTGACAGATCTCGTTATAGACCTCGATCTGGGGGAAGCGCTGGCGCGCCGCCTCGATCACGGCGCGCGTATCCCACTGGCTGAGGGTCGTCTGGGTGGTGATGGCCAGGCGCTCCGCGCGCTCCGGCGGCAATGAGAGCGTGGCCAGGTCGTCGAGCGTCTCGATGAGGTGCACGTGGTCGGGGGCCTCGCCGATGACGCCCTCCGGCTCGGGGTGTCCCTTTTTGCCGACGTAGAGAATCTCGTAGCCGCGCGCGACCAGATCGTTCACCAAATCGTGGGTGCGCGTCACGTCGGGGCAGGTGGCGTCGATGACGTGCAAGCCGCGCTGGCGGGCGCGCTCTTTGACGGCGGGCGAGACGCCGTGCGCGGTGAAGATGACCGTGCCGGCCTCGACCTGATCGAGAATGGTAGCACGATTGGAACCGTCGAGCGTGACGATGCCGAGATCGGTCAGCTCTTGAACGGCGAAGCGATTGTGCACGATCAGCCCGATGATATAGATGGGCCGGGGCAGCTCTGGATTTTTGGCGGCCTCGCGGGCGATCTGCATGGCATCGACGACGCCATAGCAGTAGCCGCGCGGCGAGACTTTGATGACTCTCATCCGCTTGTTCGCTTTCTGGCACGCTGAACCGCCGTTCGTCCAGGCGACCCATGCGCGCACTGTTGCATATTGTATATCATACCTGGCAAGTGCGACTTGAGTCCGGTATCGATACTGTTGGCAAATTCGAATTGACGTCTCAGCTTGCACTCATCAGTGATGCTTCCAGCAAACCCGAGCTCAAGAGAGGAGCACGCCGAATGTCACTCACACCCGATCCTACGCGCCCTGGCCCAGCCGACACCGCTCGTGTCGCCAAGGCTGCGTTCCCCCCGTATCTGTTGGTGCGCGATCACCTCGGCTCCATCTTTACCGATGAGATGTTTGTGCCACTGTTTGCTGAACGCGGGCGACGAACTGAGGCGCCCTGGCGGTTGGCGCTCATCACGGTCATGCAGTGTGCCGAAGGCTTGTTTGACCGGCAAGCCGCGGAAGCGGTCCGTGCACGGATTGACGGGACATAGGCGCAGGGGTTGGCTCTCACTGACCCCGGCTTTGATTGCAGTGTCGTGGGGGAGTTTCGCGCCCGTCTCATCCAGCAGCATACCGAATCGCTGCTCCTCGCTACGTTGTTGGGCGTCTGCACGACGCACGGGCTGGTCACAGCACGGGGCCGACAACGGACTGACGCGACGCCTGTGCTGGCCTCAGTGCGGGTGCTCAATCGGATCAAGCGCGTCGCGGAGACCTTGCGTGCGGCACTCAATGCGACCGCGCGGGCTGTGCCCCAGTGCTGCGCGCGGCGGTGCCCGCTGAACTGAAGAGTTGCTCTGCCCGGCTCTCTCATGCGTGCAGCCGTCGCGCCAGGCTGGTATGACGATGCGCGGATCGTATCCCGTCATCGCGCCGGACCTCGCGATCGAGATCAGCTCGCCACATGGTTTTCATCCCCAGATGAACTGGAAAGCGCACACCTATCTCGCCGCTGGTGTGGGTGATCTGGCCGAAGTCGCAAGCCGTCGATGTCTGGCGCTCAGGCTCGCCTGATAAGCCTGTCATGTATCCATCAGCGCCACGTCATAATCGCCCGCGAGACACGCGCGAAAAATGGGCGATCCCCATTTCTTGGAGAAGGAACTTTCGTCGCTCGATCTCCGTTTGTATATCTGGTGACACGATATGCGCGCAGTGCTATGGAGTGAGGAGACGACATGAACAAGCGATCGGCGACGGTGTGGCTGTTGGCGCTGCTGTGCGCTGCGAGCGTGGGCCTGACGGCGTGCGGCGGCACATCGAGCCAGGCGGCGAATAAAGCGACGAATACGCCGCCGGCATCGACGCCCGTCATCGTAGGGGATTATTGCGGCACCGTCAGCACCAGCCCCAACGGTGTCGTCAACTCTCCTTCCCAGGCGGCAATCGAGCAATGCTTCGCCGCGGCGTTCGCCACCTGCCGGTCGGCGACGCTCATCTTTCACCTCACCGGCACCGACACCGCCGACGTGCACACACTCACGACACAAGCGAGCGGACAGGCGTGCGCCGTGCATGACGCATACCAGCACGAGATCATTCCTCAGCCACCTGCCGCGCCCCAGACGTATCAGTGCACCGGCCTGAAGCAATACACGGATGGCTTGCTGCTCACCGGGTGCGGCGGCGAGGGCAGCGTATGGGTGGGCAATCCAGCGCAACAGCCCGCCGCGTGACCTGTTGCCATGCTCGTCTGCCTGTGTTATGTTCAAAGAAAGATGCGCGGTTTTCTTTGCGACGTGAAAGGGTAGGGTCAGCGAGCATGGCGACACCACAGCACAATATGACCGATTACGAGGCCGAGCGCGCCTCATTTCGCCTCGACATCCCCACCGAGTACAATTTTGGCTTCGACACCATCGAGCGCTGGGCGGCAGACCCGAACCGGCTGGCGATGCTATGGCTCAGCCAGTCAGGCGACGAGCGGCGCATCACCTACGCCGAGTTCGCCGCGCGTTCGAGCCTGGTGGCCAACGCGCTCAACCAGCTTGGCGTCAGCGTGGGCGACCGCGTCATCATCGTGCTGCCGCGCCTGCCCGAATGGTGGGAAAGCATGCTCGGCCTGATGAAGCACGGCGCGGTGGCCGTCCCAGGCACGACGCAGCTCACCAGCAAAGATCTGGCCTTTCGCGCGAATGCCGCCCAGGCCTCAGCCATCATCACCGACGCCGACGGCGCGACGAAATTCGATCAGGTGCGCGATCAGTGCCCCACCGTGCGAAGCGCCATCATCGTCGGTGGCGAGCGCCCCGGCTGGCAGGCCTATGAGCCGCTCGTCAGCGCGCAATCGCCGCGCTTCGCCCGTAGCCATACGCGGTCGAGCGATCCCTGCCTGATCTATTTCACGTCGGGTACGGTGGGCAATCCCAAGATGGTGCTGCACTCGCACGCCTATCCGCTAGGCCACACGATCACCGGCAAATATTGGCTCGACCTGCGCCCCGGCGACCTGCACTACAACGCCTCTGACACCGGCTGGGCCAAGGCCGCGTGGAGCAGCCTGTTTAGCCCCTGGCTGATGGGCGCGGCGCTCTTCGTGCAAGACGCGCGCGGCAAATTCAACGCGCGCGAGCTACTCGATCTCATGCAAAAATACCCCGTCTCGACGTTTTGCGCGCCGCCAACGGTCTATCGCGTCATGGTGCAAGAGGACCTCTCGCGGTATACGTTCGCGGCGCTGCGGCACTGCGTCGGGGCGGGCGAGCCGCTCAACCCTGAAGTGATCGAAGCCTGGCACGACGCAACTGGCCTGACGATTCGCGACGGCTATGGCCAGACCGAGACGGTGCTGGTCTGTGGCAACTTTCCGCCGCTGGCGGTGCGCGCGGGGTCGATGGGCAAGCCGTCGCCGGGCTATACACTGGCCGTCATCGACGAGACCGGCCAGCCGCTGCCGCCAGGACACGAGGGCGACATCGCCATCCAGGTCGTGCCCGCCCGCCCGCCAGGCCTCTTTCAGGGCTATTACGAGAACGAGCAGGCGACGGCCAGCGCGATGCGTGGCGACTGGTACATCACCGGCGACCGCGCCTACGCGGATGAGGAGGGCTATTTCTGGTTCGTGGGGCGATCCGATGACGTAATCATCAGCGCCGGATACCGCATCGGCCCTTTCGAGGTCGAGAGCGCGCTGGTCGAGCACCCCGCCGTGGTCGAGGCGGCGGTGGTCGCCAGCCCTGACGAGACACGCGGCGAGATCGTCAAGGCCTTCGTCATCCTGGCATCGGGCTATCAGCCGAGCGACGCGCTCGTCACCGAGCTGCAAGAGCACGTCAAGAACGTCACCGCGCCCTATAAATATCCGCGCGAGATCGAGTTCGTCACCGAGCTCCCCAAGACTGTCAGCGGCAAGATCCGCCGCGTCGAGCTGCGCAAGCGCGAGCGCGCCCGCAAGCTGGGCCAGGAATGAGGGATAGAGGTCAGAACAGAACACGAAGAGCGCGAAACGCGGGGAAAAACACGCATGATGATTTTCGCGCCCTTCGCTCACCTTCGTGGTTTTCGAGTCTCGTTCCTCCTGAAATGAGAAGAAGCAGTGAGTGAACCGTCATCAGGACGCCGGCTGCCGCTGGCCGGGCTGCGCGTGCTGGACCTGACGCGGCTCTTGCCGGGCGGCTATGCGACGCAGCTGCTGGCCGACTTTGGCGCTGACGTCGTCAAGGTCGAAGATCCGGTCGGCGGCGATCCGGCGCGCTGGTCCGAGCCGCGCGCCGACAGCGAGAGCCTCTATTTCGTGGCGCTCAACCGCAACAAGCGCAGTCTCGCCATCGACCTCAAGGCGCCGGAGGGCCGCGACGCCTTTTTGCGCGTGGTCGCGACCGCCGACGTGCTGGTTGAGTCGTTTCGCCCCGGCGTCATGGCACGCCTGGGGCTGGGGCCGGCGCGGATCACGGCGCAGTTCCCGCGCCTGATCTATTGCGCCGTCACCGGCTATGGGCAAGATGGGCCGGCGGTCGATCGCCCCGGCCACGATCTCAACTATCTCGGCTATGCCGGCATGCTCGACCTCAATCGCGCGTCGCCCAGCGACCCGCCCGTGCTGCCGCCCACGCAAATCGCGGATCTCGCGGCGGGGGCGCTACCGGCCCTCATCGGGATCCTGACGGCGCTGGTGGGCCGAGCGACCAGCGGCAAAGGCGACATTGTGGACGTGGCGATGCTCGACGGCTCGATCGCGCTGCTGCCGCTGTTGGCGATCGTGACGCTGGCGACGGGGCAAGCACCTGCCGCCGGCGCGGCGCAGCTGCACGGCGGCGATCCCGCCTATGGCGTCTATGCCACTCGCGACGGCCAATGGCTGACGCTGGCCGCCCTCGAGCCGAAGTTCTGGCGGCGCTTTTGCGAGCTGGCGGGCCGGCCCGATCTTACTCCCCAGCACGGGCCGGCGGCGTGGGCGCGACGCGACGAGCTGCGCGCGACCCTCAGCGCGCTTTTCGCCAGCCGCGACCGTGACGAGTGGCTGGCGCTGCTCGCCGATGAGGATACGTGCGTGGGACCTGTGCTGACGCTCGGCGAGGCGTTGGCCCAGCCGCAAGCGCGGGCGCGCCGCCTGGTGCGCGACGCGGATCTCGGCTCGGAGCAGGTCGGGCAAGCGCTGGCGCCGGTACCGCGTCTGGCGGGAGCCGCGCCGCCGCCCGATCGTCCCCCGCCGCGCCTGGGCGAGCATTCCGAGGAGGTGCTGGCCGAGGCTGGGCTGTCGCGCGTCCAGATCGCCGCGCTGCGCAAGTCGGGTGTCGTGCCCGCCACCATGCCGCGCAGGCGCTGATCTCTCACTCCCCACCTCTCTCCATCCTGATGGAAAGCAGTGGCGAGAACGAGCCAATAATCCGGTGAGCAAGTCAGGAGCGGTCCCATGACGGTTTCAATCTGGCAGGCGGAAGACACGCAGCCGGTGCGCGAGGTGGATCTGTTGATCGTCGGAGCGGGTCTGGTCGGCTGCGCGGCGGCTTATTTCGCGGCGCAGGCCGGACGGCAAGTGATGATCACCGACACGCGCGACGTGGGGCTGGGCGCGTCGAGCCGCAACGCAGGCTTCATGATCACTGGCCTCGACACGTATTATCATCGCGCCATTGAGCGCTATGGGCACGACGCCGTGCGCGAGCTGTGGGGGCTGTCGGCCAGGTCGCACGCCTATTGGCGCGATTTCGCGAAGCATGGCGACGTGCGCATGCGCGAGACCGGCTCGATGCTCCTCGCCGAGAGCGCCGACGAAGCGCGCGACCTCGAGCAAGCCGCCCGCGCTATGCAGGCCGACGGCATCGATGTCGAATACGTCGAGGGCGATCCGCTGGGGCGCGGCTATCTTGCCGCCATCAATCAGGCGCATGACGCCGCCGTGCAGCCCTATGAGCTGGCGCGCGCTGTGCTGGCAGCCAGCGGCGCGACGCTCGTGCCCAACAACGAGCTGTACGCCCTCTGGCCCGACGGCCCCGGCGTCATGGCCCTCACCCGCCAGTTTCGCTTTCGCGCCAGACACGTGCTGCTCTGTGTGAATGCGTACTCCGCCCAGATCGATTCCTATTTCGCCGATAAGATTATCCCCACGCGTGCGCAGTGCCTCGTGACCGAGCCGCTTAAGCAGCCGCCGGTGCTCAATACGTGCGGCTATAGCGATTATGGCTTTATGTATTATCGCGACACCTTCGACGGGCGGCTGCTCATCGGTGGCGGACGCAAGCAAAACAAACCGCTGGAGCACGATACGACCGACGATCGTGTGACCGCTCCGGTGCAGGCGATTCTCGATGCCTATCTGCGCGAGCGCTTCCCTGACGTTGTCGCGCCGGTGGCGCGTCGCTGGGCGGGCATCATGGCCTTCACGCCCGATGGCTTGCCCATCGTCGGCACGCTGCCGCACCTGCCCCAGGTGGGCTTTTGTGTCGCCTGCAATGGCCACGGGCTGGCGATGGGCGCGGCCAGCGCCGAGCGCGCCGTCGATCACCTGCTCACCGGCGCGGACCCCGGCGTCATCAGCGCCCGCCGGCTAGAATAGCAAGCAAGTTCTCCAGATGAGAATAGCGCGCCCAGAGACCGACGCCCGACGCGCCCAGTCCGGTGTATATTGTAAAAGATCATCAATCGCCAGCGTTATCCGAAACTGATGTTCTTTTTTTGAGAAAGCATGACATCCGTTCCGACAGCCATCCGATGATACCAGACGAGCGAGCGGGATCACGACTCATACGAGATGGAGCGGATGCTCACCAGGATGCGATCCACCAGCGCGGGGGACCATGAATTGAGCCAGAGCAGGAATTTGCCGGAGGGCGTCAGGACCAATTGCCGCTGGCGTCGCGCGGCCTGACGGATGATCAAGGCGGCGCAGCGCTCCGGCGCCATCGTCGGCACCTTGTCGATGTTGCCGCCCATGACCTCTTTGAGTCGCTCGGTGCGAATAGCCCCCAGATACGCGACCGAGACGCTGACCCCCGTGCCGTGCAGCTCTGCCCGCAAGGTGTTGAGAAAGCCGCGCATGGCGTGCTTGGAAGCGTTATATCCGATTGTCCCCGAAATGCCGACCTGCCCGCCGAAACTGTTGACACCGACCAGACGGCCTTTCGCTTGCTTGAGGTACGGCAGCGCGTAGAAAGTGCAATAAGCCGTTCCCAGATAATTCAGCTCGATCTCCTGGCGCATCGTCTGAAAATCGCGCATGACGTCGAATCGCTTGGGATAGCCCATGCCCGCGTTGTTGATCAGCGTGTCGATGCGCCCATACTCGGCCAGCGCTCGCTCGATGAGGCGCTGGCACTCCACGGGGTCGGTCACGTCGGTCGGAATGGCGATGGCGCGACCGCCCCGCAGGCGACAACGCGCGGCCACCGCTTCGAGCGCGTCGGCATGGCGCGCGGCCAGCGCCAGCCATGCCCCCCGCGCGGCTAATTGCTGAGCGAGCTGCTCGCCCACCCCCTGCGACGCTCCCGTCACGATGACCACGTTCTCGGCGAATGGATCCCTGGGCATAGATCTATGGTCCCCTTTACGGCTTGCTTATCATCATGATAGAAGCTTAGCGCCACAATGACAAGAGGGCCTTTGGTGTCGCGGCACTGGCCGCACGCCACCCAAGCGGCGCTGAGCGCCACAGACATCTTGCCTGCGGCGCCCAGCGCGTGGGGGGAATGAGGGGAATCTGAGAGAGCAACGCCGCGCGATTCCTGATTCCACGATCGAGAATCTCAGCGTATGAGCACGACCGCGCATGATCGATGAACGAGCGAAAAAATCCCCCACTCAACAGGAGAGTCGAAGTGGGGGCGATTTCGTTACGGGTGCGCGAGGCGAGTTTTTGAAAGATTTTGCAGCTGAGGCGCCAATCGCTCACCTGCGTCTCTTTCGCGTCTCGTGCCTTTTCCCTCTCATACTCGGTAATACCAGCGCCAGAAATCGACCATCGCTTGCGGCACGAGCGCGAAGGGTGAATGCCACAGGCGAGCCAAGCCGCGCGAGAGTGGGCTGTCGGCGACTGGAGCGCCGTCGCGCGGGGCGGTCGGCTCGTCGCCAGGCGGCGGCGTGGCACGCAGCTCGTCGAGTGTAAGACCTTGGGGGAGCTCCACGCCCATCGGAGGGAATTGCAGTGGGGCGCCACTGTGCCACGTCGCGAGTGGCTGCCGCTCAGGCGGCGGCGTGAGAGCTGGCGCGCGCAAGTCGAGTTCGGATGTCAGGCGGGCGGCGATGTCGCGCTGAGCGACCGGGTGAAAGAAGTAGTCGCCATGCTCGCTGACGATGGGTGTGCAATCCACCAGGGTGACGGCGCGATGCTCGACGCGATCGTCACGATCGGGCGCGACGACCAGGCCGGGGTGCAGCGGCCCGCACCATCCCAGACGAATGTTGCCCGCCGCCGCGCCGGCCTCCTCGGTAATCCTGTTAGCGAAAGGCGAGATCCACAGTGCCTCGTCGCGCAGCGAGCAATAGATCGCCACGTGACGCACAGCCCCTACAGCGTCATAGCCATAGCCGTCGAGCGGGTGTGCCTCATCGCTGGCTGGCTTGAGCGGTGCGGCCTCGGAGGGCGCGAGCGGCACGGGACGCCGCCAGCCACCACCAACGCGGCCCAAGGGCAGGCGCTCGCGCAAGCGATAGCGCAGTCGGGCGCGCGTTGCCGCTGGAGTGGAACGCTCAGGGGCGTCGGCGTTGATGTCGGGCGCCAGCCACATGACGGCATCGACGAGCGGCGCGCGCTGGTCGGTCATGTCGCCCGCGTGCAGCACGGCCAGCATATTGAGCGCTTTGAGCGTGAGGAAGCAGCCCATACTATGCGCCACCACGGCAACGGATCGCTCCGGCTCGGCACGGCGCAGATCAGTGATCAGATTCGCCAGGGAAAACGCCGCGAAGCGCGCCACGGCCTCTTTGTCGGCGGCATAGCCAGTCGTCAGCGAATGCTCGCAAGGCCACGTGAAGCCAATGACGCGCAGCTCTGCCGGTGGGGCCGACACCTCATCCTCTGGCGAGGCGACGGGCACGCCCCACGCCGCGAGCGCGTTACGAATGTGAAGGGCTGTCTCGATGCCGCTCTGCTCACTGCAATTGAAGCCGTGAACGACGATCGCGACCGGTCCCTCCGGTAGCGGCGCGTGCCCGCGCGACTCGAACGCGCCACCGTCAACGCACGTTCGGCAGCCACAGGTCTGTTTGCCCCGCGCTGGCACGCGCTCTACCCGCGCGACATGATAATGCCCCGCCGGCAGCGGCACATGCGCGTGCGGGGCCGTGCTATTCGGGTCCGCGCGGCACGTCGCCAGGGTCAGCACGTCGCGCCACGCCTCGAAGGATCGCATGTCACGCCTCATGATGATCCGCTGCTGCCCGGCGGGGCGATATTCACCGGCAGCGGCGCGATCTGATAGTGCTGCTGGAAGAACAAGCCTGCCTCTTTGGCGGGGTTAGCACACCCGCTCATGCAGTCACCGGCCCACTCCATATTGATTGGCCAGTCCGGCTCAGCCAGATGCATCGTAATGTTGGGCACGCTGGCCAGCTGCGAGCGCGGCCAGACAGGATAGTCCGAAGTCCAGACGACTCCGAGCCACCATGGCTCAGGCTCGAATGTTTGCAGCAGCGCCGTGACATCGTTGAGCTGCTCGTCTTGATCGGGCGTGGTTGAGGTGGCATAGCCGGGATCGTTATTCGCGCCGCCTGCGCTCTCATACCCCGCCGAGGTAAAAAGGATGTTGCGGTTGTATTGCTCACTCAACAGGCGCAGGCGCTCGACCAGGTTCCCGTTTTGCGGCGCGGCCAGACCGGCCTGGTGCGTGTTGACGCCGTGCCAGGCGTCGACCACGCCTTGCACCGGCGGCGTCGTCGAGGTCGTCAGCTTGAATCCCGCGTCGATGCCGATGATGTCCACCGCGTCCCACCACGTCAGGTAGTGCGGGTCCCATTCGAAATAGGAGAGCACGTCGGTGCGGCTGGTGGCCTCATAGATGATCTTGCCGCTATAGTCGCCGCCCGCCAGCGCCTTGCGACTGGTGTAGGGGCGATACGTGCCGGTGGAGCGCACGGAGTTGATGACGTGCCGCCATTCGCAGTCGCGCCGGCCCGCGCATTGATAATGCTCGCCTGTCGGGGGGTGCGCGCCGGGGCTGCCTTTGGCCGTCGATGGCGACTCGGTCGTCATCTGCTCGAGATCCGTGCCCACGATGATAAACGGCATGGCCAGCGACTGCGCCAGCCGGGCGTAATGAATAGCGAAAGCGGTATAGCTGTCGATCCATAGCTCTTCGCTGCCCACGGTGCCCGATGAGTTGTCGTTGATCCAGGTATCACCGATGTTGCCGGGCCAATTGTCGCCATTGGGGCCTTGCTGCACCGAGAGCGCCAGGCGAAAGATGGGGGTCAGCCCGACGCTCATCGCCTGTTGCGCCAATGCCACATAGGTTTGATCCGGATAGATATCAGGCGCGCCGGAATACCAAACGTTGGTGGAATCCGTAGTCGAGACATCCGCTGTGATGGTGATGATCACGGTATTCATGTGGAAATCTTGCGCCTCGCTCGCGAAGATCTTGCCGCTGACGCTCGAAGCGGCATAGCCATACGCGAGCGATCCGGTCGTTTGATCGCCGAACGATCGCTGCCAGATATAATCGACGCCCTGGATCTGATAGGGGTGTGAGGCGACCTGCGCGCGGACTCCGGCTTTGAGACTGGCGGCAAAAAAGAGTAGCGACGTGCCCGATCGCATCGACACGAGGGCGACGGCGATCGCCAGCCCCACCGAGATGATGGCGCCCAGCAACGCCGCGCCGCGCCCTGGAGCGGGGTCACTGGGGTTGAGCAGCGGTGTCGGATTCGACGATAACGGTGACGGGTCAAGCGACATGCGAAAACTCTTTCAACCTCCCACGAACGAGCGTCAGACCGGGAACGCGAGCTTGCGATATTTTTCTTGCGCCTCATACCAGGCTTCGTCAGACAGGCCGAGCTTTTCGCGGAGCATGCCCAGCGGCAATCCAGCGTGTAGCTGGCGCACGGCGTAACAGTCGCGCAACAGCTGGAGCGTCACGCGCTTGGTCAGGCGCGCTCGCTTGACGGCCCGCGCCAGGATGTAGGTCAGGTTGCGGTCGGTGCAATCGAACAGCGCGCCTTGCGGGCGATAGTCGCGCAGAAAGCGCTCATAGACGGGCGTAAATGACGCCGGCAGCGCGAGCAGCCGCTCGCGCTGTGGCCGCGACTGGCCCAACAGCCGCACCGAGATCATCGGGCGCTGGGGATCGCTGAGATCGACGTGCTCGGCGGCAAGCATCAGGATTTCTTCTTTTTTGAGGCCGGCGTCGAGCGCCAGCATGATCAGCAGGTGGCCGCGCGCATCGCTCTCAGCCGCCGCGATCAGCCGCGCGATCTCATTCTCGAAGAGCAGCTCGGGCAGGGGAGGCAACGGCCGGGCGAAGGTGAGCGTGCCGGCGACATTGTCGGGCAACACGTGCTCCTCGGCCAGCCAGCCAAAGAAGTTTTTGAGAAAGGTAACGCGTCGCGCCATCGTTTTGGGCGCGGGTCGCTCGCCGCTGCCCCAGCGCAGGTGCATGAGCCAGTCGATCAGGCGATCGCGCGTGATGCCGCCGACCGGCACGTCGGCTCCGATGAAGCGCGTCAAGAGCCGCAGATCGGACAGAAAGCAGTCGATGGTGTGGGCGGTGTGCTCTTGCAACAACAGGTGCTGGCGATAGGGCAGTGCCAGACCGGGGAGGGTGGTCGCGGCGCCGATGGGCGGCAGCTCGACGAGCGGCGATTCATCGGGGGCCGGGCGCGGGTCTTGCCAGCCGGGGAAAAGCGCGCTCTGACCGGCGCCGTTGCCGTCGGGCTTACTCGCGTCTCGCATCGTGGCTTCACCTGCCTTCCTTTGTGCGCTGTCACGCCTCTCCGGGGGGAGCGGTCATCGCCATCGCACGCATTGTACCAGGGATCGGCACGTATGGCGAGATCTCATTGCGAGCCGGCGCGGGCCTCGCCTTCGTCGATGAGCGCGATGATGCGCCGCATGCGGCTGATGACGAAGCTGGCGTTGGCGCGCTGCCGCTCATAGGCATCGGGGCGCAGTTGATCGAACCACGCGCGCACATCGTCATCGCTGATGTCGTACCATTTGAGGTCGGCGGTCAGCCGCAGGTGCACGCGCATGGCCGGGTCATGCCCCTTTTTGGCCGGCGCGGGCGGGGCTGCTGGCGTCACCAGCAGCGATCCGTCGGTGGGCTGGGCGGTCGAGTCCGCGTCCTCCGCTTCGGATTCCGGGTGCAGCTCACCTCGCAGCCGCGCGACATCCGCCGCGCGAAAGAAGTGTGTCTTTTCGCCGCTGCTCGACACGGGACGCAAGCGACCTGAGCGCAGCAATTCCTCAAAGGTCAGGCGATCGACGCCGAGCTGGCGCTGAGCGTCGGTGTCGTCCAAAAAGCGAAAGCGACCGGGAGTGCTCATCAGAAGTATCCTTCGGGCATGAGGGGGGCGTCGGGCACGAGAGGCGCCGTCGCCGCGTGGGTGTAAAAGAGCAAGAGTGTATTACCATAGCGCCGCTCGTCGCTGAGCGCGAGCCGCTGCGACGCCCAGCCCAAAAAGTCGCCGCGCTCGCTCGGATGAATCTGCGCGATGACCAGCCCCCCCGGCGCGGTGAGCGGCGCATCATCAAGCAGGCGGACGGCACGCGCGGCCAGCCCGTGATATTGCGGCGGCGCGACGTAAATCAGATCGTAGACGCGACCTCCAGCGAACCGCCGCAGGAAAAGGAATGCGTCGCCGCGCACAACCTCGGCACGATCGGCCAGGTGGGTGGCGCGCAGGTTCTCAGCCAGAATGTCGGCGATAGCTGGCTCTAATTCGACGAAGGTCGCGTGCGCCGCGCCCCGGCTGAGCGCTTCGATGCCCACGCTGCCGACGCCGCCAAAGAGATCGAGCATCCGCGCGCCAGCGACGCGCTCGCCCAGCACGTCGAAAAGCGCCGTCTTGACGCGATCGATGATGGGACGTGTGCCACGCGCGGTGGGCGACTTGAGCGCGTGCCATCTGGCGCTGCCGGCGATGACGCGCATGGGGTTAGTCCCCTGCTTCGACCGGCTGGCGCGCCTCAGCGATCAGCGCATCCACGCGATCCTCGAACTGAACGTCGCTCTTGCTCCACTCCACCAGGGCGCGAGTGCGCGGCGCGTTGAGCTTTTCACCGGGCGTGGGATTCCACACGGCGATGATGAGATCCTGGGCGCGCTCTTTGCCCAGTGGTGTGACGACGCAGTTGGCAAGCAGCTGGCGCTGTTCCGCGGATGCCGCAGGCGCGCCCCCGCGCAGCGCGCGCAATTCGCGCAAACGGCGGCGGGCCTCGTCGCGGCGCTGCGCCTCGGTGGCGGCGACCGGTGCGACCGGTGCGACCGGTGCGACCGGTGCGACCGGCACGGACGCCACGGGGAGATCCGCTTCTGGCACGAAGACGCTTTCGTCGTCAGATTCGAGCGGCGGCCCAAAGTCCGGCTCATCGAGATCCTCGGGCAGGCCGTCATCCAGAGGATGGCGCGCGTCGGTGGGCGGCGCTTCGTCGCCGGGGCCGATCTCTTCCGCGAAGCCACGCGGCGTGGCGGGCACGGCGTCGTGAGCGGTGGAAAGCACGCGCAGGCGCTCTAGCGCGACGGGCATGTCGATCGTCGTCAGGGATTTTACACCCAGCACGCGCGGAATGTCGGCGGATTTGAAGCCGAGCGCCGCCGCTTCTTTCAAAAATGCCGCCATTGTCATGGCCGCCGGTGCCGCTGGTGCCGCTGGTGCCGCCGGTGCGACCGGTGCGACCGGTGAGAGCGGCGCGGGGGCGGGAGTTTCCGCGATGAGGCGCTCTGTTCCATTCGAGCGCTCGGCGTGCGGCGTGGAGGGAGTCACAGACTCGTGGAGCGCGGCGATTTGGGCGTCGAGCCGCTGGCTCAGACCGGTCATGCCCGTCTCAGCCTGGGCCAGCGCACGCTCGACCTCGTCAGGGCCGGCGTCGGGGGCGAGTGTCACCTGCATCTCGAATGTGCGAATCTGATTGCCCACCGTCACCTGCGCGCTCTGGCGCAAGCGAATCTCGCCGGTGGTCGCGGCGTCGCGCTGCGCTTTCATAGCGGTGCCCCTCTCTGTGCGGACAATGGTGCTCCGTGCTAGTCACATACATGATACATCGCCGCGAGCGAGGGCGCCAGCGCATGGCCCGATCAGCCGCGCAGATCGCGCAGCTGCTCGTCGATGAGCGACCAGACGTGATGCACGGCCTCGGCGAGCTGGCGACCGGTCGGTGTGGCGAGATCCGCCATATCTTGACGGCGCTGCGCGAGCCAGCTCCGCCCGGCGTTTTTAGCGCCGGCAGCCGCCGGTCCAGAGGGGGTGACGTTCCACTCCATCATCACGGCATACAATTCGCTGATTGTTGTCAGACGATTCATCTCTCCGCCTCCTTTGAGGATGGATGGTGGCGCTCGCCGAACGCCGTGTTTAGAACTAATGTTCAAAGTGTATCATCTTTTCGTCTTATCTGTCAAGGAGGCCAAAGGACGTTCACCGAATCTCAACGTTCATGTGCCGCCCTGTGCGTTACAATGATCACCGGAAAGAGCGTGACGGATTTATCCGGCGCATTCACGTTCGGATGAACGTGCACCAGGCGGCCATCACGCTGGGAGAGAAAACAATAATCTCGATGCTGAAGGCGGTGTAGATAGGATTACCAGGGAAAGGCTCGAACAAACCTATGACGTACCCCACACGACGGCATAGCTGGCGCTGGCACGCGCGCCGGGTGGCGCTGGCGTGCGCCCTGGCGCTCGGCTTGACGCTCGCTAAGTCGGGTGTGGCCGACGCGCACTCCGTCCTGGTGCGCTCGCAACCTGGCCCCGACACCACCGTGCCCCAGGCGCCGCCTGACGTGCGGCTCTTTTTTTCCGAGGGGCTGAATGCCGCGCTCAGCCGCGCCGTCGTGCTCGACGCGCACCACACCAATCAACTGATCAATACCCAACCCTCGCGACTCGCGAGCGACACCGAAATCGACGTGCCGCTGCCGCCCAAGCTGGGCGACGGGCAATACCTCGTCGTCTGGCGCTCGGTGTCCTCTAACGACGGGCACATCCTCGAGGACGCCTTTTGCTTCACCGTCGCCGCCGCCAACGGACCCTCAGCACCCTGCACGCTGCCAACAGGCACGATTCCCGGGCTGGGCGCGACGAGCGCGGGCAGCTTGGGCGGCGGCGCGCTGCTGGCGGCGCTGGCGTGGGTGGGCGGCACGCTGTGGCAGATCGTCGTGCTGCGCGTGGGGATAGGACTGCCCGGGGCGTTGGGCGACGAGCGCGGTGTCGTGTGGGCGGCACGCCAAAACGCCATCGATCGCTTCGAGCGTTCGCTAGGCTGGTTGATCGGCGCGGTGCTGGTAGGTAATGTGTTGATCGCGGTGGGCGGCGCCATCCTGTCTGGCGCGGGGCTGGGCGACGGGTTGCGCGCCATTCTGACGCAGAGCCAGTTTGGTACATATTGGTTCTTGCGCCAGATCGCCGTCCTGGCGGGCTTGCTCGTGCTCGTGCTGCTGCCCCTGAGCGCGGCGCCGGTGGAAGGCGACCAGCGCGGTGGGGGCGGCGTCGCGCTGGCGGTGAGTGGCGCGCGTGGCGGCACCTCGGTTGGCTCGGCGGTGGCGACCGAGCGCCACCTGCTGGTGCGTGACGGGCTGGCGCTCGGCGCGGGGATGGCCGCCTTACTCGCCACGTCGCTTTCCGGCCATGCCGCCGCCGTCACCGGTGCGCTCGCTCCCTTTGCCGTGCCAGTGGACTGGCTGCACCTGCTCAGCACCTCGGCATGGGTCGGTGGCATCTGGTATATCGCGGCGCAGCTGCTACCGGTGATCGCGCGCGACTCGCCCGCCGAGCGCGGGCGCGTGCTCGTTCACCTGCTGCCGCTTTTCTCGCCGATGGCCTTTGCCGCCGTGATCGTGCTGGCGCTGGCGGGCAGCTTCAACTCCCGCGCGCACCTGACCTCGCTCGCGCAACTCATCAACACGGGATATGGCATCGCCCTCTCGATCAAGCTGCTCATGGTCGCCACGATGATCGCTATCAGCGCGTGGCACGTCTGGCGCATCAGGCCACGCGTGGCGCGCGCGCTGGCCAGCAACACCGGCGCCGCCCTGGCGCGCGCCACGCGGCTCGTGGGCCAATTCGAGCGATTGCTGCGCGTCGAAGCCTCACTGGGCGTAGGCGTCATCGTCTGCGTCGCGGCGATGGGCGTGCTCGCCGGCTCGCTCACCGTCGCCAGCAGCAGCTCGAGCGGCCAGCCGGTCGTGCTGAATCAGACGACGGCCATCGGCCTCAGCGTCACGCTCGCCGTCGCCCCTGTCAAGACCGGCGGCAACGCCACCACCGTCACTGTCAGAAACGCGCAGGGCGCCGTGCTCGCGACCGCGCAGGTATCGGTGGATTCGACGATGCTCGACATGCCAATGGGCACCCAGACAAACGCCATGACCTATTCAAGCGACAGCCACGATTACAACGGCTCAATTGACTTTTTCATGGCGGGGCGCTGGCAGATGGTGGTGCATGTCAGCCCTGGCAATGGTCAACCGGCGCAACAGGCAACCTTCATGATCACGGTAGGGACATAGGCGAGATCTCTCACCCCCACCTCCTTCTTCATGCCGCTGGCGATGGGGCGTTGTCCGCTGTGATTCCCAGGTCAGGGGCGCAAGCCCGTCGCGCGCCAGTAATCGAGCACCAGAGCGAGCGGCAGCTGCCCCGGCGCGCTCGTCGCCACCACCGACGCGAAGCTGAGCGCCGAGCCATAGCGCGGCCCTTCGAGGCGCGTGATCGCCCCGGCGGCGCCCATCGCCATCGTGATGAGCGGCACTGACGCGCCCGCTGTCGCCCGCCGGGTCGCCGCCAGCAGGCGCAACGCGTCGCCCGGCTCGCGCGCCGTGACGGCCAGCTTGGCCGCGCCGCCACCACTCGCGGCGAGGTCGGCCAGCAGCGCGTCCAGCGTGGCGTCGTCAGGCGTCCCCCGCGTGTCGTGCGCCGAGATGATCACGCCCACTCCGCTGTTGCGCGCGTGACTCAACACTTCGGCGCGCAACGTCAGCGGCACGGCGCGCTCGACATCCACCAGCGCCACTCGCCCGCTATGAATCGCCGCCAGCAGCCCCGCGACGCGCAGGGCGTTGCTCCAGTCCGTCGCTCCACCCTCGCAGGGTGAGCGCAGCGTCACGAGCAGCGGCAGATGTGGTCCCAGCGCGTCGGCCACGGCACGCGCCGCCTCGCCCATCGCTTCCGGCCTCACATCACGCAGGTGATCCGCGCGCAGCTCGACGAGATCGGGCCGGCGGCGTCGCTGGCGCAGATCGCCGGCCTGCGCGACACAGCCCGCGAGGCTGGCGGCGACGAGCGGCGCGCACGCCAGCGGCAGCGGTCCTCCCAGCGCGCGACCATTGGGCAGTAGGATCATGGTGTCGTCCGCATGCGCCGGCCTCCCTCACCTGGAGGATTTTCGCATGCGCCAGCGCTGGCGTCAAACGAGTGTGCTCGCTCACACCTTGGCGGCATCCGCTTTTTGCTTCGCTTTGAGCGCGGCGAGATAGCGAACGCCGGCGTCGCGCGGCACCCGGTCGAGAGCGGCAACCGTCGCGGGAAACAGGGCGACGTTCTGCTTCCATCCCCGCAAGATCTGATCGAGCGCGTCTAAGGCGCCAATGGTGGTGCCGTCCAATCCGGGAATCTGGCGAGCGTTATCGACGACCAGGAGGAGGCCGTCCAGTGAATCGGCGGAAATCGCGGTGAGACCCTGGGCGATGGGCATGACGATGAGATTGACCGCCTGATAAGTCGCATTGACGGCGCCGCTCGCCGTGTCGAGGCCGATTCCTTCGAGGTTGGCCAGCTCTTCAGCAAGCTGGCGCCGGCCAAAATTGATGGCCAGTGGTGCCTCGATCACTCCGACCCCAAGCGCGGCGAGAGCGCCGGTGGCAATCAAGGCGCGTCGTCCCATCTTGCCTGTTTTTTGTGGGGTCTCGACTTGAGTGGATGTGGATGGTGTCGTCGGAGTCTCGTTCACGATCGTCGCTCCTTTTTTAGGCCGCTCATTTCCACATGAGTCAGCTCACATGCGGCGCTCTCGTGCCTGGTTGAGATCAGACGCGCGTCGTTCGCCCCATGGAATGGCTGACCGCGCGCCATGCGATAACGACGATCACCGCGCCGACGATCGCGACGAGCAGGGAGGGAAAGAACGTCAGATTCGCACTCCAGATAGCGCTCGCCACGAAAGCGGCCAGGACCGCGCCAATGATGCCGAGGACTGTTTCCGTGATGAAGCCTTCGCTGCCACCCAAGATCTTTTTGGTGATGAAGCCAGCTATGGCGCCCAGGACAATCCACGCCAGCCAGTTCTGTCCCCCGGCCAGCAGGGTAACGGTTGATAAGACGTGCATACGATTCCCTTTCTGAGTGCTCTCTCGCGAGTACTCGCTACCAAGAGCGGATTTGTCTTTCGCTCTGCGACAAGATGGCGCATAAGTGAGGCCAACCTGGGCATCGCTCCCCCGCACGCATGTATGCGGTCGCGATCCACTTCCTGAAGCGGTGAAGCGTCGCGCCAGCTCTGTATGATGAGCGAGGGAGTGAAGCTGTGAACCTGAATGGCACTCCTGAATGAGCATAGTGTTGGAGTCATCTCAAAGTTCACTGTCCTTTATTCATCCTCAGGACTTTCGCTCAAAGCGCATGATCGCGGCGCGGGCGCCGCCAGGGGCAAGTTTGATAGTACTCTTGCCCTGGCTCGACAAACAGAGCCGCTCCGGGCTGCTGGCGGAGTAGGGATGCCTACTGCCGCCACAAGCGTCCTCCCGAATCAAAGCCCTGCAACGACAAGCCCTTATAAATCTTGTTCGCTGAGAACGAGCCATTCAGTCTTATGATAAAATAAAAGAGGGAAGCGTTTGCTTCTGTTGTCACAGAGGAGAAACAGGTTATGGCAGCCCAGCTCAGTCCCGCATTGCAAGCGTTTGTGGCGGAAGTCTTCCCAGCCATTGTGGCGACAAAACGACGAAATGGCACCGTTCATATGACGCCGACTTGGTTCGAGTTTCACGACGGTTATTTCTGGCTCAACAGTTGGCAAGGCAGTAACTGGATGGCGCTCTTGCAGCGCGACAAGACGGTCACGCTCATGCTGGTCGATCCCAAGAATATGTTTCGCTTTGCCGAAGTCCAGGGCGAACTCGTTGAGGCCACGACCGAGGGCGCCGATGAGCACATCAACCGGCTCTCGTTACGCTATACCGGCAACCCCACGTATCAGAATCGCCAGCCGGGTATGCAGCGGGTGATGCTCAAGATCGAGCCGACGCGCATTCACAGCACTGTGGATCGCGGCTGATCCGAGCTGACTGTGGCGCAGACTTTTTGGTTGGTAGGGCAGACGTTTCTATCTTTCTCACTGAAGCAAGGCTTTACTTCTGTTCGCCAAGAAGGTTAACCGCACACATTTAGCACTTGTCCAATCCCGTCTTTTCCTTATCGAAGATTTAGGCATGGGATACACCAGCAGTTCAGCCATTCACGGCAGCGTCTCAAAATCCTGATACAACGCCTCCGGGGCAATATCCGCTCCATTGGGCCACGCGACCGTATGCCCTTCTATATACGCCTGGGCAAAAAATGCCGGATCGCGCAGCGGTCCAAAGATCGGCCCATCTGTCTTTTCCAGCAGTCGTGCCAAATTCACCCGACGCACGATCCCATCAGTGAATGTCACTTCCAGGCCATACGGCGGAACCACCTTGACCGCTGTCACCAGCGGGAGAAATCCAGTTGCCATATCTTTTAAACTCCTTGCTAGGGTTGAATCTGTTGCAACGGCGGCAGGCTGGCCGGATTCCCCTGTGCAAGTTGCCAATCCGCCATCAGATCAGCTTGTCGCTTTCGTGCCCATTGTAGCACAGATTTGAGTTGTGCCGGAGGTAACGATCCAATCAGCACCACGACTGGATTGATCCCGATTTGAGCAACCACCCCTTGATAGACCGAGTGAAAGTGTGGCGGCGGATGGTCGAAATAGTACATGTAGATGACGATCCCACCGAAGCGGCAGATACTCGGCATCAGCGCTCCTTATCTCGCTCAAACAGTGTTTTTCTTATGCAGCGTGAAGCCGGAGAAGGCATCCTTGCCTGCCATGTCCTCAATCACCCAAGAAGCGACGACTAAACGTCGCGATGAGCACCAGCTCGATGAATAGCCCGATCACTGCCTCAAAGGCAGCTATCCGTGAGACCCAATCACCCAACGAGAGAAACCCCGGAAAGAACCCCCGCCCATGAAACGAGGTCAGGCTGAGCACTAGCGCTTCATCCCACGACAGGTGCGCGAGTCCCGTTTCCACCAGATGGGTCACGCCAAAGTAGGCCGCCGCGAAACTTAGCACGACCACCAGGTACGAGATAAAGATGCGCCCTGGTCGCTCGCCATAGCCTGCGATGAGGTCTAACAGACCCGATCCCAGCCCAGGGCAGCGTCTTGCGTTGCGCTCGCATGGCGCGCCGCTCCCAGCGCTGGGTGAGCAAGCGATAGCCGGATGCCTGTGGGTTCATGGACTGTGCCCTGAGGGCATTGGCCAGGCCACTATAAGCACGCGCAATGCTCTGACACCTGGTCGCACGCTCTCGGCGAGTCAATGGTCTAACGTCCCTGCCAAACCCTACCTTACCAGAAAGCAGACGTTCATCGCCCAAATGCGAAATCTGTGACCAATCGACCAGTGTGAGAGGAACTCCATTCCAGCGAACATCTCCGAGCCTGGTAGCAGAGGACAGGATGATCTCGGTGAAGCTGGTATCGGTATCCATCTTGGCCTCGCTCACGTCGGCGCCGCTCAGGTTCGCCCATCCGAGGTATGCGCCGTTCAGTGTCGCCCCTCTGAGATCCGCGTCGCTCAGCTTCGCCCCTCTGAGGTTCGTACCGCTCAGGTTCGCCACAGTGAGGTGCACGCCGCTCAGCTTCGCCCCAATGAGGTCTGCACCGCTCAGATTCGCTTTCGTGTAGCCCTTTCGGCAGCGGCCATTCCCCTGACCAGCGCTCCTGCTCCATGACCCACTCCAGCTCACCGAGCGTGAGGATCGGGACCCCTTTATACGGCGCATCTTCATCGTTCTGTGCCCGTGCTGCTCGCAGCCTCGCTTTCCGCTCGTCATTGGGCGGCGTCCTGTCCGGTTGCTCGCTCGATCTCGTCTGCTCCTCGGCCATCGGGTCGCGCTCCTTTCTTCTTCACGGACACACTCGTACCCCCAGTGAAGCATGCCGCCACCGTGGCCGCTGTGACATGCTTCACACGCAGCTAGGCCGCCAACACTCGATGCAATGCCACGTCTGACCCGACCTTGTACAGCTTGCGCCGCTTCTCATAGAGCAACTGCCCGATCCCCCTCTTCTCTTTGGCCACCTGCTCCAAATCATCAATGATCTCACAGACCAGATCCACCACACTGCCCAACTCGCGCATGCCCGACTTGGCCACCCCTGAGCCGGTGAACAGTCCCAACACCTCATCCAGCACCATCTCGAGCGCCTGTCGCTGATACACTGGCCCACCATTCGTGCTCATGCTCTTCCAAGCAGGATATCGTGCACGAGGCGTGAGATCCCGATCTCCCATGTCCCTTCACCAAACGTTAACGAAAGTGTCCAGCTTTTCCCGACACCACAATCAGGAGCTGGGAATGACAATATTCCCTGAGGATGGTATAGTTTCTCTAGCTTCCCTACGATTTCCTCAGATTTTCAGCGGAGCGCGAGAAAGACATGGCGGACAACGATCAGGCGCGGGCGACGCGCTGGCTGGGTCTGAGCGCGGCAGCGCGCGTGGTCGGGGCACACCCCAGCACTCTGCGTGAGTGGGCCGAGCGCGGCCTGGTCACGCACATCCGCACGCCCGGCGGCCACCGGCGCTTTGCCCTGGAGGATCTGCACGCCTTCGTAGTCGCCAGTACCCGCGCCAGCACTGCGCTGGCCCCGCTCGACGCCGCGACGAGCGGCATCGCCGATCGCGCCCTCGCCCAGATCCACAGCGGACCGATGCAAGCGATGCCCTGGCACGCGGCGCACAGCCCGCGCGAAGTCGAGCGCAAGCGCGAGCAAGGCCGGCGCTTGCTCGGCCTGGCGCTGCACTACGTCTCGCGCCAGTCGGGCCGCGACAACGTCTTGCACGAAGCTGAGGAGATCGGCGGCGACTATGGCCGCGACGCTGTGGCGGATCACCTGCCGCTGTCTGAGACCGTGCAAGCGTTCTTCTTCTTCCGCGATTCGCTGATCCGCGCGACACGGCCCAGCGGCACGCCACCAGGACGATTCGACGACGAAGACGTGCGCATCAACCACGATCTGCGCGTCTTCCTCGACGCCGTGTTTTACGCGATGCTGGCGGCTTACGAACAGACCCGATTCCCCTCGCTGCCCGCTGAGCGGGAATCTTGACATTGTGGACTATGAGAGACGAGGATGGCACGCGATGACGACTTCGGGTAGATTGCCGATTTTGCTGGCGAACCTGGACGCGGTGCGCACGGTGGTGATTGGCGGCGGCGCGGTGGCCGAGGGCAAGGCGCGACAGATGATCGAGGCCGGCGCCCGCGTCACGCTCATCAGCCCGCAAATCACGCCGGCGCTCGCCGACCTGGCGGAGTCGGGGGTTGTCGAGCACATCCCGCGCGCCTATCGCTCAGGCGATCTCGAGGGCGCGTTCGTCGTCATCGGCGCGACTGATGACCGCGCGGTCAACGCCGCCGTCTGGGAGGAAGCGCGCAGCCGCAACATCCTCTGCAACGTCGTGGACGATCCTCCGCATTGTAATTTTTACGCCGTCTCGGTCGTGCGCCAGGGCGACCTGACCATCGGCATCTCGACCAACGGTGTCGCGCCCGCCCTGTCGAACCGCCTGCGCCGCCGCTTCGAGAGCGAGCTCGGCGCTGAATACGCCGAGTTCCTCGCCGTCATGCGCGAGCGGCGCCCCATCCTCGCCGGGCGGATTCCGTGCTTTGGCTGCCGGCGCGACCGCTGGTATCAGATCGTGGATGCAGGCGTGCTCGATCTCATGCGCGAGGGACGGCGCGACGAGGCGATCGCGCTGATCGACGGCATGGTCGCGGAACCATGCCACACAGCCGAGGCGGGCGCATGTCCATCGCGCTCGTAGGCCTCAGCTTCAAGACCGCGCCGGTGCGGCTGCGCGAGCGGCTGACTCTCACGCCGCGTGCCCTGGCCGACGCGCTGGCCCGCCAGAGTGGCGCGGGCGAGTTGGCTGTGCTTTCGACGTGCAACCGCTTCGAGGTCTACGCCGCCGATGGCGAGCGGACGCACGCAGCCGCTGTCGAGCGCGCCCGCGCCTTCATCGCGACGGAATGCGCCGTGGACCCAGCCTCCATCGCGGATCATTTGTATTCGCTCGCGGATCTGGCGGCGGTGCGCCACCTCTTCGCCGTCGCCTCTGGCCTGGAATCGATGGTGCTGGGCGAGGCGCAGATCTTGGGGCAGGTGGGCGACGCGCTGCAAGCGGCGCTGGCGGCTGGCACCGCCGGGCGCACGCTGGCCGCCCTCTTGCGCCACGCCATCGTCACCGGCCGGCGCGTGCGCAACGAGACGGCGATCGGCCACGGCGCGGCGTCGATCAGCCACGCGGCGGTGCTGTTGGCGCGCGCGCGCCTGGGCGATTTGCGCGGACGGCACGTGCTGCTCGTCGGCGCGGGCAAGATGGCTGAGCTGGCCGCCGCCGCGCTGGCTGATCACGCCGTGGGGGCGGCGCGCGTGCTCAATCGTCATGCCAATCGCGCTTCGGCGATTGCCGCCGCGCTGGGCAGTGACGTGCTTCCGTGGGAAGATCTCGCCGATTCGCTCGCCTGGGCGGATGTCGTCATCAGCTCGACTGGCGCGCCCCACGCGGTCATCCATACGGCCACCGTCGTGCAGGCTTTGCGCCAGCGGCCCGATCGCCCCCTGCTCTTCATCGACATCGCCGTGCCGCGCGACATCGAGCCAGACGTGGCGACTCTGCCCGGCGTCGCGCTGGCGGATATCGACGACCTGCAAGCCACCATCGGCGCGGGGCTGCGCGATCGCGCGGCGGTCGTGCCCGCCGCACGCGCCGTCGTCGCGACGGAAGCGCACCAGTTCATCCGCTGGCTCGCCGCGCTAGAGGTCACGCCGACCATCAGCGATCTGCGCCGCCATGCCGAGGGCATCCGCACCGCCGAGGTCCAGCGCGCTCTGCGACGGATGGGCGATCTCTCGCCCCGCGAGCGCCGCGCGGTCGAGGCGCTCAGCGTCGCCCTGGTCAATAAGATCTTGCACACGCCGACGGTCGCGCTCAAGAGCCATCCGGACGATCCGCATTTCGCCCAGACGGCGCGCGATCTCTTTGGCCTCAATGACGCTGGCGCCGACGTTGCCGCGGACGACGCGCCAACGCCCGACGGCGCCAGCGCCACATTCGACGCGAATCCCACCACGCTGAGGACAACGCCATGAAGCACATCTCTTCGTCGTCGCGCCCGCTGGTGGTCGGCACGCGCGGCAGCGCGCTGGCTTTGCGCCAGGCCATGACGATCGCCCGGGCGCTGCGCCGGCGCCATCCCGATCTCGCCGTCGAAGTGCGCGAGATTCGCACGCGGGGCGATGTCGAGAGCGGCGCGTCGCTGCAAGCCATCGGCGGTCAGGGCGTTTTCGTCACAGAAATCGAGGAGGCGCTGCTCGGCGGCACGATCGATCTGGCCGTCCACAGCCTCAAGGATCTGCCCGGCACGCTCGCCACCGGCCTGACGCTGGCGGCGATCCCCCACCGCGCGGACGCCCGCGACGTGGTCGTCGCCCGCTCTGGCGCGCGGCTGATGGATCTGCCCCCTGGCGCGACGGTGGGTACCGGCTCGGCGCGACGCGCGGCGCAGATTCGCGCGCTGCGGCCCGATCTCGCTATCGCCGACCTGCGCGGCAACGTCGATACGCGGCTGCGCAAGGCGCTGGACCCGCACGGACCCTACGACGCCGTCGTGCTGGCGCTGGCGGGCTTGCGCCGCCTGCGTCGCGATCGGGCGGCCACGGAGATCTTGCCCTTCGACACCATGCTGCCCGCGCCGGGCCAGGGCGCGCTGGGGCTTGAGATTCGCGCCGACGACGTCTGGACGTGCGATCTCGTCGCGCCGCTCGATCATCCTCAGACGGCGGCGGCCGTCATCGCCGAGCGCGGATTCCTCAAGGGATTGGGCGGCGGCTGCCAGGCGCCGATCGCCGCCCTGGGGCGCGTGCGCGGCGCGCGTCTGTGGCTGACGGGGCTGGTCGTCACCCCGGCGGGCGCCGTCGCGCGCCGCGTGACGCAAGGCGCGGTCGCCGACGCTGAGGCCGTCGGCCTCGCACTCGCCGCCGCCATGCGCGATGAATTCCTGCTCGCTACAAGCAGAAAGTGAGTCACCTGTCATGCGCTATCGCACTCTCGGCGATTCGGGGATCTCCGCCTCGGTCGTCGGCTTTGGGATGTGGACCGTCAGCACCGATTGGTGGGGCGCTGATCACGATCAAGCCGTCGCACTGCTCAGGCGGGCGCTCGACACCGGCGTCACGCTCTTTGACACCGCCGACACCTATGGCAATGGGCGCGGCGAGGAATTGCTGGCCCTGGCGCTGGGCGACCACCGCGATCAGATCGTCGTCGCCACCAAGTTCGGCTATGACATCATCCACGCCAGCGCCGACCGCGACGGCCACGCCGAGCTGCCGCAAGACTGGTCGCCGGCCTCCGTGCGCGCGGCGTGCGAGGCCAGCCTGCGCCGGCTCAAGACCGATCGCATCGATTATTATCAGCTGCACAATCCGCGTATCGACGCCCTGCTCGACGACGAGCTGTGGGCCACACTTGACGATCTCGTCGCCGAGGGCAAGGTGCGCGCGGTAGGTGTCGCGCTCGGCCCCGCGCTCAAGCCCGACCGCCAGATCGACGAAGGGCGTGCGGCGATTCTGCGGCGCGGCGCGCACCCGCACATCATCTATAACCTGCTCGAGCCGGCTCTAGGCGAAGCGCTTTTTGACCTGGGGCGCGAGCGCGGCAAGGGCTTCGTCATTCGCGTGCCGCACTCGTCCGGGCTGCTCGAAGGCCACTTCACCGCCGAGACGACGTTTCCCCCGACCGATCATCGCAGCCACCGCCCGCGCTCGTGGCTCACCGACGGCGTGAAAAAGATCGAGCGGTTGCGCTTTTTGGAGCGCCCGGATCGCACGCTGGGCCAGGCCGCCCTGCAATGGATTCTCTTGGAGCCAGCGGTGACGAGCATCTTGCCCAATATCTACGACGCCGATCAACTCGCCGAATTCGTCGCCGCGCCCGACGCGCCACCCCTGACGGAGGACGAGATCGCGCGGGTGCGCGCCCTCGCCGCCGGAAATTTCGGCCTCGCGGAGGAATAGGATTCATGGCCAACAAAGTGAATGACGCAGTGCGCCGCCAGATGGTGCGCTTCGCCTTTTATCATCTCGATCCCGCCTGGCAACGGCTCGATTCCCAGCAGCGCGAAGAGGACAAGCGCGAGCTGCTCGACACTGTGACCGGCTTTGGCGGCCGCATGCTGTTGCGCGGCTATTCGCTCGTCGGCTTGCGCGCCGACGTGGATTTCTTGCTCTGGCAAGTGACGGAGGATCTGGCGGTGCTGCGCGCCTTCGCCACCGCGCTCAACCAGACGCGGCTCGGATCGTACCTGACGCCGCGCTATGCCTTCCTCTCGATGACGCGCCGCTCGATCTATCACATCCCCGACATGAGCGGCGACGACGGCGATCGGCTGACGATTCAGCCGGGGCAGGCGAAGTACCTCTTCGTGTACCCCTTCGTCAAGACGCGCGCCTGGTACGCGCTGCCCAAAGTCGAGCGCCAGCGGATGATGGAGGAGCACATTCGCGTCGGACGCACTTACCCCTCGGTCAAGCTCAACACCACCTATTCCTATGGATTGGACGACCAGGAGTTCGTCGTCGCTTTCGAGACGGACGACGCGGCGGACTTTCTCGATCTGGTGGCCGAGCTGCGCGAGACCGAGGCGAGCACGTACACACTGCGCGATACGCCGATGTTCACCTGCGAAGCGCTCGGCCTGCCCGCGATTCTGGATTCGCTGGCGGCGACGCCGGGCGGCATGTCGCGGCCCACACCCGCTCCACAGCCCTCCACGTCTGACGGCTGGCGGCGCGTCGCGCGGCTGGCCGACCTGCCGCCGGGCGCGAGCACGCTGGTGTATGTCGATAACGAAGCGATCGCGCTCTGGCGCGTGGGCGATCAGATCTTCGCCGTCAACAATCGTTGCTCGCACGCGCGCGGCCCCCTGTGTGACGGCGCGCTCGACGGCACGACGCTGACCTGTCCCTGGCACGGCGCGCGCTACGATCTGCGCACCGGCGCCGTTTTGAGCGGCCCCGCCAGGGCGCCGGTGGCGACCTATCGCGTGCGCCTGGCGAGCGATGGAGGCATTGACGTGAGCACACAACCCGCCGGCGGCGACAAGCCGGATGCAGCGGCAGACGATCACGGCCTCGACGCCGTCGATCGTAAGCTCTTGAACCTCTTGCAATGGGAGTTTCCGCTCGTCGAGCGGCCGTTTGCCGCGCTGGCCGAGCGCGCGAGCGCGGAGCTTGGCGGCGAGATCGGCGAGGACGACGTGATGCGCCGCGTCGAGCACCTGCGCCAGCGCACGATCATCCGCCAGCTCAGCGCCATCTTTGACACGCGCAAGATCGGCTATCAGTCGTCGCTCGTCGCCGCGCGCGTCGCGCCGGAGCATCTGGGCGAGGCGGCGGCGATCATCAATCAGCACCCCGGCGTCTCGCACAACTATCGGCGCGACAATCATTTCAACCTCTGGTTCACGCTCGCCGTGCCGCCGGAGGACGATCTCGACGACGTGCTGGCGGCCCTGACCCGTCGCGCGGGCGTCGAGATCGTGCGCAAGCTGCCCAACCTGCGCATGTATAAGATCGCTGTCAAGCTCGACATGGAGCGCGACGAGCGCGAGATCACGCGCCAGGACGAAGCGCCCCGCTATGCCAAGAATCCCCGCCGGCTCACCGCACGCGACCGCGCGATCGTGCGCGCCGTGCAGTCCGACCTGCCCACTACGGCGCGCTTCTTCGACGCCGCCGCCGCCCAGGCGGGCCTCACCGTGCCTGAGCTTTTCGCGTGGATGAGCGAGATGATGAGCTATGGATACTTGCGCCGCTTCGCCGCTATCTTGCGCCACCAGGAGGCCGGCTTTACCGCCAACGGCATGATCACCTGGCGCGTCCCTGAGGACCGCGTGGACGAGGTGGGATACAAGGCGGCGGCATACCCGCAGGTGAGCCACTGCTATCGCCGCCCAGTGTACCCCGACTGGCCCTATAACGTCTTTAGCATGGTCCACGCCCGCTCGCGTGAATCGTGTGAAGAGATCGCCGGGCGCATGGCCGCCGACCTGGGCGTGAGCGATTACATCATTCTCTACTCGACGCACGAGTACAAAAAGACCCGTGTCGAATCCTTCGGCGATGCGGGGGAGGGTTGGAGCGTCGCCGGCGGCGAAGGCGCGGCCTGGGCCGACCTCGACCGCCGCATCGCCGCCGGCGAACTCGCGAGCGCGCCGGGCACAACCGTCGCCTAAGCGCCGACCTACGTCCTTGCCGCCGCGCACGGCGGCAAAGCCCCTCCCCATCATGGTGGAGAGGGGTTGGGGTGAGGGATCACTGCGTGGGCGCTTGTGAGGCCGCGTAGATGTCGGTCTCGTAGGGCGACACGAAGTCACTCATATTTGAGGCCGCGCCCCCCAAAAATTTGACCACAGCGAAGAGGCCGCCGTTGAACAGGCTGTAGGAGAAGCCCGGACCGTCTTCGACGCAAAGTCCGTAGGTTACGCGGCTCACCCGGTCGTATAGCTCGCAGCCAAAGGGGCTCTGCGCCGCCAGTAGCATCACCACTTGCGCGTCGGCCCCACCCAGGGTTGACGTTTCCTGCACCACAATGGTGGGCGTCGCGCCAGAGGTCATCAGGTGATCTAGCTCCTCGAGCTGACCTCCGCTCGCATTGAACGCCATGAAAAAGAGCGTGTCACTGCCGGCGGCGACGGTGACGTAACTGCTCAACGGTGGTGGTTGCGGTGTGCCTGTTTGTGGAAAGCCGCTCAGCGCGCTCGCCACGGCGGGCAGAGCGACGTCCACTCCGGTTTGCAGGTCGTTGGCATGCACGCCCAGTGTGCTCGAGCCGTGCGGTGTGACCGCATAGATCAGGTACGGCCAGGTGAAGGCGAGAATCTGGAGGGTGTTCGCGCTGGGCGAGGGCGTGCCAGCTACCGGCGTGACGGCGTTGGTGTCGAGATTCAGCGTTTCGATGCCTTTCGTCGGGTCGAGCGCGATGAGCAGGTCATGGTCGCCAAATCTCGTCAACCCCGTGACGGTGAGGACTTCCGTGGCGTTGGACGCCATGTTCCACGCCCACATTTTAATCGACTGGCTGTTCACGGGTGATCCCCCGGCGTTGTTCGAGGGGAGTGCGCTGATAATGCCGTAGGCTCCGTCGACGCTCAGAGAAAAGCCGAGAGCGTTGGCGGGGATGCCGCCGGGCAGCGGAATCGTCGTATAATGCCCGGTCGCGGTGTCGATCCATCCGACGGAAACCGGCTTTAATGGATCTGGATAGGGCAATGCCTGGAAAGCAAAGGCGAGCACTCGCTTGCCGTCCGGCGTCAGAGCGGTCGGATTAAGGGCAAGCGGCGTCCTAGGAAAATTGACCGTGGTGATTGGATTCACGGTGTACACTGACGGTGGAGGCGCGTAACTGCCCGATGGCGTGGGTGTCGGCGTCGCGGTGGCCGTGGGTGTCGGCGTCGCGGTGGCCGTGGGTGTCGGCGTCGCGGTGGGCCTGGCCGCGACGGATGTGCCGCCGCAGCCGGCGAGGACGAGCGCGAGCGCGATGACGAGTGCGGGTCGCGGATGTCCGATAATCGAATGGAGGCGCATCGCCTGCTCCTTATTCTCCCTCATGCGATGGGGGGAGCACGCTAGATGGAGGATTCACAAATCCCCTCTCAGATCGTAAGACGCGGAGCGATGCCATAATAGGACACCCAGTGAAGCTGCTCACATCAGCGCATCGTACAATAGGGGGCAGATGTGAGGCTGAAAAACGCTTTGAATCTAGCGCGTGTGACAAGAGAGGACGATTGCGGCGATGACCGACAACGAGACGCGCCCGCCCACCAGCGCCAACGCCCGCGAGTGGCGCGAGCGCATGTATGACCCGGCACTCGACAAAACCCCCGAGCGCGACGATCTCTTCTCCACCAGCTCAGGCATGCTGGTCGCGCCGCTTTATGGGCCGGAAGATCCGGACGAGCGCCTGGGCTTCCCTGGCGAATATCCCTTCACGCGGGGCGTGCAGCCGACGATGTATCGCTCGCGGCTGTGGACGATGCGCCAATACGCCGGCTATGCCACCGCCGAGGAATCGAACCGCCGCTATCGCTATTTGCTCGAAAGCGGCACGACGGGGCTGTCGGTCGCCTTCGATTTGCCGACCCAGATGGGATACGACCCCGATCATCCGCTGGCCGAGGGTGAGGTGGGCAAGGTCGGCGTCTCGATCGCGTCGATTGACGACATGCGGCGGCTCTTCGAGGGCATTCCGCTCGATCGCGTCAGCACGTCGATGACGATCAACGCCACCGCCGCGATCTTGCTCGCGCTCTACATCGCCGTGGCGCGCGAGCAGGGAGTCAGCCAAAAGCAGATTTCCGGCACCGTGCAAAACGACATCCTCAAAGAATATATCGCGCGCGGCACGTACATCTTTCCCCCGCGACCGTCGATGCGGATCATCACGGACATCTTTCGCTTTTGCGCCGACGAGGTGCCGCGCTGGAATACGATCTCGATTTCCGGCTATCACATTCGCGAGGCCGGCTCGACGGCGGCGCAAGAAGTCGGCTTTACCCTGTCCAACGGCGTCGCCTATGTGCAGGCGGCTCTCGACGCCGGTCTGGCGGTGGACGCATTCGCGCCGCAGCTTTCGTTCTTTTTCAACGGGCACAACAACTTTTTCGAGGAAGTCGCCAAGTTTCGCGCCGCGCGGCGCATGTGGGCGGCGATCATGCGCGACCGCTTTGGCGCGCGCGACCCGCGCTCGCTCACGCTGCGCTTCCACACGCAGACCGCCGGCTCGACGCTGACGGCGCAACAGCCCGACAACAACGTCGTGCGCACCGCCTATCAAGCGATGGCCGCCGTGCTGGGCGGCACGCAATCGCTGCACACCAACGCCAAAGACGAGGCGCTGGCGCTGCCCACACCTGAGACAGCCCTCCTGGCGCTGCGCACGCAGCAAGTGCTGGCCAATGAGACGGGCGTCACCGACACGATCGATCCTCTCGCCGGCTCCTATTACGTCGAGGCGCTGACGGACGACGTGGAGCGGCGCGCGTGGGAGTATATCACGACCATCGACAGCATCGGCGGCAGCGTGCGCGCCATCGAGCAAGGCTACATCCAGCGCGAGATCGAGGAGGCGGCGTATCGCTATCAGCGCGAGATCGAGCAGGGGCAGCGGGTGATCGTGGGCGTCAATCGCTTCACGCAGGGCGAGGCGGCGCGCCCGGCGGTCATGCGCGTGGACCCCGCGCAAGAAGCGCTACAACGCCAGCGTGTGGCCGAGCTGCGCGCCACACGCGACAGCGCCGCCGCCAGCGGCGCGCTCGACCGGCTGAGCGCGGCGGCGCGCGGCACCGATAATCTGATGCCACATATCATCCGCGCGGTCGAGGCTCGCGCCACACTAGGCGAAATCGCCGACACCCTGCGCGCGATCTTTGGCGAGCAGGGCGAGCGGCGCCGCTGAGCGCGCCCGGTGGGCGTCATCACCCACCAGTGCCGCCTTTCTTGCACAAGGCGAGCGCCTTCGCGTGAGAGATGACGCGATCGAATTCCAGGTATAGAATAAAAGTTCGATACAAAAGTGAGCATAACTGGTATGTGCCTTGCTGCCTGTTGACATTCGCGTCACAATCGCCTAAGGTGGGTGTAGCTCGTGTGACGCTCATGTGGGGATGGCTGGATGTCGCCCTGAGGGCGAGCACCATTAGAAAGTGATGGCACAATGGGATATGTCCATCCTTCGCGTCTTTCGCGCCCCGCCAGCGCGCTTTCGATTGCATCGGGCGAGCACACGATTGGCCGCGATCTCATCTCACTCGACCAGGCGGCCACCACGACGCGGGTTCCCCGCGCGGACATTCTCGAATGGGAAGACCGCTACGCGCTCATATCCTCACACAAGATCAAAGGCCAGCGCTATTTCACCTCCGAGATCGTGCACGACATTCATTGCCTGCGCGACCTGATCATCGCGGGAGAGATCCCAGCCGATTACGTCAACGCCGTCTGGCACGCTCGAGCATCGCGTGACGCTGAGGCGGCGGCGATTCCCCTGAGTCATTACGTCGAGATCGTGCGCGAGGTCGAGGTCGTGCTGGCGCGCGACGCGAGAGATCACTGTGCCTGGGATCAGACGATCGCCGACGTGCTCGGCTTAGTGCTCACCGCCTTTGAGGCGCAGGCCGCTCAATGCATCATCGTTCCCTCCCAGGGAGATCCCCAGACGCACTCTGTGGGTGACGCGAATCTTTTGCGCGCCGGCAGAGCGTGGCGGCTATGCGGCCAGGCGATGGCTGAGAAGCGTGTAGTGACTTTACACCTTCTGGAGCGTGCCGACATGGCGGACATCGTGACGCTGGGGGTGCCGCTGAAATTCAACGATGTGATGCATGGCGCGCTGGTCTTCGTGCGATGCGGGCGGAGCGCGCTCCACGACGACGAGCGCACCTGCGCGGGAACGATCGCCCAGCAGATCACGACCGCCGAGCTGCGCCGGCAGCAAGAGAGCGACTAGAGGCGTCGGCTGCGCGCGGCCATCCACCTGTTGCCCCAGGCGGCTGTGATGGAAGATCGCAATCCCGCCGTCATTCTTTATAACGAGGCGGCGCGCGATCTGGCCGAGAAGCGCGACGAGATTCACGCGGCGCGCGAGCGGGGGCAGCCGTCGCCGCGACCGCACTGGGCGACGAGCGTGCCCGGCGGCACGTCGATCGACATTCCCGTGAGCGATCTGCCCAGCACGCGCGCCATGACGACCGGGCAGCCCGTGCGCGACGTGCTGCTCGATCTGCATCTGAATCACGGCGCCCAAAACGAGACGATCGTGCCTCTCTTGACCTCGGCGACTCCGGTGCGCGGCGACGACGGCCAGATAGACGGCGCGCTGATCACCATTTGCGATCTCTCTCAGGTCAAACAGATGGAATGCGAGCGGCTCACGCTCATCGGCCAGCTCACTCACCAGGCGCGCGGGCCAGTCACCACCATCCGTGGCAGGGCGCAAAAGTTGCGCAGGTACATCAAGCCGCTCCTCTCGGCATCCTCCTCCTTGGCTATCGACGAGGCGGTGGAAAAGATTCGCTATGAGATCGATTCCATCGTCAGCGAGAGCGAGCGCATGGATAAAAAGATCGATCTCATCGACGCAGTTGAGAAAGTCACGACGATCGCAGGGTTGCAGATCGAAAATTTCGTGCGCGAGGCACAGTCCGAACCGATCTCGCTGGTGGCGTATGTGCGCGAGACGGTGAATCCGTTGCGCGAGCTGTACGGTTTCAAGCGTTTTTTTCTCGCCACGAGCGCCGCCGACACCGAGCTGAAAGGGTACTGGGCGCGCGGACACCTGGAGATCATCATCGAAAATCTCATTTTCAACGCGCTCAAGTATAGTCCCAATGACTCATCGATTACGTTTTGGCTCGAGCCCAAGGTGCAAGACGGCCTGCGCCTGGCTCATCTGCTGGTGCAGAACGAAGGCTTTGGCATTGTCCCTGAAGATCTCGATCACATCTTCGAGGAGGATTTCCGCAGCATCGCCAGCATGCCCAACAATCGCGAGATCAAAGGCAGCGGCAGGGGACTGCACATGTGCCGCACCCTGGCCCGCGAATATGACCATGGAAGCGTCACGGTCGAGTCGGTACCCGGCATGGGCGCCACGTTTCACCTATATCTGCCGCTGGCCCCGATCAGCGAAGGCAGACTGTGAGCCAAGCCAGCGGGATCATGCTTGCCCCTGGCGATATTTGCTCACGCTGTCGGCATAAGCGCGCAGGGTTTCGGCAACGAGCGCGTTGACCGTGCCCGACAAATAGTGCCCGCTGGGGCCGAGCTTACCCGCCGGGCGACCCATGAGCAGTTCGACCGCTTCATCGACATGCTTGACGGCATAGACGTGAAATTTGTCGGCGCGCACCGCCTCGACCACATCGGGCCTGAGCATCAGCTCGTGCACGTTGGCCTCGGGGATGATGACACCGTGCGTGCCGTCAAGCCCGCGTGGCACGCAGGCGTCGAAAAAGCCCTCGATCTTGACACTCACGCCGCCAATGGCTTGCGCCTCTCCGAGCTGGTTGACCGAGCCGGTGATCGCCAGATTTTGCCTGATCGGCACGCCTGAGAGCGCCGACAAGATGGCGCACAGCTCCGCCATCGAGGCGCTGTCGCCGTCGATGGGGCTATAGATCTGCTCGCACGCGATGGATGCTGACAGGCTCAGGGGAATGTCTTGGCCGAACTGGCCTTTGAGAAAGCCCGCCAGCGTATAGACGCCCTTGAGGTACCCAGGGCCGCTGCGGCGCGTCTCGCGCTCGATGGCGATGACGCCCTCGGTGCCGGGTGACGTGCGCACGGTCACACGGAAGGGATGAGCAAGCTCTTGCCCGGCTGGCTCGATGATGCTGAGCGCGTTGACCTGGCCCACGACCTCGCCGCTGGTCGCGATGATAATCGTGCCCTGGCGAATGGCTTCGCTGATGTGCTCTTCGACGGCGCCCAGCCGGCGGCGGCGCATCGCCAGCGCGCGATCGACGTGACTGCTGGTGATGGTGGGCGAGCCGTCGCTCTTGGCCCAGTGCCCCGACTCGATCACCAGATCGCGCACGCTGGTGAGCGACGTGGAAAGCTTATACTGATCCTCGGCCCAGCGCGAGCCTTCTTCGACGATGCGCGCCACCGCCGTGCGATCGAGCTGCGGCAGCTTCATCTCACGGGCGATGTCACCGGTGAACTGCGCGTAAAAGCTCTCATTGAGGGGATTCCTGGGCATGTCGTCGCCGAAATCCGCGCGCACCTTGAAAAGCTCCGCGAAGTCGGGATCGTTGCTGTTGAGGGCATCCCAATGCTCAAGCTCGCCAACCAGCACGACCTTGACGCTGAGTGGGATCGGCTCTGGCTTGGGCGACGCCGTAAGCTGCGATTCGCCGATATTCTCGATGGTGATGTGGCCGGTGCGCAGCGAGCGCTTCAGGGCTTCCCACGCTCTGGGCGAGCCGCTGAGCAGCTCTTTGACATAGATGATGAGGAAGCCGCCGTTGGCCTGATGCAGCGCTCCGGGCTTGATGAACGTGAAATCGGTGTATTGCGTGCCCAGGCGCGAGCCATATTCGAGGCGGCCCGTCAGGTTGTAATAGGTCGGATTCTGCTCGCTGATCGTCGGGGCGTGCTCGTCGCTGGCGTGATCGACGATGACGTGCACCCGATAGCGGCGCAAGAGCGGCGGCGACATGCCCTGCACGCTGACCCCGCCATCGTCGGCGCCGTCGTCGCGATCGCGATCGCGCCCGTCACCTTCCTCGCGCAGCCGCGAAACATTGGCGATCATGTCGTCGCGCATCTGGTCCAGATAGGCCGCGACAGCCGTCACATCACTATAGCGCTCGCGAATCGCGCTAAAAAGCGGCGTGATGATCTCGCGCGCGAAGGCGAGATCGAGCTTGGTGATGATCTCGCGGATTCTGCCGTTGAGGCCGCGAGCTTTCGAGCGCGCCGTCAAATACGCTTCGACCACGAGTGCGTGATTTTTATCCATCTGGGCGCGCTCTTCGGGGGTGAGCGCGGCGAATTCGTCGCGCGAGAGGACGCGCATCTCACCCCCCTCGGTTTCGGGCGGCTTGATGGGCACGAACTCAGGCTCGCCGTCGTCGCCGACGACGACGCCAAAGCCGTGGCTCTCGGCAAACGCCTCGAACTCCTCTTGCAGCTTGGCCCGATCGTGCTCGACCTCCGCCAGTGCGGTGTCGCTCTGGCGTCGATAGTCGTCGCTGTCAAATGCCGCGCGCGCTTTTGTGCGCACGTCGTCGACCAGCGCCGCCACGTCGCGCGCGAAGGGGCGCGCCAGTCCGGCGGGCAGCGCGAGAGCGTGGGGCGCGAGAGCGTTGTCGAAATTATGGACGTAGCACCAATCAGAGGGCACGGGTAGCTTTCGCGCCGCGCTCTTGACCACGTATTCGGCTGAGACGCTGCGCCCTGAGCCAGGCTCACCGGCGATGAAGATATTATAATGGCTGTCGACGACCGACAGGCCAAACTCGAGGGCCTCGGCGGCGCGTTCCTGGCCCACCATCTTGTTTGGCGCGGCGAGGTTTTCCGTCGTGGCGAACGTGAAGGTCGCGGGGTTGCAGCGGGAGCGCAGCCGCTCTGGAGGCACGGCGAAATCGGTAGGCGGTCGTTGCATGAAGTTCTCCTGCTTTGCATAAAATGAGGCCATCAGCGCGTGGTGCCTATTCTGAGACTCCCCCGCTTAGAAAGCGGGGGGTTCTGCTCAACTCTGCCTCAGCTGGTTTCCCCTTCGGCATACAAACGCTTCACAGTTCAAGGGCGGTCTCAGGCCACCCGTCCACCGGCAGAGCCTTTGGCTCCGGTGGCACGTTGCCGCTTATCAGCAACGCCAGTCCGACGACTGATACTGATCGCCCCCACAGCGTCCCGATGGCCTCGCCAGCCACACTGCTTGCAGACGTAGCGCCGGTCTGATGCTTCGTTCAGGCAGTGGCATTCTGGGCATTCCTGACTGGTATAGGCGGGGTCCACCCATTCCACCCGCATGCCCTTGCGCCTGGCTTTGTATTCGATGAAGGTGGCGAGTTGTCCAAAAGACCAAGTAGCGATCATGCGGTTGTTTTTGCGACTTTTACCTGTCGTGCGCTGACGGATGCCCGTTAATTGTTCCATCCGAATCACGCCTACTCCCTGTTGCTGGGCATGTTCGACAATGGCGTGGGACAGTTGATGATTGATGGCTTGCATCCACCGTTGCTCTTTGCCTTGGCTCTTGTGCACGGCGCGGGGCTTGTGGGCTTTCTGCAAGTCCTGACGATGGGTGAAGAAGCGACGGCGCATCATCCGCTGGTAGCGCCCATTGCCAAAGAAGCGATTCCCCTTGCCCACCACCTGCACCACCGCCGGGTTCTTCACGCCCAGGTCAATGCCCATGACGCCGGTATCTTGGGTTGGCTCTGGGGTGGGCAGGGTGATGGTGACGGAGGCGATCCAGTGCTGGCGCACCCGTTTGATGCGCAGGATGCCCTTCTTGCCTTCTGGCAAGGCGACGCTGGCACAGGGAATGGCGATCTGCTGAGTGGCATAGGCGGGGGCATCAGGCTTATCCACGTGCTTGGAATTGGCAGTCCAGACAGGAAGATTGAGCATCCCGTCTTGCATCACCCAGTTCTGATTGTTCCAATCACAATGCGGCTTTTTCAGCACCGGGAGACGGCCCAAGTCCTGCGCTTTCTGATACACCGAGCGAGCCTCGCGCAAAGCTTGGTTCTTGATGGCACTGGGCAATGGCGCGGTGAAACTGGCGGTACTAGCGTGATCATCCAGCATCCCCGCATCCAAGGCGCAGGCAAGGACGTTCACCGTCAGAATGTGTTCCCGCCCATGCGTGTGCAGGAGGGCAGCTTGTTCCGGGGTGGGATACAAGCGGACCTTGACGGTATGAGCTAGCTCGGTTGCGCTCGTTGCCATGCCTTTCACACCTTTGATTGACGCTCAATAGAGCGTTGAATGACGGCATGCCCACCGACGACGATCTCTCGCTCATCATACAACAACATTGCTGGTCAAGTGCGTAGAATGTGTTGCGTCCTGCGACGGGCTGTTTCATCCCCCGCTTGAAAGACGGGGGCTTTGCGCGCCTCTTCTGTAATGCATTTGAGAGAGAATAGCTATATCACCCGGCGATCAATCTTCCGCAAAGTCGCGCGGGTGTGACGCGGTTCACACATCACGCTGTCCCCGGCTCGTCGGGGCGCGCCGCGAGGGCGGCGATCAGCCCGGCCAGCAGTGCCAGGCGCGTGGGTATGGCGTCGATCAGGATGTGCTCGTCGGGATTATGGCTGGATTGCCCTACCAGCCCCAGGCCGTCGAGCGTGGGCACGCCCATGCCGCCGGTGGTGTTGCCGTCCGAAGCGCCGCCAGTGCTGAGCGGATCGAGGCTCAGGCCGAGCGATGCGCTGACCTCGCTGGCGATGGCCAGCATGCGCCGCGCGCCGTCGGTGAATTCGAGCGGGGCGTGCTCCGGACCGGCGGCGAGCGTGACGACGGTGTTTGGCACGACACGCGGCGCGGCGACGATGGCTTCAATGGCGACTTTGGCCTGGGCAAAAGCTCCGGCGGTCGTAGCGCGCATCTCGAAAATCGCCTCGGCGTGATCGGGTACGACGTTGCGACGGCCCCCGCCGGTGACGCCGCCGACATTCACACTCACGGAGGGGATCGACCCGTGCAAGGCTTGCAGCGCGACGATGAGGTGCGCCAGCTCGAGGATGGCGTTGCGCCCGGCCTCAGGCATGACGCCGGCATGAGCCGAGAGGCCCGTCACCGCCAGCGTAAAAGCCGCCACGCCTTTGCGCGCTACCGTGACGGTGTTGAGGGCGCGCGTCGGCTCTAGCACAAGCACGGCATCGGCGTCGCGGGCTAGCTCGCGCACCAGCGGCGTGCTCGACGGCGAGCCGATTTCTTCGTCGCTGTCGCACAGAAACGTCACGCGCCCAAACCCCTCGATCGCTGCGCCCGCCAGCTCGAGTGCATAGATGCCCGCCAGCACGCCCGATTTCATGTCGAAGATTCCCGGACCGTAGGCTCGCCCGCCGCGAATGGTAAAGGGGCGCTTGGCGACGTCGCCGGTGGGAAACACGGTGTCGAGATGGCCGATGAGCAAGAGTCGGCGCCGCCCGTGCCCCTGGCGGACGGCGACGAGGTGATCGCCCAGCGCTGACTGGTGGCGCGTTGTCACGGCGAACCCCGCGCGCTCCAGCCGATCTCTCACCAGAGCGCCCACGCGGTCCACACCGGCCTTGTCATAGCTGCCCGAATCGATATTCACCCAGGCGCGCAGCTCGTCGAGAAACTCAGGCACGCGCGCCGCAGCCAGGGAGAGCAATTCTCGCGGATCAGCCATGATCGCACCACCTCTTTTTTCCGTGTGCTGGGGGGAAAGGCTCGTGACGCCTCATATGATACCATGCTGGCGCTCTTCGAGCAAGGGCGAGCCTGGGCGATAGTCACGGCCCTTCCACTGCAGGTGACGGCTCATGCCCCAGCGCAAAGAGCTGAGCGTGATGGCGCAGTGCAGCGCCTCAGCCAGCGGATGCAGAAGCGCTGACAGCCATGCGCCAGCGTCACAGAGATCGGTGCCTTGCGCGCCCACCCGCCACGCGACCGCCAGGCGCATGGCGACCGCGCCGGCATACGCCGCCCAGAGCAACGCGACGGTCCCCGCCGGCCAGTGGGCGATCGTGCCCGCCAGGGCGAGCGGCAGTGGCGCGACGAAGAGCGCCAGTCGCGCCAGCACTGCGGCGATCGTCACAAGCGGCGAGCGGCCATAGAAATCAAACAGGTTCTTCGAGAAGCCACGCCAGATCGCGCCAAGAGAATCATACATGCGGCAGCGCACGGCGTGGCCGCCGTCGAGCAGATCAGCCCGCCAGCCAGCGGCTTTGACCCGCCGGGCGAGCGTCACGTCATCCAGCACGCGATCGCGCACGGCAACGTGCCCGCCCGACGCCAGATAGGCGGCGCGGCGAAAGCACAGAAATTGGCCAACGCCCGCCGACAGGCTCGGCTCTGACCGACGGCGCATCAGACCCACCGGCAACAGCGCCAGGATGTTGAGGGGCAACAGGGGTATCAGCAGTTTTTCGGCGGGCGTGCGCGCAATCTGGCGGGGCAGCGCCGACATTACTCCCAGATGGCGCTGCTCGATGGCGGCCAGCGCGCTCGCCAGCGAGGTCGCGCCATGCACGGTGTCGGCGTCGGTGAATAGCAGCACCTCGCCTCGCGCCGCCAGCGCGAGCTGGTGACAGGCGTGGCACTTGCCCAGCCAGCCCACCGGCAGGGGCGCCCCACGCAAGAGCCGCACGCGCCCCTCTGGATCGCCAGCGGCGATGCGCGCGACGATAGCGGCGGTGTCGTCGCTCGATTCATCGTCGAGCACGAGGATTTCGATGCGGGGATAGCTCTGTGCCAGAAGCGACGCGAGGCAGGTGGCGATGGTCGCGGCCTCGTCGCGCGCGGGGATGAGCGCGGAGATCAGCGGCCAGGCGTCAGCCGTCCGCGCCACCGGCGCGAACGTGTCGAGCCGGCGCAATGCGGCCAGACTCATCGCCAGATTGAGCAACAGTAGTCCGACGGCAACGGCAACAGCGGCAGCATACCACACAGGGGGGCGTTTTTCCTTGATGCGATGACAGCGCGTGGTGACAGTGATTCTAGCTTACTAGAATCACTGTCCTGCGTTGCCTGGCGATGCCAGCAATCGCCAGCGCCAGGGTGCGTTGCTCTATTGTTTGACGATCGCCCCTTGCGTGATGTGGATCTGCCCCTGAATGAGCGCGTCAACCTTCTCAGAGAACCAGCAGGCCGCGAAATGGTTCTGGCCCGTCTTATCTTGCAGCGGCGGCTCAGACTCGGAGCAGATAGCCTGTGCGATGGGGCAGCGCGTGTGGAAGCGGCAGCCTTTGGGCGGATTCAGAGGGCTGGGCACGTCGCCCGTCAGGATGATGCGCTGCCGATGCACGGTGGGGTCAGGGCTTGGGGCTGCGGAGAGCAACGCCGCTGAATAGGGATGCAGCGGCATATGGTAGAGCTCTCTGGACTCGGCGATCTCAGCCATTTTACCCAGATACATCACGCCCACGCGGTCGCTGATATATTCCACCACCGGCAGGTTGTGCGCGATGAAAAGGAACGTCAGGCCGAACTCTTGTTGCAAATCTTTCAACAGGTTGAGCACCTGCGATTGAATCGATACGTCGAGCGCGCTGACTGGCTCATCGGCCACCACGAACTCAGGCTTGAGAGCGAGCGCGCGGGCAATGCCGATGCGCTGGCGCTGGCCGCCGCTGAATTCATGGGGGAAACGCCGCCCATATTCGGGGCGCAAGCCGACTTTTTGCAGGTAGAACCGGATGATCTCTTCGCGCTCGCGCCGGCTGCGGAAGCCCTGCGCCAGCAGTCCCTCGCCGATGATGTCGCTGACCGGCAAGCGGGGGTTGAGCGACGAGAAGGGATCTTGGAAGATGATTTGCAGCTTGCTGCGCAGCGGCTTCATCTCGGACTGCGAGAGCTTGACGATGTCTTTGCCGTGGAAAAAGATCTGTCCCGACGTTGGCTCGTGCAAGCGTAAGACCGCGCGGCCAGCCGTCGTCTTGCCGCAGCCGCTCTCACCCACCAAGCCGAAGGTCTCGCCGCGCTTGATGTAAAACGAGATGTCGTCCACCGCTTTGACGTCGGCGATCTTGGTCTTAAAGATGCCGCCCGTCACGGGGTAGTATTTGACCAGGTTGCGCACGTCGATCAAAACGTCGCTCCCCGGCGGGGCGCCATTGCCTCCCTCGGGGCGAGGGAACGCGCTGACGCTGCCTGAGGTCAGGTCAGTGCCCATGTGTTGTCACCTCCATAAAGTGATGTCGCGCGCTCCCATCGGTTAGTTTCCACCGGGTGCCGGCGGGTTTGCTTGCGGCGCGAGGGCCGATCCGTTGACTTGTGGCTGGGCGGCGGCCAGCTTGGCGCGTGCGGCGTTCATACGAATCTCGAAATCGACCGAAGCATCGGACCACGAGATGCGTTGCGCGGGCATGCGTACTTTGCCGTCGGGTGTCTGATAGAGCCAGCAATGCGTCAGGTGGTTGCCGCCAGCGTCGAGCAGCTTTGGCTCTTGCTTGCGGCAAATATCCATGACAAAGGGGCAGCGTGGCGCGAAGGTGCAGCCGTGTGGCAGATCGAGCGGGTTGGGCACGACGCCGCGAATGACGTTGAGCTTTTCCCCTTTGAGCGCTTCACCGGGGATGGAGTTGAGCAGGCCCATCGTGTACGGGTGCAGCGGATCTTTGAGCACCTGCACGACTGAGCCGCGCTCGACCACCTGGCCGGTATACATCACGGCGACATCTTGGGCCATCTCGGCGACGACACCCAGGTCATGCGTGATGAGCAGAATCGACGTTTCGAATTCACGGCACAGACCACGCATGAGATCCAAAATCTGTGCCTGAATCGTCACGTCGAGCGCGGTGGTCGGCTCGTCAGCGATGAGCAGCTTGGGGTCCGTCGCCAGCGCCATCGCGATCATCACGCGCTGGCGCATGCCGCCACTCAGGTTGTGGGGATAATCGCTCATGCGCCGCTCAGCCGCCGGAATGCCCACGCGCCGCAGCATCTCAACCGCGCGATCGCGAGCCGCGCGACCACGCAGATTTTTATGGATGTGCAACACCTCGCCGACCTGATCGCCAATGGTATAGACGGGGTTGAGCGAGGTCATCGGCTCTTGAAAGATCATCGAGATCTGGTTGCCGCGAATCTTGCGCATCTCTTCTTCGCTCATGAGGCGCAAGTCGTTGCCCTCGAAGAGTATCTGGCCGTCCTCGATATACCCGTTCGAGGCAAGCAAGCGCATCACCGAGAGCGAGGTGACGCTTTTGCCGCAGCCCGACTCGCCGACGATGCCCAGCGTTTGTCCGGGCCTGACGAAAAAGTCAACGCCGTCCACGGCGCGCACGATGCCGTCCATCGTGCGAAAGTACGTTTTTAGCCCGCGCACATCGAGCAATTTGTCGGTCTTGACGACCGCTTGCGCTTCAATTGCCACGCGAATGAGGCCTCCTCATGGTGATCCGCTTGGGGTGCAAGCAGAGATTACTCTAGGCGTGTGCGCACGTCAAGTGCGTCACGCAGACCGTCGCCGATGAAGTTCACGGCCAGCACCGTGATCACCAGGAAGAGGCCCGGGAACAGCGCCCACCACCAGTCTCCCACCAAAAAGTCGTTTTGCGCATCGGCCAGGATGTTGCCCCATGTCGGCGTCGGATAGCGCACGCCCAGCCCCAAAAAGTCGAGGGTGGACTCAAGCGAGACAAACGCCGCGATTTGCAGCGTCGCGGTCACGATGACCGGCGAGAGCACGTTGGGCAAGATGTGGCGAAAGATGATGCGGAAGTCGTTGACCCCCACCGCTTTGGCCGCCTCGGTAAACTCCGCCTCGCGCACCGACAGATAGCCCGATCGCACCAGACGCGCCGTGCCAGGCCACGTCAGCAAGCCCAGGATCAATATGATCAGCGTGACGTTGCCCGAAGGCGAGCTGCCCGCCGACGAATAGAGCGCCGACACCGCGATGAGTAGCGGCAGCAGCGGAATCGTCAGGAAGACGTCGGTGATGCGCATGATCAGATTATCGACCCAGCCGCCGAAATAGCCGCTGACGGCGCCGACGAAGGTGCCGATGATCGTGGAGAGAATCGCTCCGGTGAAGGACACCAACAGCGAGATGCGCGCGCCATAGGTGACCTGGGCCAGGATGCTGTAGTTGAGCTGGCTGGTCGTGCCGAACAAGCGCCAGGGAAAGTTGTCCAAGGTCGGTGGGTGCGCCAGACCCCCGAGGGGCACGTTGACCGGCGGCAGGAAGGGAATGGTGTAGGGGCCGATGCCCGGTGTGATCAAGGGGGCGGCGGCGGCCATGAGGACCAGTCCCAGGATGGTGAAGAAGCCAATGAGCGCGAGCCGGTGCTGGCGGAAGCGAAACCAGTAGAGCTCGAGCTGTGAGAGCTGCTTGAGATTGGATTCTTGCTCAAGCTCCACTGTTACGACTGGCGTGTATCCCCCCTCAGGTCCAATCGAGAGACCCGCGCCATTGTCGAAGATGCTGCCAGGGGCGTCTTGCGATGCCATGATGTGTTTCCCTCTCTCTAGCAACACGCTTAGTTGTAGCGAATGCGCGGGTCAATCACCGCATACGACAGGTCAGTCAGCAGGTTAAATACGAGCGTCAAGACGCCGGTCATCAGCACGATAGCGATGACCACCGGGTAATCGAAACTGGTCGCCGCGTGGATGAAGAGCGATCCCATGCCCGGCCAGCCAAAGATCGTCTCAGTCACCACAGCGCCGCCGATGAGGCCCGGCAGCTGCAAGCCGATATTCGTCACGATAGGCAGCACCGCGTTGCGCAGCGCGTGCTTCCAAATGACCAGGCGCTGGGGCAGGCCTTTGGCCTTAGCCGTGCGCACGTAGTCCTGGTTGAGCACCTCGAGCATTTGCCCGCGCAGATAGCGGCTGTCGCCCGCGATGCCGACCGCTGCCAGCACCGTCGCCGGCAAGGCCAGGTGGCGCGCCAGATCGATCAGCGCGGCGATCGTGTGCGCGTGAAAATACACCCAATAGGCAGGGGTGCCAAAGTCATCGCCGGCTACAGCGATGTTCACCATGCCACCGAATGGCAGCCAGCCGAGATTGACGCCGATGAAGAAGATCGCCATCAGGCCGAACCAAAAGGTGGGAATGGAGTAGAGCACATAGACGACGACCGAGAACACTTGATCGAACACCGAGCCACGCCTGATGGCGGAAAAGATGCCCAGCGGAATGGCGACCAGCTCTTGTAAGAGGAACGCCGTACCCAATAAAATCAGCGTCGGGAGGACGCGGGCTTTGATGGCGTCACCAGTCGATTGGTGTGTCGAAAAAGACTGGCCCAAGTCGCCCGTTATCAGCCGCTTCATATAGAGCACATAGCGCACGGGCAGCGGCTGATCAAGCCCCAGCCGGTGCTCGATGGCATGCAGTGTCTCAGGCGTCACGGTCTTGGCCGCGCCGCCCAGATAGGCCGACACTGCGCCACCGTTCGGATTAGTAGCCGTCATCATGAACATCAGGATAGTTATCCCGAAGACGACTGGCACCATGAGGATTAAGCGCCGGATGGTGTAGGCTAGCATGGTCGATCTGCCTTCCTCTTGATACTCTGCGACTTACCTGTTGTCATCGGCGCATGACGCCCGTTTCTTCAGCGACGACCTGGGCGCTGATCTCCTCGTCGTGTGCCGACCCGCGTGAACCTACCAGAGTTGTGTCCCACCTGCCGCAGATCGAAAGCTGTGATGAGTCATGCCTGCTGCTGAGCACAGACACTGCCGCTTGTCGATGGGCGGCAAACGACAACGATGACACGGCGGCGCCGGATAAGCGAATCTCGTGAGAGCGACGATCGTCACTCTCGTCTCGTACCAACCGGCGCCCTCTTGCTGCTCGCTCGCTTTCATCCGCGCGTGAGACACGGCACGGTGCCCGTACCGTGTTGTTGTCATGACGCTCGCCGCCAGCGGAATGTTGCAGTGGATTCGGCAAGCGCCACTACTAGTCACGCGCGGATCAAAGTCAACCCATCAGACACGCGCATCCATTTCGCGCGATTGACGGATAATTGAGAATATCATAGCACGGACGGGGCAGGGCGTCAACAGCTTTGCCGGTTGGGCGCTCTGTCGTGTGACACACGTAACGGAAAAGGGAGTGGAAGAAACAGGTCGTTTCTTCCACTCCCCCGGCTCTCGTTCGTGACCGTGAGGTCACATGCGACAACCTCTGTCTGGATTACTGTCGCGTGACTATTGGGTCAGGCCCCAGTCAGCGACGTTCCAGGTGTTGCCCACTGACACCGGATCCAGCTTGTAGTTCGCCAGCGTCGGCGACACCAGCGTGTAGTTGGCCCGGATGTACAACGGAATGTTGAAATTCTGGCTGGACATGTACTTCTGCAAGTTCTTGCAGATCGTGTTGCGCGCGGCGGTGTCCGTCGTCTGCAAGGCCTGATTCACCATCTGGTCGATCTGCGGATCGGTAAGGCCTGAATCGTTGCCGCCAAACGGATTGGTCGCGCTCGGAATGTTGTTGCTCAGATACGTGATGTCGTTGAGCGAGCACTCAGCGCCATTGACGTACGCGAAGAGCGAGATGTCCCACGCGCCGCCATAGAGAATGCCGTTGTTGGTAAAGCTGGCGAAGAACGTGGCCGCCGGGAAAGTATCCACCTTGACCGTGCAGCCCAGGTTCAAGCCCCACTCTTGCGCGGCCAGTGACACGAACGCCAATCGGGTCGGGTTGCCCGACGTGGTCGCGATGTGCAAGACAACCGTCTGGCCGTTGGAGTATTTGCAATTGGGGTAACCGGCGGTCGTCAGATCGGTGGCGGCCTGCGACGGGTTATACGCCGGCAGGGTCACTGTCGGATCGTAGTCCGGGGCGGGCGGAGCCGTGTTCTCGGCGGTGTGCAGGTTGGGGTCGGTGCAATTCGAGTCGTTCAAGATGGCCAGGAAGGCCGAGCACAGGTTGAACGCCTCGGTGAAGGCTTTGCGCACCAGCTGCCCGTTCGTCCCGCTAAAGATCGACGCCTTGCTGGTATTGTTGGGATCCTTGGCGTTGAGCGCTTGCGGGCGCAGGTTGAAGTCGATATGCTCGAAGGAGATGTTCGGGCTGGTGACCTGCTCGCTTTGCGGAATGCCCGCGCCGTTGAAAGCCGCCACGTTGGTGACGATGAAATCGTCAGCCTGCAGCAGCGTGCCGGTCTTGAAGGCCTCGATGGTCGTATTCACGTCGCCCTCAGACTTGAAGACGATCTCGCTGGCATTGGGGCCTTTGAAGAAGTTCGAGTGGAAGCTGGGATTCTTGACGTAGACTTCCGAGTTGGCCGAATGGCTCTGCAGGGTGTACGGGCCGTCGGAGGGAAAGCCGAAGTTGAAGCCGGCGCTCTGCAGGAGCGTGCCTGGAGGCGAGGTGTAGGTGTGGGTGGTCATGTTCCACGCCTGCGGGAACGAGTGCGCGGGCAGAGGGCTCCACAGCGCCGACAGATACGGACCGAAGCTTTGGGTCCAGGTGATCTTGAAGGTCTGGGGATCGACGTAGGTGAGCGACTTGATGTAGTTATACGGGGGAGGAGCGCCACCGACGTTGGGGTCGATGAGCAGGTGCCCATAGAACAGATAGTCGTCAGCGGTCTCGGGAGTGCCGTCGGACCACTTGGCGTTGGGGTCGATCTTGACGGTGGTCGAGGTGCCGTCGGACGACTCGTCGCCGTTGGCCACGGTAGGCACTTCGGCGCACTGGTCGGCTTTCCAGCCGGCGAGGCCCAGCGTCAGATCGGGCAGCTGCACGACGCAGCCGTCGAGCACCTCATTGATATTCTTGACGTCTACCTCAGAGGTGGCCAGGATCGGGTTGAGGGTGTCAACGGCCTCGTACTCGCCATAGGTGATAGTGGCGCTGGTGTTGGCCGGGGTACTGTAGTTGTAGGTGAAGTTGTACCCCGGAGGGGCACTCGGCGTTGAGGTGGTGCTGGTGCTGCTGCCGCAGGCGGCGACCAGCATGGCGAGGATGCTGTTGGCGCCAACGAGCGCGGCGTTGACCTTGAAGGAGCGCAAGGTAAGTCCTCCTGCTCGTTAAGGGGGGCGCGCGCGAGCCACTGCTGACATGCTCCCCTGGGTCCGGCTCAAGAGGCCCGACCAATTCCACATGTCTTGCCGCGAAGCAATCTATCCTGCACGCCACATGAAAAACGTGGCGGATGCAGCGAAGGTCATTGCTGGCCGGGAGAGTTCTCACCAGGCACAGCCGAGAAATCAGGTCCACCGAGATTGACCTTGATATACAGCCTGGGAGAGCTGGTCGCGTTGTTGGGCGCCAGGGCGACGACATCGCCGTCAAACGGCTGTACCAGGTTGGCCGAGAGGTCTGAGCTGACGTAGCTCAGCCCTACGGGGGCCGCGTCGCTGCCGCCCAGATGCATCGTGTGCAGAGAGCCGGCAATCGACGTCAGCAGATCTTTTGAGGCGTCGATCTGCGCTGGGGTGCTGTCGGCGGCGACCCAGACGACGACGCCGGCATCAATCGGGCTGCGACAGATCAGCTCGGCGCGCAAGCCAGGCAGCCAGGACGTCTGCTGGTTGCGTCGCACCCACTGACCCGAGACGAAGACTCCCGACGAGCCGCCCAACATGACGTAGGATGCCGAGCCGTCTTGCACGACCTGCAAGGCTACTTGCGCGTGCGGCTGGAATTCCAGCATCGTCAAGTCATGCGCGCCCTGCTGATCGATCTTTTGGTAGTGCAGCATCACCAGCGCACCTTGAGTCCACCAGAGGCTGTCATACACGTCGATGCCCGTAAAGGTATAGCCGTCGACCGCCGCGCCCGCCCATTGGGGCAGGAACTCGATGGTCGGGTCGCCGCCCTTGAGAGCGGTCGTGGGGTGGCGCGCGCTCAGCGCGGGGTATTTCTTGACCATCTGGGCGCCGCCGTGGCCGACGATGAAATGCACCATGCTGGCGAGCGCCGCGCCGCTGGTCATGACATTGAGGGAGAGCAAGGCGCACAGCGCGAAGAGTGCCAGCGTCATCTGACGCACGCCGCGCCGCTGGCGCCGCTGGCGGCGTGTCGGGGCATAGGGAGCGCGCCGCACCTTGTGGCGCACGACGGGAGCGATCGTGTCGCGCTCCAGCCCCAGCCGCTCAAAGACCGAAGCGATCGCGCGCTCCTCGAAATCTTCACTGGCGGGCGCATGGCGCGGATTGCCGAGGAGTGTCTGGGCGTAACGCGGAGGCAGGTTTTCGCCGGCCAGATCGAAGCAGGAGTTGAGCAGATGCGCCATGTCGACTTCCCGCGCATCGAATTCCGCGGGAAGCCAGCGGCCATCGGCCAGTTGCCGGTCGGCGGCTGCCGACCTCTCTCTCGAATCAGATCCGGCCATGAATTGGCTCCTGCAGGGCTTCTTTGAGGCGCGCCCGCGCCCGCCAGAGGCGAGTGTCGATGGCGTGCCGTGAAAGCCCCGTCTGCGCGGCGATGTCATCGGTGGTTGCCAGGCGAAAGTAGCGCAAATAAATCAAATGGCGATCGGTGTCGGGCAATCGCGCCAGAGCGTCACGTAAGCGCGCTTGCTCTTCGCGACGCTCGAGCATGGCGCCGAGCGTATCCTCGGCCCAGGCTTCTTGCGCCTGTTGCCGCCCGGCACGCTCTGCCAGGCTGGTGGCGGTGTCATTCGTCTCTTGATCGGCGTCAAACGTGGAAAAGGTAACGCTGATCCCTTGGCGGCGCACGAGCTGGCGCCGGCGATCGAGCGCGAGATATTTCGCGCGCATAGTCAGCCACGTGCGAAACGATGCGCGGGTCGGGTCGAATGCGTCGGACTCTTGCCAGACCGAGAAGAACAGATCGTAGACGCATTCTTCGACATCCTGCACAGAACCCACGTTGTTGAGGATCATGCGCATGAAATAAAAGATCTCGCGCGAAAAGCGAGCAATGATTGCTTCGAGCACGCGAGTGTCGCGCCGCCGCAATCCCGCCGCTATCGCGTCATCCGGCCAGCCGTCGTGATTCATGCCACTCCTCACCCGCGCCTGACACATCCTCGCGCCCCTTTGCGCGAAGCCACGCTTGTCAGACCTGCCCAACGAATCGCGTCCCCCTCTGATAGGGGTGTAGCCCGCATAGAGAGACATGCAAGTCCGTCTACAGTGTTATACGTTACGCCCTTGACAGATCTCACACCCAATTTTCGACACTTCTGATTCCAGTCGATCGCCACGAGGGCATAGGATGCCGGTCAAACGCTCCTCACTTGACGAACTCTTATCTCACAGAACGAATAACACCAGCCTAAAAGAACACATCATGGGATTTTCGCTTACGCGCCATGAAGCGCGGGAACGTGAGGATGACGGAGTTCGGCGCGGTCTTGGGATATGGGCTTGCCCACCTGTCGCACTCTTGACCCCATGAGGCGAAACCGGCGAAGGTGGCGGGCTGTCAATCCAGTATGGAAACTGGCGCAACGACGAGGACGACCCCCGTCGCTGTGCCAGTTCTGAGCCTCAGCCTTATTGAGATGCCATTTTCAGCGAGACGAAATCGCCTCCTTCGCCCGCATTACCGCGCTATGAGCGTGAAATGATCCCTCTCGGATGCGTGGGTCTCATGTGTCACGCTATCAATGAATCGCAGCATCGTCGCGCCGGGCACGTCTTCCCGCGTCAGCTCCACCACCCACATCGGCAGCGGCAAGAGCGGATCATCCGTCGTCTGTTCGTGCAGCGTCAGAAGCTTGCGCGAATCGTGCTGCGGCATCTCCGCCAGGTCCAGTGTGGTTGCGGCGACAATCCAGGGAATGCCCGTCACTGCCAGGAGGAAAGCCTCCAGCCACTGCCGCGCCGGCCAGGTAGACATCCTTGGCGCTTCCATCAGCCGCTCTTTCCCCCACAAGGCAAACGTCCGTGGCACCATCAGCGCTTCTCGCGCCTTCCATCGAATTGCTACCCGTGCATACGGGGAATCATAGTTTACTACTGACATACGTTCCTGCTCCAATCAATCCACCCAAACGCGAACGCTTGCGTGGATTTTTTGTTGTTCCTGCTTCCTTCACACGCGCTTTCGGGGCAAGCCCGCGAGTCTCACCGCACGTCCACAGGCGTCGTTTTACATCCACGTCCGCTAGCATGTGCAGTGACGCCACGAGCCTTCTGAGAGTCACGCTGGTGACAGGATGGCGATCAGAGAAGCGGGTGTCTGACGACGAGCAATCTGATCGTAGGAGAGCCACTCATGAAAAATACAGGTGCCGAATGCATCTCGCGTGAGCAGCGTCGCAGCATAAAGCTTGCTTCCGTATTGAGGAACCGGAGGAGGGCTTCAACACGTGGGGGTATCAATGTAGGGAAGGACGTGTTGTCAGCGATGCCTTGCCGTGCGCCTTCAAACGCCTCAATCGAGATGGTACACTACCAGGCCATCGCGCTTTGCTACTGAAGTAATTATACCACATCAGAGGCTCTCGTGGGTTAAGGTATGCGTCCAGCAGCCCGCAGCGGCTCTGTTTTACGGACCGGGGCAAGAGCACGTGCAATCTTTCCCCAGCCGCCGGTCTCCGACGCGCCCACAATGTGAGTACATGGAGCGCTTCGCCCGCGAGCCACCATTGACAACGGCTGAATCACGTGACTTCCTTGACCTCATGAGTCGAAGCATTTTTGCCTATGATGCGACGAGGATGCGCCGCGACGCGAGGTATGCGGGCAGCTCACAGTTTTCGTGGAGGGTTTATGGCTGAAGAGACATCCGGAGTGCTGGCTTTTTATCGGGGGTGGGACGCCTATCAAGACCTCCTCGTGAAAGCCATTGCGCCGTTAACGGCGGAACAGCTCGCCCTGCGCGCCGCGCCTCAGCTGAGAAGCGTCGAGGAGAACGCGACCCACATCATCGGCGCGCGTGCCCGCTGGTTTCACGAGCTTTTGGGAATCGGCGGCCCGGATTTCGCCGCCCTGGGGCAATGGGACCGCCCCAACATGCCCGTTCGCGCCGCCGCCGAGCTGGCAGACGGCTTGCGCGCCTCGTGGCAGGTGATGCGAGAAGCTCTCGCGGGCTGGACTCCCGGCGACCTGGAATTCGCATATCCCAACACCGAACGAGAGCCGGGCGAGCCGGAGGCGTTTACGCGCCAGTGGGTCATCTGGCATCTGATCGAGCATGACGTTCATCACGGCGGCGAGATTTCGCTCACCTTAGGGATGCACGGACTCACGGGATTGGATCTCTGAATCGCCCTCTTACGATCGCAATATCAACCTTCGCCGGCTCGCCTGGGCGTGGCTGCCAGCCGCCGGTCTCGTCACGATTCAAGCCGCCTCGACGAGCTGCGCTTTCTCGGCGTCGCTCTTGACCGCTCTGGCCCCACGAATGCCAACAATGCCGGCGATGATGAGCAGGGGCACACAGGTGATGAGAAACGCGACGCCTAAGGCATTGGCTGGTGTCACGCCTAGCTGGGCGATCCACGAGGCATTCTGTGCGCCTGATTTTAACGTGTCGCCGAGCTTGCCAACCAGGTATGGTGATGCGAGATCGCCGAGCAGGTGCGAGAGCATGAGTGTCAACCCGATCGCCGCCGCCCGTCGCGCGGGAGCGGTCACATCTTGCACTACCGCCGTCAATGGGCCGCTATAGACATTTAATAGTACTGCTGTCAGTAAGAAGAGCGGAATGAAGAGTCCGTACAGCCGGACGTTGAGTGGAAGCCCGGTTGTGGCTATCGCCGCGAAAATCGCTCCAGCGAAAAACGGCGCGGCTAGCAGAAACCCCATGCCACTGACGAAGACTCTTGCCCCGGGAAAACGAGTGATCAGCTTATCCGCGAATAACGCCCCCAGATACAATCCTCCGACGCCGCCGATGACCAGCACGACGCCTGAAATGAGGCCAATCGTTCCTGTCGAGAGGCCAAATTGCTGATTGAGCAGAGTTGGTAAGAAGGTGACAGAGGCGAAGAGCACAAAAAATCCCATCGCCTGGACAGCGACGGTCACACGCAATGTCGGAACCTTCAAGAGATCAGCGACATCGCGCTTGATTCCTTGCCAGCCCGCGCGGGCGAGTGCCAACTCTGGGATATCATTGTCGTCTTGCGCGACACGTGGCGGCTCTTTCATGCGCCAGGTGATCGCCGCCAGCACAATGCCCGGCACGCCAAAAATAAAAAAAGCGTAACGCCAGCCAAAAAGCTGAGCGATAATGCCTCCTACCAAAAAGCCAGCCGCCAAGCCAACCAATGATCCCATCCCCCAGCGACTCATCACCCGAGCGCGTCGTTCAGTCGGATAATAAGAGCTGAGCAAAGAGGTTCCCGGTGGATAATAGCTTCCTTCACCCAACCCTAACGCGGCCCGGACGGCAGTGAGTGATGCCGGGCTTCTCACCAATCCCGTGAGAAACGTCATCAGGCTCCAAAAGAGCACGCCGCTCCCAATGACGTTTTTTCGTTTGATGCGATCCGCCAATAATCCGAGGGGCAAAATCCCCAGCGTGTAAGTCAAGAGAAAGGCGCTGCCGGTGATGAATCCCAGAGTCGCATAGTCAAAATGAAACTCTTTGGCTACGACTGGGCTGACCGCCGTGAATGCGTAGCGATCCGCATAGTTGAGGAAATTCAGACTCCACATCAACCAAAAGACGGTGTTGGCCCGGCGCCGAAACAGCGCGGGTGATTGCTCGATGCCTGGGGACTGGGTGATGGCCGCCATGGATGTGCCCCCCTTTACGCGCCAGCGCATGTGTGTTTGCTGTGGCGCCTCGTCGCGCTCAGCTACGCGCCCGCGTTGCCACCCATTGTGACATGCTGCCGCCAGCCTGACAAGAGGCAGATTATGCTCGGCTGGGTGAGGTAAAGAAAACGCCCAGGGCACGAAGAGACGCGAAGGGCACAAAAGCGCGTGCTCGTGTCCTTCAGCCTCGTTTCGCGCCCTTCGTGTTCCGTCCTTCTCAGGCGGTGGCGAAGCGGAGGAGCACCTTTTCGATGTCCTTCGAGGATGGGTAAAACGCCTCTTCCTCGGGGCCGTTATAGGGCGCGGCGGGCGCGAGCTTCGCTGAGACGAACTCCGCCGGCATGTCGAGATCGCCGAAGTGGTGCTGCGCGATCCACGAGTGGACGTGGCGGCCAAAGCTGGTGTGATCGCCCTCTTCGGTGACGACGACGACGCGATTCGCCGACGTGACGGCGGCGGAGATCGTCGCCTCGTCAAAGGGGAAGAGCGTGCGCAGGTCGATGATCTCGAACGCGCCGCCGTGCTGGGCGACGACATTGGCCGCCGCGATCGCGGATTCGAGCGTCATCGTGCCCCAGGTGACAATCGCGCCCGTGACGAAGCCGCCGCCGATCATAATGCGCCGCGCCTGGCCGAAGGGCACCGTGTAATAGCCCTCAGGCACCTGCCACAGCTCGGCCAGCGGCGCGATGACGGCGCCACTGGCGTCCTTGGGCGGATCCGATCGATAGAGGCGCCCACGCTCCAGGTAAAAGACGGGCGATTGCGAGCGCGTGGCCTCGATGAGCAGCCCCTTGGCGTCGAAGGGCGTGCTGGGGCAGATCGTAAACGCGCCCGGAATCGTCGTGAACCAATATTCGCCGGAGTGCGAGTGGCCAAACCCCCCGCCGCCCGCGCCCGAATCCGAGATGGGACCGCCGCCGCCGCTGCCTGCCTTGGTGCGGATCAGCACCGGACACGTCCAGTCGCCGAAGGATTGGTACATGATGCGCCCGGCCAGACGCGCGCTTTGAGCCATCGATTGGTGATAGTCGATGAATTGAATCTCGCCGCAGCGCGGCTTGCCATCCACCATCGACGCGCCCGCCGCGATGCCAAAGATCAATTGCTCGTTGAGCGGGCTGCTGATCGCCGTGCCGGGGAATTGCGTCACGATCTGTTGCGTCGCGCCGAAAACGCCGCCGCGCGGGCTGCCGACATCTTGCCCATAGACGAAAAAGCCCGGATCTTTCTTGACGATCTCGGCCAGCGCGTCGTTGATCGCTTGCAGCATATTCATGGTCTGGGGCGCGCCCGACGGCTGCACGACGGGACCTTGTGGCCAGCCATAGAGCTTTTGCGGCAGGCGATCGCCCGTCGGCTCCGGCTCGGCCAGCACGCGATCCTCGATGGCGTCAAGCTGATCCTTAGCCTCAGTCATCCACTGGTCGATCTGCGCCTGAGTGATCAGGCCCATCTCGATCAGGCGCTTGCCGGTGTTTTTGATGGGGTCGCGCGTCTCTTTGGTGCGGGCGACCTCGGCGCGATCGCGATAGGCATAGATGTCGGTGCTGCTGGAATGCGGATCGAGCAGGCCCATCTTGAGGTGCAAAAAGACGGGGCCGTCGGTGCGGGCGCGCCCGGCGAGCTGGGCCACCGCGTCGTGCACCGCGACCATATCGGTGCCGTCCATCTCGACGGCATACGCGCCGCCGCCGCGCGCCCACTCGATGAGGTTGCCGCCCCACTGGTGGCCCTCGGTCGGCGTCGTGATCGCCCAGCCGTTATCCTCGACGCATATGATCATAGGCAGCTTATGAATGGTCGCCGCGCGAAAGAGCACGTTGAAATCGTTCGTCGCCACGCCGCCGTCGCCCGTGCAAAAGAGCACGAGCCGTCCGCTGCCGTCGCGCTTGAAAGCGTAAGCCGCTCCGGCGGCGAAGGGTGCCAGGCCGCTGACCTCGCTGAAGGTCGGCATGATGTTGAGCTGGCGGCTGCTGAAATGCTCAGGCATATTGCGCCCGGCGGTCATGGGGTCCGTGGTGCGCGAATAGGCCGCGCGCACCGGGCCGACAGGATCGTGCGAGCGCTGCATCCATCCGGCGAGGTCGCGATAATAGAACGACAGCCAGTCCTCAGGGCGCAACGCCGCGACGGCCCCGGCCAGCGCCTCGTGCCCGCCCGCGCCGATATAGAACGGAAAGCGCCCCTGCGTCTTGCGCGCTTTGAGCGTCTCGTTGATGGTGCGGGCCATAATCATCTGCTTGAAGCAGTCGATGGGATCAAACGTGCGCGTCTCATGTGCGACGGCAGGGGTGTTCGTCTCGGTCGCCATAGCGAATGTGATCTCCTCATAAAAGGTCGGGATAGCGCCAAGTGCGCTCTCCCCCCGTGGCGCGAAAGTGCGCCGCGCTTTCCATTGGCCCACTCAAGTATAACACGCCGTCGCCAGCCCCGCCGGTCGATCGCGGCACGTGCCGCAATCGGCATTCCGCGCGTATAATCTCAGCGGGATATGAGACAGCGAGCGAGGAGCCAGACATGCACGATACACCGCCCAACCCACGCACGCGCACCTTTACCTGGGATGACCCGCTGCCCTCCGCTCAAGCGGTGCGCGCGATGAGCGGCATCGAGTTTTTGCGAGCAATCGCCGAGGGGAGGCTGCCACAGCCGCCGATCTTCGCGCTCATGGGCATAAGCGGACTGGAGGTGAGCGAAGGGCGCGTCGTCTTTCGCGTGACGCCGGCTGAGTACCATTACAATCCCATCGGTGTGGTGCACGGCGGGCTGGCCGCGACGCTGCTCGACTCTGCGATGGGCTGCGCGGTGTCGTCGATGCTGCCGCAAGGCATGGTCTATACGACGCTCGAGCTGAAGGTCAATTACGTGCGTCCGCTGACACTGGGCACCGGCGAAGTGCAGGGCATCGGCACGGTCATCCATCGCGGCGGCCAGATCGCCACCGCTGAGGGGCGCATCGTCGATACCTCTGGCAAGCTCTATGCCCACAGCACCACGACGTGCCTGCTCTTCAAGGTGTAGCGCGGCCCATGCGTCATTCGCGTGTGCCAACCGCGCTCTCGCCAGCGGCGTCGGGTGTCGTCGCAGGCTGAGGCGCTCGGTGGCCAAACGGCCACCACCAATTGAGATCTCCTAACAGGCGCATCGTCGCCGGCACCAAGAGGCCGCGCACCAATGTGGCGTCCATCAGTACCGCCAGCGCCATGCCCACGCCCAGCGCCTTGACGAGGATCATATCCGCCGAGACGAAGCCGCCCGACACGATGACGACGATGGCCGCCGCGCTCGTGATGATGACGCCGCTGCGCTCCATGCCGAGCGCCACGCTGCGCACATTGTCGCCGGTCTTGAGATATTCCTCGCGCATGCGGCTGAGCAAAAAGACCTCGTAATCCATCGACAGGCCAAAGAGCGCGCAAAACATCAGGATCGGCGCCGACGCCTCGACAAAGCCCAGCGGCGTGAAGTGGAGCACGCCGCTCAGATGCCCTTGCTGAAAGACGAAGACCAGCGCGCCGTAAGCCGAGAGAATCGACAGCGTATTCATCGCCAGCGCCTTGAGCGGCAGCACGACGGAGCGCAAGAGGAACATCAGCGCCAGATAGGTCGTGATCGCGACCGCCAAAATCGCCAGAGGGAACTGGCTGTACAGCGTGTTGACGTAATCGACCACGCCAGCGGTGCCGCCCGTCACCAACACCTGCAATCCCTCGAACCGCGTCGCGCGGATGTCTTGCACCAGCGCCTCGGAGTGCGGGTCGATCAGGCCGTAGCGGCTGATGACGCTGACCATCGTCGTATCACCGCTGGCCAGCGCGTGTAGCGCATTCACGATAAATGGATCGCCGATCGCCTGAGGATGGGCATAGAGTGCCTCATATTGCGCCAGCGTCAGGCGCGGGTCGAGGGTGACGATCGAGTCTACCCGCTTGACGCGCGGGTCGGCTGCGAGCCGCGTCACGAGCTGATCGAGCGCGGCGAGGTTGGGCGTCGCCAGCATGTCGCCCTGACGCGCGACGACGGCGAGAATGATAGGGTTCGTCTCGCTCGCGTCGAAGCGTGTCTGAAGCAGATCATAGGCCGCGCGCGACGGCACGCTCGCCGGCAAGATCGAGGCGTCGGGCGCGCCTAGACGTACCTGCGTGAAAGGCACGCCGAGCAGCAGCAGGAAAGACAGCACCGGCACGAGAAAGAGCCAGGGGCGGCGCATCACGCGCAGCGAGAGTCCATGCCAAAACCCACTCTCAGCCGTGGCCGGGCGCCCTGTCGCCGCACGCCGCCAGGGCAGGCGCACCGGCAGATCGTTGACGCGCGTGCCGATGACCGCCAGCAGCGCCGGCAAGAGCGTCATCGCCGCCAAGAGCGAGAGCAGCACCACCATCACGCCGCCCAGGCCGATCGACCGCAGCACGGTGAAGTTGAAGAGCAGCAATCCGAGCAGGCCGATCGTCACCGCCGCCGCCGACACGCTGACCGCGCGTCCCGCCGTTTCCATCGTGACGGCGATCGCTTGGGGCACGTCGCGCCCCGCCGCTAATTCTTCGCGATAGCGGCTGACCATAAAGAGTGAATAGTCCACGCCCAGGCCCAGGCCAAAGAGCGTCGTGATGTTGAGCGCGAAGACCGAGACGGTCGTATGCAGCGCCAGCGCGTAGACGAGAGCCAGCGAGATGACCACGCTGCACCCGCCCACCAGCGCCGGCAGCGCGGCGGCCACCACCGAGCGAAAGACGATGAGCAGCGCCAACAACGCGATGGGGAAGGTGATCAGCTCCGCGCGCTCCAGATCCGCTTCGCTGACGGATTGGATGTCGGCATAAAACACCGGGCCGCCACCCACGCTCATCGCGAGGTCCGCTGGCGGCGCAAGGCGCGCGTGCAGCCCCGGCAGATCCTTGGGCGCGTTGTCGGCGTCGATATTGAGAAAAACGGCGATATACGCCGCGTGGCCGTCGCGCGACACCTGGTGCGGATTCGTCGTGTAGGGGACGATCTGAGACACTTGATTCCACCTGGCCAGCGGCGCGACGGCGGCGGCGGCCTCTTGCTCGAAGCGTGGATCGCTCGCCAGGAGTGTCGGGCTGGTGAAAAAAACGTCCACCGAGGTGAATTGGGCGTGCAGCCGGTTTTGCAGCAGGTTGCCCGCGCGCACCGATTCCATCGTGTCGCTGCCAAAGCCGCCCGGTGACAGCGCCGAGGCGATGCGCGGCGCGAAGGGCAGCGCGACCAGCGCCGCCACGCCCCACAGCGCCAGAATGACGAAGCGCCAGCGCGCGGCGAAGCGACCCAGCCGCCCGTACCAGGAATTGCCGATCATGTCTGGTTACCGACTCTCTCAATGGGACGCTGGACACGAAAAACACGGATGGATGAGGAAGAACATGAAAGCCTTTTCTCGTTCTTCAAGCTTCTTCGTGTTTTTTGTGTCTCGTACTCCACATGGCCGTGATGTGCTCGACAGTCCGCGTGCGATGCAATGGAGCGCGGCTGCCGCATCAGATTATAGCTGAGCGCGACACGATGTGTTCATGCCCAAGACCAGACTTCATGCGACGGCCACTTTGCGATCGCCTCCCCTGCGATCGCGTCCCAAAATGCGCTATACTGGTCGCGAGACGCGAGAGAAAGAGTGGGGCGAGCGACATGCAATTGAGCGATATGCTGCGCGGGTTGGACGGCAGCGGCATGATTCCGATGGCGAGCGGGGGCGACCCGGCGGCGGTGGCGATCGCGGGCATCACCTACAATTCCGCTGAGGTGCGACCCGGTTGGCTTTTCGTCGCTGTGCCGGGGCGCAAGACCGACGGGCATCTTTTCATCCCCGACGCGCTGAGTCGCGGCGCGGCGGCGATCGTGGGCGCGCGCGACGCCGCTGAGGTAACAACGCCGCCGGGCGTGCCCTACGTGCGTGTGGACGATCCGCGCCTGGCGCTGGGATTCCTCGCTTGCCAGCTCTCTGGCCAGCCGTCGCGTCACATGGCTGTCATCGGCGTTACTGGCACCGACGGCAAGACCACGACGGCCAGCCTCATCGCCGCCATTCTGGATGAAGACGGGCACCGCACCGGCCTGACCAGCACCGTCGATTTCAAGATCGGCGATCGACGCATCGAGAACGAGACGCGCTTCACCAACCTTGAAGCGCCTGAATTGCAAGCGCTCATGGCCGAGATGGTCGCTGGTGGCGTCGATGTCGCCGTCATCGAGTCTACGTCGAGCGGACTAGAGCTGGAGCGGCTGGCGGGCATCGAATATGACGTGGCTGTAGTGACGAACATCACCAGCGAGCATATCGAGGTCCACGGCAGCAAAGATCGGTATTGGCGCGCTAAAGCCATGCTCTTCGAGCGGATCGATCCCACGCGGGCCAAGCTGCCGGGACCGGCTTTCATCGTGCCGCGCGCGTGCGTGCTCAACGCCGACGACGCCAGCTATGCCTATCTCGCGCGCTTTTGCCGCGCGCCCATCGTCAGCTATGGCATCGACAATCCCGGCGCGGATGTCGTGGCGAGCCGCCTTGATCTGCGCGCGAATGGCAGCGCGTTCGACGTGCGACTGCCTGACGGCACGGCGTTGCGCGTCGAGACGCCGCTCGTGGGTCGCTTCAACGTGGCGAATTGCCTGGCCGCCATCGCCGCCACTTTCAGCCAGGGCGCCGCGCCCGACGCCGTCACCCGCGCGCTGGCGAGGTTTGGCGGCGTGCCGGGGCGCATGGAGCGCATCGACGAGGGGCAAGAGTTCACCGTCATCGTCGATTACGCCCACACCGCCGAGAGCCTGCACCAGGTGCTCACCGTCCTGCGCCCCCTGACGCGCGGGCGGCTCATCGCCGTCTTTGGCTCGGCGGGCGATCGCGACCCCACCAAGCGTCCAGAGATGGGCGCGATCGGCGCTGAATATGCCGATTGGTTCGTCATCACCGACGAAGATCCACGCACCGAGGACGCAGCGGCCATTTTGGATGAGATCGCGGCGGGCGCCGTGGCCGCCGGAGCGGTCGCCGGGCGCGATTTCGTCTGCCAGGTGGGGCGGCGCGAGGCTATCGCGCGCGCCTTCGCGGAGGCGCGACCCGACGACACAGTGGCACTCTGTGGCAAAGGTCACGAGCAAAGCATCGTCATCGGCACCGAAAAGGTGCCCTGGGACGACCGCACGGTCGCACGCGAGCTGTTGAGGGCGCGCTAGAAGCGCCGCCGTGCTCCACCAGCCATCAGGGCGCGCGACGCGACACGCAGAGCCGCTCTGGGCTGCGGCAGGGCGAACAATGAGCAGGACTATGTTATGATCACGAAGAACGATGCCGGAGCGAGCCGCACTCAATCTCAGAGCTTGTGGGGACATAACAATGACAACCGCCTTGATCACCGCCAACGCTTTTTTGGAGCACGACACCGGGCCTGATCACCCCGAATCCCCGGACCGCTTGCGGGCCATTCTGCGCTTCATGGATGAGCACGGCATGCTGACGCACCCCGATCTCAAGCGCATGTCGCCGCGCCTAGCCACCGATGACGAGCTGGCCGCCGCGCATACGCCAGAGCACATCGCTTCCGTCGAGGCAGCCTCGCGTCATGCCCAGGCCGGGCGGCGCGTGCGGATGGACGCCGACACTCCCGTCGGTCCGCGTTCCGCTGAGGTCGCGCGGCTGGCGGCCGGTGGCGTGCTCATCGGGGTCGATGCCGTCGTTACCGGCCAGACGGCGAATGCCGTCGCGCTTATCCGCCCGCCAGGGCATCACGCCGAAAAAGACGCCGCGATGGGCTTTTGTCTGTATAACAACGTCGCCGTCGCCGCGCGCTATGCCCAGCGCCAGCACGGCATTGGCAAGGTGCTGATCGTGGATTACGACGTACACCACGGCAATGGCACGCAGCACATCTTTTACGACGACCCCACTGTCGCCTATTTCTCGACGCACCAGGCGCCGTTTTATCCCGGCACTGGGACCCATGACGAGATTGGTGAGGGGGCGGCGCGCTTCACCACCTGTAACGCGCCCGTGCCTGCCGGCTCGTTGCTCGAGCTGTATGACGCCATCTTTCGCGAGATCCTGTTTCCCTTCGCGGACCGCTTCCAGCCGGATCTCGTGCTGCTCTCGGCGGGCTTCGACGCGCACTGGCGCGATCCTCTGGCGGACGAATTGCTCGACGTGCAGGGCTATGCGCTCTTGACACATTACGTGCAAGAGATCGCCGGCTTACACTGTGGCGGCAAGCTTGTCGCGGCACTCGAGGGCGGCTACGATCTCGACGCGCTCAGCCAGTGCATGGCGTCGCTCGTCGCGCTCTTTTTGGGGGAGCAAGAGACCATCGACACGCTTGGCCCGTCCCCACAGCCACGCTTTCGCTGGAATGCCGACGCTGTCGTCGAGCAATTGCGCCAGGTGCAAGAGCTGGTGGGCTTTCGCCGCAAGCCGCGCCTGCCCGGTCCGGCCCCCGACGAGCCATAGCCGTTATCCACCGACATAGCGAGCGTAAAGCGAGCGCGCCTCCGCGACATCCTCAGTGCCGCGAATGAGCGCGCGACCATCGACAAAGACCGTCAGATCGCCGCGATCGAGCGTCAACCGCGCGAGTGAGCCGTCGGGCGCGAGCAGCACCGCGCCAAGACCCTGCCAGCGCGCCGCGAGGGCCGCGAGGTCGATCTGCCCGCCGCGCATCGGGGGTCGCACCTGCACCGTGTCGCGCCCGCAGAGTTGCGCGGCGTCGCCTGCGAGCGGGCTGTCGAGCCAGTCGAACTTGCGCCGCCCGCACGCCAGGCAGTCGGGGTCGCGCTCCGGCGCCAGCGCGTCGAACGTGCCACGCCACAGATCGAACGTGCGCAGCTCGTGGCTCACGGTGTCGCCGCCGATGAGGATTTTGATCGCCTCGGTAGCCGCAATGCCCGTGACCACCGCGACCGCGCCATTCAACACGCCCACCGTGTCACAAGTCGCCGCCGACCCTGGCGGGGCCGGCTCTGGCCATACGCAACGCAGACACGCCGAGCGCCCTCCCGCGCCGTCAGGCGTATGGCAGTTCATCGTCATGCCCTCGGCCCCCACCACCGCGCTATAAATCCAGGGTCTGCTGGCCTCGACGCAGGAGTCGTTGATGAGGTAGCGCGTTTCGAGCGAATCCGAGCCGTCGAGCACGAGATCGGCCGTCGCCACCAAATCGCGCGCGTCCTCCGCCGTCACGTCGAGCACGAGGGGCGTGACCGCGACCTCGCCCGCGATCACCGCCAGGCGCCGCGCCGCCGCGATCGCCTTGGGCGTCCCCTGGCGCGCGTCTTCTTCGTCAAAGAGCGTCTGGCGGGTCAGGTTGCTCCATTCCACGATGTCGCGATCGGCGATGGTCAACTGACCAACACCTGCCCGCGCCAACATCTCGGCCAGGTGCGTGCCCAGCGCCCCACACCCGACGATCAGCACGCGACTCTGGGCCAGCCGCTCTTGACCTGCCGCTCCCAGCGGCGCGAAGACGCGCTGGCGCGCGTAGCGGTCGCTCCGCGCACCATGTGCCTTCCCTGTCATGACTTGTATCCCTTCTCACGAATCCCGCCTTCACGCCACCGTTTCAGATGCGCCCGTCACGCGGGAGGATTCCTCGTGCAACCATCACATTGTCCACTATCTGAATGGTATTGTACCTTCACGAGCGAGATACCAAGCCATATAGGCGGCTCACACTGGTCGCACCGGTCGCACCGGTCGCACCAGGCTCACAGATTAGTGGACGTGACGGCTTCCACACCGCCGACGTAGGACCGCAGAGCCGGCGGAATCCGTAGTGCGCTGGCCTCGTCTTGCCAGACCTCGATGAGCGCTGCTAGCGTGCGGCCCACCGCGAGGCCCGATGCGTTGAGCGTGTGCGCCAGCCGGGGCCGCCCACCGCCCGCCGGTTTCACGCGAATCTCCGCGCGGCGCGATTGAAACGTGCCGCAGTCTGAGATGGATGAGATCTCGACCCAAGCGCCTATCCCCGGCAGCCAGACCTCGATGTCGCGCCCGCGCCGCGCGGCGAAGCTCAGCTCGCGCGCTGGCAGATCGACGGTGCGATAGGGCAGACCGAGGGCTTCGAGCACGGCCTCGGCATGGACGGTCAGCGCGTCGAAGGCCGCGTCGCTCTGATTGGGGGCCGCGATCTGCGCCAGCTCGACCTTAGTGAATTGATGCAGCCGCAGCAGCCCGCGCGTCATGCGTCCCGGAGATCCCACCTCGCGGCGAAACGACGCCAAGCCCGCCACGACCTTGAGCGGCAGCGTTCGCTCCGGGGCGAGCAGCCCGGCGTGCATCGCGACGAGTGGCACCTCAGCGGTGGGATTGAGCCAGAGCGAGCGATCGTCCTCGTCGCTGTCCCCGGCACGCGCGGCAATCGCGTACATCTCGCCGCGAAAGTGCGGCAAATGTCCCGTCCGGCCAAGCGACCTACCACTGATGACGATCGGCGGCGCGATCTCGTGATAGCCATGCCGAGTTGCGTGCAGATCGAGCATGAAGCTCGTCAACGCACGCTCGAGCCGCGCGCCCCAGCCCGAGAGCAGCGTGAAGCGCGGTCCCGTGATCGCCGCGCCGCGTGCCTGATCCATCATCCCCAGCCTGATCGCCAACTCCCAATGAGGAATCCGCCATGATTCGCGCGCTGGCTCTCCCCACTCACGGCGGATCGCGCGCTCTGCCGGCACGCGCTCGTCGGGCGGATTGGGCACCATGCGCGCGATCGTCGTCAACGCGGCGTCGTCCGGCGCGTCGCGCGTCGCGGCGAGCAGCGCGTTGACGCGCTCTTGCGGCCAACCCCGGCGTGCCAGAGTGGCGGCCACCGCCTCAGGGTTCCGCTTGAGCAAGCTGAGCGCGATCACGGCTGACCTCCACGCATGCCTGGCGGATGTGCCGTCACGGCGCGGCGGTCGGCACCCAGGCGACATTCGCCTGGAGGCCGCTTGCCAGGGATTGTAGATCGCCTGGCGCCAGCGTGCTCGACAGCGTGATGTCTAAGCCGTCGCGCGTCACCTGACAGATGGAATCGATCCCCGACGAGCCGCTGGCGCTGGCAGCGCACGATTGCGGTGGCGTGTCGCCGCGCGCTGGCGTCTCGGCAATGCTCAGCGCGCCGTGATTCACCAACGCATAGATGATGATGAAGCGGCCCCCGAAATTGGGATCGTGCACGACACCCCCTGCGGAAGCCAGGCACGCGGTGGGCGGCAGCGTCGCCGGCAAGAGCGGCGCGAAGCCGAGCGCGGGGCGTGCCTGGCCCCAATCGCTGATGGTCGCGGCTGGCGTCACGCTCTCATCCGCGAAAGCGATCGTCGGCTGCTCGCACCAACGCAGACGATCGAGCGACACGCCGCCGTCAGCGGGCGTGCTTGCGCTGGCGCAGGCCGCCACGAGCACGATCGCCAGCGCGAAAAAGACGCCAGACAGGTGCTTCATTCGATCACGATCGCACAGATGTTTTTGAAGCCCTTCTTGCCGGCGTGGCAAGCGCGGGTCTTGGGACGCCTAAAAGCTTCGTCAGCGCGGAATGAGATCGCGCACATCATAGCATACGTCAGGAATGATGACGATTGTGAAAACAGCCCTGCTCAGGTGCCGCTCATCCCTTGACACGGAACGAATTGCGCGGTATATTTGTGTTAGCAGTCATGACACGAGACTGCTAACAGCAGCGAACCGCCAGTGCTAACAATAGCGCACAGCGGGTGCCGAGGCGACGACGCATGTACAAAGAGCTGACTCCGCGGAAGAGCGCCATCTTGCGCGCCCTCGTCGAGGAGTACATTCGCAGCGCTGAGCCGGTGCCTTCGCAAGCGCTCGTCGAAAAATACGGTCTGGGCTTTAGCTCTGCGACCGTGCGCATCGATCTCAAGTCACTCGAAGAAGATGGCTTCGTCTTTCAGCGGCACACGTCGGGCGGGCGCATTCCCACCGATCTCGGCTATCGTTATTTCGTCGAGCGGCTCATGCCAGAATCGGCGCTGACCATCGCCGAGCAACGGCTGATCCGCCATCAATTCTATCAGGTGCAGCATCAGTTGGACCAATGGGTGCGGCTGACCGCCAGCATCATGTCGCAAGCGCTGGGCGGCACCGCCGTCGTGACGGTGCCGCGCCCCCAGGGCGGGCGGCTCAAGCATTTCGAACTGCTCGAGCTGCACGACGCGCTGGCACTTTTGGTGCTGGTCTTGCACGATGGCTCAGTCGCGCAGAGCCGGCTCTTCCTCGATGATGCCGTCACCCAAGAAGACATGAGCCGCCTCGCGGCGTCGCTCAACCACCGGCTGGCGGGGCAAAGCGCGAGCGAAATCACTCGCGCCATCGAGGATGGCGCGCTCGCGGGCCTCTCGCACGACGAGCGCTCGGTGGTGCTGGCGCTCTCGCAACACCTGACCCAGCACGACACCTGGAATCCCGAAGATTTCTATCAAGAAGGGCTGACGCGCATGCTGGGTCAGCCCGAATTCACCAGGATGGGCGATGAGCGCGAGCGCGGTGAGCGCATTCGCAAGATCGTCGAGGCCATCGAGCAAAACCGCCTCTTGCCGCTTATCGCGCCTCAGGTGCAGATCGAGAGCGGCGTGCAGGTGGTCATCGGCGGCGAGTCGGACCGCGACGATCTGCGTGACGTCAGCATCGTCGTCGCGCGCTATGGCCTGCCCGGCCAGGTGAACGGCTTGCTGGGCATCGTCGGCCCCACGCGCATGCAATATAGCCGCGCCGTCGCGATGGTGCGCTATATGGCCGATCTCATGAACGATTTGCTGACCGATACCTACGGCCCTACCAGAGCCGAAGATTCATCGACCGATTGACAGCGCGGCGAGGCTGTCGGACCTCTACCACCAGCGGGCACGTGCGCCACGCGCGCATGAAAGCTATACACACGTAAAAAGGAGTCCGGACACAGACATGGGCAAAGTAATCGGCATTGACCTGGGTACCACCAACTCAGTCGTCGCGGTTATGGAAGGTGGCGAGCCGGTCGTCATCCCCAACTCGGAGGGATCGCGCACGACCCCCTCGGTGGTGGCGTTTACCAAAGGCGGTGAGCGTCTCGTCGGCGAAGTCGCCAAGCGCCAGGCGATCACCAATCCCGAAAATACGATTTACTCCATCAAGCGCTTCATGGGGCGCAAATATCGCGACCCAGAAGTGAATCGCGACAAGCAGCTCGTCCCCTATAAGGTCGTCGAGGCCTCGAACGGCGACGCGTGGATGGAGGTGCTGGGCCGGCAATATTCACCGCCTGAGATCTCAGGGATGATCCTGCAGAAGCTCAAGCAAGACGCCGAGGCATACCTGGGCGAAAAAGTGACGCAAGCCGTCATCACCGTGCCGGCTTACTTCAATGACGCGCAGCGCCAGGCGACCAAAGACGCCGGCAAAATCGCCGGCCTTGAAGTACTGCGCATCATCAACGAGCCGACGGCGGCCTCGCTGGCGTATGGTCTCGACAAAAAGAAAGACGAGCGCATCGCGGTCTATGACCTGGGCGGCGGCACGTTTGACATCTCGATTCTCGAGCTGGGCGACGGTGTCTTCGAGGTTAAATCGACCAACGGCGACACACACCTGGGTGGCGACGATTTCGACCAGCGCATCATCACCTGGCTGGCGGATTCCTTCAAGACGGAAACCGGCATCGACCTGCGCACGGACAAAATGGCCCTTCAGCGCTTGAAAGAGGCGGGGGAGAAGGCCAAGAAAGAGCTGTCGAGCGCGATGACGACGGAGATCAATCTGCCCTTCATCACCGCCGACGCCGCTGGCCCCAAACATCTCAACATGACGCTGACCCGCGCCAAGCTCGAACAGCTCGTTGGCGACCTCATCGACAAGACACAGGAGCCTGTGCGCAAAGCAATGGCTGACGCGGGCGCGCAGCCCAAGGATATCAACGAGGTCGTGCTGGTTGGCGGCCAGACGCGCACCCCGGCGGTGCAGGCCGTGGTCAAGCGGGCCTTTGAGCGTGAGCCGAACAAGAGCGTGAATCCTGACGAGGTGGTGGCCATCGGCGCCGCCATCCAAGCTGGCGTGCTGACGGGCGATGTGCGCGACGTGCTGTTGCTCGACGTGACGCCCCTCTCGCTGGGCATCGAGACGATGGGCGGCGTCTTCACGCGCCTCATCGAGCGCAACACGACGATTCCCACCAGCAAGAGCCAGGTGTTTTCGACTGCTTCCGACAACCAGAACAGCGTCGAGATCAACGTTTTGCAGGGCGAGCGCGAGATGGCCAAAGACAACCGCTCGCTGGGCCGCTTCATTTTGGATGGCATTCCGCCCGCGCCGCGCGGCGTGCCGCAGATCGAGGTGACGTTCGACATCGACGCCAGCGGCATCGTCAGCGTCAAGGCGCGTGACAAAGGCACCGGGCGCGAGCAGCACATCACCCTTCAGGCGTCGAGCGGCCTCTCGAAAGACGAGATCGATCGCATGGTGCGCGACGCCGAGGCACACGCCAGTGACGACCGCCACCGCCGCGAAGAGGTCGAGGTGCCGCAATCAGGCCGACAGCGAGGCGTATAACGCCGAAAAAACGCTGCGCGAGCTGGGCGACAAGATCACCGCCGAGCAGAAACAGGATGTCGAGAGCAAGATCGCCGATGTGCGCGCGGCTCTGGGCACCGACGATGTCGAGCGCATCAAGTCGTCGCGCGAGGCTTTGCAGCAGGCTTTCTATAAGATCTCAGAGCAGATCTATAGCGCGATGGGCGCCAACAGCGGCTCCGCCGAGGGCGACCAACAGCCGGGCAAAGGCCCCGAGGACAACACCGTCGAGGGCGAATTCAAAGAAGTGTAGCCGATCAGCGGCATTCCTCCCCAAGCTGAAGCCAGGGGAGGGATGCCGTGTTTTGTCCTCTCATGGCTCTTCCATGTGGGCGAACTCATAGCTCCAATTTTCCAGGCCGGTCACGCCGCCGCCGGGCGTAGCGTGAAACGCCAGCATGCCGCCGCTCTCATACACATAGCGCGCGTCGTCAATGGCGAGGCACGCCTTTTCTTCGCGGTGATCCCAATGGTTGATGACCAGGCGATCGCCCTCGACACGCACGGCGATTCGACGGTCTGGCTCGCCATACGTGCCCGCGAGCCGCGCCAGCGTGGCGGCGTCGGGCTGATACATCTGATCGGGTGGGCAGAGCCGCAGGAGATCGTAGAGATGCCCCTGATAATGCCCATAGCCCGGACCGGCGGTGACGCGCCGCCAGAGAGGCTTGCCCTCCATCCACGCATAGCGCCGCAGATAGATCAGATCCGCTTCGGCAAAAACGTCGATCTGCTCCAGCAATTGCTGAAAGGAGTGTCCCGACGCCGCTAGCACGTCGTCCAGTGGACGATCGCGATCCCTGGCATAGATAACAGCGTTGAGCGCGTCGATATCACCCCACGTCATGCCAGGAGCGGGAATCTGTGGCGTCTCGTCACGCGCGGCAATGATAAGCCAGCCGATGAGACGCTGCTCCCATGCCGTGATGTGCGCCACGATGTCTTTGCCTGACCATCCACTGTCATCCGTCATGCGCGCGGCGGGCACCATGCCCAGCATGCGCTCGAAGAGCGCGCGATTCTCGCGCAACATGGCGAGAAGCTCAGCTTTCGTCATCGCCGCCACCTTTCTCATCGCATCGGGCCGCTCAGATCCGCTGATGGGAGCACCTGCGTTGCTCCTCATCACTATATGACAAGGCGATCGCTCGCGGCGCGACACGCGACGTCATGGGAACATAGTCCCGCGCCGCTAGACAAGGCTGCTCTGATGCGGCAACATGTGATACGGTGAATCTGGCGAGAGAGGCGGCGGTTTTCCGCCTGGCTGACAACGGTCAGATGTCGTGTCTGACGACCCCGAAAGTGAGCGCCACGATCTTATGAGCAATTCGTCGAAACGATCGCGCAGCGCACGCCGCGCCTGGCAGCGGGCCGCCGCTGAGCTGCGCGCTGGCGCCGCTGAATTTGCCGCCAGCGAGACCCACGCCCGCACCGACCGGCGTGACGCGCGAGCCGACAGCGCCGGGGCGCCACAGCCCACTCGCCCTATCGCTCCGGCCAGGGCCACCTCCGCCAGTGACCCCAGCGATGCGCCGACGATCATTCTGACCCCTGACGAGATCGCGCGTCTCTCGCAAGCATCGCCACCGCCGACGGTGCCGCCCGCCGCGACCGATTTCGCATACAATCCCCAAAACGACTCGCCGACAATCGTGCTGGATGTCGCGGCGCTGCTCGCGACGCCGGTCCCGCCCGCCTCACCGGCCCGCGCGCCGCTCGCGTCAGGGCATCCCACGACAGCGCGCGCGCCACTGACCTCCGGCACTCCCACGCGCAAGCGTAACACCGGCCCGCTCGCCGACCCCGAGGAAGAATTCGCCCGCTTGCGCGGGCAGCGGCTGGAGCGCGAAGAGCAAGGGCCGTCACAGCCCGAGAACGAACTTACGGCACGGCTGCGCCAGTGGTGGCGAGACGTGCAGCCCGGCATCGATCGCGTGCTGGGCCGCACGCACCACGGCGGCACGCGCGGGGCGCGCGCCACACACGGCCAGACCTCCGCGCATCTGCCCGCCGTCAAACCGCGCCCCACCGCCAGCGCCGCGCCGCCAGCCACGCGACACTCCTCCGAGGCGCGCGAGATAGGCCAGCGCGCCCAGACCGCCGCCACGCCCGCGATCACCCGGCTACACGCGCGCGCCGAGCGCGCCGCCCAAGCGCTGGTCGATCGCATCGACGAAAAACTGGGCGGACGCCCACCGATGCAGCACGTCTTGCTGGGTCCGGGACGCATGATCGTGTCCTTCACGTCGATGGTGACGATTCGCGACGCGCAGGTCATCATCGCCTCGGTGCAGGCGCGCTCGCTGCGCCGCCTGGTGGGCTATAACGCCTATCTGGTGCTGGTGCCACCGGGTCGCGAGGCCGTCTATGCCGAGCGCCTGCAAGCCTATCGCGAGATAGTGGGCGTCCATTTCGGCTCGCCACGCCAGACCGTCGCTGCGGCACGGGAGCGCGTACCCAGCCACGCTGCCACCTCTGAGCGCTAACCCGTGATCCGCCCCTGGCCGATGTGTGATACACTGGTCAGGTACCCCACGCCGAGAAGGCGGGGGCTTGTGAGAGCAAGCCCGGATCTGACCAGACTCAGGGGGAAGACGTCTGTCAGCGTCAAAACGCTGGTACTCCCAAAGGCGATGGAAATCCTACGTTAGGAGTGAATGCATAGGCACCTACGGATGGCGTCCCAGTCTGTAGCTCTGCGGGCAGTGGTTAAACAGAGAAACGGGGTCTACTCAGTGCTGCTGCCACCTGAAACCACTCCATAACCTTGTCGAGGGAGACGTGACCGCACGGGCAACCGTGCGAGTGGGTTGGCTGGCTCCCACCAAAAGCCAGCCCCTGCAAGGGGAACAGAGAGAAAGGACGGTCGGCCCGCAGGCGGACGGCGCTTCCTCCCCATGCCTGGAAGGCAGGGGTCTCTGCGCCGCAACTTTTGATGAATCCCGTCATGCAGGTCACGCAGCAGTTATTCTTGGGTAACGCTGTGCGCGAAAATCACGCGCTTGAGCATGCCACCATCGTGCTGCTCTCGAAGCGGTTCCCCGAAGTGCGGATGGCGGGGGTATCCTTCGCCGCTGGCTTTTTCATCTTTGGTGATGTGCCGACCGAGGCGATAGCGCCCACCGCGCGCGAGGCGCTCGATCGCTTGCGCGGTGACGAGCCGGATCTCGCGATTCACGAGCGCTGCGGCACGAATCTGGCAGTCGCCGGCCTCTTGACGGGCATGGCCGCGGTCGGCGTCTCGCGCCTGCGCAAGCCGCTCAATTCACTCAACAATGTCGTGCTGGCCTCGACCGCCGCGCTGATCGTCGCGCGCCCGCTCGGCATGCTGACGCAGCGCTATCTGACCACGCACACGCCCAACCCCACTATGCAGATCGCCGGTGTGCGCCGCCTGACGTGGATGAACGGCCCGGCGCACTTCGTCAGCACCGACAATCCTCAGGCGGCGCGGCTCTTTCGCTGACGGGGAAGCGATGCCCGTCAGCCTGGCCCGATCGCCGCGATGAAGCGTGCCCACGCCGCCACGACCTGGGCGCGGGTGGCGTCGAGCGCGCCGCTGTTGTCGATGATCGCCTGAACGAGATGGGTTTGCGCCGCGCGATCAGGTTGCGCCGCGAGCCGCGCGTCAGCCTCGGCGGGCGTCATGGCACGATCCGCGATAAGCCGGCGGCGCTGCTCGGCGGGATCGCACGTCACCAGCCACACAGCGTCGCAACGCCGAGCCAGTCCTCCTTCGAGCAGCTTCACCGCATCGACGACGGCAATCGATTCCGCCGGCAGGGGCGCGAGCTGCGCGACGATGGCCGATTCGACGGCGGGATGCGCGATCGCTTCAAGGCGGCGCAGCGCGGCGGGATCGTTGAAGACCAGCGCGCCTAGCGCCCGGCGATCAATCTGGCCGTCCGGAGCCAGCACGCCAGCGCCAAACGCCGCCGCGACCGCCGCATGCACCGGCTGGCCGGGGGCATAGAGAGCGTGCACGATGGCGTCGGCGTCGATATAGAGTGTCGCTCCCAGATCGAGCGCCATGCGTCCCACGGTCGTCTTGCCACTGGCAATATTGCCTGTTACTCCCAAGATATACGGCATATCGTGCGCTCCCCTGGTCTCAGCTCGCCAGCGTCTCCCATTCCACATAGAGCGCGTCGAGCGCGTCTTTGGCGGCGGCATAGTCGGCGGCGAGCGTGGTGAGGCGCGACACGTCGGCGACCAGGCTGGCGTCGTTGATGGCGGATTCGATCGCGGCCAGGCGCGCCTCGGCCTGGGCGACTTCGGCCTCGACCGTCGCGACCGTGCGGGCCGGCGGCGGCGCGGGTTTAGCCGCGCGCTGGCGGGTCTGCGCCGCGCGCGGGGATGTTTTGGCCTGTGCCTGGACGCGCGCCGCCTGGACGATGACGCGCTGCTTATAGCTGGTGTAATTGCCCTCGACATCGCGCAACGTGCCGTTCTCGACGATCCACACGCGAGTGGCCACCGCGTCGATGAAATAGCGGTCATGCGAGACGAAGATCAACGTGCCGTCATAGTCGGCCAGCACCGATTCCAGGAACTGGCGCGCCGGCAGATCCAGATGGTTCGTCGGCTCGTCGAGCACCAACAGATTCGCGCCTTGCAGCGTCAGCTTGGCCAGCGCCACGCGCGCCCGCTCGCCCCCGCTGAGGACGCTGACCGGCTTGAAAACGTCGTCGCCGCTGAACTGATAGCGCCCTAGAAACGTGCGCGCGCCTTCCTCGCTGAGCATGCTCACCGAGCGGATCTCATCGATGACGAGCGCGTTGGGGTTGAGTCCCTCGTGGGTTTGGGCATAATAGCCCAGCTTGACGTTGCGCCCCATCGCGACGACGCCCTCGCGCGTGGGGATCTCGCCCACCAGCGTGCGCAGCAAGGTCGTCTTGCCACAGCCATTGGGGCCGATGAGGCCGATGCGATCGCCGCGCTCGACCATCAGATCGGGCACATCGATCAGCGTCACGGCGTTGGGTCCCTCGTGGCCAACGGCGAGCTTGCGCGTCTCAAGGACGATCTCGCCGCTCGCATACGCGACGCGCATCTTGAAATGCAATTCGGGCGCGTGATAGGGCCGCTCGACGCGCTCGAGGCGGTCGAGCAGCTTTTGCCGCCCGCGCGCCTCTTTGGACCGCTGCCCGGCCTTATAGCGGCGAATGAACTCCTCCGTGCGGGCGATGTGTTCTTGCTGCGTCTCATACGCTTTTTGGCGCAGCTCGCGCCGCTCTTCGCGCAGCCGCACATAGGCGCTATAGTTGCCGGGATATTCCTCGATGCGCTGGTGCTCGACCTCGATGACGCGCCGGGCGATGCGGTCCAAAAAGTAGCGATCGTGGGCCACGGCGACGACCGCGCCTTTCCAGCTCAACAGATAGTCTTCGAGCCATTCCAGCGCGGCGAGGTCGAGGTGGTTCGTCGGCTCGTCGAGCAATAAGATGTCGGGGGATTGCAGCAGCAGCTTGCCGAGCGCGGCGCGCGTTTGCTGGCCGCCGCTGAGCTTGGTGGCGGGCAGCTCTTGCTGCGCGCGCGTGAAGCCCAGGCCGTCGAGCACCTGGCGCACGCGCGTCTCGATGGTATAGCCCTCGGCGTGCTCGAACCGCTCTTGCAGCGCGGCGTAGCGATCGAGCAAGGCCTGATAGGCAGTGGGATCCTCCGTCGCGGCGAGAGCCGAGAGAGCGGTGGCGACCTGAGCCATCTCGGCTTCGATGGCGCGCAGCGCGTCGAATTCCGCCAGCATCTCGTCATAGAGCGTGCGCGCGGGGGCGAAATCGGGCATCTGCGTCAAATAGCCGATGCGCGTGTCTCGCGCCATGGCGACGCTGCCCGCGTCGGGGGCGAGCCGCCCGGCGAGAATGTCGAGTAGCGTTGATTTGCCGGTGCCATTGGCGCCGACCAAACCGACCCGATCGTCGGATTCGATGCGAAAGCTGACGCCAGCGAAGACCTGCTCGCCGCCGAAGGTCTTGGCGACATCAGTGATGACTGCGAGTGACATGGCGCGTTTTGCGATCCTATCGTCGTTCCTGCCAGCATTGTACGCGATGCGGCGGCAGACGGGCAACAAGGGGGGCATGATTCATCTCGGTTGTGTGAGAACTTTCGCTCAAGGCGCGTGGTGGGCCGGCGGCGGGGATGCCAGGGGAAAGATTGATAGTAATCTTGCCCCGGCTCGAGAAACAGAGCCGCTCCGGGCTGCCGCTGGAGGATGGATGCCTCATTTTTACTCACATCGTGGGAGGCAAGGTCGATGCAGTTGTCGGAGCCAGCGAGGAGCGCCTGCGACAAGATATGTATCAATCTGCCGCCGGCGCTCCTAAATAGAACTGGTAGTACGGCTTTCGGCAAAGGAGGGGAATCGATGGAGATCAGTCTCACCTAACAGGCGGCAACAGACTTGGCCCAGGCGGCAACAGCAGCGCGTCGCGTCCGCCAGTGGCGGCACTTCCGGGCGATCCAATTGCTGGCCCAGGGCCAGTCGCCTGTGCAGGTGGCAGAAGTGCTGGACTGTAGCCTCGCCTGTATCTACAACTGGGCGGCGGCCAGGTAGCAACCGAGTCGGCGGAGGACGACTTCGCGGCACCCCTCAGGGTGCCCTGAGGCGCGGTTTCAACCGCCCGCCTACTCGATGCCGATGAAGTTTGTCCTAATTCCGGGGCCTACCGCCTAAAGGAAACTGATCCCAGGGGTTCTCATTGGCCGTGAGCTGGTACCCATCGGGGTCAGCAAAAACGAAGGTGCGCCCAAACCGACCATCGAAGGGTGGCGTGATGATGATGGTCCCAGCCGCTTCCAATTTGGCATGCAGCTCATTGACATGATCGCAGTCGATCCAGAGCGTCATACCCCATCCCGGCTGTGGTGCTTCACCCAGATTCACTTTTGCTTCGCTAAGAGCAAAGGGGATCGAGTTGGTATCGAAGAGGACAAAATCGGGAGTGTCGAAGCGCGGATCGACAGCCAGGCCCAATATCTCTGTGTAGAATGCGCGCGAGGCGGAGAGGTTGCGCACTTGCAAGCTGATAAAATCGGGTCCGAGAAGTTTCGCCATGAGTATGCCTTCCTTTCAAAGCTGACGAGTTGTCCCATCAGCGGCTCTTGATTTCTTTCATGCCAATAGTCTACCCCAGGCAAGTGACAACAATATGTCAGCAGTACAACGGCTTTTTACACGAGCGAGATGGAAATCGCCGCTGCAGCAAGCAGGATCACTTTTTGTGAGGGTGAGCCGAGATAGCTTCCCATCAGCGCGGACCACGGTCTTCGATAATCATTTCTGACAGCCAGGGATGGTTACTGCCGAGCAGCGCCGCAAGCTCCTCGTCCTCAGCTTCTTCTTCGGGCGTGTCAGGCTCGTCTGTTGGGTAGCTATAGATGCCTTTGAACTGTACAGCGGTGCTTGATGTGTATTGACGCACAATAGCTTCATGCACGAGATCGTTGATCGGCTTGCCACTTTTAGCTGCCGCTGCTTGCAACGCGGCATAATCATCGTCGGAAAGGGTGATTTGCACTGCCATGGTGTACCTCCTGTCTTTCTCGTTCAATCAATGATACCGCGTGTGATTCTCTCGGGCAAGGCTAAGGCCCGGCCGCCGCGTGAATCGTGGAGGACACGCCGCAACGCCAGGTGTGGGGAGGGATGAAGGGGAGTGGGGCGACCGACGGGGCTCGAACCCGCAACCAC
>VFSW01000092.1_pt1 | contig 106335 bp, 113 predicted proteins | sample 5358111 | NCBI WGS metagenome assembly VFSW01 (sample SAMN11554181, study PRJNA540505) | mine drainage metagenome | isolation source: sediment from site ElyBrook_90M | place: USA: Ely Copper Mine, Vershire, VT | collected 2017 | reverse complement strand
AGCCTCAGAAGGGATTTGAACCCTCGACCTTCTGCTTACCATGCAGACGCTCTGCCACTGAGCTACTGAGGCAAATGTAAGAATATTCTAGTATTGGCTATTAATAATTTACCCTCCCACGCCCAATGTGACAACGTTGCCGTATATTGCAGTTGGCATTACCCCGTTTGGCGCCATGCTCCTTAACCTTATCCAATATGCAACGAGATTCGTGCCGGATCCGACAGCTGATACGAGCTGTAGGTTATTGAATCCCGAATATGTTCTTACTGTTGTAGAATAAGTGCTGGCTGCAAGTTCGCCTCCTCCTGTCGAGACTGCGGCAACAGCAGAGATGGAATTTGTTCCTATTGAGAATACGTATGGTCCGCTATATGAGAGACCAGTGACAATTGTATGGAAACCCAAGGCATTTGCCGTTATGCCAGCTTGGCCCGCGCTGGTGGTCTTCCAATACAATCCGTTATACTGCGGGAGCCCTTCGGAATTGTACCCAAAGTTTAAACTGGCTGCAGGAACATTGGCGACGGCGCTCCAGTACAGGTCCAGCATCATGTTCAACGGCGAAAAGAGCGAATTGCTAGTTATACTGCCCCCCGGAGCTATTGTTATCCCATTATTTACTACTACATTCCCGCTTCCTGTCCAAAGGCTGCTAAGCGCCGTACCAGAAAAGTTATCATAGAAGCGGAATACCCTAACGCCGTCATCGTATTGTCCGTAGCTTGATGAGAGTTGCGGTGCCTCCCCTGTAGGCCCGGAAGCCGATAATACAGTACCAGACATGAAATCCGCATAGATTGTGATGCTGGAATTTGCCGCAATTCCACCGGGGAGGTTCAGCCACACATCTGTTGTGCCGGTATTGGACGGGTTGGATTCAATCCATGCCTCCAATACTGTTCCCCGCCCCGCAGGCAAGGTTGAAAATTCTACATTGTTCCAATTGCTTTTTATGTAAGTTCCATAAGTAGACGATGGAAATGCAAGAAGTTCCTGAAATGGTGCAGGCGTGGCTATAGGTTGGTTGTTTGTTATCGTTATTGGAACGGAGTGCAGGAGAGAAGGGTTAAGGGTCAATAATTCAAGCAATGTGTTTGCTCCTGATGTAGCATTAATGCCCTGCACTCTTATTCCGCCGCCAAACACCAGGCCGGTTGAAGCCTTGCAATGCGTAAGAGATAGATTCTGCGCAGAGCCGGTGCAGTAGTTTGAGGTTATGTTGAAAGTACCTTGGAATATATTCTGAGGTGAGGAATAAAAGGTGAAGTTTGCAATGCAGTATATGTACTGACCCTCCAAAATCCCGTTGTTTGGAATACAATAACCGCCGCCGCTGTTTTTCTGATAATCGATAACCGCATTAAAGCCCGTGATGTTTACTATGCCGGGCATATTGTCTATCGCAGCAATGACCAACGAATCCTTGTTTCCGAAACTCCATAACGCGGCATCTGTGCAGGTGAATCCGCTATAGAAACTACAGCTGAATGGCAAGGTCGTCTTCGGAATCGAGAAAAATGCGATTAGCAACCCCACAACAATGGTTATTATCAGGAAGACGTAACCATATGTCATCAAGAATTCCATTGCACTTTGTGAGGCAAGCCTGCGCATACTAATTACTAAAAATAGAAGATATAATAACTATACAGTAGTCTACGGGCAGGTCTATGGATACAGATGATTATAGGTCTTTGATAAAGGGAATCAATCCATCAAAAAGACTGGGGCAGAATTTTCTGGTCAACAAGAGCGTAGCAAAGACGGAGGCGAATTTTGGGATCGGCCGCAATGTGATTGAGATGGGCCCTGGCCTTGGAATACTCACGAGGGAGCTCTGCAAAGTTGCGAAGCGTGTGGTGGCGGTGGAAAAGGACCCTAAACTCTTTGAAATGCTGAACGAGCAGGTAAGGAGCAAAAAATTGGATTTAATAAACCTAGATTTCTTCAGGATGAAGGGCAACAAGCTGGACGCCGACATAATGATCTCCAATATTCCATATAACCTGTCAAGCAGGGTGCTTGGCTGGCTTGGAGAAAAGCAGATGCCCGGCGTTCTCTGCCTCCAGAAGGAGTTTGTCGCCCATATGCTTGCGAAGCAAAATGAAGCCAACTATTCCAGGCTTAGCGTATTCGCAGCCCTCCAGTTCAGTATGACCTACATAATGGATGTTCCAGCCAGCGACTTTTATCCTATGCCCCGCGTAAATTCCTCACTTGTTTATCTAAGGCCGAAGAAGCTGAAGATAAGCAAAAAGGCTTACGAAATACTTGCGCTTATCATGATGCACAAGAAAAAGAAGATCCGCAACGCCCTTGCTGATTCGTCAAAGACGCTCGGGATGGACAGGCACATCGTAGCTGAAATAGCTGGGAGCATAAAATACCGGGATTCACGCCCATTCCAGCTGAGCCCCGAGGAACTGCTGGAAACTTCAAGCGAAATATTGAAGGTCATCAATGGCCGAACGAATACATTGGCTCCTGGATCTCCTTCATCACGGCAGCATTCTTCAGGTTTTTCCTGAATTTCTCCTCGGCTCGTTCCGAACCTTCCTTGCCGAGCAGTGCCTTGTAATGCATGGGCACCGCCTTCTGTGCATTTATTACCTTTGCCGCTTCTATGGCCTCATCAACCGTCATTACATAGTGCCCACCGATTGGCAAAAGTGACGCCCCGATATTCCCCAGGCCTTTCATTTCATCTATGAAATCGGTATCTCCAGCATGGTATATCCTGTAACCATTCACATCAACGATCCATCCTATCCATCCGTTCTCCTTCGGGTGGAAATTTCTTCTTTCCTCCCTATAGTTGTAAGCCGGTACCGTTCCTATCCCAATCCCCCTGAACTCGTCCGTGAATCCGGGCTTTATCACCCTGAAATTCTTGAAATCTCCCTCATTGAAGCATCCGCCCGGGCATATTATCTCCGTTTCTGCGCTCTTCATCACTTTTTTTACGTCGTCCTTGTTACAGTGGTCATAATGGGCATGAGTTATCAAGATAAGATCGGCCTTCTCCTTCACGGTAGGTCCTATATTGAACGGATCGATGAATATCGTTGCACCTTCAGCCTTGATATAAAAGCTCGCATGCCCGATCCAGAATAAAGTCTTTTCAAAGTCAACCGTATTACCACCAATTTAGGCTTTGCAGTTGCTTTTTATAACCTTTTTGCTATCTCGTTGCCTATCTCCACTCCGGTTGAAACCTCCGGCATTATCATTCTGAAGGCTCCGGCGTTCTTCAGTTTGGCCATGTTGTCCAGATCCGCGATTCTTGATATTATCTTCGCCTTCGGGTTGGCCGATTTTGCCGTTATGCTTATGAGTGCGTTCTGGACGTCATCATCATCGCATGCAATCACAAACTTCGAGCGGCTTATCCCGCTTACGAAAAATGTCTCAATATTCTTTGGATCCGCCACTATTGCGAGGTCCCCGCGCCTGTACATCTTTCTTGCCTCCGCCTCGCTCGTCGTCACTATGACCGTCTTCTCCCCGACCGACTTGAGTTCCTTGTTAAGGTTGTGCGCAAACTGGTTGTACGGAACTATAATTATGTGCTGTTTTATGTTCCTGATCCTTGAAAGCACTATCCTTTTCGTCAAATTTATCTGCTTTATGAAGTTGAAGAACATCGCCGCTATGCTGACGGTCATCAGGGCAAATATGAATGCGTCAAGGAGAGATGCTATGAGCGTCAGCGGCTCTGCAGAGACGGCCGAGGGCAATATGCTCAGGCCTACATCGAATGATGAGAGCAGGTCCCAGACGAATGCTATGAATGGGTTGGCTCCAGAGAAGACAAGCATAAGGTAAGAGAGAGCGAAGAGCACGAGAGCTACGGCCAAAAGCACCCGCTCCGTTTTTCCATATCCTGCCATTATCTTTTGCCCCTCCCCGCTTTATTGGTTATGGCTTCGCCTATCTCCACTCCTGTCAGTACCTCCGGGATCACGCAGAGTCCAGCCCCTGCCCTGTGCATTTTTGTTACCGTGCTGCTGTCACTGGACATCGCTATTATGTTTATGTCATTTTTTAGGTGCCTCGCCGTTATTACACCAAGTAGGTTATCATAATCATTGTATGTGAGGAACATCACGGTCTTTGCAGTTTCTATGGAAGCGTTTTTCAGGGCGGCATCCGAGGTAAAATCCTCATGCAGTCCGGTAAAACCGGCCTCATTTATCTCATCTATCTTTGCCGGGTCCCTGTCGATCACGAGGAACGGGATTTTCTTGCCGCCAAGCTCGATGGCCACCCTCTCGGCCAGCAGGGAGTATCCGCAGATTATCACGTGGTTCTTCCACCTGTTCTTTGATATAACAACGAACCTAGAACCGATGTCTATCGATAGTATCAGGTTTATAACGGCAGCGATGACGAAACCTATTGCAACTATCTTAAGCATGCCGTCTATCAGTGAGACCACCACAATTATGTCAAACGGCGCGCTGAATGTCGTCACATATTGTGCAAGCGCATCTCCCTGATTTGTGCCTACCGCTCCGAATATTGCAGAAAGGGTATAGTATCCTGCAACGTAAACATTGTGTACAAAATAGGTTATTATCAGCGTGGAGCAGATGGTAACGGCTATTGTTACGATAAGGAATATCAGAAGCAAACGCGTAGTAGTCTCCTGTGTTTCCTCCTGGTCGATGTTAGCCAAATCCGCTCCACCCATTCATCAAATTATTTCAAAAGCTCCCTGATTATCTCCTTGCTTGCAGATTTTTGCGGCATCACTATGAAATCTGCGCCTGCCTCTACAAGTTTCTCCCTTACAAAGTCGTCATTTGCCCTTGTCGCTATGAAAAGCCCCTTGTTCAGGTCCCTAGCCGTAAGCACGCAGAAGAGGTTCTTCGCATCATTGTCCATCGCTATCGCTATCGCCCTTGCCGTATCTATTCCGGCGTCGCGCAATGTCTTGGAGAGCGTTGCGTCGCCTATTGTTATTTTATGGCCCAGTTCGCGCACTTTCTCCGCTATGGCCGGATTTATATCAACTATCACGAACGGTATATTTTTCTCTATGAGCACGTCCACGACCTTCTGTCCTACGACGCCGAAGCCGCACACTATCACATGGTCTTTCATTCCGGGAAATTTGCTAGCCATTGAAATAAAGAGGACTGGGAAAGAATATAAACCGTTAGTTCAGCCTTTATGCGTGTCAAATATGGATCCGGAATCCACCCATAATCCCAAAACATCCTATTTTTGCCATAAGCGTCAATTTTCATCGCTTATGGGAATTGCATCCAGCTCCAGCCTGCGGGAAACTCCCCTCGAGATTATGAGGTACTCTGTTATTTCTTTTTAGGATACTCTAACAAATCATAGTAACCGGTTCCCTTAAGTTTATCAACTAATTTCGTATCCGCAGTAATAAATTTTGTACCCAGGCTTTTACTTAACCATAAATATGACATATCGTAAGAAGTTACATTAAGATCTATAACATTTTCCATCACGCCACCTATGATTTCTTGAAAGTGATGTACCTCACATAGGTCCATGAACTTTTTTGCCTCGTTGAATATGGTTATGGCTTGAAGACCAGTCAACTTTTTCCTTCTAACCTTAGTTTTTAGTGCGTTGGAAACCTCATAGTATGTTAAGTCCAATAAGTGAAAATATCCATAATTTTCAATTCTTTCCGAAGCCCATTCGGATTGCTCTTCTGGTGCAACATATGCCATAATGGTGGATGCATCTATGACAGGTTCAGTGTCCATGCTCTCTATCCCATCTTATACTTTCGGCTGCAGATTCAGTCATTCCAGTCTTCTTTTCCATCCTTCTTCTAAATATGCCAATCTCCTTTACCAACTTTCCGAGCTTTTTCTGCTTTACGAGTTTATCCAAAGAATCCCTAAGTTCATCAGAGCTGATATCAAGTTCTTTAATCTCTTGTTTGAGGTGTCTTGACACCCTTATTGCAATCACATCTGACATATATTTACATTATGTAAACAAATATATAAACATTTCGTTTAACAAATTCATACCAAATAAAATAGCTCCAGCCAGATTCGAACTGGCGTCAACAGGTCCAGAGCCTGCTATCCTTGACCACTAGACGATGGAGCTATACAGCAATAGATTTATCGAATCGCTTATATAAATTTGTGCTTCATATATTCCATTTATGTCAATGCGCCAGAACATACCTTTGGGGGATGAGCTCAAGGAGATAGTGCTGGCCGAGGTCGCCCTGGTCGTCGCATTCTCGCTTGCATTTTCGGGCGGCATAGGCGGCGCGATCCATGACCAATCGCTTTTCCTTTCCTATATTCCAATAGCATTTGTGGCGGTCACATTGAACTTCGTGCTCCACGAGATGATGCACAAGTTCACCGCGCAGAGATACGGTGCAATAGCTGGCTTCAAGACCTCCCCTATGGGGCTGGCCATTACTGTTGCATCAGGGATGTTGGGAACACTTTTCGGGCTTCCAGGCGCAACCTACATCTATGTGCACAGTTTCACCAAGAAGGAGAATGGCATAGTATCCCTAGCAGGACCTACGACAAACATAGTGGTCTTCCTTGTATTCTTCCTGCTTTTGGTGACGTTGAACCCCCCGTCGTCATCCTATCTATATCTTGCAATAAGCTTCACGATAAGCATAAGCCTTGTCCTCGCCGCTTTCAACATGCTGCCCATAACGCCGCTGGACGGCAGCAAGGTGCTCGCGTGGAACATGCCGCTTTATGTCGTGGTAACCGGCGGGCTCCTGCTCCTGCTCATCGCCTTCGGCTTTCCGCTGATATACATAGTCTACTGGATAATAATAGCGCTAATATTCTCCACGCTTTACAGGGGTATTATATAAGCAGGCCGGGCAACCAAACTTCCCTCGCAGCATCGACATAGATATTTAAATTCTTATTTTGTATTAGATAGGATAGACCATGGCGGCTAAACCCAGCGACGCGAAGACGACAATAGATTCGTTGGCCGAGCTCCTCCGCACAAGGGGGAAGATGGAGCTAAGCAAGATATCCCAGACCTTGGGCATAGAGCAGAACGTCATCGAAAACTGGGCCAAGGTGCTCGAAGCCGGAAACATGGTCAAGATTTCCTATGAAATAGGAAAGATGTATGTGGAACCTCTCCAGGTGACCAAGGAACAGGAGACAGCGGTTGCAGCAATAATAGATGCGCAGAGGTCAAAGCTAGAAAACGACCTTGCTATCCAAAAGACATCGCTTGACAGGTATTCGGCAAAACTGGATGCGATAAGCCTATCCGTGAAGAGCGCAGAGACAATGTTCCGTCAGAAATTTCCTGATATAGAGTTGCAGCTTGAAGGGATAAACAAGATATACGGCGCGCTCGAGGAGGAAAACCAGAAGATAGATGCCATAAGGAAGCGCGCCGAATCCACCTACGAAGACGTTAACAAAAAGGTATCTATGCTTTCCGGCAAAGTCGAGGGCGCGGATTCGAACACCATGGAATCGGCCAGGGACGAGCTGCAGAAAATTCAGGACGTGCTAAAGAAGGCGGCCGAGATGGAAAACCAGCTAACCCTCCTGGCAAAAAGCAAGGATCGTGCACTTGAGACCATAAAGAAAGGCATAGAGGATCAGCTGAAGGCGCTGGAGAAAGATCTCGAGAAGGCCGAACAGAACATCTCGCAGCAGCTCAAGCTGGATGAGGACCAGATACGCAAGAGCCTCAAGGCCATAAGGCAGGAGGCGAAGAGCATAGACGAATATTCCAGGCAGATGAGCAGTTTCAGGAGGGACAAGGAGTCCATAAGGAAAACGCTCAAAGACACAAAGGAGAGCTTCAACGACGAGTACGCCAAGATAACCACTAAGATGGACAGTGTCGGCCTGTCACTGAGGACGAGGATAAAGGAGATGCTGGCGGAATTGGACCAGCTGAAAAGCAACTTCGGCGAGATAGACAAGCTCTACGATACTTTGCAGAGATCAAGGAACGAGATCGATGACCTGCAATCCAGGATACAGCAGATAAGGAAGGAGATAGATGAAGCATCGGAGGAGGTGAAGGCCCTGCAGACGCTGAAGGGCTCAATAGAGACCAAATCGACCGCCACACAAAAGGTCGCGGAGAAGGTTAAGGATATCTCCTCAGAAACGACAAAAATGGATGCTACAATAGACAAAATAACAAAGGATTTAGAAGATTAGCAGTTATAAGTGGATTTGATGGTAAGCGAACTCGAGAAGAAATCCCTCAAAGAGGAAGAACTTGGGGATCAGGGTACGGTGCTCGCTCACTATAACCTCAACGCCAACGGGCTGCCGGTCGAGGTCAACATAAGGCAGACACAGGATTTTGTGCCTCTCTACGAGGTAAAATTCCCGGGGATAGGCGATGCAACAAAACTGCTTCTGCTCTCCATGAGGAACGACCTCCTGACAATGGTGACGATAGACATATCAAAGATACAGAACCAGGAATATCTCAATGAGCTTACCAGGAAAGTGATGTCCTCAAGCGCGATACTGATAGACAAGTTCCTTCCCGGCACCAACGAGTACACCAAAGGGCTGCTGATCGCCTACCTTAGGAACGCGATGCTGGGCCTCGGTGACCTGGAGGCGCCGTTGTCCGATGAAAATCTTGAAGAGCTTGCGGTAAACGGCTCGAAGGAGCCGATTTGGGTCTTCCACAAGAAGGCCGGTTGGTGCAAGACCAACATTAAGCTGCCAAGCGAAGAGGCAATATATGACTTGTCAGAAATGATAGGCAGGAAGGTAGGCCGCGAGATTAACAATTTATCCCCGCTCATGGATGCGGAGCTTACCGATGGTTCCAGGGTAAACGCAACCCTATTCCCGATATCGCAGGTGGGCAACACCATCACAATAAGAAAGTTCGAGAAGAACCCATGGACCATGCCAGCCCTTGTCAAGAACGGGACCGTGAGTCCGCAGATAGCCGCTCTGATCTGGTTGTGCATCCAGACGGAGGTGAGCCTTCTCATATCCGGAGGGACGGCGAGCGGGAAGACGAGCTTCCTCAATGCATCAAGCATATTCTTCCCCGCAAGCAGGAGGATAATATCAGTGGAGGAAACAAGGGAGCTTACGCTTCCAAAATTCTACCAATGGGTGTCGATGGTAACAAGGAACCCCAACCCTGAGGGGAAGGGGGCTGTGGCGCTCTACGACCTCATGGTAAACGCGCTCAGGCAGCGTCCTGACATAATGCTTGTCGGAGAGGTGAGGACCGGGAAGGACGCAGAAACACTGTTCGAGGCGATACACACAGGCCATGCCGTGTACGGTACTGTCCACGCCGATAATGCCCAGGATACCATAGTCAGGATGACTAACCCGCCCATAGCTACGCCAAAGATCATGATAAATGCCATGGGGGGGATAATAGTCGCATTCAGGCACAGGTCCAGGGGGATAAGGAGGGTGCTCGAATTTGCGGAGATTATGAGGACGGGGGACGCGAACACCCTTTACAGATGGAGCATGAGGAATGACACGTTCAATCAGGTCGGTGACATGCTGAGGATGCAGGAGATAATAGGGCTCTACGCGGGCCTGAACATGAAGGAGATAGAGGATGAGATAGCTGAAAAGGCAAAGATACTGTTGTGGATGGTGAAGCACGATGTCACCAAGGTGGACGATGCGGCAAGCGTTGTTGCCCATTACTACAGGAATAAGGAAAAGGTGCTCGACATCGTGAAGAATGATGTAGAGTATTCAGCGAATATGTTTTGATATGCATGGCTCCAAGCGAATATGAAAGTGCACTTACGCTCATAGGCGAGATAGAGGGAGCCAGCAAGAAGACGGATGTCAGCTTCATAGATATATCCGACCTTGTCAACAGGGAAGTGAGCCCCAAGGCCAAGTACTCCGATATATTGCAATTGATAAGCGAGGTAGAGGGAGGAGGGAGGAAGCTCAAGGAGCGCCCGCTGCAGTCCGTCCAACCAGTGCCAGGGGCGAAGCAGGCCACATCCACAATAACATCACAGATACAAGCCCCGCTGCTCCAGGAAGAGAAGGTGGCAAAGCCCGGCGGAAGATTTGGATTCGGGCTGCCAAGGGCAAGGCTCGCTCCAAAGGAAGCGGAGACGCAGCGCAGGCTTGGCGCTGCCGCGGAGCTCAGTAGCATAGTGGGCAGGCTGCAGCAGCCGAAGCAGGCGCCGTTGTTCCCGGAGATAAAGCTCAAGAAGAAGCTCAACATGAAGGAGCTGGTGCTCCCGAATCTTTCCATAGCCGATCAGATATCCGAATTGGAAAGGATAATAGAGGGACTCAGGGAGAACGTTTTTGATCTTGAGCAGACCGGCATAGTCATGCAGGAAATATACGGCACAGAGCAGATGGTAATCGAAGAGAGGAAGAAGCTCAAGGGCAAGCCCCCAAGCGAAAACGAGCTGGAGAAATCGCTATATGATATCAGGGACCAGAGGCTTACTGAGGCGGCGATACTGCTGCAGCAGATGCAGCGCCAGGGTGCTAAATAATGGCATTGTTTGAAAGGAAGAAAAGGGTAATCGAGGTCGGCGGGCAAAAGATAGAGCTTGAGCCGAAGCCGAAAAAGGGCATGCTATCCTTCCTGAGCAAAAAAGGAAAATCGACACAGCCGCCTCCCGCAATCGAGAAACCAGGGCAAGCGGCGGCGAGGCAGCAGGGTCAGTCCGCAGCCACCGCCCCTCCGGAGCCGGCTGCTCCTGTCAATAAGATAGATATGGACTATGGCAGGCAGGCTCCCCGGCAGAAGCAGCCGCAAAAGCCCGGCTGGATTTTTTCCAGGAAGGCGCAGAGGCAGCCATTCCAGCTCAATGTTAAGAAGCAGGAAACCGCAAGGCTGGAGTTCCCCAAAACGCTTGTTGAGTCCGCATCCGGTCCGGAAGCGATGGATGGAACCGGACAAACAAAAATCTTGGGTAGGCCGGGACTGCTCAACAAGTTCCTCACTAAACAGATAGGCAAGCAGAAAGGGCTCGCCGCCGCGCTGCGCGAGCAGGGAATAAAGACCGATGTTTACAGTTTTGCAAAGAGAATGTTTTTTGCGTCAATAGCATTGTGCATCGTGCTCGGGATAGCCGCATTCGTGATTTTCAGCAGCATCGGGCTCGGAGCAACTGAATCCGCGCTTCTTGGCGTTGTAATGGCGTTGGCGATATTCCAGACAGCATTCAGGACCTTCATGCAGTACCCATTCGCAAAATCAAAGACCTCGTCAAAGAACACGGAGAGGGACATACTCTTCGCCGCGAGGGACCTTATAATATCCCTGCGTTCCGGCATGCCCCTTTTCAATGCGATAACCTCGGTCAGCACGGGCTACGGCGACGCGAGCAGGGAATTCTCCAAGATCGTGGAGAAGGTACAGCTTGGCATGCCGCTGGAGGAAGCGATAGACGACACCGTGGCGCAGTCGAAGAGCACCTCATTCAAGAGGATAATGCTGCAGGCGTCGGTGAGCATCAAGGCGGGAGCGGACGTCGTTGGGGCGCTGCAGAGCATAATAGACCAGCTCGAGCAGGAGAGGATAATAGAGCTAAGGAGCTACGGCCAGAAGCTGAACGCGATAGCGATGTTCTACATGCTTTTTGGAGTGATACTCCCGAGCATGGGCATAGCAGTAATCACCATACTCACCACGTTCATCGCGCTCTTCACGGTGGACACCACGGTATTCGAGTTCGTGCTGGTCGGAATAATAGCGCTGCAAATAATATTCCTTAAGCTTATAACCGCGTCGAGACCGGTATTTTCAATGTGATCAAATGGCCATGCCAAAATTACCATTCAGCCTCCCGGAAATAAACTTCGAGAGACTGATAAGCAGAGGACTGGCCAGGCTGCTCTCAAGGGAGCTCGACCTCGCCGGCATGGAGATGTCGGTCAACACCCTGCTCGAGATAGCGATAATCCCGTTCTTCGCCATATTCATCATAGGCTCCATCGTGATATATGCAGTATTTTCGTTGGGCGTCCTTTCGGGAATCGCGGCGCTCGCATTCGGCGCCCTTTACGTGGCGTTCATTTATCTGTACCTGGAGTTCCTGATTGATGCCAGGAAGACAAAGTTGGAGAATGTGCTCCCCGACTATTTCCAAATAGTGTCCGCCAACCTCAGGAGCGGGATATCCCTCGAGAGGGCGATGCTGCTCGCCGCAAGGCCCGAGTTCGGCTTCCTTTCTGATGATGTCAAGGAGATGAGCAGGAGGGTCTTCGGAGGCCAAACGCTTGAGTCCTCCCTCCAGGAGTTTGCAGCAAGGTACAGGTCCTATCAGCTGAAGCATGGGATAAGGATGATAACCGAGGCGCTGAGGTACGGCGGAGCGATGGCGGACCTCATAGCACAGCTTTCCAGGGACATAAGGTCGCAGCAGCTTATACAGAAGGAGGTCGCCGGGCAGCTCATGATGTATTCTATTTTCGTGGCCTTCGCCGGCCTTATAGCGGCCCCGGTGCTATACGGGCTCACCTCGCAGATGATAGTCATAACCGATGGCGTATGGAACGGCATACTTCAGGCCAATCCAAACGGCCTTCCCTCCACGGGGGTCGCGTTCCTGAAACCCAGCCCGCCAAAGATAACTCCAGCAGAGTACAGGGACTTCTCATATGCCGCGATATTGGTCATAACAGGGTTCGCCAGCCTCATAATGTCCGCGATATCCACCGGGTCCGCGGTAAAGGGACTCAAGTATCTCCCGGTTTTCATGGCGGTCGGGATCATCATCTACTTCATAGTCGGCAATGTCATAGGGGCGATGTTCGCAGGCATAGGCAGCGTGTAGCGCGATGCGCCAACTCTTGTTCCGGTTAGCAAACTGCCGGTCACACAACACTGCCGAAGGAGGCGGTCGGCATTATGTTGTTTGCCGTTGGGCTAACCCTGCTGCGCATTATGTATAGCTGCGTGTACGCCACTGTGTTGATGGTCATGACGTCCAAATAATTGAACCTGGAGCTCGGATACGTGACAACATTGCCAAATTGCACGGTGCCTGGGAACGAGTAGTCGACATAGGCAAGGTCGTTTGTGGTTGCCCCCTGTGTGGTAAGTATGCTCGTATACCAGTGCGGATTGGAGAAATCAACAGTACCTCCCCTGTTGACTGCGACCCCGTTGGTACACTTTGCGTAAGCCGCTTCATACGTATCCACCCCTGCCCCCCCCTCATAGCATGCTCCCTTCGGCGCGGTGGTGCCGGACAATATGAATCCCATGTTGAATCCTGTCGGCCATTCGGTTAGCTGTGCGTAGGCCTCAAGGGCCTGGCCTAGCGTGTTTTCTGCCGTCACCGCGGTCTTATATATGCCTGCGAACGTTCCGGCAGTCTCTATGCCGAGATATAAGGGCTGGTATGAGAGCACCGCATTTGCATCACTGCTCCATCCGGCAGGAAGGGACCCCCCAAGCGCATTGGCTGCAAAGTTGTAGTAGGTTGAGAACACCGTGGCGCCGTTATCGTGGACCGCCGGCCCCCATTGCGCCGCCTCCCCTGCTTCCACGCCATTATAATCCACGGATGTAGGTAGGAACTCCATGTTTATCGTGTTGCTTCCACCGCCACCGGCTATAGAGTAAGGTATATCCACCCAGAATATGGTGTTGCCGGAAGTGGAGCTTGTGCAGTTAGCCTGGCACCAGCTGTTTAGCACCGTATTTGCTGCGCCTGGCGCGGCCCCTAAGTAGAATCTCAGGTTGCCAAGGTCCGGCGATTCGTACGCGCTGTAGGCACTGGGCGGGAAGGATATCAGTTGCTGGTATGTATTTGCCGTTGCGCTAGGCTGGTTGTTTGTCAAAGTTATTGGCACGTAATACGGCGTTGTTGGCGGCCCACCTCCTGTGCCTAGCAGTATCTCATCAACCGTAGAACCGGTCTCATGGTTGAACATGGTGATGAACAGGGCATTTGGAATCGAGGCGTATACTAACTGCTCAGGTCCCGGGTCCGGTGTCGTAATCGTGTCGACTACGGTGTTTGTAACAAGGCTTATTATGCTGACCGAGGAGCTACTTCCTCCGTTTTCATTTGTCACGTATGCGTAAGTTCCTGCGTTGTTCACGGCTACGCCATCTCCGTAGCAGTTGGCGCAGTCGCTGTTCGGGAATGAAACCGTGTTGGTTATCGTGGCAGTAGTCGTGTTGATCGAGTAGAAGTCGCCGTTGCTCTGATCCACCACGTAGGCGTACTTGCCGTTTGGGCTTATGGCAACATCAGATGGGTAACTGCCCACACTTATCGTATTTGTAACCGTGCTTGATGAAGGATTTATTTGGTATACTCCTCCCGATGTACCGCCTGTTGCATAGGCATACTTGCCATCAGGTGTGAATGCCACCTCACCAAAATATGTACTGGGGCCGAAATCACTCACCAACGTGTTCGTAGCTGTATTTATTTCTGCTATGCTCTGTCCATAGGTCATGACATATGCGAATGTGCCGCCTGGGCTGAATGCCACCCCCATCGGGTCCAGAGAGCTTCCAGAGCCGACCGAGAATGTGCCTACAACAGTATTCGTGACCAGGTTAAGATTGGATGCTACAGTGTCTAATTCAAACGGAACATATGCTACAGTTCCGGACGGATTGATCGCTATGTCATAGGGCCATGCGTTCCCGCATCCTGCGCTGGACAGGTTGAAGTATCCTATTATCTGGTCTGTCAATGTATTCAGCTCTACGATCTGGTTGTTACAATTGTTTACTACGTATGCTACTGTGCCTGCCGAATTTATAGTTATTCCGTAGGGCTCTGAGAACCCGGCAATAGATATTCCAGTGACATATGCCGTATTGGTTGTGTTGAACACTGCGGTCTCAATTATATTGCTGTTCATAGTCACGGTGGGCGAGGTACTCGTCCCGCTATAGCTTCCGCTGCCGCTGCCTATCCACTTGATGAATGTGCCAATCAGAACCGATTCTCCGAGTGTAAGGATGTTTCCTGAAGGGAAAGTATTGGATCCGGGGGTTAGCGCCGGGCAGGAGTTTTGGGTCAATTTCCCACCGTACCCGCCAGTGCACCACGGCACCGAATTCTCAGTCAGATAGTACTGGCTGGCGGTGGTGGTCGTGGAGCTCGTCGTCGTGCTGGTCGTGGTTGAGCTCGTGGTGGTGGAGGTGCTTGTAGTCGTGGCTGAGCTTGAAGTGGAAGTGAACACTATGTTGGTGGATGATACGGTCTGCGTGGCGTAGCCCGTCGTGGTATAAAGGGCAGGCGCGCAGCTCGACTGCGCGTTCTTTGAACACAACTCGTACGTGAACGAGAAAAGCACATCCACCTTGGTGCCCGCTGCTGGCCCGAACCCTCCTATCACGTTCGCATTGCATATTATCTGCGCCCCGGGTTCAACAAATTGCGGGGTACATACCCCTTCCGTGCTCTTTGTGCCAGACACGCCTATTCCGGTGGTCGTCAGGTTGAATGAGTTCGCGCTGGGAAAGTACATCGGGTTCTGGAGGCCGTTTATGAAAGTCATGTAAAATGGTATTTTGTTGTTTGAAGCCTGTCCTATCGTCGAATCCAGGCAGGGGAACAGGGGCTGAATTGTGCAGACGGCCGGCACCGCGGGCTGGCCGCTCGGCGATCCGGAAAGTATGAATGCCACCGCGATAAAAATAGATATTATGAGCACAGCCCATGAATACATGCTCAGCATTTCCACAATCGACTGCGCACCAAATTTCCTCATTACCTCACTTGCACGATATGTCCATGGTATCCACCATCAACGGCGGCAATTACTGCAATACAATGCCTTCCAGCACGATATTGTTTTTATTCACTGCAAAGTTTTATTAATACTCTTCTAGGGGAGATCTGCAGTATTCGCGGTGGACCATGAGAGGGTCGCATAGCCGGAGGTTACGTACAAACCAGGCGCGCAGCTCGACTGCGCGTTCTTCGAGCATATTTCATATGTGAATGTAAAAAGGAGGTTTACGTTCGTGCCATAGGCCGGCTCTATCGGCCCGACCACATTTGCATTGCAGACCACCTGCGTTCCAGGAGGTGCAAAGTCTGGCATGCACGTTCCAAGCGTACTTTCCGTTGCCACAGTCCCTATATCCGTGGTTGTAAGGTTGAAAGAGTTGGCGCCCTGAAAATATATAGGAGTCCTGAGATTGTTGATGAATGTCAGGTAAAAGGGAATAAGGTTGTGCGAAGCGGCTCCAAATGTAGAGTCGAGGCATGGAAAGAGGGGCTGTATGGTGCAGACTGTTGGGGATTCTGGTGTCCCGCCAGGCGATCCGGAGAGCATTATTACTATTGCGATGAAAATGGAAACCACCAGTAATGCCCAGGAGTAGGTGCTGAGCATTTCGACGATGGATTGCGCGTTGTTTGTTCTCATGGCATCACGGTGGAGTATCGTCTAGTCCGCACACCCCGTTTGCCACGGTCGCCACCGAACAGATCCCGCCACTATCGTAAAATACGCCATAGTTGTTGTTCACCGTTTCCTGGGTGTTATTAAGGTTGCCATCATACCGCGAGCTCAGCCACATCCAAAGGCTTGGTGAAGCAGCCGGCGAGGCGTCAACCGAGTCATTCAGGTATAGTGTGGTTACCTGGCTTGCGCTCAACACAGTATTGTACACCTGGAAATCTGCCATCATGCCGTTGTAGGCCGCGCCGCTTCCCCCTCCGCAAGTGGTGCCCGAGTTTGCCTTGCCAAGGTCATAGAAGCCGTTGTACGATAGCGTGGTCCTGGCACCTGTATTCGTGGGCGAAAATGCCACCGTGCCATTGACGTAGCCGGCGAGGATATCCGTTCCATCGAAGGTAACAACTATATTGCTCCAAGAGTTGAGCGGGATGGCGCCTATTGAGCTGCAAACTTGTGAAGTCCCCTTGTATCCTATATATCCTGTCCCTGATGCCATGCTTATCCACGGATCATTCACCCCGCTGGAATTATACTCGTCAAGTATCACGCCGCTAGATGAGGTTGGATATATCCAGATGGACATGCTATAGGCGTGCGTCCCGGCTTCTAGCCACGAAACGGGGCTGTGTTCCTGCACATATCCGCCGTCAAAGCTGAGCACGGCTGGTATGAGTGCATTACCCAAATTGAGGGCCGCGCTTTCGTTTACCGCGATGGATCCGTTTGTCTCCAATGGCATTCCTCCTATGTAGAGATGCTGGGCGCTGTTGGTGCACTGATTTATGTTCCCGCAGTTCAGCACACCCTCCACCTCGCTAGTGTTGAAATTTGTGAATGCATTCTGGTATATCGGATCTCCGTAGTAGCCGCTCAGCGGCGCATATGTTAGAGCATTGCTGGCCTCCCCATTGCGTCCGAAGCCGCTGTAGTCGTTGGCATTACCATTCAGCGGATACCATGCTATGAGATTAGCCTCGATAGAAGCCGGCGGCGCACCGGCCAGTCCATTCCTGTATATATTCTGTATGCTGAAAGCCGAGAGGGGCGCGTTGTAGACCTGCACGCCAGCGATGGATCCGTTAAACGGATGGTCGCCTGCTCCTATCAGGAACGCATTGGCATTTGTGGGCGGATCGACCAACCCGCCGTATGCGGCTACCTTGTTGCCGTTTATATACCAGGTGAGCGTATTCTGGCCGAAGACCAGCGCGGCCTGCGTCCATGTCTGCACCGGTATGCCGGTCGATGCAAGGCCGTCGTGCGTCGTGCCCGCGCTGTCCACGTACTTTGCTATCAGCGGCGTCTGCGCCACCGAGCCTGCGCTGCATCCATTTACCGTTTTTGTGTATATTATGAAGGCGTTGTAGCCTGGCGATATCACCGAATCGCAGGAGGATTCAACCGGGCTCTTATAAACCCAAAACGATACTGTGAACGACGGCGGCAGTATTATGTTTCCAGCTTGCACTATCACATTCTCCTGCACCGCGGACGTGTCTATCATGTCTGGCACCGTCCTGTCCAGCAGGCCGAACGAGAATAGGCCGCCGGAATTCCTTCCCGCAAGGACGCCCTGCGCGCTGTCAAGATAATTTGGCAGATACGGCGAGGTGAAATATTCGCCGTTTTGTATGGCGCTCTGGAGTGAAGACAATGAATATGCCGATAGGGCTGGGCCATCGAGGAGTATCTGAGTGCCATTTGTGAAACCCTTAGGCAGAAGTGTGCCCGGATAAATCAGGTATGGTACGTTGAACGTTGCGCTTTGCGTTTTGGCGCTGGTTATGAGCCCTCCCATCCCGCAGACATTGTTCGTTATCTTCATGGCGTTGTCTATCGCGAGGATATAATTCTTGTTCTGCTCTGACGAGGGGACGCCAGCGCACGTCGCGCTGGCCGAATCTTTATTCACTACGGTTCCGAACGCAAATGAGAATGGCCCGGTGGTGCCCATGATGGCATTCTCTCCGCCCACGCGCACTGCTGCAGATATGTTCGGAGATATTAATATTGTGGCAGGCGCAGCACGTATGAGCGAGGCAAGATCTGGTGTTCCGTTCAGCTGTATTCCTATTGTCTCTGTTATCGGAAGGTTATACGAGCTTCCACTGGCGTTTATTGTTGCCAAGACCGAATATGTAGCGTTTATTGCTGATGGGCCATTCTGGAAGACCGTCAAATTAGACCCAGGGTTCATGGTAATGCCTATGCCTTGATGGGCGAGCTGCGTTTCTATGGTGCCATTGAAATCGGCCACTGTGAGGTTGCCCATGTATCCCGTAAGGTTTACCCCGTACAGCGTCCCGTTCATCATTAGGGAGCGTAGCGCATATTGTGTATTGTTGATGAATGCGGCACCCCTAAGTGATGGTGTGCCTTCATACGTTGCCAGCGTTGATACGGCAGCGTAAAGGCTCGAATGGAGAAAGCCGATTAGGCTAAGTTTCAGCAACGACGCCTGCGCTCCCTGTATGGATGCCAGAGACGCCGATTGCTCCATTGTCGAATAATTTATGTTAACAGCAATGTACGTCATAATCTCTGCAAGCATTATGACAAAGAGAATCACGACCAGTAAGGACATCAGGATTCCTTTCTTGCCATAGTTTACTTTTTTACCCACATAATCATCTCCATGCGATTATTCCGACATTGTATGTCCTGTATGCTCTGTTTACATCTATTGCAAGCGGCACAGACGTCCTGCTTATCTCATACGCATTTTGTATGCCAGGAGGTGTGGAAGGTGCATATACGAATTTGTTCGTTCCGCTGCTATATGCGTAATCATAGCTGACGTAATCGTTGGTGTCGCCTTCCAGCGGCCACCAGTTGACTGCTCCTTGCAGCGGCACGCCTCCCGTGCCCTTGCTGTAAAGTGAATATGCCTGTTGCAGGTCCAGCGCGGTATTGTAAAGCTGCACGTTGGATACTATTCCATTGAACATGTTTGATGCACTGCTCTTCAACTGTGCGCCTATTGTAAACCGGGCTGAGGTATTTGTTATAAGTCCGTTGGCGAGCCCGCTGGATGTTTCAGCCCCGTTTATGTATGTTGTGATGTCGGTCCCGTTGTACGCGAAAATTATGTTGTTCCATTTGTTGGGCGTAAGTATGTTGTTGTTCGTGGTTGAGAAAAAAGCTCCCGCCGAATTCCTGAAGGCTGTCTGCACCGTGTTTGTTCCGGCAATCTGCTTGATATAGAAGTCCGCATCATGCTGATTCCTGAATCCGGCTATCATGCCGTTGGATGCTATGTTTGCATTAGGGTAGACCCATAGAGATAATGTAATGTAATCGTTCGCTATTCCTCCAGACACACCTGGATTCGTATAGAGATAATTGCCTCCGGAGAACTGGATCGATTCCAATGAGGATGCATAGCTGTTGTTTATCATTACTGCTACCTTGGAGGAACCATAGCTTTTGTTTAATAAAATGTCAGCGCATCCACCCTGGCCGTTCATGTACATCGTAGCTATTGCCTGGAGCATGCTGCTTTGAGGGTCGGCCTTGCACGTCCCTATCACATAAAGTACATTGCCGGAAACCATGTAGGCATTGCCGTATGCTATTGCAATGCCGGAGGGCATCGTGTTTGCATTGAGGGTAGCTACGCCGCCCAGCAGCGTTTGGTTCCATATGAGCGCCCCTGTCTGCCTGTTGTATGCGTTCAGTACATTTCCATTAGTTTCAGTGTAGACGTATGTAGGGGTTATTGACGGTGTTATAGAGTAAGCGTCCGTCGGAAAGGCGGTGGAGTACAGCACGGATCCGTCTCTTTGATTATATCCATATAATACGTTGGCTGTCTTTACAATAACCACGTTTCCGGAGCTGGCCCCGCCGCCTTGAACATAGCTCGGCAGGTTCTCCGCCCAGTTCTGCGATCCGCCAAAGTCAAAAGACTCAAATTTCGGCGCCCCTATCGTATTTGTTATTGCCACATATACGCTGCTGGCATCTGCGGCGAGCGGCACAAAATTTTCGGTTGACGAGATATAAAGGCCCGAGGACCACAGTTGTGCAATGGTATTTCCATAGAGAGAGAACCCCTCAAGATTCCCGGGCGATATTGTATTTATGGCGAAATATTCTCCGTTTGAGTATGCCGCCTGATATGTGGGCGTGGACACCAAGACAGACCCATTTACCGGACTTATAAATGTAAGGTTGGCCTCTATCCATCCATTTTCCGCATCAAGGAACAAATTGTTCGATCCGGATATTTGGGCGCCCCATAGAAAGAGGCCGTTTTCCGAGTATGCCTCTACTATGCCATTGCTGTCAGCAATGTATATCTCACCATGGTATATTACTGGTGACCCAACATAAACCCCACCTTTTGGGTCCGGAACATTGAATACCAATGCACCGGTTGTTGCATTTATGGCATAGAGATTCGAGCCAACCCCGTTTGTGCTGAACACCACGAGTCCATCGGCCACGGCCGGTGCGGGATTTATGGGCCCGGACGTCTGGTAACTGAATAGTACAAATGGAAATTGTGGTCCGAATCCTTGTGTGCTAGATGATTCACCCGCATTGTTTCCATACTGCGGCCAGGTATAACGCCCGGAGCTCCATCCGTCTGCTGCGGCCGCGGCAAGCGGTATGCTGGTTACCTCCTGCCCGATAGTCGCCTGCATGAAGTTCAGCGATATGCCTGTTGATTCTGCTACTGGCCCCTGTAACTGTGACGGAGGCATGTATACAGAAAGTACAAGCAGGGATGTGGCAGCTGAGGCTAGTATGAGCGCGAAGATCGCGTCAATCGTGAATACAAACGCCTTGAGATTTTTCATAGTATCACTAGCTTATGGCCAAAGTGGTATTCGTCCAGAGTACCACCTGCATTATTACCGGTACCCCCGCTACAAACGCGCTCCTCCTTTCCACGTAATTTGTAAGTGAATGATAATTGGCGGGATTGCGCCCTATGTTTATGTTTATCATCCCTCCGTAAATGCTTATGTAATATTCATAGCTTATGCCGAGCTCGAATTTTGTTGCCTGGTAATTCTGGTTTGCCATGGACATGAAAGTGTACAGCTTTTTAGTCGAGATGTTTGTTCCGGAGGCTGACATGCCGAGCCCCACGCTTATGTTCGACCATGTCAGCGCATTTGTGGTATTCACCATGCTCTGCCAATTGGCCGGCGAACCCATGGACAACAGGTTCTGCGCGAGCGAGTGCGCCTGGAGCTGCGCGATGGCCGTGCTCCCGGAATAGCCAAGCGCCAGCTGGTTGTTTACGTTGTACCATGTGAAGCCAAGTATAGTAAGCGCCAGTATGAAGATCACCATGGCGAAGATGACATCGAAGCTCCAGAACTGGGCCTTGAAATTCTTATTTTTGCTATTGATATTCATCATGTTCTCCCCCGATCAACTCACCGACAGGTTTAACCTTGCGCTAGGCGCCATACCCTGATTATACAATTCAACAATCTGCTGGGGCGTGAGGGCAGTATTATAAATTTGAAGATCGGTTATCGATCCGTTGAATACCCTCGGAGAGACCTTGCCGCCAGATCCTATAGTGAGCGGTCCTGCCAGCACGTGTGGGGCATTAGCGAGCGTGCCGTTCTCCCACATCCCATTTATGAATATGCTTATGCTCTGGCCGTTCATTACATCAGCAATAAAATTCCAGGAGTTCCAGTTTACAACAGGACCCTTGACCGGCGTAAAATCGTTGTTATAATTGGAAAGAAAAGGTATTCCACTCTGCCTGATTCCGACAATGAGTGTATTGTAAGATGATGCGGTTCCGTAGTCAAAGTAATCGTTGTAAACTGTTTGGAACTGAACAGGGGTAGGGTCTATCCAGCCCACGACGGTCGCCTGCGACCCAATCACCAAATTGGCGGATGAAACAGAAAACGAATTCGAGTTTACTGGATTAGTTGTGAGCACGTATCTTGGTACTCCTCTAAGCGAATAGTTGGAGAATTCAGAGTTTATAAAGTTTACAGATCCGTTTACAGTGCCAACGTTCTGGAATGAGCTTGTATCGTTCGGCCCTCCGTTTAAGGGCCACCATCCGAGCAATCCTGGCCCTGCGATTGGCGCCCCGGTTGTGCCCTGCTTCCATATGTATGAAATCTGCGACTGGTTCAGGAAAGTTGAATATAGCTGTATGTTCGAAAGTATTCCGTTAAAGGTTTCACCACCATTGGTGTCCCATTCGTCATCCCCTATGCGCATGAAACTGCCGAAAGGCGCATTGCTCTGCAATAATCCTGATCTCATGTACTGTGCCTCCAACGTGTTGTTGTAATAGAAATTTACAATTCCGTCATTGCCCTGGTACTGCGCAGCTACCATAATCCAGTTCCCTATTATGGTTGGAAGGTTGGTGCCTCCAACGCGCGCCGAGCCCACATAAAGCCTCGGGGCGTTGGTTGCATCATCCAGGAAAAATTGGAATCCGGGCCCTCCCTGCGTGCCTTCATTTCCAAGTATGCCCTGGTCGCTGGAGCTCCCCCCTGTGAAGTACCATGCAATCACCGTGAAACTGTTGTTCGATATTATGTTGTTGTATGCACTGATATATGGATAACTCATGTAACCCACGTTGTTTTTGCCCGGGAAATTTGCCACCATGAAGTTTGTGATGTTCTGCCCCACCGCGGTCCATTTCGGATATCCGCCGTAAAAGTTTGTGTCTTTCAGCACTATGGGATTTGAGACAGTGTTCGATCCTCCAAGGCCGCTGAATCCGCCTATGGTATTCCCGAATCCGGCATCGAGCGGAAACCATGCAGCGAGTGATGAGCCGCCCACGAGACCATTCTGGCCGTTGAACTCAGACGCAGTAAGGTTTATTTGGCCCTTGGCACCGTTGGAGTCCAGGAACGCCGTGCCCGGTACTCCGTCGGCAAGCGAGTAGTTCGAAAGGAACAGTCCGCCTGATCCTAGCAGGCCGTTGCTGACCGTAAAGATTGTCATGGGCGAGGCTATGGTGCCGTAAGAGCTCGTTCCGTAGGCTCCTATCTGTTCGATTGTGCTATAGTCTATGTTATTGGCATATGCGGCTACATTTTTCCCGCCGTAGTCATTTCCATCCCCCGCAAGGCGATACCATTCGGTAATGTTCGCGGCGTTCGCCGGCGGCGCGGTGAACCCCTCATTGTACATCGTGCTTATGTTCTTCGGCGTCAATGTCGTATTGTATATCTGCAGATTTGCGATGAATCCATTGAATGGGACGCCGTTGCCTATGTCAGTTGCACCCACAAGCTCTGCGGCGCTGTAGCCTATTGCGGCGTACGATGCCCCTGCGTTGCTTTCAGATTGCCAGGATGTTTTCTGCGTAGTTGTGGTTTGCAGTGTAACATTCAATGTGCCAGTTCCCCCGCTGACCCCGTTAAAGGTTAGCGCAAAAAACTCCCATCTCCCATCCTGTGCCTGTTCGCCTGAAAAGACCGTGCATGCCGTCGAGGTCTTCCATGCGCATATTCGTATCTGCCCGGCACCATTTACCAGCAATGCAAACGAGCCCTGTGTTGACGATGATTCAGAATATATTACCTGGTTCGCCGGGGCGCCCATGAGATCGAACCATCCGGTTATGCTGAATTTTGCCAGGTTGTTGATCGGCGCCGCCGCGCTTGTTAACAGATAGCTGTTCGCACCGTTGAAGCCCGCGGCGAGCCCCTTTACAACCACTGTCGCAGAGAGAGATATGGGCAGGGATGTGGAAATGTTCGATGGGTTCTCATTTATGTAGATCTTCCCAGCCACGTTATATATCCTGATAACGCCATTGTTCTTTAGCACAGTAAGCTGTATCACATTGGTGCCCTGTATCGAGTTGGTACCGTTCACGTAGATATTCCTGGCATTGCTGTATGCATACGCGTTTGTTATCTGGGAGCCCAGCCTGCTGCTCACTATCACAACCCCCCTTGATGATATGGTTATGTTGTACTGCGTGGAGCCTATGCTGCTCACCAGCGGTATGGATGCATTATAGCCGTTGCCCGCATAGACCGCGGCATCTATGTACGCCGCAATGTTCTGCGCAACCAGCTGCAGGGTCGAGTATGACTGCGAGTTGATGGATGAGGCCCTCTCAGATGAGATCAGCAGGAATAAGACCACGAATATTACTATCACGAAGGAGTAGACTACCAGGAACTCGAACGCTATCTGGCCCCTGCCCATGCTTCCTCCGCTGCCGCCACCCTCGCTCACGTTAACCGGGATAATATAGATGGATACTAATAAAAAGTTTGATAGACCTCCTGAAAGCCTACGAGTTATTTGCCTTTTGCGGGTATGCTGGCCTTGAGCTCGGAGATCGTTTCATCCAGCTGCTTCAGCGCTTTTTCGAGCGCGTCCTTCGCCTTCTTCTTCCCGGTTTTTATCACAAGCCTCGGCCTCCCAACTTCAGGGTGCTCTTTCGCCACCCCTGCGAATTCCACGTCATCGTTCTGTTGGAGCTGCGACGCAATGAGGTCCGGAATAGTATAATCTGAAGTGTCAAAGTCTATTATTAGCTCGTTGCTCTCATCTTTTACCACGGTTATTTTCATGCTACCACTAGTTGTTTGAATTTATCATTATTTAAATAGTTTCCTTATCTCATCTGGCTTGCCATAATGCGGGCTGACCTTCTTATTTTCCCTGTGCTCGCAGACGGGGCATTTCAGCGCACTGGCATCCGCCCCGGGTTCAAGGTGCGTGCTGCATAACCCACATTCGGCATACACTACTCCAGAGTCGCTGTCCTCCATTGATAAAGTGTAAATTTCCGGATCATCGTATGCGATCCTTGCAATGATTACGTCGCCCACGCCGCATGGTTTCACTGCCTTCTGCTCCTGGCCTCCCCTGTGTCCGCCGTCCCTCTGGTGAAAGTCCCTTCCGCCACCCCTCCCCATGGGCGGCCTTCTCTGCATCATGACTATCTTTCCATCCTTCAGCGGCATATATTCAATGCCGTTGACGCGTATGCCATCGAGCTTTACGAAAAGCACCGCCCTGAGGTCGTCCGAAACCCTTCCCAGCACGAACATCCCCCTTTTGAACCTCTTTATATCATGCCCCTCGTTCACCACGCCTATCTTGCCATCCCTCTTGACCACGGTGCCAAGGATCGCTGCGCGTATGCTGCCGTCGTTATCCACATAGGCGTTGTCCGCGGCGACGAACTCCTCCTCGATGCCTATCTTATCCCCCGGCATGACAAGCATGGCTTGCTCTTCCATCAAAAATCACATCTTTACCTTACTTACCCTACTGTTTGCTCTTCGCGCTTATCTCCACGATGTTCTTCATGCTCCCTATGTTCATGAGCGCCCGGTATGTGGCCATCAGCACGTTGTACTTGGCCCTCGTCCTTCCCCTTGAAAAGCTCCACAGGTCCTTGACACCTGCGAGCTCCAGCATCTTCTTCACCGGTTCGCTTGCGACCACGCCAAGCCCCCTTGGCGCAGGCTTTAGTATAACCTCTACGCTACCGCACTTGCCCTTCACTATGAGCGGCAGGCTGTGTGGCGTGCCGCATGTGCATTGCCACGAGCCGCATCCCATTATAACCGGTATCACGTTGACCTTCGCGTTCTTTATCCCCGAGTCTATGGCAGCCTTGACCTCGACATCCTTGCCTGCGCCCATACCGACGTGGCCCTTCCCGTCTCCCACCACAACCGTGGCGCGGTACTTCTGCTTGCGGTTGTTCTTCGTCATCCTCTGCACGCTTATTATCTCGATTACCTCGTTCTTCAGGTCCGGAAGCAGCGCCTCCACAATTTCGACCTCCTCTATCCTTTTTCCCTCGTGGAAAATCTGCTCTATGGAAGTTATGTCGTGGGACTTTACCCTCTTTCCGATTGTGGTTTTTGGCTGCCATGCCTCTATGTTAAAGGTGTGCCTTTCCTCCCTGTCCCTCCTCCCTATTTTAATGTCTGCCAATCAATCACGCGCTCTCCATAATCTTTTTCTTTGCATTCTCGAAAAGCGAATCCATGCTCTCCACATCGAATTTGCCTTCCCGATAACCAGAAAACTGCCTGCTGTATCTTTGATTATCCGATTTAATAAGCTTAGCGTAATCAGATATGTGGGCGCCCCTAATCCTCTTTTCGTCGAATTCTATGCTGTTGCGGACTTTCAGGCCGCCGTCAGCCGCCCCTTTTGCCGCTGCAAATATTATTGAGGATTTCCCGGGCTTGTATATCCCAATGTCAATCACCGTCTCGCCCACGTTTAGCTTTTTCGCTTTCTGCGCAAGCGCGAGCCCGGTGAGATACGCCGTGGGCGTGTTGCTCCTTGGGGCCCACCCGTACTTCGCCAATTCGTTTGAATTGATTCCGGCAAGGACCCTGTCGCCTGTTGGCTGGAACGCCACTATCTGCATGGTTACGTTCCTGTTGCTCTTCCTTATCACCACCCTTGCCATTCCGCCCATGAGCATCGCTATCCTTTTCTTGTAGTCGGTCACTGCGTGCCTCCTCCTTTTTTTAATCATTTTATACTTCATGAATATCCGCCAATCACATATGCTTCAATTTCTGGTATCTCTCGTCGCTTATGCCTACCCCTTCGCCGCGTATGTGTCCGAGCAGGGATGCCTTGCTCTGGAACGTCCCGCCCCTGACCAGCCTGTAGAACTCCTTGAAGAGTTCGTTGTTTATCGTCTTGTCCCCCTTGAGCGCCAAGAGCACTCTCCTCTGCGCCCTTATCTTTTTCTTGTACTCGATGCTCCCCCTCGCCTTTATCGTTCCCCTCTTTCTTCCGCTGCCCCTGGATCTTCCCTTGCTCCTTTTCACTTTCAGGAGCTTCCCATAGGTGCTGACATTGCGCTTCTCCGCCAGCGCGTAGATATCGCCCTTTTTTATGAGAGCCCTGACGTCCTCCCTTGTTATTGCCTTCTCGGCCTCCGCTGTCGCCGACTCCTTTATTCTTACACTGCTGACTCCCCTTTCGAGCAGGTCGGCTGCAATCCTCTTTGTAAGTCTTACTGTCATCTCACTCCTCCGTTTGTAACTCTGAGTTTATTTTTCTCCGCAAGCTTCACCATCTCAATCCTTTTCCTTCTCGATAGGGCGCTTGCAAGCGTAACATCATAGTCTGTCATGTCCGGGTTTTCTATCACTTCCTTCAGCTGCTGCACGTTCTGCACCACCACCGTTTTCCTCCCGTTTGCCCTCATTCCCTTGAGCTGCTCGGGGTTGCCGTACCCTATCGTGGGTTCCGCCCCGGCGAAGGCCTTCTTCACCCTCTTTTTATTGTCTATGCCCCGCTGCTTCCTCCAGCTGTCCTTGACCCTGCTCCTGTTCACCGCGCCCTGGTTGGGCACATTGAACTTTGGATGGGTTTTTTTCTTTGCATTCACAATGTTCATAATTATCACGTCAACTTCATGTCATGTATCATTCATCAATCATTCTTCATCATTCGAGCGCAAAGTATACTCCGTCCTGGAACACCCTTGCGTCCTTTTCCCTTATCTTGCACGCTTTCCTCATGTTCGCGCATGTCTGTGAAACGTCATTTATGTTTGTGCCATAGACGCGGACATTCGTGCCCTTGACCTCCACCTTTGTGGCGCCTGCGATCCTGGCCTCCCTTGGTGCCCTCTCTCCTATGAGGTTCTTTATCAGCACCGTGTCCCCCTTGACCTCAACGGTTATCGGGAAATGAGCGAAAATCACCTGCATGTTGCTTTCGTAATGCTTTGTGACCCCATTGATGTCATTCTGCAGCTGCTTTGCGAATGACCTCTCTGCCATGTTGCCCTTCTTAACGAGCTGCTTGTGCGCCACGCCGCTTATGCTTATCTTGTTGCCGTCCTTCTTGACAACCAGGAGCGCGTCGTTGAAGTTCCTCGTGTTCGACCCCAGGGTGCCCTTCGTGGTAACTTCGCTGCCCTTGACCTCCACCTGGATCCCATTTGGAATTTCTACCGTTATCATAAATATCATCAGTACATGTAGGCGACAAGCCTCCCGCCGAAGTTCTTTGCCTTCGCCTCCCTGTTTGTCATCAGCCCCTGCGGCGTGGAGAGTATCAGTATTCCAAAATCACGGCTTGGTATGTACCTGGTCTCGTAGCTTTGAAGCTGCTTTGACGTCACCGCGTATCTTGGCTTTATCACTCCTATATTGTTTATCTTGTTTGAAAGCCTTACCTTCACTTTTTTGAACTTTCCGTCCGTGAATTCCTCGTAGCTGTGTATATATGATTCCCTCTTCATGACGTCGAGTATCGCCCTTATGAATTTGGTGGACTCCAGCACGCAGGCTTCCCTGCCTATGCGCTCGTTCGTCTTTATCGTATTTATTGCATCAGCGATCCTGTCCACCATAATATCAACCGTATTTCTTGAATCCCAGGTCCCTTGCCGCTTCGCGGAAGCACCTCCTGCATATGTAGAGCTTGTGCGAGCGGATGAGAGCCCTGGCGTTTCCGCAGAGCTTGCACTTCCTCATGCCCTTGCCCTTAAACTTTTCCTCAAGCCTTACTTTCATGCATATCAGCCGAATTCAACGTTAAACTTCTCTCCCATGTACTTCTTTACGTCCTCCCTTGTCACGATCCTGTGCCTGTCCGGGATGACAGACGCCTTTCTTTTCCTGAGCGCGACCCGTTCCCCCTTCCTCTTGAAGGAGAGGTTGATGTTCATCCCAAGCATTCCAATCTTCGGATCGTATTTCACCCCGCTTATGTCGATGTACTCGTGAATGCCAAAGCTCAGGCTGTTGTTGGTGGCGGCGCTTTCGCGCAGCTTGTTGTCCACTGCGTCAAGCAGCCTCTTTGCAAGCGGTTCTATCTCGCTACCCCTGACGGTCACGAACGCGCCCACTTTCTGGCCCTTTGTTATCTTGAATGCCGGGTTCCTCTTCTTTGAGAACGTGGGGGACGGCTTCCTCTTTGTTATCAGCTCCAGGAGGCTCTTTGCGTTCGCAAAGGTCTTTTCTTCGCCTCCGCTGCCTATGTTGATGACAAGCTTGTCCAGGACAAGCTCCTTCATCTTGTTGTCCTTCCGCTTCTGCCTTTGCACTTGCTGTGTTTTCTGTTCTGCCATTAGCCCACTATCATTATGTTCTTTATTACTGTCTCGAATTCATCCCCGGATTTCGGGGATATTACCGCATGCGCCTCCCTCTTTTCAGTTCCTGGCGTTATGGTCTTGATCTTTCCGTTGGTTCCCACGTGCACGCCGCTGAATACGAAGCACTCGGCCCCGACATCCATGCGCAGCACCTTCTTCACCGCGTCGCTCGAATCGACTACCACCGAGTCATTCACCTTTACCTTGTTGTCGGACTTCACCGTTCTTCCATCGTGGAGCCTTAGCATTATCTGGCCTCCCCTTGCCTTGTACTTTCCTATCACGCGGTAAAGCTGTGAATCATAATCCGGTTTCTTGACCTCCTCGAATGCGGCCTTTGCAAGGTTGTCTATGCTTATCCTATAGGCCTTTCCCTTCACTTCGACGGTGTCGCTAAGCCCGACCGGGAACTTGGGCTCGCTCATCTTCCTTCCATTCAATGAGACTATGCCGCTGCTTATTATCTTCTTGGCCTGGGAGCTTGAATCAGCGAAGCCGAGCCTCTTTAGCAAGAGCAGTAATGATAATGATCTGTCAAGGGTGTGCCTCCCGGCGTTGGGCTTTGATATGTATTTGTGCGCCTTCCTCTGGATCCCGAAGTACTTCGGCGCCGCCAAACTTGTCATATGCCTGCTTCTTCCCTTGTTTGTCATTATTATAACCCCGCGGAAGCCTTCTGCTCCATCTTGTCCGGAGCCATCGGCTTTGCTTCAACAGTCTTCACCGGTGCTGCTGTCTCGACCTTCTTCTCCTCTGCCGGCTTTGGCTTCTGCGCCGGAACCGGCGCGACCTTCAGCTTTGCGGCCCTGTACCTGTCTGTTAGATTGAGGTCGGTTATGTAAACGTTGCTCACATAGATGTTGAGCTTTAGCTCCTTTCCGCGCATGCTCTTCCTTGTCAATGAATCCATCATTATCCTTCCGGTTCTCAGGTTCACTCCAATCACTTTGCCTGTCGCCCCCTTCTTGGATCCAGTCATGACCTTGACCGTGTCCCCCTTTGATATCTGGATGGTCCTTTTTGTCAGCTTCAGCCTGTTCCTCAGTGCCTTGTCTATGCGCGCGTGTAGGAAATGCTGCCTGGAGTGCATGGGCGCGTTGAACCTGAAGCGTCTCTGATACCTTGGTTTTGCGCTTTTTATCATAAATATCACCCTTATATTACCCTTGATGCGATGCCGGCCAGCTTTATGTATCTCTCTACTATCTCGCGTGCCATGGCCCCCTTGACCTCTGTGCCTACCGCGAGATTTACGTCAGTGACAAGTATCGCCGCGTTGTCCTCAAACCTCACATGTATGCCGCTCGCCCTCCTCATCGGGCTCTTCTGTCGTATTATGATCGCGCGCACTTTCTTCTTTATGTAGGTCGGGCTCCCGCTCTTGACGGATGCCATTATGACGTCCCCCACACCGCACGCAGCCATCTTCTTGTGCTTGCCGGCCTTGCCTATCTTGTTTATTATCATCAGCGTCTTTGCGCCGCTGTTGTCAGCGCACGTGAGTATGGAACCCGGAACGAGGCCTTTTGATACTCTTGTAGATAGTCCCTTCATTATTATCACACCGTTGCCTTGGCCTTGTTAAGGACCTTCGTAACCACAAAAGACTTCGTCTTGCTGAGCCTTCTTGTTCCGGATATCTCAACGCGGTCTCCAAGGTGCGCCTCCATGCACGGTGGGCTATGCGCCGGAATCCTCGAGTTCTTCCTGAGAGACCTCTGGTACTTCTTCAGGAAAGTGGTGTACCTGTGCTCCACTATGACCGTTGTTTTGAGCTTGTCGCTGACCACGACGCCCTCTATGCGATAGCCGTGGGTCTTGAGGGACCCGTGCACCGGACATTTCGTATCTGCGCATTCCATCAAAGTCACTTACTCAGTGCAAACAAAGGAAACCACGTTCGTGGCTGCAGTTACTGCAGCAACACTACAGCTTTCTCCTTTTGTAAAACTTCAGGCCCTTTTCAATTCGTTCCCAGCTCCTGAAGCCGATCTCATTTCCATCGACAACAAAGCTGTTACGTCCGTACCTGAACTTGAAGGTCGAGATGTCCTTTGCAATCTGTCTTGGACCGCTTTCGGTCTTGACAAGCAAAGTGTTCTTCGTTTCATCGATGACAGTGCCATGAATTCCCACCTGCGAGGGATCGCGGCTTTTTACAACCTTGACCGCCAAGCCGATAAGCTCGTGTAGCACTATAGTTTTATTATTGTAGGTCGGCATTATTTAAACCTTTCTTTAATATTGAATCGTCCAAATATAATATACATTCAGCATCCGGCAGGGATGTGCCTGTGGATCACCGCGAAGTTGGTGCTGGCCTTTACTGTCGCAGTGGCACTGTCCGTTACATTGGCATAGTAGCTTATGTTGGTATACTGCCCTGTTGCGGGTGCGGCGTGCGCCGTGAATGTATAATTAGAGTCTATCGCATTAGATATTATAACGCCTACTCCCGTGCTTGAGTTATACCACTGGTATGCGTACAATGGCGTTCCCCCGAACACGTTTGCAGTAAGCGTAACATTCTGACAGGTAAGCAGGGTTAGATTGTACGGTGTCACTGTTGCTGCAAGAGGCGGATTGACCGTGAACGAGTTCGAATATAGTGAAGTTACAGTAACAGGTGTGCTTGCCGAATCTTTTACCGATACGTTTGCATGGAATGTGCCTACGGTGTTGATAGTAAACGTGAACGTATTGCCTGCCTGCGCGCCGCTCGAGGCCAGGGCTGCGTTGCTTACGGCGTTTGATATCGTAAAGTCGTAGCTGTAGGGTGGGGTGCCGGACGATTCCACTGCCCTAATAGTTATCGATTGGCCCCTGTCAAGTGCAGATGCGCTCGGGGTTACTGCGGGGATCGAGAGCGCGGGATTCACTGTGACGGAGTTTGAAGCTGTTGCAAACGTGTATGGTATTGTGGTTCCCTTGTCAGTGACTATTGCATTGAAGGTGTCCATTCCTGTTTGCGGAGTGAAAGAGAAGGTGTTGCTTCCTCCCGGGAGCAGTATTGCAATAGATTGGAGCACTACGCTATTTTGAACCAAGTTGGCGGTGAAGGGCCCTATTCCGTTGTTTGCAGTAATCGTGTAGGTCTCTGCCTGCCCATAATCAAGGACTGCATTGGAGGGCGCAGATAACGTGGCAGATGGCGTATTTGCCACTGCGACCGTGTCTGATATGGAATTCGCGCTCATAGATTTGGAATCTGTGACTATTACGAAATATCTTGTAGTTGCGTTTGGCGTAACCGTTACCATTGAATTCGTGGCATCAGGGATGATTGCATTGCTTAATCCAAATATCCCGCTGTACCATTGATAGGCGTATGGCGGTGTCCCTCCAATAACATTTGAGGAAAGCGTTATTGATTGGCCATTATCAAGCATTGGAGATTGCGGAGCCACAGTTATGGAATTGATCGGCGGGGCGACAGCAACTGTCCGGCCGAATATCACAGATGGCATTATGCCATTCGGCGGGTTGCTGCTCAACCTGAACCATGTGATATTGAATGCCGCGTCATTTGTTTGAGAGCCCACCCCGACAGGGTAAGAGCCGGATGACGATCCGTATAGACCGGATGAGCCCTCGTTAGTGTAATTAATGGAGAATAACTGGACAGTAGAATTCCGGTATACGGTAAATACTCCCGTAGTGCCCTGGGGATCGGCTCCAGAATATGGCGCGCCAGAGCTGCCCCATTCAATAGCACCATTAATGTAATTAAGGCCTATTCCGGACACGCAAGGCCCGCATGAAAAATCAAACCCGTAACCCCAAATCCAGTTCGGATAGTGGGCAACGGTGAATTTACCATAAAATGAGACGGTATATTCGGATTCATTTATCGAATTCTGCGTTGTGAAGTGCTCACCATTGCTGCTCGGATTCAGCATGATCCCGTTTGATACGACCGCATCATAGCCGTAATTGTCCCAGAGCGTGGTATTTAGCGTATTTCCAGCAAAATTGTCGTACAAGGGGAACACTTGCTTCCCATTATCGTATTCTCCGTACAATGGTGATAGTTCCGGCGCTTCTCCTGTCAATCCTGTGAAAATGGGCATCAAGGACATATTTGTGGGTGCAAACCCCATCCATACCGTCTGATTGCCGCTCGCGGAGATTGGTGTGTCCAACCGCAACCAGTACACTGTAGATGCGGATGTATTGGAATCACCGCTCTCCAGCCATGATGGTATTATTGTATAGTTAGGATACAGGAATTGGATATTCTGTAGATCATGCGATTCAAGTTTAGCGTAGTTGAGGCTGTTTACCGTAATCATCTGCTGGGATGGGGACGATGTCGGAGCATTTTGGCTGTTTGTTATCGTTATTGGCACATAGTATTTTATGTAACTATGAGGTGATGGCAACACCTTAACCTTAACCGGAGACGCAAGGAACTGTTCCCCTGTCACTTTGTCTGTGACTAAGATGGAATAATTAAACGCACCGGTCTGATTCGCAGTGATATTCAATACTGGCGACATCTGGCCGTTTATCGGGAAGCCAATCTGGCCTATGCCAGATATGTTGAGCCATTGATACGAGAAACTGCCGCTCCCGCCGCTCATGTTGGTGCGCAGGATTATTTGCCTGCCTGACGTGACTTGCGAATTGCCATATACAGAAACATTCAGGGCAGAATAGATCCTCACCGAAGCATTGGCTGTGATGTTGACTGTAGATACCGAACCGCTGTCCGTAAGTACGACCTTGTATGTGAAATTGCCGACCGTATTGCTGTTTATTGTCAGGAACTGCGTGGTTGCATTTGGAATCGCTATGCTGTTGCCTGAAGTTGTGTTATACCACTGATAAGAGAATGCCCCTGTGCCTCCAGCCACATCGGCAGAGAGCTCAACGCTCTGGCCAGAGTCGAGAGATATGGAATTTGGTATCACAGATACGGCAGGACTATTGAAAACTATCAGGGGTTGATAGACCACTTGATTAGCGGTGGTGTCCTCCACAGTAACATTATGCATCCCTGCTGTAGGGCATATACTGCCACCTGAGCAGAAAGTGTAATTGAGCGATCCATTAATGATCAAAATAGTATTCCCGTCAAAGAGCATCTTGAGTGTATCGTTCGGCGCCTGCGCTGTTGCCCTGAGTGTATCCGGCTGGCCGTAAATCTCGAGATTATCCTTTATGGATGAGTTCGTCGGGGACTGGATTGGTCCGAAGGTTATGTTGATGGATGCCGGGTCGTCCCTTGTCCTTATCCAATCCGCCGTTGCAATATTAGTGTATCCGTTGAGGCCGCTGATCTGGTAATTAATGATGCCCAAGGCAGGATAGAGCGTACCGGGAGGATCCTCTATTATCGTATTTATGTTTCTCGAAGTGTAGTTAGGGTAGGGGCTGCTGAATTGCGAGGATGTGTTGGTTATCCACTCCATACCCCATATGCTGCCGCCTGGGTTTGGATTGCTCTGGAGGTTATAGAACCCGTTTGCAAAGCTTGCCTTTTCAATCCCCTCGGAAAAAGGCGCAGGCCCATATCCTCCCTCTCCCGATAGGGAGCCATACACAAGCCCGTTAGATAAAGGGTTATCGTTTTCCACTTCACCCAGTGCGAACGGTGTGCTTGTTGAATATGATGTACCACAACCGTAGGTGCCACAATTGGGTGTGCTCACCCCTCCTGATAGCTGCGCGATATAAGCCTCAAGATACTGCGATGAATTCACCGGTATGCCGCTGTTGAGCAGGATCATCGCAAACCCGCGGGCTGATTCACAGCCGGTACCACAGCTAATTACATCCCTTGTAAATGTAATGCCATTATCTATTGCAACGGTATCGTTCCCGCCTGTGCTGTTGCTTGAAGTCCACTGAGAATCAAGCGTATTTCCAGCAAAGTTGTCATAGAAGTTGAATACGTTCCTTCCGTTGTCATATTCTCCGTAGGAAGCAGAGAGATTCGGGGCCTCCCCTGTTGTGGCATTATTCAACAGGATGATACTCTTCTTCGCGAAATCCATGTACACGGTTAGCTTTCCCGAGTTGCCGCCTGGCAGTTGTGTCCCCATCTTGAGGTAGTATTGCGTCTGTTTGGAAGTATTGCTGTTTCCTGATTGCAACCATGAAGGAATAATTGTACCGTTGAGGTACGTAAACTGGACGTTATCCAGTTTGCCATTCTCGTACGCGTTATACGCAAGGGAGTTAACGGTCACTAGCATCTGGTACCCGGTCGGAGTGGAGGCGCCAGGATTGGTAAGGACTAGGGGAACCCTGTTGACATAACCCGTCTGGAGGCCAAGGAAGGTGATGTTAAGCTTTGGTAGCAGAAGATTCACTTTTGCAATAGATGAAGTTGCATTTTCTAAGGTTGCATTATCTGTAACTTTCAATTTCAATGGATATAGACCAGGTTTATCGGTCTGATTAAAACTTGTGGAACATGTAAGCGTGTTTGATGGATGACAATTTGTGGCATTCGCATATATTAGGGAATTTGGCGTGCTTTCAAGCCACTGATAAGAGCAGTATCCTGAAAGACAAGTGGCAGTTGCAGTAATGTTGGTGGTCTGATTTGAATATACACTAACATTTTGGGGAGGAACATTAACTATGGGTTGGAGGTTTTTAGTCTGAAGGTCGTAAATTTCATCGAAACTTGTACCACTATTTTCAGGGAAAGATGGTACAACAGTTGCTGTATACTGATTATTGTTTTGAGAGGCAAGGCCGTATAATAATGTTACATCAGAGAAGTTTCCTATTGGGGTATCACTACCAGAATTTAACACTGCATAATTTGTTTGTCCCACTCCTGTCCACTTGTTCCCAAAATATGAAATTCCGAAGTCTGTTAGTGGAGTGCCTACAACATCCGGCCTTTCATCAATCCAATCGGCCGTATCTAAGTAGGTAGCATAACTTGTCGTTATTACGTTCGATTGACCTGTTCTAATGTCTTTAATTTTTAAAGTATAGCTGCACCATTGATTTGCACAATCGCCTACTGTTTGACCTGCAGTTAAGGAAAGGGATATATTTGCAGATATTTTATCTCCGGGTTGAATAGAAAGACCACATATTGGTTGTATACTGCTTTGAAACGGCCATTCCTCCCACCAAACCAAATATTGCGGCAAAGATAAGCCACAGAAATAATGGGCGTTTCCACTACTACCAAAAGAAGCCGTACCGATTTGTATAAGATTTCCAGATTTTGCTCCTCCTATTCCGACCCACTGAAAAGAGACGCCGTTAGGAAAAGGGGATCCGGATAGACTTGGCTGCACAATCCAAGATCCATTAACATGATTTATATATGGATTTATTCCGGGAGTCAGTCCATTAACATAATATCCAAACCAGGTAGTAGACCAAGCGGTGCTAACTGTTGTAGAGTTAACGGCTAGCACACTCAAACACATAAGTATTACTATAGCTAGTGCAATATTTTCACTTCTAACTCTAAATAGTTCCATAATTGTACTGCCAAGTTGATTTGATATTATCCTGTTGCCTTTATTGTTATAGGTATTGTTATTGCATGCCATGGATTTTGTCTACCGTTAGGTGCTCCAGCACTATTTGTATAATTCAAAAGAATATAACCATTAAATGACTGTCCTATAGTCATAGGATTAGAAGAATTTGAAATAGGCAAAGAGGACTGCCCATAACAAATTAGATTGTTCATTGGTGCTACTAGTCCGGTAGGGAGTGATGAAAATTCTGCAGTCCATGCGCGCGCATTAATATTATTTAATGTAGATGTGCACGCCATTTGTATATTATATAAAGTTATTCCGCTATTCTGTCCAAATGTTAATGATAATATTCCTGATGTTGACAACTGCGGATTTTCACAAAGATAACCAGAAGGAGCTGTACAAGAAGGTATATAATTTGGCGGCCCAGTTGAATAGATGCCTTCTTCACTGAAGAACATTAACAAACCAATTATGAGTATTGCGATTATGACTACTAATGGAATCAACATCTTCTTTACTTTATCTGATTTAACCATGCTCAATACACCTCAATATACAACTATAAACTTATCTTCAAAAGTTGTCATTGCCTCCCGTGCTGTTGCTTGAAGTCCACTGAGAATCAAGCGTATTTCTAGCAAAGTTGTCATAGAAGTTGAAGACGTTCCCTCCGTTGTCATACTCTCCGTAGGAAGCGGAGAGGTTTGGAGCCTCTCCTGTTGTGACATTGTTCAACAGGATGATACTCTTCTTCGCGAAATCCATGTACACGGTTAGCTTTCCCGAGTTGCCGCCTGGCAGTTGTGTCCCCATCTTGAGGTAGTATTGCGTCTGTGTGGAGCTGTTGCTGTTTCCTGATTGCAACCATGAAGGAATAATTGTACCGTTGAGGTATAGATATTTATACTTAAATCTGCATAATAACTATCATTACGGTCGATGGGATGACGGATAAAGTGTTTCAAGTGATAATAGAAAAGGACGCCGATGGATACTATGTAGCGGATGTTCCTGAATTGAGAGGATGTCATACACAAGCGAAGGATTTGAATACTTTACAAAAGAGGATAAAAGAGGCAATTGAGCTGTGCCTCATGGACCAAAAGGATGCCAGGATACCTAGCAAATTTATTGGGGTACAATTGGTTAATGTATAAATGAGCAGAAACCGGCTGATTAGATGGCCAAACAAAGCCCAGTCACTTCATTTGTTGTAATAAAGGTTCTTCAAGGACTTGGATTCGTAATTCTCAGAAAAAAGGGCAGCCATGTTAGAATGAAGCATCCCGATGGTAGAATAACCACAGTACCAACGCACGGCAAAGAAGCAATAGGTATTGGTCTTTTGCTTAGAATACTTAAAGATGTAGATATTTCTAAAGACGAATTTTTTAGACTTGCAGAAGAAATATAACGGTCGGAGATTATTATAAATTCTCGGAGCCATTGCTGTTTCCAGCGAAGTTGTCATAGAAGTTGAAGACGTTCCTTCCGTCATCGTATTGTCCATAAGAAGTGGAAAGATTTGGCGCCTCCCCCGTTGTAACATTGTTCAACAGGATGATGTTCTTGTTTGTTGCTGACATGCAGATAGTAATAATGTCCCCTCGGGACGATTAAAACGAATGAAATCAGACATTGTCTGTTGAAAAACAAAAGTTATTTATAGAAGCGACATCAAAGCGATATCATGGAGCTTAACATATATGGATTTAAGGCGAAAATCAGCAGGGATGGTAAATGGTTCATAGGAGAAATACCCGAACTGCACGTACATGATCAGGCGAAAACCCTGCGCGAACTGGAAAGCGAACTGAAGGATGCAGTAGACACATCGATTACTTTTATGTTGGACAAAAAGCGCAAAGACGCGATGAAATTCCAAGCTTTGAGAAGTCTGATTACAAAGGCGTAGGTGCGATCTATTCCTAGGATGAGGCCGATAAAAAGTTCGGAATTGCTGAAGATTCTACAGAAAAACTATGGTTATTTTGCAAGACAAGGCAGAGGCGACCATGTAGTATTGTTTGATAATAAAGGACACCATACTGTAATCCAAGCAGGAAAAGAATTGCGTACAAACATTATAAGGGCAATACTTAGAGAAACAGAACTTAATTGGGAGGACATAGAAAAGTACCTTTGTTGAATCATATTTTCAATTTTGGCTCCTTCTTAAAGACCCGGTGCCTCTCCTGTTGTAACATTGTTCAATAGGAGGATGTTCTTCTTCGCCAAGTCCATATACACGGTTAGCTTCCCAGAGTTCCCTTCGGGGATCTGCAGGGCTATCTTGAGGTAGTATTGCGTCTGTTGGGAAGTATTGCTGTTTCCTGATTGCAACCATGATGGAATAATTGTACCGTTGAGGTATGTGAACTGGATACTTTGCAGATTGTACAAACCATCTATTTAAAGATAATTTGCTATAAACCAATATGGATATTGAGAAGTTCAGAGTGTTAGTAAAAGAGATTAGAATTGCTAATATATCTTTTAGTAACCACTTCTTCTTGAGAGCAAAACTAAGAGAGATTAAAGAATCTAACATAATAGATAGGTTAAAAGACTGCAACGGTTTAATACTAGTGGAAGAACAAGGCGCTGAACCAAAGGGTAATAAATACAGGCTTTTATTCAAATACGTGAGTAATTATGATTTGAGAGTTATAGTTTCAATAAAAGATAAACACATCAATGTGGTTACAGCGCATATTCAAAATGTTAAAAAAAGAAAGGCGTATAAAGCATGGTCAGGAACTTGGAAATAGATTATGATGCAGAGAACGACGTGCTCTGGCTGCATCAAAATAAAAAGATTCAGGACAGCCTAGAGCTAGGTAACTATGTTATTGATTTTTCTAGGAAAGGGGTTTTAGGTTTGGAAATATTAGATGCCTCAGAAGTACTGAGCAGGCTTTCTTCAAAACAAATATCTAAAGGCATGCTGAAAAATATTCAAAATGCTGTTTTAAGAGTACACTCAGAAAAAGACCTAATTTTCATAGTAGTGATTTTGAAACTTGACGACGCAAAAGTAAAAGAGATTCCAATTCAAGTCAATGCGCCTAGGCAAGTAATGATGATTAAGGCGTAACCTTTTCGCCATACTTTTTATTCATCCTGAAGAAATAGTTATCTTATTATTACTCTGTCCGATACGCTTGTTATCCTGTCTATGTCATACTTCAGCGTGCTGCCGTAGTCCGTCTTGACAAGCATTATGCCCCTCCTTGTGTCAATGTCGGTGACCTTTCCTATGTAAGCGCCTATATCGTTGATGACCTGCTTGTTCTTCATCCTCGTCCTTCTCACCGCGAGGTTCCTTAACATTATGCTCAGCTTTGAGACCCCGTAACCGAAGAGCAAGGTGAGCGCGCTGTATTCCAGGAGCTGGTAGAAGTATATCTGCCCTATTATCCACGCGGCGGCAACATAGAGCAGCACTATGGCGGCTATCGCATACGCGACATATGTGCCCTGCGATATCGCCCTGTAGCGCATCCTCCTGCTCTCAAGGTCGGTGACCCTCCCTATAAGGTAAAGCACTATCGATATTGGCAGTATGAGCATGAAACCCTCGATCCCAAACGATGCCAGGGTGAGCTGGTCGTAGCCGAGCCCGGATGAGGCGGCGTTCGTGTACGTCCCGTACCCTACGATGAGCGCTATTATGAAGAAGACCAGCGCAGACATGTAGAAGACAAAGCTCATCCTGTATATGCTGAAGCCGAATCCCTTGAACGACTCCACGAGCATGTCCTCTATGCCGAACCCCTTCAGCAGGAGGTATGCACCTATGAGCATCACCGGCGGCTGCCATCCATAATTGAAGTAGTAACTCATAGCGAATAGCACGAGCAGTATTGCCGGTATCCCAAACACTATCCTGGCATAATGGGGTTCCTTGAGTTTCTCGAGTATCGTGAAGTATGTGTTCTCGAACTGCTCAGCTTGTTTCATCCTGAGTATGTCAACGCTGTTTATCGTTACCCTGGACTTGAGCAGCGGCACTATCCTGTTGTCGCTCGCCCCGTCGGTGACCAATACGCACGAATCGGCCTTGAACTTTTCAAGCACTATGTCTATCTGCCTTGATATCTCTGAGTCGGCCACATACCCTTCCTTCTCGGCGCCGGTTATAGTCACCACTGCAACCGAGTGGCCTGCCCTTTTGAGCTCGTCGAACTTCTTGACAGCCTCGAACATGGTGTTCGCATCGGTATCCTGCGGGTCGGCGAGCGCGAGCCTCGCAGCCGCCTTAAGGTTGTCATTCCTGCCGATAACCGGACCCGTTATCTTTGTCTTCCTGTACAGGTCGTTGTCGACGTCAATCGCAAGCACCAAGATCCTGTCTGCCATTTCAATTCCCCTGTTCCTACTACCCACTTATAATTCTTTAACACAGCTTAAAAACTTATGTCTATGGTTAGTCTATTAGCGGAATTTTGTAGTATTTATGCCTGTCTTGCAGGTTCGTCTATTTTAAAAGGCCAAGTAATATAAATAGAAAACACTAGAATACTGTATAGGTGCGATTATGGAGTTACAGACAACGGTGTGGAAAGAGGGCAAGATATACATTATAAAGGAGGTCGTTACTGGCGTAACTACCCAGGGCAAGACTATCGAAGAAGCTATCAAAAATATAAAAGAGGCCGTAGGTTTGTATCTTGAAGAAATGCCTTCGATGAAACACGAGCTTAAAAACATCAAGAAAGTGGGTGCCCTCAGTGTCGAAATTGCCTAAGCTTTCTGGTGCAGAAATAGTAAAAATTTTAACCAAGGAATTCGGGTTTTCGGTTGTGCGTCAAAAAGGTAGTCACATCATGCTTAGGAAGTTCGTAAATGGCAGAAAGGTAGTTACTGTAGTTCCCAATCATAAGGAGGTAAAAACCGGAACCTTGCTTGGCATATTAGAATTAGGCGATATAAGTAAGGACCAGTTTCTAGCTAGAGTATAAGTTTGCTCATACGACATAATCGTTTATCCTTTTCTGGGTGAGCATGTCCTTCAGTATCCTGCTGTTCTTTACCCAGTATTGCGGCTTTATGTCCAGCCTCTTGCCCACGTATTCGAAGACCTCGCCTATATTGTGCAGTATGTCAGGTTTCACCGCGAGGGTCTCCCTCACATGTTCCCTCACGTTCCAGACCCCGACGGGCATTATGTAGCCGGGATGCGCCTCCCGCAGTATGAGCGCCACCGCCTGCCTCTGGAGCAGTTTCAGCCTCTCCCCTATCGCGAGCCTGCCCGAATAGTAGCATCCCCCTATTTCTGCATATGTCTTCCTGCCTTTGTAACCCTCGTAGGATCCGAATATGCTTATGTTCCTGCCATCTTCGTTCCACACCGTGCCAGGCCACCACGCCTCTATCGATTCGTACTGCCAGTTTCCAGGGAAGAGGAGTATCAGCCACCTGTTGTCGAGCGCGATGTTATAGTAGGCGTGGATGGCGTCTATGCTCTCAAAGCCCTTCACCTCCTCGTCCCTTATGGTTTTGCCTATTGTGTCGTCCACAGCGGTTATGCTCCACCTGGTAGGCACGAACTTCCTGTTCTTCTTCAATCCGAACAGGCCGGCGGAGAGCCCCCTCTGTATCCTTGAGACCTCCATGCCCTTGTCGTAGAGCTCGAGTATTGCAGTCGTCGCCTTCGCATCGGTGTCAGAATACATGTATTCCATCTTCTTGTTCGCCTTTATGTTGTCTATGCTGAAATCCTTCATCTGCGCGCTCGGCCCGAACGGCTGCACCTCGTCCCTGAAGTCCATCTTTATCACCGGCTTCTTCGAGAAGGTCATCTCCGTGTCGGTTGGCTTCTCTGCAAGCGCCAGGTCCCTCACGCGTTCCTGCATTTTTCCCTTCTCGACATCCGTTATCTTCGTCAGGTACATCCCACGCACGAGCTTTGACCTGAAATTCACCACGTCCTCTATCGAAAGGAACCTCCACCTCTCAGGAGTTGCAAGCAGGGATGTATCGCCGATCTCCGGAGGGACGAGCGGCCCGATATTTACATACGGGTATCCGAATCTCCCCACAAAAATGTCGGCTGGCGACGAGCCCTCTATTCCCATTCCCATGTTTGCCAGCGCAGAAACGGTCTTTATCTTGTAGTAATAACGCAGGAGCGCAGGGTCGCGCATGTGCTTGTATACTATGTCCGACCGCTTCACTGCCGGCTCCTGCGCCATCTCGCTTATCATCGAGCTCCTGTCCACTGCCGCACCTGTGTTATATGTGAAAACTAGCTTTTATTGTTTTCCAAAAATTTATTTTACAACTACACATTCTGCGGCGCGTAGCTTTGCCCGCTTTGGTTTATGAATATTGTGTATGTGGATGCAATGAAGCTGCTGCAGTGCTGCACCCCCGCAGAATCCGTATAGCAGTAGTTTGGGTTTGACGTGGAGTTTGTAAGGAACACAAGGAGGTTGTATTCCCCCGCACCGTATTTCTGTATGAGGCTGTCTATGTTGAATTCCACGTCGAAATTCTGGCCCTGGGTGGCATATGCTGTCGCATTTACGGTTGTTATGTTCTGGAAGTAGAATACCTCCCCATGCGAGGAATGGCCTATTCCGGCTATGGTCTGTCCAAGCCCGTACGAGGAAGTGTTGTCGAGCTGGCCCCTTGTCATATTCATGACGGGGCCATCGTAGCTTACCTCCACCGCCGAGAGCGAGTAACCAGGCAGGATGTTTCCCCTTAGCATGACCGCGCCGTTGCCGTAGCTTGGGGTCCCATCCGCCCAGCCTATGTAGTTGTCTATGAAATCCTCGGTAAGGTATATCGTGGTCCTGTTGTACGCCACGCCTATGCTTATGTAATTGTGCTGCGGCGTAAGTATGTTGTCCCTGTGCCCGTTGTTGCAGCACTGCTGGTCGTTGTACATCATGTTGTATTCCATCTGCTTTAGCGCGCCGAGCACGTTCACCCCGCTGCTGTTGTATATGTACGCCACGTTCTCGTCCACGCTCCCGTTCCCCCCGAGCAGTGTGTATCTCATGTACGGCTTCATTCCATAAATGTCCCAGTGGCTGAAATAATGATTCTCCAGCATGCTCTCGGAGTGCTGCTGGGCCGAGCTGAAATTCGTGTAGCTCACATTTGCGAGGCCGTAGGCGGCCCTGTCATTATTGATGAGCGACAGCGTGTAGGCCATGACCTGGTTCTGCGGGAGATAGTTGTTCGGCGGCGATATCACCGGATAGGAAAGGTTTAGCTGGTTCAGATTGAAAAGGCCGGTCAGCTGCCCAAGATTCAGCCCTCCCGGCAATTCCCTTATCAGCGTGTACACCAGATAGACTATGATTACCAGGAGCACCAACTGTATGAGACCACGCAGCACTCTACATCACCAACATTACAGAAATGTTAATGTGCCATCAATTATAAAAACTCGCCCATGTTTCGGTATCGTTCGGCAAAGTGGCATCATCACGCCGGTTTCAGAAAGGCTTTTTAACATTGGTTGCCACGTAACTCCGGATCGTGAATGAGAAGCGCAAGGAACAGGATAGCCAAGGTGTTTAAGGGAGCAAAGGTAGATGCGATACTGCTGTCCAACACAAAAAGCCAGGACCCAAACTTCCTGTACCTGACCGGTTTTACCGGGGGTGTCTTCGAAGGCGACATTCTCATTGTCATGCGTGGCGGGGAGGTCCTCCTGACCAGCCCTTTGGAATATGAGATCGCCATGGCGCAAAGGCCCGGCGATATGGAGGTAGTGCAGATAGGCAAAGGGGGGAGGAAGGATGCCGTAAGGAGAATACGGGCGCTTCTAAAGGGCAAAAGAGTGGGCGTCAACGCAAGTTTCCTGCCATACAGCTATTATGCGCATTACAAAAAATTGACAAAGGCAAGGGAATTCGTTGATGTTACAGAAAACCTCTCAAATGCAAGGGCGGTGAAGGGCCGGGACGAGATTTCCAACATCAGGGTCGCGGTCAAAATAATAAAAAAAGCGATAAACGGCACATTAGCCTCGTTGAAGGCCGGCATGACGGAGAAGCAGGCCGCGGCGAGAATAGAATATTTGATCAGGGAGAATGGCGGGGATGGATCCTCCTTTACCCCCATAGTCTGCTTCGGCAAGAATGCCGCGCTTCCGCACCACCTGCCCGACGATACAAAACTGGAGAAAAACAGCTTCGTCCTGCTCGACTGCGGCGCCAAGTACAATAATTACTGCTCGGACATCACAAGGACCGTAGTATTCATGCCGGACAAGAGCTCCGCCAAGTACAAACAGATGAAGGAGATGCTTCAAACGGTTGAAACCGCACAGGGGCTGGCCATGAAGCACATAAAGGCCGGGGTCGGCGGGAATGTCTCCTACGACGCGGCCCTGAAATACATAGATACGGTCCATGGCGGAAAGTATAAGGGCACATTCATGCACAGCCTGGGCCATCCTGTTGGATTGGAGGTGCACGACGTGGGTCCAGGACTCGGCGGGGGCAGGGCAAGGCTCAGGGAGAACATGGTTGTAAGCAATGAACCGGGCATCTATATACCGGGGTTCGGCGGGGTGAGGCTGGAGGACGACGTAGTGGTGACAAGAAAGGGAGGGAAAATACTCTAGCTCCTCTTTGCGAGAAGCGCATTAAGCTCTGATCCATCGACATTCAGCCTGTTCTTCGACATTATAATGTTCCTGATCTCGTTGACGTTTGACGGGTCTGAAGCCTCGTTGCGCAGGTCTCTCACAAGTTTTTCCAGCTCCGCGCCGGTTATCCTGTGCAATCTTTTCACCGTTATCAGGTCCGCCACGCTCTCCTTGTGCAGCGCCATCTCCTTCAGAAGCTCTTCAACGCCCTGCTTTGTTATCTGCTTCTTGCTGTAGGCCGCGAAGAGGTCGACAAAGCGCTGCTCGTCTATTCCCTCCACGCCAAATCCTCCCCTCTTCAACTCTGTGAACTTCTGCATTATTGTGTTTGCGACAAAGTTCGGGTCGGCCTTTGTAGATTCTATTATCGTCTTGTAGAGCTGCAGCCTTGGCGATAGCAGGAGCTGGTCCACGAGGCCCTTGTTCTCGATTTCCGATAAGAGTGCCTTTCTCTCCCTCTCTATGTTTGGAACGGATTTTATGGCCGTGTCGATCTGTTCCTTTGTCAACAGTATTGGCCTCGCGTCGGTTTCCGGATACATTCTGGACCCGCCAGGGAGCGGCCTCAGGAATTTCGAGGTGCAGAGTTCGGTGTTGTGCACCCCCCTCGTTTCGAGCGGCACGCCCACAAGCGCGTACTTCGCCCTCTCCATCGCGAGTTCCGCGGCCCTCTTTGCATTGCCCCTGCTTCCAGCAATAATTATGAAAGCGTCATCCTGCTTAATGTCCAGGAACAGCCTCAGATCATGGATCTCCTTTTCGGTAAATCCATATGCATCAAGGTTCTCGTCGCTGTGTATCAACCCTTTCACGTGCGCCATCTTCGCATAGTCGCTTATCTCCGTCCCCAGCCGCCTTTCCGGATTGACCTCCCTGCCGAGCATTCCCTTGAAACCGGAGAGCTTGAATGCGAAAACCGCCCCCTCCTTTTGCATATTTGTCGTGACGACCTTTACCGTGCTCTTCTCAAACAGTTTTGTGACATCCTTGTGCTCCCCGACAGACGCGTGCGCATTTTTCAGCGCATCCCTTATTTCCAGCAGCTTCAGCTGCCGGGCAACTTCGTTCTCAACAAACCTGTCCAGCTTTTCCACTTCCTGCAGGCCCTTTATCTCCACCCTGGCGCCGCCCTTTATGGAAACATTTACATCCTGCCTTATGGACCCTATCCCTCTCTGCACCTTCCCGGATATTCTGAGCAGCGTGCCGATATAAAGGGCGACCTCCTTCGCCATCGCCGGCGTCGGTATGTATGGATCCGTGTCTATCTCAACAAGAGGGATTCCGATCCTGTCCGTGTCGTAGGTTATGCCGTCCTCTGCACCTGCAACAATCCCGCACGATTCCTCCTCAAGGAAGAGCGATGGTATGTTTATCGTATGGCCGTTGACCATTATCTTTCCATTAGCGGCGACAAAGGTTGTCCTTTGGAATGCGCTGGGGTCGCTGCCGTCCACCACCTCCTTCCTCATCGGCTGGAGCTCATCCAAAATCCTCATATCCATCGCGCCCGCGAGCGAGAGCGCCACGCCAAGCGCCTCATGGTTCATGCCATGCGGCGGTTCCTCGTCTATGTCCACCAGGCACGTGTGGCACTCCCTTATCCTGTATGTGAACTTCCTGTTCCTGAGCTCCTCGAACTCCGCGGACCGGTCTATGTTACCGAGTTCTCCGGCTACGGCTCTTTGGTATCTCGATATGGTCCCTATTGTCTTGTCGGATTCTGCCGCCACAGTAGCCGGGCACGAGCAGAAAAGCTTCTCCCGCGTCGCCAGCCTTTGGTGTATCTCAAGCCCGCACATGAAGCCTATCTCCTTGTATCTTGCGCCGTCATCCACGGCCTCCTTCGGCTCCCTTCTTTTGAGCTTCTCTATTTTCCTTACCTGCTTCTGCATCATCTACACCAGGAATTCATCGTAATTTACTCTCTTTGTTATTTCGCCCGCAATGTTCTTGTCCAGGAGCTCTTTTGCAGCCTTGTTGTCGTGGCTGCCGAGAAGCCAGCCCAATTTCACGTAAGCGGTCTCCGGAAGCATGTCCTCGCAGTACACAACACCGGCATTGCCAAGCAGCCTCAGGTTTCTGTAGACATTCGCGTTAACCCTGCCATACAGCGTCTGTGATGTCATTCCAATCACCGCACCGTTTTCAATCGCGTTCTTTATGTACGGGAGCCACGATTTTCCTGGATGCTCCGTGGACACGGGCATGTGCCCTAGCCCGGTCCCTTCAAGTATGAATCCCCTGTATCCCCTATCAATGTAATACTGCATTATCTCAGGGTCAGAGTTCGGATAGACCTTTAACAGCGCCGTTTTTGGCTCAAATTTGGTATTGGCTGTGACTTTCCCTGCCGCCTTAACCGTCTTTTTGTATTCCGAGACGTAGCTTATCCTCCCGTCCATGTCCACGTACGCGATGGGCCTGTCATTTATCGGCCTGAAGGCGTCCCTTCTCGAGGTATGCATTTTCCTCGCCTTCACGCCCCTGAGCAAATGCATCCTGTCATCAGAGCTTGACGCATGCATGCAGATGCCGACCTCTGCCACGTTCGAATTTGCGGCGATGTTTGTCGCAGCGATAAGGTTTAGGAACGCATCGCTCGATCCCCTGTCGCTGCTCCTTTGCGATCCTGTCAGCACCACCGGCGCATTGAGGTTCTGCAGCATGAATGCGAGCGCCGACGCGGTAAAACCCATAGTGTCGGTCCCGTGGGTTATCACTACGCCACGCGCGCCTTCGTTCAGGGCATCTGCGGTCTCCTCCGCGATTTTTTGCCATTCGTGATAAGACATGTCCTCGCTTGCTATCTCGCAGATCTGGTTGAACTTTATGTTCGCAATGCTTGGAAGCTCTGGTATGTAGTAGAATAGCTCCTCCGGCTTGACCGTCATATGCACGCCTCCAGTCTTGTATTCTATCTTGCTCCCTATCGTGCCCCCTGTCCAAAGCAGGGAAACTTTCGGCAGGTTCTCCGCCATCTTTGGGTTTGAAAGCGGAAATTCAACGGCTTTGCCCGACGAAATCTTGGTTATCCTGACACCATCGCCGTACATCACGCCGGCGTTGTACCCGCTCTTCAGCTTGACCACTATTGCGTCTTCGTGCCCGGCCTCGGTCTTTGGCATGAGCTCGCCTTCGAAAATAAGGTCTCCGGACTCAACCTTTATGAGGTCGCCTATCTTTATCGAGCCGGCATCGAAGAGTTTTCTGAGTTTATCCGAATACATCATGCCACCTTATGCTCCGTAAAGGACATTGGAGGATGCAGCGCCTATCCTGACCGGCACTTTCATGCCCAGAGAGAGATTGGAAGCACTGTTCTTTATTATTACCTTTTTGTAGTTGCCCGCCCTTGCGTTGAACGACCCTCCCTCGATTTCGGTTATCCGCACATCGAGCACTTTCCCAATATACATGTCGTTCAGCCCCTTTTGCACCAGCCTCGCAACCCTTGTGAGTCCTATGCCCCTCTGCGCTATAACCTCATTTGGAAGTTGCTCCAGCCTTGATGCCGCCGCATGCGGCCTTGTCCAGAACTTGCACCTGTTTACGACATCCGGTTTTGTCCTCCTGATAAAATCAAGGGTGGCATCAAAGTCCTTCTCCGTCTCGGTCGGATACCCAACGATCACGTCAGTTTCTATGGCTATCCCGGGAACGGTCTTCCTAAGGTAAGCCACCTGCTCATCAAACTGCTCTATCGTATAGGATCTTTTCATCTCCCTCAGCACCTTGTTGCTGCCGGACTGGACCGGCAGGTGGGCGAACCTGTAGAACCTATCGCTTTTCATCGCATCGGCGAACTCAACGATATATCTACCCAGGTGTTCCGGGTTCAGCATGCCTATCCTTATCTTGAAGTCGCCATCGATCTTTGCAAGCCGCTGCATAAGCCCTGCCACGTTTGTCTTCTTATCAAGGCCGTATGCTCCCATGTCCTGCGAGGTCAGCTGTATTTCCTTCGCCCCGCGCTTCGCGCTAAATGCAACCGCGTTTACTATCTTGTCCTCGGAGAAGCTATTCAGCGGCCCCCTTGCGAACTTGGTCTCACAGAATGAGCAGGAGCTAAGGCACCCTTCGCTCACCGCAATTTTTGAGATTACGCTTTCATGCGCATCGAAGAGCATGAGCTTGTCCGTCCTGTTGTAGGCGTTGAACACCACCCTTTCCCTGGAATTGACCGCCTCTGTTATCCTTCCGATGTTGCTGGTGGTAACTATGCTCGCGCCCGGCGCATATTTTTCAATAAGATCCTGGTTCGCGCTTGCCATGCACCCTGTCACTATGATCTTTTTCTTCTGCTTCTCCAGCTTTTCGAGCGCATGCAGTATCTTTTGCTGGGTCGGCGTCTTTACCGTACAGGTGTTCACTATCACCGTATCGGAATCGGCCTCGCTTTCGCCCAGCTCTATCCCATCGCCCGACAGCACGTTTGCCATCAGGTCGCCGTCAGCCTGGTTGAGTGTGCATCCATAAGTTTTTATATATGCGGGCATAATATCTCTATCGTATTTCCTATTCTTATTTGGAAAATTATAAATTATATATTCGTACAGTCAGGGTATAAGCATGATGGTTTGTGAGAGATGCAAGCAAGAGACGTATAAGACCGAGACCTGCAACTACTGCGGCAGGAAGATCGATCTCAGGTGCGTCAAGTCATCACAGAAGGCATCGAAGACGGTAAGGCTCGTGATCTGCAAGGACGACTGGAGCAAAATGGAAAATAGGGCCATGTACAAGAACAAGAAGGAGCCGCAGCTCGCCCAGCCTGCAAAGAAGGCCTAGACCTTTTTAACTGATACCCTTACGATTCCTCCCTCGATGTCAATCTCCCTTACCAGCGCCCCCTCCACAAGTTTTTCGCCCAGCTTTGTCGAATTGAGCGCCTTTGCTATCATTTTTGAATTTGCCTTCAGTATGTTAGCCAATTCTCCGCTTGCCTCATAACCCAGCGCTATCTTGTCGGACTTTTTCAGTTTCAATTCCTTCCTTATCAGCTGGATCCCCCTTTCGAATTCCCTTGTCAGTGCCTCCTCCTTCAGCTCCCTGGTTATTTCCCTGTCCACGCTCGCCTTGCCATACCTGAATGTTACGGAGTCCCCTTCCTCGACCTTCTCCACCGTGGTGAAATGCTCCGGTTTTATCTCAACAGTTCCCTTGTCCGTGTGCAGGGAATAATACCCGTCTTTGTCTATGGCCCTTGTTATTTCCTCGGCATCTGCTTCCTTCAGCGCATCCGCAACCGCGCTGGCCCTCTCCTTGAAATCAGGGCCGATCTTCGCAAAAAGCGGCCTGACCTCCCTTTTCATCCCGGTTACCCTCTTCAGCTCTAGCCTCTTGGCGTTCACGTAATCCTCAACTATCGCCGACAGCCTCTGCAGCCCGGCAAACGATGCATCGTCCGTAAGCTCGAGCGTCACTTTTGCTACAGGCCACCTAAGCGATATTCCTGCCTTCTCCCTGCTGCTCAATATCGCCGTTATCGATGCCTGCGCGACAGCCATGTCCCTTTCCAGCTCAGCGTTTATCATCTTCCTGTCGGCCTTCGGCCACTTCTGGAAAAATATGGAGCCCTTTTCCTTTGCAAAGAGATCCTGGTATATGTTTTCTGATGTGAATGGCGTTGCCAGCGATAATAGCAATATCGTGTTGTAGAACACATAGCCCGTGACCGCCGCAAGCTTCCTCGCCTGCCCTCTCGTAGCGTCATTCGCCCTCTGCTTTGCCATCCTCAGGTAGAACCTGCTGAAATCCTCTATGGCAAAATTCCTTATCTGGCTTATCGCCTGGTCTATCATGTAGCTGTCCATGCAGCCCGTTACGTTCTCTATTAGAGTGTTCATCCTCGACAGGATGAAGAGGTCTTCGCTCTGCAGCCTCGCCGTGCCGGGCCTTCTCACTTTCCCTAAGTCGTATCTGGAGGCTTCCGCGAATTCTTTTACCAATTCCGCCATGTTGTAAAGCGTTATTATTTCCGTATCGGCCTCCCTGAGTTCGCCTTTCTTCAGCTTCATGTCCTGCCATCTTGGCTTGCTTGCGCACCACAGCCTGAAACCGTCAGCCGTGGTGATCTTCAAAAGTTCATCCGGGGTTACGGCGTTGCCATGACTCCTATGCATCTCCTCTCCGAACTCGTCCTTCATCATGCCCCCTATGGTCACTCTCCTGAACGGCGACTTTCCATGAGCACCAATTCCGGTCCTAAGCAATGTTGTGAACCATCCCCTTATCTGATCAAGGCTCTCAGTTATCCAGTCTGCAGGGTAAAGTTCCGCAAATTCCGCGTCATCCAAGCTCGATGTATGCGCGCTCCCAGAATCATACCAAACATCGAAGACATCCGGGACCCTTTTCATCATGCTGTCGCACTTCCGGCACTTAAATGTAATTTCATCAATCCTCGGCTTGTGTATGTCTATCTCCTTCAGGCCGGAGAGTCCGGTCCTTTTTTCCAGTTCATCAACGGATCCGAGCACCTCCGCCTCCCGGCAAGAGCCACATATCCATATTGGCAGGGGCGTTGACCAGTACCTTTGCCTGGACACGCACCAATCAGGGGAACTTTCAATTGCATCTGCAAACCATTTCTGTGCGAACTGCGGATACCATATTATTTTCTGGTTCTCGCTAAGCATCTTCTTCCTCATCTTCGATATGCTTATGAACCACTGGTCGGTGGCCCTGTATATCAGTTTGCTGTGGCATCTCCAGCAGTGCGGATAGCTGTGAACAATTGTTTCGACCGCCAGAAGGTCGCCGCCTTCCTTCAGGTCCTCCAGCACGGCTTCGTTGGCCTGGCCCGGCACATCAAGCCCCTTGTAGCGGCCGGCCTCATCCGTGTATTTTGCATGCACGTCTATGGGTGAGAATACCGCTATTTTGTTCTTCTTCGCAAGCGCGTAGTCCTCGGGCCCATGGCCAGGCGCAACATGCAATAGTCCTGTTCCTTCGCTGAGCGTGACAAACGCCTCTCCGTCTATGACCCTGTGGTATTTTGCGAAGCCCTTCTGCAGCGGCACCTTGTCCTCCAACGGACTCGTGTAGTATGTGCCTATAAGCTCAGACCCCGTAACCTCCGACTTTACCACTATGTTCTTCCCGCTTTTCTTTGAGAAGTCATCAAGCCTGTCCTTAGCCACTATATAGTTGTCCGCGCCATCCGATGCAATCACATACACGGCCTTTCCATTTGCGGCTATCGACATGTTCGAAGGCAGCGTCCATGGCGTTGTCGTCCATATCACGAGGTAGGTGTTCGGTTCCAGCTTCAGTTTTGATTTCGATGTCACCGCCCTGTACCTGACATATATCGCTTTATCAGATTCATCCTTGTATTCGACCTCGGGTCCCTGCACGCCGAGAACCGTCTCACAATGCGGGCAATACGCCAATGGCTTCAGGTCCTTGTACAGGAGTCCCTTGTCGCTCATTTTCTTGAACATTCCCCAAGATCTGGTCATGTAGTTTCTCTTGTAAGGCACGTATACGCGGTCGAAGTCCATGAACACGCCCAGCCTCTGCAGCAGCGCCACGGATCCCCTTATTTCGCCGTCAACATAATCCATGCACGCCTTTATGAAATTCGAGACCCCTATCCTTGTTTCTATCTCGCTTTTCATCCTGACGCCCAGCTGGCGTTCGACCCTTATCTCTATGGGGAGCCCGTGGACGTCGAATCCTGGCCTGTCATGGACATGATAGCCCCGGTATCGCTTGTACTTCAGCATCAGGTCCTTTATCGTGTATACCCACATGTGGTGGACGGCCAGGCCGTACGCATTGGGGGGTCCATCAAGAAAGTAAAACTTCTTCTTTCCCTTGTTGAGCTCCTCCACTTTCTGGAAGAAACCAGAAGATTTCCAGTAGTCCAGCCCCTGCTCCTCCTTCTCGCTTAGATTTAACATCCGACTCGTGCCGTAGAAATGACTGCTTAAAAGTATTTATATGCATAATTTTATAGGTTCTGTCCCGATGTTCATATGTTTGAATTCCTGAAACGGCGCGAATCTGGCTCATACGGATACAGCGGCAGCGACACACACAGGTACATAGACCAGCTGATAAACGACGGTGCCAAGAGCCTGAAGATAATAACCCCCTACCTTGGCATTTCATATGCCAGGATGCTTGTACGGGTCTCTACGAGGAAGCGGATATGCATAATAGTTTCGGGAGATTCCAGCAAGAAGGACGAGGACGCGGTGAAGTTCATAACAAAGAAAGGAAGGCATGTAGACCCTGGCCCGATATTCTATGGCAGCATCTTGGCGGCCGGGTTGGCATTTGTCGGCGCATACGCCCTGGCGCTTAGCGTGGCTGCGCTCATTGCGGCTTACATATACAGGGCAGGGATATATCTGCCAAGACACAGGAACATCACGGTAAAGATAGCCACAGACAGGTTCATACACGAGAAAATGTACATATCTGAGTCCAGCGCCATCGTCGGAAGCGCAAACCTGACATACAGCGGCACGCACAAGAATATGGAGCACATCGAGATAATAAAAGAGCCAAAAAAAATGAAGGAATTGGGCGCCCATTTCGATAATTTATGGAAAAAATACTGACTTGTTTTTGGAAAAATATGGCATGTTCTAATCCTGATTTAGAGGATTTAGGCAACATATAAATATGAGGAACGCCGTAAAGGATATCGTAAGAAAAAGGGGTTGTGAAGTTATGTTTGGTGGGGAGAATGTACGGGACAAAACTGGGGGGAAGAAGGGACGCCAAAGTTAGAAGCCTGGCCATAAAGGCACTAGAGGGCAGCGACTTCAGCGAGGTCTTCGAGACAGTTGGGATGGAGGACAGCTACGAAACAGCGGGAGCAGCCCTAAAGACGGTCCTCGCAGAGAAGCTCGCGGATTGCACCCTGAGGGCCTTGAGGGAAGCGAAGAGGAGAAGGATGAGGCTGGGCGCAGCTACGGTGATCTTGGCAGCCCACGGGAGCAGATAATCAAGACAGCTGGATTCAAACAGCTGCCGCGCGTTATTTTTGATGTGCGGCAGTCTAATTTTTTACCCTAAGGAGCTCCACGGGCGTTTCCTGGTAATTTATGACGTTCCCGGATTTATTCAGTGAAGCCCTCAATACAAACTCCTTTTTTGGATTCTCCCTTAACGGGTCCACTATGTACCTTTGCCCGCCTACAAAGACATTGACCCACGCATGGCCGTCGCCAGCGCTGCCGGAAAAAAGCGACCCTGTATATGGATCCCCGCCCCCAACGCGCGCATCAAACCCTTCTATTTTGAGCATGCCCCAAAGCACGACGCTCATTTCCAAGCACGTGCCACGTGGCCTTTCTCCCCTGCACATTTTGGCTAGGTCCATGCCGTTTCTACGTTCATCGACCATGTTTCTATCGAATGCAAACACGCCGCCGATATAAGATGCAAGGACCTCCAGCCTATCCAACTTCGCCCTGTCGGGCAATTCCTGGACAATGGAGCTGAACGGCTGTTTTTCGAAGGGCGCATACAGCCTGCGAAGATCTGGATCGTCAAGACATGGCAATGTTATCCTTCTTCCACCTCCGTCCAGGATCACGTCACCGGGCAATTGCTCCAAATAGACGCCCCTGTGCAGCTCCAGCATTTCCATATCCCTTTTTGCTGCAGAACTATTGGTATGCAAGCCATACACCGTTACTTGGATGCTGATTTTATAATATTTAAATCTCCCATGCTAAAAATTCAGTTCCCGCCACGCGTTTTCGCATGCCAATCAATATGATATATTTTTAATAGAGTTGCACAAATATACTTCATTGCATGCGACTGTAGTCTAGCCTGGTAGGACTATGGCCTTCCAAGCCATAAACCCGGGTTCAAATCCCGGCGGTCGCATCCCCAAATCTACCTTATCGATATAGCTAGTGGGTCGGGTGTCTGAGGAGCAACCTTGCATCCCTACCCATGACTGTCAATATGTATCTGGATTTTGGGTTCTCGCTGGAGTACTGATCTGGAAAAGCGATATCCCTGACCACCAATCCATCCCTTATCAGCTCTTTCAATGCAAGCCGTATGCGTTCTGCAGGTACGTTGGAGGTATGGACTATGAAGTCCAAAGTTTCACCTACAGCGTTCAGCGTGTCCAGCACCAATGCGCGATCCTGTAAAGTTATTTCCATTATGGCACCCACTACTGGGTAGGAATGTGTCCAATATGATATATAAACATTATCGTGAAGCCTCCCTTATAAAATCCACGAAAAGCGGCGACGGTTTCTCAAGCCTGGATTTCAACTCCGGATGCGCCTGTGTCCCTATCCCGAACGAATCCTGCCATTCTATTATTTCGGCCAACGAGCCGTCCATTGTGGTTGCGCTTATCCTCATGCCCTTCTTTTCAAGGAGCTCCCTGTATGCGTTGTTCAATTCGTACCTGTGCCTGTGCCTTTCATCCACAATCCCGGATCCATAGGCGGAGCGCGCCCTGGTGTTCTCGCCTATTTTTGTGGACCACTTTCCGAGCCTCATGGTCCCGCCCAGCCTCATTATGCTCTTTTGCTCCTCCATAATGTCTATCACCTTGTCCTTCGTATCGCTATCGAATTCAGCGGAATTGGCGCCCCGGATACCACAGACATTCCTGGCATACTCCACCGCCATGAGCTGCATCCCAAAACAGAGCCCCAGGTACGGTATCCTATTTTCCCTAGCATACATTATCGCATTTATCATTCCCTCCGCGCCCCTTTTTCCAAATCCTCCGGGTACGAGTATCCCATCCACGCCGCCCAGCACCATCTTTGCATCCCCGCCGTTCTCAAGGTCGGTCGACTCTATCCACTTTATCCCCACCCTTATCCCGTTTGCAACCCCCGCATGGACCAGCGCCTCCCTTACGCTGGTGTACGCATCCCTGAGGTCAGTGTACTTGCCGACTATTGCCACGTTTACCTCCCTCTCCGGCTTGCTTATGCTGCTGACCAGCCCGCTCCATTCCTCAAGCTTTGCACCGTCAAGTTTGCGCTCAAGGCCAAGCTTCTCCAACAGCATCTGATCAAACTTCTGCTTCATGAAGTATTCCGGAAGGTTGTAGACAGTGCTCTGGGTGGAGTCGTCTATTATCCTCTCTTTGTGTAGGCCCGCATGGAGGGCTATCTTCTCCCTGGTCTTTTCCAGGAGGGGCTCTTCGCACCTGCATATCACAAAATCCGGCCTTATCCCGAGCTGCATCAGCGCCCTTATTCCATTCTGCGCCGGCTTGGTCTTCTGCTCCCCCACGGCATCAATCCTTACAACATATGTAAGGTTTATGAATGTCACATCCCTCCTTGAGGCCATCTGCCTCATCGCCTCTATGAAATAGCTGTTCTCTATGTCCCCTACAGTACCGCCGACCTCTATCACGAGGACGTCCGGCTTCTCCGCCTGCGCCACGCCCTCCACCATCCCTATTATCTCATTGGTCAGGTGGGGTATTATCTGGACATCCTCGCCAAGGTAGTCTCCCCTCCTTTCCTTCTCAATTATCCTGCTGAAGAGCTTCCCTCCAGTTATCGAAAGGTTTCCGCTGAGGCTCTTGTTAAGAAACCGTTCGTACATCCCGAAGTCCATGTCGACCTCGCTCTTGTCATCAAGCACGAAGACCTCGCCATGCCTGAAGGGGTTCATTGTGCCGCAATCGTAGTTAAGATAGCCGTCAAACTTCAGGGGAAGGGCGCTATGGCCGTAGAAATCCAGCATCTTCAGTATGGAAGAGGTAATGCCTCCCTTTCCCAGCCCGCTAAGGAGAGAACCGAGAATCACAATATATTTCGTTTCTTTCGTCTGCACTTACAGTATTAGAGCATTAAATTAAAAAGAGTTTCGTTGCAAAACGGAAAGAGGAAAGGAGAGTAATTAAATAATCTATCTCTAATTAAACTTCAAGGCGGGGTGGCTCAGCCTGGTAGAGCGCCCGACTCATAATCACAGCATTATGAGTGTTGAGCATAAATGCGATGACGAGAAATCTGGAGGTCGCGGGTTCAAATCCCGCCCCCGCCAAGCCTTACCCCAAGGAGCCATCAATGTAAATGTATAGGATGTGAACATGGACCCCGCAACGTTTCTTACGAGCCAGAATTCTGTATTGGCAACCACAATAGCCACATTTTTACTGAGCGCCGCACTTGCGGCGCTGCTGACAAAGAAATACCTTAAGAACAAGGGCAGGGCGCACCTTTTTTGGGCACTGGGGCTTTGGTGTTTTGCAGCAGGCGTGATGCTGGAAGTGGTATTTGCATTAAACTTGTACTCCCAGCCGCTTGCCGCTGTCTACCTCTTCATAGTCGTAGTGCTTGTTGAGCTGCTCGCCATGGGTTCAATGGAACTCATAAATACAAAATGGCTAAGGCAGGCGTACATAATATTCGCAATCCTGGCTACTCTTTATGTGGCATATACGCTCGAAACCGCAAGCATAGGCAATATTCTGGTGAATTATGTTGTAGCGGGCGTCCTCCCAATGCCTGTGGTTGTCTCATCTTCTATTGCCACATTTGCTGCGGCCATCATCCTTGCTGCCGTAGCGCTTAAAGGCTATATGAGGACAAAAAGCAAAAAACTGCTTTCAATAGTCGCGGGAGTTGTGATAGTCAGTGTCTCCGGCACCCTTTATCTGGTGCAATATCCCGCTTTTCTCTACATAGCCGAATTCATTGGCATATTGTTATTGTGGATCGGATTCATCTAGTCTATGATATACCCATGCTCCTGAAGGGTGCTGGATTTCCCGCCATGAAATGTTAAATTCTGCATTGCGCCGCTACGTTTTTTACCTGTACATTCTTTTCAGCCTGTCGCTTGCAAGTATTACAACCCCTGCGCCGGCCAGCACGACCAGGGCAGCGATTATGTACGGCGTTTCTCCCTGTGTTTTTGAAGGCACATCTATGAAGCCGCCATAAACATCGGCTGGAGTTGCTGCCGTTCCGTTCGAAATGAAATACATTTTTGTGCCAGCCCCAAGCGACTCATTTTCCAAAACCGTAACGTTCTCAACCGTCTGGTTTTCAGCCAGGGCCGGGACGCACACGCCATTCGACGGCGGTGTCGCACATATTCCACTGTATTGTGTCGGTGCGGTTGCATCTATGTATATGAAGTATAACGCCCAAGCGAGGATGAATATGCCAAGCAGCATCGCAGGTATCCTCTTTCTCCAGTAAACGTGCGGATTTCTGTCGACCAGCGGGAACAGCAGCAACAACACAAAAAGCAGTGCCGGGCCCCATATCAATGAATACGGGCCGAACACGTCAAGCATTTTGTCATTGACAAAAAGTATCGCCTCTACGGGCTTTGTTATCATTATGGTGGGATCGTACACCCCGGGATGACCTATCGGTGCAGGTGATATCAGGGCCAATGTTCCAATAAAAGCGGTGAGTATGCAGCCAAACCCTGCAAGCAGTTTTAGGTGGGTCAGGAAGTTTGAGGTCCCCTCTCCTGCCGTTGTCCTTGCAATCGCGTTTTTTGTAACCTTCGGGGATATTCCTATCTTTTCAATCAAATACATATGTATTGCGAGCAGGAGCAATAGCGCAACGATCATGATGCTGGTATGCGCTACGGCATCCGGTCCGACCATCTGGCTAATCGGAATGCTTAAGCCGAACAGCGCAGCCGTCTGCTGGGATCTTATCGCAGCGTCCGCACCTATTTGGTCCAGAGTCAGCGTGGTACCCAGGTATGTCAGAAACAGTATGGTGAAGAACATCGCCAAACCTACAAAATATAACATTCTCCTGGGTTTTTTGTAGCTCCCGGTTATTATGACTCTTGCCAAATGCAGTCCTATCATTACAATGATTATGTTTGCAGCCCAAAGGTGTATGCTCCTCGCATATTCGCCGAATGGGACGTTTTCGATGAGATTTAGCGTGCTTGAATATGCCTGCTGCGCGGTCGGGATGTAGAACAGGGCCATATACATTCCAGATAGCATAAGTAGAACAAGGCATACGAGCGTCAGGCCCCCAAGCATGTAGGGCAGAGTGTTTGCGTACTTCTGCACCGGATGGTTAAAATTCGATGCCATGCCGTGCAAGGACTTATTTACACCCATAGCTAATACCTTGAAGCATAAGCTTAAAAAATAAATCCCTCCCCTCTCATTTTTCGTATCGGAACGCGTAATCCAGAAGGGGTGAAGGCGCGATTTCCGGTCACATCAGCCTTCTCCTTAGCCTTCTCCTCCTTGCTCTTACCTGCCTTCCCTTTGATAAGTGTGTCATAAGATCAGAATTATAATAAGTCCAGCATATTTATATGGATGGGTCGAGTGCCCTTGCCCAGCTGCTATTTCAAAAGGATCCCGCCGTCTATTACTATTTGCGACCCTGTCATGTAAGTCGACATCTCCGATGCAAGGAACAACACCGCTTTTCCAATGTCATCCGGGTCTCCCAGCTTGCCCATTGGTATATTGTTAATAAAGGCCTGCATGACCTTTTCCATGTCCATGCCGGGCGCCGGCGGCATCGCCTGATTTAATTTTTGCACCCCAGGAGTCAAGATGCCTCCCGGGGCCACCGCGTTGACCCATATCTTGTGAGGCGCCAATTCCAGTGCTATGTTTTTTGTAAATCCCCACACCCCGTGCTTGGATGCATCATAATGCGCAAGCCCGACCATTGAAGGGTGCAATGCATCTATAGAAGTGATATTGATTATTCTGCCTCCGGCCTTTCGCCTTATCATCTCGTCTGCCACATACCTAGTGCAAAGGAAAACTCCCCGAAGATTAACAGCTATCACCTTGTCAAAATCGGCAGCTTTCATTTGCAGCAATGGGATCTCCGGATAGATTCCTGCGTTATTCACAAGGATGTCTATGGCGCCAAAATCTCTGACCACCGCGTTAACCAGGTTCTTTACGCTTTCTTCGTCCGAAACATCTGTTCTTATTGCCTTGGCCCTAAAACCCAGCTTTCTAAGGGCCTCCGCGGCCGCCATGCCTTCGCCCTCGGTTCTATTTGCTATTATCACATTAGCGCCAGCTTCGGCCAGTCTATACGCTATCCCATAGCCTATCCCTACAGCGCCGCCAGTCACTATTGCGGTTTTGCCAGAAAGATTGAGCAAGTTTTGCAGGGCCTCCACGGTATCGCCTTACAGTCAATAAATATAACCTGTTAACTATACTTCTAGATAGTGGGGCTTTAATAAATTCCATTTTAATATTTGATGAGTGTATATGGCAGAACAATGGTTCCACAAGCGCAGGGATGCAATCAAGACGTTCATACGCGTAGTTTTCGGAATAGTCTGGCTCATTGACGGTTCATTAAAATTTCAGCCGGGCATGAGCGATACGTTCATCCAGATGATTCAGGGCGCTGCACAGGGGCAGCCGGCCTGGCTAATGCCATGGTTTAATTTTTGGGCCTCCGCGGTTGCCCCGAACCCGGCGTTTTGGGTGTCATTTATAGGAATATGCGAGGTGCTGTTGGGACTAGCATTAATCTTCGGCTTCATGAGAAAAATATCATATACGCTTGGCGCATTGCTCAGCCTATTCATATGGTCTATCCCAGAGGGCCTCGGCGGCCCGTACGGCCCAAGCTCGACAGACATAGGCACTGGAATAATATACGCGCTGGTCTTCCTTGCGCTGATGGCAATAAATGCTGGATACGGGCCGAGCAGACTGTCGCTGGACCACTGGATCGAGAAAAGAATCAGTTGGTGGGCCATGATTGCGGAGTTCGAATGAATATTGCACGGGACGCCCATGCAAGGTCCCCAATATCCCCACCCCTATCCCTACCATGAATACAAAGTAGCGGCAGGCCATAGCCCTCCTTCTGTTTTATGCAGCATTGGACTGAGCGTCGAAATTATCGACTTGCATACCGGCACACCATCGGCGCGTTTCATCCATCACAATATCGCTCGTCGCGTCATCGCTTGACATTGCTCTGGTATCGTTTCTGTTCCGAATTAGGCCCTGGGCCATATGTGCTTTATATGGTATGGGAGGAGCTTCCTCCTTTCGGTTGGCTGCTCACCTGCCACTATTGTAGGATCATAGCGAATTCAAGATATAATAAGTTTTTGTATCCCTATTGCCCAGGCCTATCTAATCATTTTTATTAATTTACATCCCTATACGCTTATGACATTGTTTTTGATACTGCCGTTGCTTGACCTTCTAAGCTCCATAATCAGCGTAGTCGTGCTTTTGGTGTTGATATTTTTTGTCATAGGCATAATATTTTTCATCGGAAGGGTCGTCTCAGGCCTTGCGGTAAACAGCGTCCTAGGACTCGTTTCAATATGGGCGGTGAACATGTTCTTCGGCCTGGGCATTGGCATAAACCTGCTGACGATAGTGGTCGTGGCGGTGTTCGGGCTTCCCGCCGTGCTCATCCTGGTGGTGCTCAAACTGCTAGGAATACAGATATTCGGGCTTCCCGCAGCGGCCAACACGCTACTTGCCGCGCTGGCGATGCTGCACCCTTAGTTGGTGGCGAGTTTTATATCAGAAACATCAACGGTCTTCCTTTTTGCGTGCTTCGCGAGCTTTACCGCCCTCTCCGCCACCGTCAGCGCGGTCCTGTTCATGTTCCTGTGGAACAGGTCCACTGCGTCATTGCTTGCGCGCGAGGCGCCGGCCATTTTTAGTATCCTCTTCACAGTTGACTTTGGAATATACATTTTGTCCCCCATCAAAATACGGTAGGATAAGTGACGATAAAAAAGTATTTAAGCGATCCGCAAACTTTGATTAGCGGAATTACTCGTTTACGTCGTAGTCCATTTTCGCGCCAAATTCCCTCTCCAATATGCCGAAGAGGATGTCATCAATGAACTCCCCCTTTTGGTAAATACCCTGCCTTCCCACGCCCTCCCTGGCAAAGCCCAGTCCGGTGAGGAGATTTATCGACGGTTTGTTGGTTGCCAGTGCCTTCGCATGTATCCTGTTGAATTTTAGGGAGCCGAACGCGAACGAAAGCACCAGTCTTATCGCCTCCTTCGCGTAGCCCTTCCTCCTGTGTTCCTTCCCTATCCAGTACCCTATCTCGCCACTCCTGTTCCCCAGGTCAAGTTTCAGCACCATGGCCCCGACAAGTTTATTGCCGGCGATTATCCCGAAATTCAGGGCAGTGTTGTCCATCTGCGAGCTAATCGCCAATCCGATAAAAGCGATGGCATCGCGCCTGGTGAACGGGTGAGGTATCCTTGAGAGGTCTGCCATATTGTCCGAAATGTCCTGCTCGTCCGCCACCGCGGCAAAACTATCAGCGTCCTCCATCGCTAGGCTCCTTAGTATGACACCGGAACCTTTGGATTTTATTTCCATCTATTCAACCTGCGAGAGTATCTTCGATGAAATTTCCTTCCCGAATATCCTTGACACCTTATCCTTATTATTCCTGATGTCGGCAACGGTCCTTATGCCATTGATATAGAGCGTGCGCGCCCTGACCCTTCCTATCTGCTGGAGCCTCACAAGATCGAGGAGCTCCTCCTTTATCCCGTACCTTATCCTGACCCTCAGGTCTATGAGGTCGTGCAGGGGTTTGTGCGCGAGCTTTGCGAGCTCTGTTGCTGAGTATATCATCCAGTCCGCGTTTGAGAGCTTGGAGAAGACTTCCCCTGGCGTGGTCCTGTACTTTTTGACTATATCCTGCTCGCGCAGTTCTTCGATCCAGTCCTTGAGCATCAGGGCGGTGCTGAATGCCCTTACTGGGTCGTAGGCGCCGTAATCCATCCTCTCAAATTCGTTATATATTTTCTTGTCCTTGAAAATGAACCTGTATGCCGCAAACATCCCCTCTGCTTCCTCTGTCGCCCTTACGTACGGCTTCATCTCCAAAGTGTTGCATACCATGTAGAGATTTCCGATTATGTCGTTGGTTTGCTCAAGAACATTGAGCATCCATCTTGCGCTGAGCGGGTCTATGTAGAGCTCGCTTACTCTCTTACCTATCTTTGTCGCTTTGTAGGTTTCCTTTTCGACTTCTTCTATGAATTCGTATTCTGTAAGATCCTTTGTTATCTCATCTATCAGGTTCTTGATGTGCTTTTCGTTGCCGTATTGGAATCCGTAGAAGCTTTTCATTAGGAACTTGTGTATCGCCTTCTTGTCGTTTAGGAAGTTCTCGGCGATGAAGGAAAGAACGTGTGTTCTAAGCACTGGAATTATCCCTAGCTTAGATTCTATGTCCTCAGGAGATGCGAGTATGTAGTTTTTGTAAAGCTCAGCCACTCTTTCCTTGTATGGTGCAATAAGCAAAGCCCTGCCCTCTGTGTCGTATTTCGGCCTTCCCGCCCTGCCAAAGAGCTGGAGAACCTCGTTCACGCTCATCATTTCGTTTGAGCCGTTGTCATATCTTGTTACATCTCTTATCAAGACCGTGTGAGCCGGGAGGTTAACCCCGTAGCCAAGTGTTGTAGTAGAACAAAGCGCCTTGATAAGATTGTTTTTGAAAGCATTTTCTATCAGTGCCCTCTGTCCATTCATAAGACCGGCATGATGGAATGCAACTCCCCTCTTGACCAGCTTCGAAAGTTTTTCGCACTGATCAGTCGGTCTGTCAAGAACATTTAGAACCGATTCGCCAATAGCGCTTAGTTGTTCTTTTTCGCCGGCAGTAAGGCGCTTTTCTACATGTTCAGCAAGTTTTGTTGCTCCAGCCTCAGCGTTCCTTTTTGTGGAGTAGAAAAATAGTACCTGCTTCTTTCTTTCAAGCGTATCCTCCAGTACCCTTATCTCAGGAATTGGACTTGTGCCTCCCAGTTCTTCCTCTTCAGGCTCGCCAGCGTATCTTTCATCAAGAAAATATGCCTTTCCATTATGCTCTATGCCTTTTTTCAGCTTCACGGGTCTGTATTCGCTGACAACCAGTTTTGCATTCAGCCATTTTGCAAGCTCCACTGCATTTCCTATGGTTGCGCTCAGCGCGATTATTTGAGCATCGCAGGTATTTGCGAGCTTTGTTATGAGCACTTCGAGTGTTGGTCCCCTAGATGCATCGTCAAGCATGTGTATTTCATCAAACACTACGCAGCCGATCCTGTCCAGCCAGTTTATTCCGTGCCTAAGCAGGCTGTCAAACTTCTCCGTAGATACGAATAGCACTTCATAACCCTGCAGCCACTGATCATTGGCGTCAAGATCGCCTATCGATATTGTAGATCTTATGTATGGATAGGCCTCCTTGAACTCATTGAACTTCTCAAGAACCAGGGCGCGCATCGGTGCAATGTATACTGCCTTCTTGTTCTTTGATAGAACGGCATTGGCACACGCAATCTCTGCAACCAGCGTCTTCCCGCTTGCAGTGGGAGAAGCTACCACTATATTCTCTCCGGTCAATAGCCCCTTTTCTATGGCGCTTTCCTGCGGAGGGGTGAACTCCTTGATGCCGCGACTGGATATAGATTCAATAATCTCGTTAGGGAGCTTTCCCTTTATCGAGTGAAGGTCCATAATGTTATTTCGGGTTCAATATATTAAAGCTGTATAGGAATTTTGAGAATCCCTATTCCCATATTCCGTCACTTCCAGGCCCGAAGATTCCGGGTATTATAATTCATTCTGACGCAGTCGATAGGTGAAGGAAAAGGCTGAAAATGGTGTGGGTAGATGTGGTGGAGTTGCATGCAGATGCATGCACTCCGGGTGGGTGTTGGGTGATAAAATAGATTACCTTATCACTGCCACATCTGATAGGATATACGGCTTTGCACATATTTAAACCACGCTAAAAATATAAAAATGGAAGTGAAAATCTGCCTTTTTGTAACCCCACTTCCGCCATATGCCGTATAACGCTGTTATAAATCCCGGAATCCATCCACAGTCCCCTTTTTAAGCCTTCCCCTCCTCATCGAGAGCACAGCCATAGAAAGGTTTAAATATTTATTCCCGCATAATAACTGCAGGAAGTGTAACCTATTTTTGATAATTCTGAGAAAGTCTAGTTTTATCCCTTGAGTTATCGAAAGGAACCTAAAGTGAACAACATGGCAAAATCGAGAGCAAAAAAGACCAAGAAAACGAACAGCACAAGACAGGCGCAGAGGAAAACAGCGCCCAGCTCACCGGCTATTAAGAAGATAGTTGTTAAGGACAACAAGCTCAGCATAGAGTCCCCGATGAAGAGGGCACGTGGAAGGCCACGCGCAATGATGGGCATAATGGACAATGCAGATATGGGGCAGACCGCAGACATGGATCTGCCAGCTTCCGTCGGCGCATTGATGGGGCCTCGTTCCGGTCCTGAACCGGCAAAGACCCATGAAAGGGTAAGCAAGTGCCCAAGCTGCGGATCGACAGACCTTATGTTTGACAACGAGCGCGGAGAGCTTGTATGCAACGGCTGCGGCCTGGTTATCGAGGAAAACGTAACAGACACGGGCCCAGAATGGAGGGCATTTGATGCAGACCAGAGGAACAGCAGGGCGAGGACGGGCGCACCGATAAAGTACACAAAGCCCAACCGCGGCCTTGTTACGGAGATTGACCTTTATAATAAGGATATAAGGGGGGTAAGGATACCTTCGAAGCGCCAGGCACAGCTCTACAGGATGAGGAAGTGGCACAAGAGGGCTTCAATCGCTTCATCCAGCGAGAGGAACTACCTAATAGCATTGCCAGAACTAAACAGGGTTGCATCATACCTGGGATTGCCTGACAACATAAGGGAAAGCGCAGCACTCCTTTACAGGAAGTGCGTGCAGAACAACCTCATAAGGGGGCGTCCTATCGAGACTGTGGTCCAGGCGGTTATCTACGCGGCTTGCAGGAGTGCGGGAATGCCAAGGACACTAGATGAGATTTCAAGCATATCGGGTCTTCCTAAGAAGGAGATAGGAAGGGCATACCGTGTGATTTCACACGAGCTGGGCCTAAAGATACCACTCACGGACCCTATAAGCTACGTCCCAAGATACGTCAACGCCCTTAAGCTGAGCGGCGAGGCCCAGGAGAAGTCAATAGAGCTCCTGAAGGATGCCATGAAGAAGGGTCTTGTATCTGGAAGAAGCCCGACAGGGGTAAGCGCTGCCGCGGTATACATCGCCGGCGCATTGGCAGGGGAGAGAAGGACCCAGAAGGAGGTGGCCGATGTAGCCGGAGTAACCGAGGTTACGATCAGGAACAGGTACAGGGAGCTCAAGGAGCAGCTCAACATTGACGTCAATCTGTGACGTCAATCCTTTTTTATTTTTACTTTTCCCCTCAGGTCTAATCCTAGATTTATGAACGTCAAGAGCCAAATTTGCATAGTTCGCTTAAAAAGCTTGGCGTTGATAACCTAAGCGGATAGAGTTGGTTCCTTTTTCTCCCGGATGGGACGGATTAGGAAGGATGAAGGATTGGAATTAAGGTGAGACCATGGTAGATGAGATGCAAGAGGTTGTAGAGTTGGGATCCGTATACGACGTACGGGTGGACGCCAAAGGCGCCAGGGATGAAGGGATAGGGAAAGTTGGGAACTTCGTAATCTTCATCAAGAATGCAAAGACGAGGATCGGCAATATCTACAAGATCAAGGTGACGAAGGTATACCGCACATTTGCATACGCCGAGCCGCTTGGCAGTAGCCGCAATTTCGTAGGCAACGGCAGCGTAATCGACTATGCGTAAACGAGTCTTTTAATATTTTTCATTTATTTTAACGCGAAATGAAAAGCCTTATATAGCTATTGATGTCAAATAAGTATGACGACCGTTTTGTTTCATTGTTTTGTTGAAGCGGCGCTTTTCATTCTGTAATTTTTGTTGGTATATTGGGTGAGCAGATGGATCAAGGAACACTTGACCTGTACAAGAAAATAATGAAAGGGACCACAACCGTAGGCATAGTTTGCAGCGATGGCGTGGTGCTGGGCGCAGATTCAAGGGCGACCATGGACACGTTCATAGCGAGCTCAGAGGCCAGGAAAGTCTGGAAGATAGACAGCAACCTTGCAATGACAATTGCGGGCGGGGTGGGGGATGCACAGGAGCTGATAAGGATACTGAAGGCGCAGAACGAGGTCTACAAGATGAACGAGGACCGTGCGCTCACTCCCAAGTCGGCGACATCGCTGCTTTCCATAATACTGCAGGAGAACAAGATGATGCCATTCTATGTAATGCTCACCGTGGCAGGGGTTGACGGGAATGAACCGCAGCTCTTTACAATAGACCCCCTAGGTGGGTACAGCGTGGAATCTAAGTTCTCCGCAACTGGAAGCGGATCGTACACGGCGTTGGGCTATCTTGAAGACACTTACAAGAAGGGTATTACAACAAAGGAAGCGGTAAAGGTTGCGGCCAGAGCGCTTGCGATAGCGATGAGGAGGGATTCCGCCACAGGTGACAGCATGCTGGTTGCCGCAATAACCAACTCTGGATATACGGAATACAGCGGAAAGGACCTGGATAAGATTATTGGCACTGCAAAGTAATTTTCTGTGGATCCCGACAGTTTTTCATTCATTATTTTAAGGCAATTCTACAAGAAAGGGAAATATAAGCGACAAACATACGCAAAGGGCACATCCTCTGTGATCAATTGGAAGAGAAAAAAGAGAAAGAAGTCCAAAATGGCAAGCAGCATTCCGAAGAGCTTTTTGAAAGGATAAAGAGCATGCTGCCTGAAGAAGTGGGCTTCAAGGAGGCGGAATTCGAAGGTCCTGACATAATAGTATATGTCAGCAACCCCAGGAAGATATACGAGGACGATTCTGTCATCAGGAACATCGCGGCTTCCATAAAGAAGAAGCTGGTTGTGAGGAGCGATGTCAATCACCTCAAGGACCCCAAGGAATCAGAGGAAATAATAAGACAGCTGATCCCGGAGCAGGCCGTAATAGCGTCCATAAAGTTCGTGCCCGAGTTCTCCGAGGTCTACATAGAGGCGCTAAAGCCGGGCCTTGTCATAGGCAAGGCTGGTTCAATGCTCAAGGCAATAGCCATCCAGACAAACTGGACCCCAAAGGTATTCAGGACCCCGACCATGCACAGCGACACGCTGAACGGGGTCAGGCAGCTGATGTACAACGAGAGGGATTTCAGGAAGAAATTCCTCACAACGGTCGGCAAGAACATCAACAAGCCCATAATGAAGAGCGAATGGCTCAAGGCCACGGCTCTCGGCGGGTTCAGGGAGGTTGGAAGGAGCAGCCTGCTCCTTGAGACCCCGCACTCGAAGATAATAATAGACTGCGGGCTCAGCCCGGAGCCATCCGCAAAGGGCATGGAGGCGAACAACGGCGGTGAGAACAGGGCATTCCCATATCTTGACAGCGCAAACCTCTCAATAAACGAGCTTGATGCCGTTGTGCTGACCCATGCCCACATGGACCATATAGGGTTTGTCCCATATCTTTTCAAGTTCGGCTACAACGGTCCTGTCTATTGCACACCGCCGACGAGGGACCTTTCCGCGCTCCTGCTCAACGACTACATCAAATTGGTGCAGAGGAGCGGCGGGACCCCCCTGTACGACGAGAAGGACGTGAGGAAAATGCTCACGCATACGATAACGCGGGACTTTACCGAGGTCACAAACATAACCGATGAGCTGAAGCTCACATACCATAATTCCGGCCACATATTGGGCAGCGCCACCGTACACCTGCACGTCGGGGAGGGGATGTACAACATAGTTCACACCGGCGACATGAAGTACGGGTTCACAAGGCTATTCGATTCCGCGATAGCCAAGTATCCAAGGATAGACGCCCTTTTCACCGAGAGCACATACGGGGGCCAGAATGACATAACCCCGAACAGGAGGGACTCGGAGGCAGAGCTTGTGGAAACCATAAAGAGGACAATAACCGCCGGAGGGAAGGTGCTGATACCGCTCTTTGCGGTCGGGAGGTCGCAGGAAATGATGCTTACACTGGAGGCGATGCTTGGCGGGGAGAACAAGGAGTTCAGCGTCCCAGTCTATCTAGATGGCATGATACTCGAAGCCAGTGCAATACACACCGCCTATCCGGAATATCTGAAGGAGAACGTGAGGCTCAGGATACTCAACAACAGGAGCCCATTTGAGAACGAGATATTTGAAGTTGTCAAGGGGGAACGGGAGCAGGTATTCGACAAAGGGCCTTGCGTCATACTGGCGAGCGGCGGAATGATGAACGGGGGCGCAAGCGTGGAATATTTCAAGAGGCTTGCGGACGACGAGAAAAATACCTTGATATTCGTGGGTTACAACAGCACAAATTCTTTGGGCAGAAAATTGCAGAACGGGGTTAAGGAGGTGGCCCTCCCTGACTCCGACGGACACCTGGTTCCAATACACGTAAAGATGCAGGTCAAGACCATCGAGGGATTCTCGGGACACTCCGACAGGAGGCAGCTGCTCAATTTTGTAGACAACCTGAAGCCAAAGCCGAAGAGCATATACACGATGCACGGCGAGGAGTCGAAGTGCGAAGACCTCGCAAGAATACTGGGGAGGATACATCACGTGGATTCAAGGGCGCCGATGAACCTTGATTCGATAAGGCTGAAATGAGAAATAAGGACGGAAGCTCTAAATATTAAAAGCATCATCGTTTTCTTACTGGTGTTTCCATCCAAGCAACAAAGACCACAACAAGAGAAAGAATCACAAGATCCCTGACAGCGGAATTCTCGTATGCAACTAAGTTCCTGGACAAGGCAAGGGAGCTGAAGGCTACGGGACACATAACTTCAGATTTGAACAGCGAGCCCTTCACTCTACCACAACTAGTGTTGGAAGCATTCGCTGACGCAGGAATCGACAAATCCAATGAGATACGCAGCGAGCTTACAAAATTAGACATCGGAAGCCTAATTCTGCTGGAAAATAGGATCCTATCAATTCATAGGCATTGCCTGCGCGATATGGCAGCCGGGCTACGAAAAGAAAAAGCCATAGGCAGCGCAGAAGAACGCATTGGAAAACGCGGTGGGGGTAGGCTGACCAGAAAGTCCAATGGGTTATCGAAGGCTCATACTACGGATGTATTGGGCCAGTTGCTACGGCAATCGTCACATAAAGAGCAGTTCAGACCCCGTGATCCTCCAGGGAACGTTGATATGTACGGCTGATCGCTTTTATTGCCTGCCATTCGACCCGGCGGAAAGGACAACGCAGATATTTAAAATCCCTGTTTTATTTATAATAGGTGAATATGGTCCGGTTGTCAAAGAACATAATGTTCCTTGCAGCGCTGTTCGGCATACTTATTGTAAACGCCTTCGGTCAGATAAGTTTTTTGAATTCAAATATCACGTCATCACCAAATAACTCTTTGAATGTGCCGTACAGTATATCCGGAAGTCAGGGAGGTCAAGTAATATTACAAATAGAAAACACAACCGCATTGTCTAATTCCGGGATAAATGTGTCGCTCAGCGATGCGATGGGCGCGCCACCCTTCAGCGGCACCGTCTTCATCGGGGTTTCCCGGGCAACCCCGCCTGGAAAGTACAGCATAATTCTTATATCAAGCTCGGGCGGCGCTCCCGCAACACTGACGCTTAATATACTTCCGGCTTCAGCGGGAATCGGGCCCGGGGATATAACCCTGGCCCAGCAGACGGGACCGCAGAACAATGTTGTTTATGCTGCTGGCGGTGTTGCATTAATAACTGCCGCGGTAATTGTATACTACATTTATCACAAAAGGAAGAATAATACGCCGCCAGGATCGGTATTGAGCAATATCCAGAGCTGATGAGATGCCCGAGACATATATTGTTGGTCAAAAAGTGAAATCCCAGAGCGCCATGGAATACCTAATGACTTACGGGTGGGCGATACTCATAATTGCTGTTGTGCTTGGCACCCTCTTCCAGCTTGGGGTTTTTTCAAGCGGATCATTCGCTGCGAAAGTCCCGCCCGGATCCTGCCAATTAGTTAGGGAAGGCACAGGAACAACGCAGACAATATCCCTGGCCGGCGAATGTACCGGTGAATTGCCCCAATACGTCGTTTTGGAAAGTTACACCTCCTCACACCAAGTCTTGGTGCCAGAATCAAAATCAATGGATACCGCCTGGAGCGGCGGAAGCTGGACAATAACCGCCTGGTTTGACGGATCATTCCCCGCAAATACGGCCACTAGCCGGGACCTCATTGAGGAATGGCAGGGTTGCACCAGCGGTTTGTGGGTCAATAATGTAAGCTCGTCAGGTTATAGCGTGTATGCCATAGAGTGGTACCAGAACCCCGCGGCAAAGGCCCCGGGAAATGGTGCGTGCACGAGCGTAGGTGGTGTTTCCTCCTCAAGCACCGGAAAAATACCATTCAATACATGGGCATTCGTCGTTGCAACGTTTAATTATTCTGCCAATCCCGGCGGTAATTATTTGGAAACATGCTATGATGCAAATTGCATATCGACCGCATGGTCCGCTCCGGATCCTCCGGAGGATTATGCCTATTGGACATACGAATTTCCAATAGAGGACAACGACTGCTGTGCCGGCCTGACGGGCGGCATGTTCGCCGATGTCCAGTTATATAATGACTCTCTCTCCCCATCAGAATTAAAAGCACTTTACATGGAGGGCATCGGCGGTGCGCCCATAAGACCGCAGAACCTTGTTGGATGGTGGCCGTTAAATGGAAATGGCAACGATTATTCGGGCAATGGCAACAACGGCCAGATCAGCAGCGCTTCCTTTACATCGCAGTGGACCAGCCAATACACCCCACCTTGAGCGCAACCGGATTATTAAAATGCGCCAAATCTCCTATTGTCCCTGTCTCCCTTTATGAAAATGTCAACGTAGAGATCACCTGTCCTATCAACTCCATAATCCCCAAGTCCTGCAAGCCTCAATCTGCTTCCGGTGGTTATGCCCCTGGGAACCTTCATTACAACATTATCTACTACCTGCACACGCCCATGGCCATGGCAGGTCCTACATAGTTTCTCGACACGCTTCCCCATGCCTCCGCATTTTGCGCACGGCATGACCGTTTCCATCACGCCAAACGGTATCCTTATCGTCTTGCTTGTCCTTCCCTTTCCATTGCACTCATCACAAACTATTGTCTTGCTGCCCCTTTCCGCCCCACTTCCCCTGCACTCGCTGCAAAGTTTTGTGTGCGGCACTCTTATCCTCTTGTCCACGCCAGTGCTGGCCTCTTTTTGCGTTATCTCAATCCTTTCCAGTATGTCACTGCCTACGTCCATCCTCCTTGTCGATTGGAACCCCCCAAACCCCGCCATATTGAAGAGGTCCTCGAAGCTGCCCATGCCTCCCTGCTTGAATATCTCATTGATGTCGAAGCCCCTGAATATGTCTTCTTGTGTGAAGACCTTTCCGAACTGGTCTGGACCATAGGCATCGTACTGCTGGCGCTTCTGTGGGTCGCTCAGCACCGCATAAGCCTCATTTATATCCTGCATTTTTGTGTGAGCCTTAGGGTCCTTGTTCCTGTCCGGATGGAACTTCAGGACCAGGTCTCTGTATGCGGACTTTATCTGGTCCTGCGTTGCATCCTTCGGGACGCCCAATGTGGTGTAGTAGTCCTTAGGCAATAGTCTCACTTCTCAACTTTGAACTCCGCATCCTGTGCGTTGGGGTCTCCTCCGGGACCGCCCGCACCTGGGCCTTCCGTCCCTGTCGCTTCAGGGCCTTCGCCCCCCTTGTACACTGCGGATCCGATTTCCTCGAGAACCTTCTTCAGTTCCTCCATGTTCACTTTTATCGCATCATAGTCCTCCTTGTTCACGGATTCCTGCAATGCGCTCTTGGCCTCGCCTATCTTTTCAACTACCTCCTTCGGAATTTTGTCTTTGTACTCTTCCAGTGACCTTTCCGTTGTGTAGATCAATGATTCCGCCGTATTCTTGAGCTCTACCTGCTCCCTTATGGTCTTGTCCTGGGCTTCAAACTCCTCCGCCTCCTTCATCTTCTTTTCTATGTCATTCTTTGCCATCTTGTGCGGGGCGACTATGTCCATGCTCTGTGACTTATTGGTTTTCTTGTCCTGTGCAGTGACGTGCAGTATTCCATTCGAATCGATGTCAAAAGTGACCTCTATCTGCGGCACGCCGCGTCTTGCCGGCGGTATTCCCGTCAGGCTGAACCTGCCGAGCTGCACATTGTCCCTTGCCAGGGCCCTTTCTCCCTGGACTACTATTATGTCCACGTTCGGCTGCATGTCCGCTGCTGTGGTGAATATCTGGGATTTCTTTGCGGGTATGGTGGTATTTCTCTCTATGAGCCTTGTGGCAACGCCACCGAGGGTCTCTATGCTCAGCGACAGCGGTGTCACGTCGAGGAGCACTATATCCTTGACCTCTCCTGTAAGCACTCCCGCCTGGATTGCCGCACCCAGCGCCACCGCCTCCATCGGGTCGACACCACGCTCTATCTTTTTGCCCAGGAGCTGTTCCACGTATCTTTGCACTATGGGCATCCTTGTCGGTCCGCCTATCAATATTACCTTATCCAGTTGTGTTGGCTCCAGTTTCGCATCTTTGAGCGCCTGCATCACGGACTTGGCTGACCTCTCTATTATCGGAACAACCAACGACTCCAGTTTTGCCCTCGTAAACTGATATGTAAAGTTGATCGGGTTGCCCTTGCCATCCTTGGCGAGGAAAGGCAGGTTTATCTCCGATGTGAGAACAGTGGAGAGCTCTATCTTTGCTTTTTCACCTGCCTCCCTCAGTCTTTGCAAAGCCTGATGATCCTTTGTGACATCCACGCCATATTTGTCCTTGACCTCCTTGACCAGCATGTCCACTATGGTGTTGTCCATGTCCGTTCCGCCTAGCTGCGTGTCTCCGCTGGTAGATCTTACCTCAAAGACCCCTTTTCCGAATTCCATTATTGTTACATCAAGAGTTCCGCCGCCAAGGTCGTAGACCATTATCTTCATGTCCTTCGTCGCCTTGTCCAGCCCGTAAGCTAGCGCCGCCGCCGTCGGCTCGTTCACTAGCCTTATCACTTCCAGGCCGGCTATCTGTCCCGCATCCTTTGTGGCCTGCCTTTGGTTGTCGTCAAAATAAGCGGGAACGGTTATCACCGCTTTTGTGACCTCCTCGCCCAGATAGGACTCCGCGTCCTTCTTTATCTTCTGGAGCAGTATGGCGGAGAGCTCCTGCGGCGTATAGTCCTTTCCATATATCCTGTACTTGAAGTCCTTGCCCATCTTCCTCTTGAATGCCGTAATTGTGCCATCTGCATTTGCCACCGCCTGCCTCCTCGCCGGCTCGCCGATCAGCCTCTGCCCATCTTTTGTAAATGCAACGTAGCTGGGGAAAGCTTTCCCATAAAGCGATGTTCCTTCCCCGCTAGGTATGAGCACAGGTCTTCCTCCTTCCAACACTGCGGCAGCCGAGTTGGATGTTCCTAAATCTATTCCAATTATTTTTGCCATATTATCCCCTTATTTTTGTTTTTCGTTTTCTGTTTTATCGCCATTACTCCCATTTTTTTCCTTTTCCTTCGCTACGATTACGGACGCCGGCCTCAATACAAGGTCTCCGAATACATATCCCTTTTTTGTTACCTCGATTATAGTTCCCGGCTTCCTTTTTGGGTCCTCTCTAGTCATTATTATTTCGTGCCTGTACGGATCAAAAGCCCCCGTTGCTTTCATTTCGCTGAGACCCTCCCTTTTTAATGTTTCGAGGAAATTGGAATATACCATCTCAACCCCCTTCATAAAGTTATTATTTTCATCCCGGTTAGTGTTCGCGTTCATTAGGGCGAGTTCAAATTCGTCCAGCACAAGCAGGAGCTGCCTTAATATCTCAGCCTTGCCGATGCGTTTTGCACTATCCACATCATTCCTGGTCCTTCTCTTGTAATTATCGAATTCTGCAGCCATCCTCAAAAACTTTTCCTTAAAGTCTTCCGCTCCCTGTTCCGTCTTTGGCTTTTCTTCCCTTACCTCATCGTTTTTTGCCTTATCGTCTGCCATAGCTAATCACTTTAGTTCCTTGAAAGGCTGCCTGAAGCGCCTTTGCATAAGCTTGTCGAATTCCCTTGCGGTGTCTATCATCCTCCGCATTTCACGCTCCATATCATATTCGATTTCCTCCATAACCTTGGACATCTCCGTGGCGCGCATGTAATATTTGCGCCCCTTCTTTACGAGCACCCCGATTTCCAGCAGGCGATTCAGATGATATATCACGGTGCTCCTCGGGACCTTCGGCGCAAGCTTTATTTCAGAGCTGGACATCCCCTCACCCCTATATCCCGCTTTTATGAGTTCACCAAGCATCTGGGCCTCCAGGCTGTCGACTTCATTGTCATCCCCCAGGTCGAAGACAGCGCAAAACCACCTTATCATCGCGTCTGGTTTCCTGGTGTCCGGTCTTTCAATCTCACGTATTACTATTTTCCCCATAAGCCCCACAGCTTAGTGCCGATATAGTATTATGATGCGATATATTTAAATAATGTTCGTTTTTTCGTATAATTAGTTGATATATCAATAAAAAGCTGACATGGTATAAAGCCTTAAATAATTTAAACCGCGAAGATACAGTGGGTTGTTTTATGCTGACACTGACAGACAAAAACATTGCGCAGAAGACCGAGGACAAGACATTGGTGCTGTTCAGGGCCGATTGGTGCCCGTTTTGCAGGAAGTTCAAGCCAATATTTGACTCCTACGAGAGGAAAACCACGATCCAGCTTGCCGAGGCAGTGGTAAACGAGGACGAGGATCCCCTTTGGGATAAATACGACATCAAGGTCGTTCCCACGCTTATAGCCTTCAGGAACGGAAAACCCGTAGCAAGGAGGGATGGGAAGGCGGGCATAGGGCTGTCAAGGGACGATGTCGATTCCCTGCTGGGAGAGATATCCTGATTTAATGGATTTAAGCGCGCAAAGAGCAAAACTGATAGAACACCTAGTGAAGTGCGGTGTTCTGAAGACAAAAAGGATTGTAGATGCATTCAAAGAAGTTCGTCGCGATCTTTTTGTGGCAAACGAAACCCTGCAATATGCTTATCATGACATAGCTCTTCCAATATCCAACAGTTCCACGATATCCCAGCCTTCTACTGTTGCAATAATGCTGGAGCTGTTGCAGCCATATCAAGGCGAGAAAATTTTAGAGATAGGGACGGGAAGCGGGTGGGAGACCTGCTTGCTATCGAAGTGCGTAGGTGAGAAAGGGAGAATTATCTCAATAGAAATTGACCCGGAAGTTGAGGAGTTTGCAAGATCTAACATAAAGAAGATGAAACTGAAGAACATCAAGACCTTTGTTGGTGATGGCTCTGGAGGTTACAGCAAGCTTGCGCCCTACGACAAGATAATTTTCACCGCTGCAATCCCAAAAGTGGATCAAACAGTTTTCGCCCAATTAAATCCTAAAGGGCGAGTAGTTGCGCCTGTCGGAGGTTCGCTTCTACAGATAATGAAGGTCTTCGATAGGGTCTCCGAAACAAAAATAGAAGTTAGAGACTACGGAACATTCCAGTTCGTGCCTCTCAGAGGCAAACTAGGTTATTAGCTGCTCGTTCTTTCTTTCCGAGATTTCAGACTTTATAGATGATAGGAATTCATCGAGCGTCACTCCCATCTTTTGCTTGCCTGACCTACTCCTTACCGAGATCTTTTCTCCCTCAACCTCCTTCTTGCCGAGTATAAGCATGTAAGGTATTTTCTGGTTCTGGGCCTCCCGTATCTTGTAATCTAGAGTCTTGTCAGATATGTCGAGCTCTGCCCTTATCCCGTCCTTTCTAATCTTTTTGTAAACCCCCTCAGCGTATTTGTTTGCATGTTCTGATATGGTTATGACTCTTACCTGCACCGGAGCCAGCCAAGTTGGGAATTTTCCCTGCACGTGCTCGGTTAATACTCCTATAAAGCGCTCGAGGCTTCCATATATCACTCTGTGTATCACAATCGGTGTATGCTGCTTTCCGTCTTCACCTGTGTATTCCAAGCCGAACCTCTGCGGCAACTGGTAATCAAGCTGTATGGTTGCGCATTGCCATTCCCTTCCTATTGAGTCCTTTATGTCGAAGTCGATCTTTGGACCATAGAACGCCCCTTCCTTCTCCTTTATCTCGAATTCCATCCCATTCTTCTTGAGTGCAGTCTTCAGCGCGTTTGTTGCCTTCTCCCAGAGTTTCTCGTCCCCAAGGTGGCTGTCAGGCATAGTTGAGAGCTTTGCCTTGTACTCTAAGTTAAATTTACCATATAGCTTCTTCACCATCTCAAGAATGCTTATGAGCTCCTGTTCTGCCTGCTCATCGGTTGCCACAAAAACGTGCGCGTCATCCTGTGTTAGCTCTCTCACTCTGAATAATCCACTTAATGCTCCGCTTATCTCATTCCTGTAAAGCTTGTCAAAATCCGAAAATCTTATCGGCATGTCTCGATAACTCCATTTTCTTGACTTGTACACCAACATTGTTGATGGGCAGTTCATCGGTTTCAGCGCGAGCTCATCATTGTCAGTGTTTATCACGTACATGTTCTCTCTGTAATGGTCGATGTGTCCGCTCACGTGCCATAGAACAATGTTAGCAAATGCTGGAGTGGCTATCTCCTCGTAGCCATAATCGCTGTTCATCTGCCTTATGTAACTCATTAGCTCCTTCAGTAGAATGTTCCCGTTCGGATGCCAGTAGACCATTCCCGGGCTCACCTCTTGGAAGCTGAAAAGATTCAGTCTTTCGCCTATAATTCTATGATCTGTTTCAGGCAGTCCCGCAAAGTCGCTCTTCTTTACTATAGATGTGTCCAATTTTCTGGCTCCCTTCTGGACTTTCTCCACCTTTGCGGTCGCACTATAGTTTCTTGACAGTTCTGCAAGCGGATGGCCCTTGATATCCAATGACAATGCCTTTGTCCAGCCAAAAGGCGCGGCTATGATCTTTAGTTTTGACTTCTGAGCCTCTTTTACCATGTACTGGTACAGGTTCATTGATCGTTGCGGCTCCTCAAGATTGCTGCTCAGGTGGGCATAAGGGTAAAGGACTATAGTTGTCATCTTGTTTTTGCCTGCAAATTCAACGGCGTCCTTCACCGCCTTGCTGGCGAGTGCCTCTGTGTCATTCTTTTCTATGGAAGTAAACAAGACAAGCGCGTTCTTTACACTGACCTTCTTCTTTTCTGTCGATTCGTGAACCTTTATCTCCGGCTCCGTAGGTTCGAAATCTATACTGTTCACGTCAAGCTGCATAATTCTCATGCTTGTATCACCGAGTAGCCTACATCAGAAGCATTAGGATTAGAAAAGTAGATATTAATAATGCTATCCGCTATCGCAAAAGTGTATACTTCACTGTTTGGCAGCGACCACTTTTCACCGAATCACGCAACTAATGCTGGTTTTGGATTTAAATGTCTTCTCTACAAGGATCAGTGCTGTACGGCGAACACAACGGTCACGCTCTCCGTAACGCTCGACGTGCCCTTGTAGAATAGGGAATTTTGCAGTTCCGCCGCGGCTACGCCAGGCGCGGTTGTGCCTGCGGTCCCAAAACTGTACTGCAATGGATAGAGATAGAATCCATTTACTGTTATGTTCAGCGCAGATACATTGCCTGTCGGCGAGACCACCTTCGCCTGCCCGGTGGCGTTGCTCATCGCATATGCGAGGGCCTGCCCTCGAAGTGTGCCTATCTGCTGGTTCGTCAGCTTTGCGTCCACGCTTGTCACATATACGTTAGGCATCGAAGTCAGGCTCTCAAGCGCGGAAGTGACATTGTTCGCGTCAGGTATAATGACCAGAAGGCTTTCGGACGCCATGTATCCGCATGTCCTATTGGGCGGCGTTGGCGGGTACGTTGTCGTGGCTGAAATACGATAAGGATAATTGTTGCATGCATTCACGTTAAAGTATCCAGTGGATATATCGCTGAGATTTCCATTTACATATTTCAGCAGGGTTGAATTCACCAAACCCATTGTCCTTGATAAGTTTGCAACCGCGGCCTGTGTCGTATTTCCAGTTCCATTCATAAAAAGATAAATCTGCGCGGCGTCCGCGATAGAAGATGCGCTGCCGCTTGCCGTCACCGTTACGGTTGTTGCAGCCTGCCCGGGCTGTTGCTTTGCAATGCCGGAGTTCAGAAGCACAGCCACAAAAGCGAGCAATGCCAGTATCACAACAACATATTCAGCAGCATTCATTCCTGTCCCTATCAAATCCCCTATTATGATACTTCTACGAGAACTTATTTAATCGTTCCCAGGCACATAGGCACACTAATGTTTTTATAAACGTGTTCAAATTAATATGATTATGCTTAAGCTCTACAACAGCCTTTCCCGCAAAAAGCAGACATTCAGGCCCATCAATGGGGATAAGCACGTGGGCATGTACACCTGCGGAATTACCGCTTATTTCTCCGCGCATATAGGAAACATGAGGACCTATACGAACCAGGATATAATAAAGCGCCTCCTGATGCATAACGGCTACACTGGCACCCATGTCGAGAATATAACTGATGTTGGGCATCTCGTAAGCGATGCGGACACCGGAGAGGACAAGCTGAGGCTCGAAGCATCGAAAGAACACAAAAGCATGAAGGAGATCGCCAATTTCTACACTGACATATACATAAAGGATAGGCAGTTACTCAACCTCATACCTCCAGATCACATGCCAAGGGCGACAGAGCATATAAACGACATGCTGGCCCTTCTTGAGGTGCTTGACCAAAAGGGATATCTTTACAAGGCTGAGAACGGGATATATTTCGACACATCAAAGTTCAAGGACTATGGGGCACTGGCCGGGCTGACCTTCAAGCAGCTAAATGCCCAGCAAAGGGAGGGCGCGAGAGTTGAAAAGGTCGAGGGAAAGAGAAATGCAACGGACTTTGCAGTATGGCGCTTTGCCCCTCCCGCAGAAAAAGAGATGGTCTGGGATTCAAAATGGGGCAGGGGCTTCCCCGGGTGGCACCTGGAATGCAGCGCTATGAGCATGAAGTACCTCGGAAATCATTTTGACATCCACTGCGGCGGGATAGACCACCTGCAGATACATCATCCAAACGAAATAGCGCAGTCAGAGGCCGCGACCGGGGAGAAATTCGTGAACTACTGGGTGCATATGAATTTCCTGACGGTGGATGGCAACAAGATGTCGAAGTCCCTAAAGAATATATATACCGTGCAGCAGGTGCTGGAAAAGGGATACTCCCCTATCGCACTCAGGTTATTTTACATATCGGCCCACTACAGGCAGTCGCTAAACTTCACCTTCGAGGCGTTGTCCAATGCGGAAAACACGCTAAAGGGAATATACGCGTTCATAGAGAGGATTGCGGATACGAAGAACAGGGAGGAAAACCAGGATACAGAGGAGTTCAAGGCAAAGATAAAAGGATACAAGAGGGATTTCTTCAGGCAGCTCAATGATGATGTCAATATGCCTGCCGCGCTGGCGAATCTGCACGCCATAATAAACGAAACAAATTCAAAAGCCAAGCTGAACAGGAAGGAGGCGAAGGCTGTGATAAAGGCAGTAGTGGAGATGGATCAGATCCTCGGATTGAAGATCGGCAGGCATGTGCAGATCGACAAGAAACTGGATGGCGACATCCAAAAGCTTGTTGATGAGCGTGAGGACGCCAGGAGAAACAAGGACTTCAGGAGATCCGACGAGATAAGGGTTCTGCTCAAGGAGAAATACCAGGTAATACTAGAGGACACAAAAGAAGGAGTCAGATGGCACAAGGAATGATCATTTTTCGCCCTCCTCCTTCTTCTTCATCTTCCGTTTTTGTATCGAGGCCATCAGCTCCCCATTGACCTGCGCATAGCAGTTTGAGCAAAGAGTATACTCCGAGTTCGCCTTCGGGTCGCTCATGACTCCCTGCTGGAGTCTGCCGGCAGCTACGTAGTAATAGTTCTCTACGTCCAGCTCCTCTCCGCAGATTTCGCATCTTGCATCATTTATGCTCATGTTATCAACAGGTTTTCCAAGCTTTGATATAAAGGCTTTACTACACACTAAGTTTTTATAATATTTCATGGACGAGATACGGAGGAACATGTATGTGAAAGGTAAATCCCAACAAAAATCCATACTGCTCAGGAGGGAATCCTTCTACACCGCTATAATAAAGAATGCGGTTCATGACGTGCTGGAATCGGAAAGTGCAGATGTCATGTCCAGCATGGCGGAGTTTGCGTCATCCATTGACGCCGACCTCGGCCTGGCCCAGCGGTATGATTTCTGGACCAAGTTCTGGCGGACGATACACGAGATAAGCTTGAGCGATTTCGACGCAGATTCGCAAAGCAGGATCAGCATAATGCGTAAATTCGCCACTGAAAAAATGAACAGCGCCCGCGCCGTGTCCAATCCAAGATATTAGATATTCCTGTCATTCAAGGCACGGCATGCGCGTATACGTCAACATACGCCACTTGTCAATGTGCAGCTGAATGGTATATAGCGTTATGCGTCCAATTAACACCATGGGACTTTCAAAGTGGACGATATTTGAGTATGAGTATTCGGTGGTGGAATTTGTGATAAGCTTCATAATCTCCGTCCTGGTGTGGTACTACTTAATAGGGCCGCTGTTTCTCCCCACGGATATCATAACGGCATCGCTGGTCTTCGGGCTTGTTATAGGTGTTATCTGGACATACGCCAGGGCCCACGAGCTGTTCGTTTCAAACCCGAAGAAAAGGCGGAAGATCTAGAGATGCTGCACAGCGAATATTATCCTATTTCAATGAGCTTGTTTCTGCTCGTTGCCCCGCCCGTAATTTTTACACGGGACTTTGAAACATCGAAATATTCGGCTAGCATCTCAACCAGCCGGCGATTCGCTTTGCCATCGGTTGCGGGGGCGTTGACCTTTATCTTGTAATTGTTTTCGCCTATTTTGGCTATGAATGGCACTTTAGCGTTGGCGGTAACCGTAGCATTTATAATCATAAAATTAACCCGGAGCCTCAGGAGGGATTTGAACCCCCGACTTCCAGTTTACAAGACTGGCACTCTACCCCTGAGTTACTGAGGCGCTGATGATATTTATTTAACTTATTTTATAAAGATTTCCAAATCGGTTATTCCCTTGCAAACATATAGGTGTATCCCACAATATAATCGACCAAGAATTTCAGCTGCTTTAGTCTTGCACCCGCGTGCTTGATAAATTCCAGGTTTGTTTTTTTTACCGCCTTGGTCAATCCAGCCAAAGCAGGGAACAGCAATAACAGTATTATGCCGTTGACCAGCAGCGACCATTTGCTCTGGTGCATCGCATAGGCCACGCAGTAAAGTACCACTCCCGTGATTATAGATATGGCCGCGACCCTGGCGAGCTGGCCAAAGACATGCTTGAACTTGAACTGCTCCTCCAAGGCCCTGATGTATATGACATCCAGGAATATCGGTGTTATCATGTATATTGCAATAAGGACTCCAAGCGCCTGATAGATCGGTGTGAGGACGAAAAGCAGCAGCAGCTGCACTATCACGGCGCCGATCTGGTATTTCATAAACCGCTTTGTGTCGCCTTTTCCTATTATCAATGTTCCGGCAAACGAGCCTATTATGCCCACGCCCATCCCGACCACGATTACCGAGAAGTAAAACGGGGCAGAGGAATACTGTGCGGTGAACAAGATGTTTGTCATGGGCACCGCCACAGACACGGAGTATGCAATCAGCGGAAAGAGGAAGAGCGCGCTGTAAAGTACGCTATTGTTGTAGATCGAACCTATCTTTTCAGCGGTCTCCTTCTTCGCAAGCGCAGCAGAGAAAGTCCCGACCAATATGAACGTTATGGATGTTATAAGAAGCTCCACGAACCTTGCCAGTTTGTAGGCGGCACCGAAGTTTCCAACCACGCTGGAGAGTGCGAAGACCCCTAGCAGCAGTATGGAGAAGTTCTGGGCTCCTACCTGCGCGATGTACGATGCGACCACGGGGGCGGAGAACTGCGTCAGCCTCTTCATTATCGCCCTCGTCGGCCTTACGAACGCAATGCCGACCTTTCGCGTTATATACGAGAAGTTCGCAACGGTCCCCACCACGAGTCCTATCAGCAGCCCGGCCATGGCGCCTATTACACCATAACCAAGGAGCACCAACACGACTGAGCCGATCAGGTTCAGCAGCGCGTACACCGCGTTTGCCACCGTCGCTTCCTTCACGAGGCCCATGCCAACGAGCGCGCCCTGTGTCAAGTTGAAGACTACCATGAGGAATTCGCCTACCGATGCGATCTGCAGTATCAGGGCGAGCGATGGGTTATGATAAAAGTTCACAGCCACGTAGCCGCTTAGCAGCAAACCCGCAATCGCTATCGCCAGCGCTATCGAAAACGCTATGGTGTAGCCATTCGACAGCAATACGTTTATCGCATGCCTGTCGTCGTGCCCCATCTCCGGGAGCATCTTCCTGAATGCGGTGCTTATCCCAAAGTTGCTCGCTATGCCTAGAAAACTGTTGAATGCTATGCCTATGGCGTATAACCCGTATGTGGAGGGCTGCAGAATCCTCGCAAGGAATACAAGGAGGATAAGCGTAATCACCGTGGATGCAATCTGTCCCCCTACGTATATCACGCCCCTCTTCGCCGTGCTAAGCCCCAATTCCTGGACTTCTTCGGAGGTTTCGCCATCCATCTAGTCAGCCTTAATGAATTGGGAGAGCTTTGGCCCGACAAGCTCCCTTTTTTTCCTGAAGTCCTCCAAGAACCTGTTTACCCTCTTTGCAAGGTCGGCCTTGTGCTCGCCCGCAAGGACCGTCCCCCTCCTTTCCGCCTCAAGTATTTTCTCCAGTTTAGTGTCATCGGGCTCGAAGAGGAACTTGTAGTATTGGCACACCATGCACTTGTCCGGATCGCCCCCATGCTTCTTCTGAAGCTCTGCGGTTGACTGCTGGCCGGTAAGCGCATGGTTGATTTTTTTCGTCACCACTTCTGGTGAATCGTCCAGGAATATCACATTCAGTGGATTATCTGCGGACTGTGACATCTTTGCATCGCCCCCAAGCCCGGGCAGGAACTTATTGTGCAATATTGCTGGCTTGTAATAGCCGAGCTTGCCTATCACGTCCCTCGCCACCCTGAAGTGGACATCCTGATCTATTCCCAACGGTATCAGGCAGGGAACATTGTGGCCCACCTCAACCGATTTGAGGAATGCGGGAACCGCCTGCATGCTGGTGTAGAATATCCATCCTATATTTGCGCTGTTGTCCATACCAAACGCGTCCTTTACAACAGAGAAAGTTATCCTGCTTGAAACCCTCACCGCCTGTTTGTACAGGGTCTTTGCATAATCTGTATCCATGAAGATCCTTGTTTTCTTCGGATCAAAGCCGACGGCGGCTATATTCAGCGCGGCCTTCTCCGCAAGCTTGTGGTACTCCTCAAGCGGTTTTGCGTCTCCCTTGTAGGTATGGAAGAGGAACTTCTCCTCGTCGGGTAGCTGTATGTAGACCTCGGCGCCGAATTTCTCCTGGAGCCATTGCGTAAACATGAATGGGAGCAGGTGCCCTAGGTGCATCTCTCCAGAAGGAGCAAGACCAGTATAGAGATAGAACCGGTTCCCCTTCTCATATTCATCCAGAAGCCATCCGAGCTCCCTGTGCGCGAAGACAATTTTCCTTCTTATGAAGGGGTGCAGGTCTCCAGTATGCTTTTTCAGCCTTTCCAGTAACTCCTTGTTAAGCTCCTTTATGCCAAACTGTTTCTCAAGCACTCCATAGTCCACCTTTCCCTCAACATTCCAGGGGGTGACCTCGAACTCCTCCGCCATCGTTATCAGAGAGTCTTGCAAATAAAGGCATATAATGTTTTGTATGACCGCAATTTTCGATAACAGCAACCTTTATTAACCTTGACGGGCAAATAAAATTGGCTTTTTGTAGAAGTTAGATGCTGAAGACAAATTAGTTCTATTCATGGTGTTCTTGTGGGAAAGTTTCCTATAGCCGATGCAGAAATCATAAAGATATACATATGCAAGAGGTGCAAGGCTAGGAACTCCGCTTCAGCGGAAAAGTGCAGGAAGTGCGGATACTACGCGCTCAGGCCAAAGAACAAGGAGACGAAGACAAAGAAATAATTAAAATGACAAAATGACATTTTGAGTGGTGTGAAAATGGTAGATTTGAATCCAATGGAGCAGAGCGTGGTAAATGCGATGAAAGAGCTCGGTGCCACCAAGGATACCACGATAAAGACCGCCGACGACATAATGAAGAAGTGCAACAGGCCAAAGGGCATGGTGACGAATACGCTCGTTTCGCTCGTTCAGAAGGGCGTGATAAAGAGGGTCGTCAGGGAAAAAGCATCCGGATACTACCTACTTGCGCAGGTGTGAATGTGGACGAACCAGATGAATATGTTGATTTCATGGCCAAGTACAAGGATTGGATATCGATAAGGAGGCTCGGGATACGTCCAAACACCACACCGCAGGAAGTGGTGTACCATCTTGCCGGCATAAGGGCTACGATGGAGGGGAAGATGTACCCGTTGCTCGGGATAAAGACCGGAGTTCTTGATACTTTTGCGGACGGTGCAACCCAGGGCCTAAAGAAAAAGGACCTGCCGCAGATAGTTGCCAAGCTTGAGTCCCAAGAAGCCAAGCAGGCAATATCCGCATCATCGACCGAGACGCTAGCTCCGCTTGCCAAGGTCTACCTTCTTAACAAACTCATAACGAATGTGGGTCTTGAGACGGGAATAGGACAACTCTCAATGTCAAAGATATTCCCGGAGCTCAAGCCGCCAAAGATGCCGCCCGTAGGCAGGAAAAAGAAAACAGAGCAGTAATTTTCCGAGAAAATCCGTCTTCGATATGCTTAAATATCAGGTAAATTATCAACCCTACGCGATAGTATGACTAAAACAACTGGATCCACTGGAATGAACCAGCAAGAGATTATGCGATATCTGACAAATCTATCTGGCAACGATCTCTGCGCAGGAATTATAGAGTCCGCGACTAGGGCATTGATCTCCCCTTGCGACATAAAGACTTTTTACAATGGATACGTCGGGATTATGAGGGAGCTAGGCCTGGCGCAGATAGTTGCGGATCAGAATATAGGCTATGTCATAAGCAAACTTGGCGCTAAGACTGCTGAAAAATGGTTTTACATCCTTCCCCAGATACAACTGCGAACTTCAGAGGCCCACTACCTTCAGAACGCCTCCAGGATAAGCGAGAGGGTTATGCGTAGACGCACTAGTGCTAGGGAGCGCTTACCAGATGACTCGGTATTGCCGACATTGCAACGTAAGCGGCAAGAAGGCTTGCTCCGAGCATAGCTATTACAAAGATCGCAATGCAAAGGGTCCATCCCACCCACGGGTTCTTCTGCAATCCGGGAAGCCTCTGCATGAGCAGTGCGACCGGATACGAGAATATACCTGCTGTCCCGAAAAGCCCGTAGAGTGCGAGCAGCGCTATTGGCTCCTTCGTGAGGCCTATGTTATATCCCTGCACCCCGTAGATTATCGTCATTATGCCTATCAGCAGGCCAAAGAAGCCAACATACTCAAACCTTATCCTGAAATGTATTGAGAGCGCAAGCGCCAGCACTATCATCCCGAATGAAACCAGGGGATCATAAAATAGTATATTGTAGCTTCCAGGCAGCGGCCAAGCGAGCTGGCCCCACATGCCCGTAACCATCATGTATAGTCCAACTAGGATGAGCGGTGCCTTTGCCCCCTCGAGCCGCGCCGCATAGTCTGTATAACCCTTGTTCCTTTTCGCATATGCAAAATATTCGGATATCACAAGGTACAAGATCAAGAATCCAGCGAAGCTCAGGGAGAACAAAGAGTACGCCAGATTGTCGATAAAGGGCATGCGATTACAATGTTAATATGTATAACGCCTCCTTTAAAACTTTATGGTATCCGTTTCGGTAGCAGCTCAATATCTCCTCACGACGGGCTTCACATCCGTTCCATTGGAGTACACGTATATGCCGGTGCCGTCCGTGTTTATGTTCACGACGTGGTAACCCCTAGACACGGAATCGCACCTGAGCAGCGCCCTGTCCCTATCTACAAGGTTTTCTTCGGTTATCAGCCTCTGCGCATCACCTCTCAGGTGCACAGCGTGGAGCTCAGCATACTGTTTCGCATCGATCTCAAATCTTGGATCCGGTTCGATATTAGCATGTATGTGCCTTTTTATCGCCTCCTGCGTGGCGACTATTGTTACAGGAACCGCCAAGGCTTCTGATCCGCTCCCATACCCGAGTAGTACGCCCCTTTGCTGTAGATTCCTGTCCTTCAGCTTTGCCGAGTAGTTCAGCAGGTAGCTGGTGAAGCTCGTGAACAGGGCTCCTGTGTAAGAATTGCCAGTTGTTTTTGGTATTTCTAGCGCCTCATTGATGTGCAGGCTCTTCTTGTAGGCCTCAAATTCAGGTGTGGTTCTCAGTTTTTTCAGCCAGTCCCAGTATGCATTTATACTTGGATCATTACCTACATAGTCAATGATTTCCCTTTCCAGTCTTTGGGCGCCGTCGGTGTTAAAGCTCTTGAGCTTGTTGCCTATGAGCTGTGTAAGCTTCCTTGTGCCGGTTAGCGGCTCCCTTCCAATGTTTTCCCTGTTCGTTATCCTTTCAAATAGTTCGGGATCAGCAGTCTTCAGGTAGTGGGCAAACTGGAACCCAGCAAGATACTCTGCTTGTGCTGGGAATGGGACATGGCAGAGTACGAACTCTATCCCCTTCACCCCGTGGTCATGGCCATCGCTCCTCAACCTGTGCTCAAGGTCCTCGGCTGCGCTTCCTACATCGTAAACAAAAATCTTTTCGGAAGGTTTACCATGGACCTTTGGCGTATCGCACCCCACCTTTGTGAAATCCGAGAATGTAACGTTATGCGCGGTGCTCTCCGGATGCAGTTCCGCCAACAGAGGCCGTGGCGTCACCCACATAAGCGCAGCAGCGCCGCCCTGCGTGGCCTCGGCTCCTGGCGCCTTTTTGTCTTCGTATATCGATGTGTCAGCTGCAATGACAATCGAGGATTCATTGTAGCCGAGCATGGCATTGCGGCTTACCCTTGTGGCTGCGTCATCCAGGGCCAACAGCCCTCCAACGCACGCAAATTTTTCCTCAGTTATCCTCGAATGCCTTATCTGTTTCAATACCGGTGAGAAGAGCACCGGATTTTCCTCAAGGAGCCTGGATTCGACTATGCCTCTCGATATCATCACGTCGGGTCTGCTCTTGTCTATCGCGCTCTCCGTGCCGGAGTAAACGCTTCTTATTGGACACTGTGCGAGGAGCTCCCTGCTTTCTTGGTCGCTGGTTACCTGCCGAAGGAAAATATCAAGTGCATCTGCGACAAAAGTGAAATTTGCTTCGGAATATCCGGGCAGCCTGAACATGTCAACTTTCAATCCGTTCTTTATTGTGCCCAGCTTCTTTGCAGTTTTTTCCGCATCTCCGCCTCCAAGCGCCTCGGCAAGCTTCTCGGCGCGCATATGCAATCCCGGCGTTGTGACCACAATCTCGCTTATTCCGACAGGCACATAGGACATATTTCTGGTTGCCATAGCATCACGGTAAATGCCAAAATCAGGCGAACGACAAGCTCCCCCTGTTCCTTGTCTGCGCCACCCTCCCTGCTATCTCGTCTGTGACCCTGGAAGCCCTTCCGTCGCCGAGGTTCGTGAAAAAATGTATCCTCGGATCGATCCTGCTGGATATTTTTCCGAGAACGCTGCTGTGTTTGTCCCCCCGGTGTATTGTCTCCATGCCTTCCCAGGTGGATTTCCAGGCCTCCTGGGTATCGTCCTGCACCCTAAGGTCCGGTTTTTCCTCCCTCGGATCATATCTATTCACGTCCGGGTTTCGTATTCCCGAAAGCTCCAGTATCCTTGCAATGGCGTCAAGATCCGAGAATGAATTTTTTGTCCTGAAACGGACGCGCCTGTGCGGCGTTTCTATCTGCTCTTTTGCATATGCAAGCGTGTCCAGTATCAATCCGGATGTGATATCGAGGTCCTTGGCATCCGCGCTGCCCCTAACCAATTTTATTACGTTGTACATCCCCTCCCTAAGGGCATTGCCCATCCTGGTGCCAGCCCTCAGCAATTTCCTGTCGAAAAGCTGACCTATGTCATCTATTAGCGTCCCATCGACGTCAATCTCTATTACGAATTCCTTGCGGTCCATATTCACTACCGTGCAAATAGCACTGCGAAAACCGCCTTTAAATATGTCGTTCCGTGCTAAGTCAATTGACGTTTACGGCGTCACGCCAGTTCAAAATCTGAATGTCGCACACATATTCTTGAACAAAAAAGAGCATTTAAATATCATAAAAATCACAGCGACTATTACGATGAGCATGGCAATAGTTGGAATCCCCAAAGAGGCGCTGTCCACGTTTGAGATATTCTCAATATCCGTGGAGTATGCGAAAAGCCTGTATACAATCAGGGAGCTTAGAAACCAGCGGCTGACCGGATTCAATGATTTAAATGAACACCTGCCTGCGGAATGGGAATTTAGCGGCACGGCGATAAGGGACGCGGAAGCACTAAGGGAGGGCAAGGGCCTGTCCTACGGCGAAATGGCAAGCGGCGTCATGCGGGTCTTCGACGTGCCAAAGCCTATCGCGGAGAAGGTGGTGGAATGGGTAAGATGGTACATGGTCATGGGAAAGGAGAGGTATGGGGAATTGCACAGGGATGCCGACAGGCTGTCGAGGGCCGGGCGCCACAAGGAAAGCGCCGAGCTCTTTGAGAGAATGGCTTCGCTTTCGGAAAGGAGGCAGCTGCCCGTCGGTTATGTAGACTGGCCTGTAAGCCAGGCCATGGCCGAATTCAAGAAGGCCGGCATGCAGGATGCTGCGGCTTCGCTGCTGCGCAATTACGGATCTAGACTGCAAAGGACTGATGCAAGATAAAAAGAAAATTAGCTGAGGCCTATTTCTATCTGCACCGTATCGGGGACAGGTATCCTCATCACCTGCCTGAGCGCCTGTTCGCTTCCATCTATCTGTATAAGCCTCTTGTGGATCCTTAGCTCCCATTTTTCATATGTGTGGCTTCCGTCAGCAGCCGGCGTCTTCCTCGTTGTCTGTGAAATGCGCCTTGTCGGCAGAGGCACAGGACCCCTGCTCTTGACGTTGGCCGCCTGTGCGATGCTCTTTATCTGCCTTGCTATGGAATCAGCGTCCTTCCTGTTGGTGCTTATCAGCTTTATTATGGCAACGCTCATTCAATGATCCTCATTGCGCCTTTCTTGGGACAACGTCCAGGATCACTCCTGCGCCTATGGTCTCTCCCATGTCCCTTATCGCGAACCTTCCCAGTTGCGGGAAATCGCTGTACTTCTCCAGGGCCACCGGCTTTGTTGGCTTTATCTTGACTATGGCTATATCTCCCGTCTTCAGCGTCTGCGGGTTCTTCTCCGCCGTCAGTCCCGTCTTTGGATCCTTCTTTTCCAGGAACTCGATGAATGTGCACGCCACCTGCGCAGTGTGTATGTGGAACACCGGCGTGTAGCCCTTTGCTATCACGTTCTGGTGATGCAGCACCACAACCTGTGCGGTGAATTCATCCGCAACGCAAGGCGGGCTGCTCGTCGGGCCTATAACATCCCCCCTCTTTATGTCCTTCTTCTCGAGCCCCTTCACCGCGAACCCTATATTGTCGCCGGGCTCGGCCTTCTGCAGCTGCTGGTGGTGCATTTCTATGCTCTTGACCTCCGATTTCGCACCGCTGGGCATTACTATTATCATATCGCCAGGCTTTAGGACTCCTGTCTCTACCCTTCCCACCGGTATGGTTCCGAATCCCTGCACCGTGTGCACGTCCTGTACCGGCAGCCTCAATGGCTTGTCGGTCGGCTTTGCCGGCACCTTTAACATATCCAAGGCTTCAAGCAGCGTTGGTCCAGTGTACCAAGACATCTTGTCGCTCTTCTTTCCGGCATTGCTGCCTTCCAGGGCAGAATATGGAACATAAGCTATTACCGTATCAGGTTTGTAACCAAGGGTTTTCAGCAACTCTGCCACGTTCTTCTTTGTCTCTTCGTATTTGTCCTGGGCGAAGTTTACGGCATCCATCTTGTTTATCCCAACTATCATCTGCTTGACCCCGAGGACGTTGGCGAGTATCGCGTGTTCCCTTGTCTGTGCCTGCAGTCCCTCCTTGGCCGAGCATATCAGTACTGCCGCGTCCGATTGGCTCGCTCCTGTAATCATGTTCTTTACGAAGTCCCTGTGCCCGGGGGCATCGATTACTGTAAAGTAGTACTTTTGAGTCTGGAATTCCCTGTGCGCGATGTCTATCGTAATGCCCCTTTCCCTCTCTTCCTTCAAAGAGTCCATGACGAAGGCAAACTCGAAAGTCGGCTTGTTGAACGTCTGTGTCAACTCCTTCATTCTGACCATGTCCCTATCGGAGATGGCCCCCGTCTCGAAAAGAAGCCTTCCGACCGTTGTTGACTTCCCGTGGTCAACGTGCCCTATGAATATCAGGTTCAAGTGCGGTTTGTCTGTTGCCATTTAATTCACCTAAGTATAATGATTAATATTGTAAAATTTGAAAAGCGGAACTTGTCGGTTGTTAAGCCATTTTCCGTCAGTAAAAAACGCCTTTCCTCGATTAGTGTTTCTGCAAGTTAAATATAAATACCTTATGCTTCTTTCCCCGATTCAGGCAAGGTCGACTATGTGGCTTTTGCAGCCTATGTTGACCGCTATTACGGACGGCTTTCCTTGGCAGGCATTCGATTTTGCCCCGTTGAAGACCTTGATGAACTGCTCGTAGAACGCTGCACCATCAATGCTAAACACAAATAATATGTGCCCCCGGGATTCAACCTGCCTGCATGTCGCTTCATCCCGATACAGGATGCCGTTTTCCACCAGCCTATAGTAGCTCTCCCTTTCATGGTCTGAGGGGTTCCTCAGGTATATCCACTGGTCCTTGCGCGCAAGCTTGAGCAGGTCCCTGTCATGCGTGCCTACGGTCAAGACCGTCGGGATTCCCGACCCTGCCGGTCCCGCAAGCGTCATCATGTCCGTTGCCATTTATTTCTAGTTTTCCTCAGAATAACAGCATTTATACCTTCTCTGCAAAAGCCATGGGGGCAGACAGAAAAGTATTTATAAAGGATGGTCTATAATCAAAGTAAGTCGATGCTGAAAGCATCAGGACGAGTCTGGTGAAAAAATGGACAAGTTTAATTGGATAGAGGCCAAGGCGGCAGCCGAGGAAGACGACGAAGACGACGAGGACCTCGACGACGAAGATTTCGACGACGAAGACGACGACATGGGAGACGACGAGTCCTAATCAGGCGCCACGGTGCCTGGTTCGGTTTGGTTTTAAAATTTTATTTTTCATTCCTTCTTTTTGGCACCCGGGCCTTATCAAAAGCTATAATAAGTAATAACAGATAAAATTAGTATGTGGGAAAACAACGCCTTTTTATCCTGACATTCATGCAAAAAGAGGGCTGAACCCAAGGTATATCGATGTCAGACGGAATAGAACTTACTGTTGCAGGCGCGCTGGTCACTGACGATGGCAGAGGGATCGCTAGGATAGATTCCAAGGCAAGGAAGATGCTAAACGTCATATCCGGCGACATAGTTGAGATAAAGGGGAAGAAAAGATCCACCGCCGCCATTGTGTGGCAGGCACATCAACAGGATGAGGGCCTTGATTTCATAAGGATAGACGGCTTTATAAGGCAGAACCTGGGGATCGGCATCGGCGACAAGGTATTTGTCAAAAAGGCGGAAGTTGCGGAGGCGGAAAGGATAACCCTGGCACCACCCCCAAACCAGAAGAATCCCATTTCACCGGACTTTTCAGAATATGCGAAGAACAGGCTTGAGGACAAGCCTCTCGTAAAAGGCGATGTGGTGCCTATCGCAATGTTCGGTTATGTATTTGCATTTGTAGTTGCGCAGGTGCAGCCCCACGGCGTGGTAAGGGTGAGCCGGAACACGGAGGTCACTGTCAAGACCGAACCGGTATCAGACTCCATGGTAAGGATAGGCGAGGTGCACTACGAGGACATCGGAGGGCTGAAGACGGAAGTCCAGAAAGTAAGGGAAATGGTGGAGCTGCCCATCAGGTATCCCGAATTGTTTGAAAGGCTTGGCATAGAGCCGCCAAAGGGAGTACTGCTGCACGGCGCACCCGGAACCGGGAAGACCCTTTTGGCGAAGGCGGTGGCAAATGAGAGCGATGCGCATTTTATTGATATATCCGGTCCCGAGCTGGTGAGCAAGTTCGTCGGGGAGAGCGAGGAGAAGCTCAGGGAGATATTCAACGAAGCGAAGGAAAAGGCCCCCACAATAATATTCATGGATGAGATAGATGCGATAGCGCCGAAAAGGGAGGAGGCGACGAACGAGGTCGAGAGGAGGATGGTTTCGCAGCTGCTCACTTTAATGGACGGCATGGCGTCCAGGGGCCAGGTCATAGTCATCGGCGCGACCAACCGTCCCAATGCGATAGACCCCGCGCTCAGGAGGCCGGGGAGGTTCGACAGGGAGATAGAGATAGGCGTACCGGACAGGAACACCAGGAAGGAGATACTGCAGATCCACACAAGAAACATGCCACTCGCAAAGGATGTTAACATAGATGAGCTCGCCGACCTGACGCACGGCTATACCGGTGCGGACATATCCGCGCTCGTGAGGGAGGCGGCCATGGCGACCCTGAGAGTCATTCTGCCAAAGATACTTGACAAAAAGAGCGTACCCAACGAGTTGCTCATCAGCCTGAGCGTCAAGAGGAGTGATTTCATGGAGGCGATGGCGAACGTTTCGCCGAGCGCACTGAGGGAAGTCTTCCTGGAGCGCCCCAACGTTCACTGGGCGGATGTGGGCGGTCTGGAACCTATCAAGAGGCAACTCAAGGAGGCATGCGAATTGCCGATAAAGCACCCCGAACTGTTTAAAAAATCGGGAATAAGGCCCATAAAGGGAATCCTATTGGTCGGCGCCCCGGGCGTCGGCAAGACCCTTCTTGCAAAGGCGGTAGCCACTGAAAGGGAATCAAACTTCATCTCGATAAAAGGCCCGGAGATCCTCAATAAATACATCGGCGAGAGCGAAAAGGCGATAAGGGAGATATTCAGGAAGGCAAGGATGGCTGCGCCTTGCATAATCTTCATAGATGAAATAGATGCAATAACCTCGGGAAGAGACTCAGAATCAAATGCACAAAATGACATTATTTCGAGCATAACGAATTCGTTGCTGATAGAGATGGACGGTCTCCAGGAAATGAAGGACATAATAGTATTGGCCGCGACGAACAGGCCAGAAGATATGGACCCCGCCCTGCTGAGGCCCGGCAGGTTTGACAAAATAATCGAGGTGCCGATTCCCGACGAGGCAACGCGCCTTGACATACTGAAGATACACACAAAACGGATGAAGCTGGACAAGGAGGTAAATCTTGAGACGCTTGCAAAGCGCACGGAGAACTACACTGGCGCGGAGATAGAAAATCTCGTCAGGGAGGCGGGCATGAATGCGATAAGGAAGTACATAGGCAAGCAAAAAGACAGCAATGAGCCGGATTCAAGCGCCATAATAATAATCACGAAGAACGATTTCGATACGGCGATGGAGGAGATAAGGCCGGCGATACCCAAGGCCGTGTCGGACAGGATAAGGAGGTTCAAGGAGGAGCCGGAGATGATGTACAGATAAGACAATTTATGCTAGGTGATTTATTGAAGATAGTGCTTTCAGACAAGAAACTCGGACGGGGCGCCCAGTTGGAGCTCCAGATAGACAAGGCAAGCGTACTCCTGAACAAGAAGATAGGCGAAGAAGTGGATGGCACGTTCCTTGGGCTTACCGGGTACAAGTTCAAGATTAGCGGGGGCAGCGACAAAAGCGGTTTTCCAATGGAGAGGAGCATGGAGGGGACCGGCAAGGTCAGCGTACTGAGGAGAATCGCTATGTCCGGGAGGCACAAGGGCCAGTACAGGAGGGAGAACAAGAGGGGCAACATGATCAGCCCCGACATAGAGCAGGTGAACCTCGTTGTGCTCGAATACGGAGACAAGTCCCCCGAGGAGCTCTTCCCTAAGAAGGAGGGAAAGAAGGAAGAGAAGGGGGAGAAGAAGGAGGAGAAGGCGGAGAAGCCAAAGGCCTGATTTCCGCCAGCTGCAATCACGGTGCATAATCGACATGGGATAATCTTGGAATTCAAGCAGAGCGTATTGAACATAGGCACTCTCGGCCATATAGACCACGGCAAGACATCGCTGACGAGGGCGCTGACAAATGTATGGACTGACAGGCACAGCGAGAGCATAAAGAGGAACATGACCATCAAGCTGGGTTACGCCGATGTCATAATCAGGAAATGCCCAAAACATGACGGCGCGGAATCCTACACCATCAAGGACAAGTGCGATGACGGCACCAAGACTGAGCCGGTTACAAGAATATCATTGATTGACGCGCCGGGCCACGAAACCCTTATGGCGACGGCCATAGCGGGATCCAGCGTGATCGACGGAATTCTTTTCGTCATCGCCGCAAACGAGCCGTGCCCCATGCCGCAGACAAGGGAACACCTCATGATAATCAACGTGCTCGGCATCAAGAACGTGATAATAATACAGAGCAAGGTCGACATAGTGGGAAAGGAGGGCGCGCAGAAGAACTACAGGCAAATAAAGGATTTCATCAAGGGCAGCACCATAGAGAATGCGCCGATAGTCCCGGTCATGACAAACAAGGGCATAAACATCGATGTCATCCTCGAAATGCTCGCAAACATGAAAAAGCCGGAAAGGGATGTCTCCTCTGCACCCCTTATGTATGTTGTAAGGTCCTTTGACGTCAACAAACCCGGGACCGATGCAACAAAAATAGTCGGCGGCGTTCTTGGCGGTGCGATAATAAAAGGCAAGTTCAAGGTTGGCGATGAGATAGAGATAAGGCCAGGCATGAAATCACCCGGCAAGACAGGAAAGCGGGAGACCTATTCGCCGATAATCACTGTAATAGACAATATGAGCAACGGCAATGACGAGATAAACGAGGCAATTCCCGGCGGATTGATAGGATTTTCAACGGAGATAGACCCGGCATTCACAAAGGCGGACGGGCTCGTGGGAGATGTGGTCGGAAAAGTGGGAAAACTTCCAGAGGCGCTCAGCGAACTCACGTTCAAGTATGTAAGGCTTAACAGGCCGGACATTCCGGAGCAGGCGTTGAAGGAGAACGAGCCCCTCGTTCTCGGGATAGGGACCGCCACCGCGATAGGATACATAAAGAAGGTCAAAAGAGACAATATCGAGGTGGAGCTCAAGCGGCCGGTGGTCACCGAGAAAAACGCGAAGATGGCGGTCATGAGAAACATGGGCCAGAGATGGAGATTGACCGGCTATGGCATAATCGGTGGATAACTCTTCCATATTTTGGACTAATTATTTTAAATATCGTAATCGCGTAGTCCTACTATGGAGCCCCACCACATCCTCGCCAAGGAGGGCGATATAGCCGAACGCGTGATACTCGCAGGGGATTCAGGCAGGGTGAGGAAGATTGCCGGATATCTGGATAACCCACGGCGTGTGAATACGCACAGGGGCCTTCTCTCCTATACCGGAACATACAACGGCATTGAGATCAGCATAGTCACGCACGGCATGGGCGCACCATCCACGGCGATAGTCCTCGAAGAGCTTGGGCATCTGGGCGCGAAGAAATTTGTAAGGTTTGGCACTGCGGGCGCACTCGCCCCAAACATAAATTCTGGAGACTATGTGATTGCGAGCAGCGCATCGCACCCTCCTGGCGGGATCTACACGCAGTATTTCGGAGACGGTCCGGGTCATGATGCCGATGCGGATCCTGAACTGACCCAGCATCTCCAAAAATCATTTTCAGAGGCTGGGCTGAGGTTTCATGGGGGCAGGGTCTTCAGCAGCGACGCGCTATACGCGGAATCACCGGATTTTGCAAAAAAGCAGCATGCGCTCGGCGACGTGGCCGTTGAGATGGAATGCGCAATTCTCTATAAGCTTAGCAGGCTCAGGGGCTGGAAAAGCAGCGCTGTGCTTATGGCGGTAAACAATCTCAACAACGACCACGGCGCATGGATGTCAAAAAGGCAGATAAGCCGGAAAACCGGCGAAGGGGTCCGCGCGATATTGGATGGGCTCTCAAAGGCCTGACCTGCTCATTTCGTTTTCCACTTGCCCGTGTCCTGCTGATAATACCTTATTTTCCCGCCATAGAGCCCTTCCGTTATCTTTTTTATATTTTGGACCACCGTGTCCTGAACTTTCTTCCTTTTCAAATCCAATCCGCTTTCTCCTAGCGAAAATCCGGAGGCAAGCGGGTGCCCGCCGCCGTCCAGCGCAATCGCAATTGCCGAGCTGTCGACCCCCCAGCTTCCAGCATCGCGCATGCTTCTTATGCTGGAATGCCCTGTTTCCGACGATATGTATATTGCGATGTCGCACTTCATCTTCTCCAGCATCATCATGCACGCCTCCTGGTGCGATATCTTCCTTCCAAAGCCAACGCCTATCCTGAGACCGTTCGTTTCAATGATCTCCAAATCCTTCCTGAGCTTTTTCAATTGAGGATCGGCTACTTTCCTGTATTTCTTATAGACACCATTCATGAACCTCGAATCTATGTCGCCGCTTGCAATTGCAGAGACCAATTTGAGCAGTTTTGGATTTTTTGCCCTGTCGTTTCCAAGATATTTTATCGCATAGCCCATCTTGTCAACAAGAAGGTCCTCTCCCTTCCTGCCGGACTTGAGTGCGAAGTCCGCGAGGTGCGTTACCCTTGTCAGCCTGTCGCCGTAGGCATCCCTTTTGCAGAGAAGCCTGTAGACCAGTTCAGCGCCGCAGAAGTCCCTGTTCTCCCCCGCGACCATGACGCTGCAGTGCCTGGATATGCCCTTGAGTATATAATCCCTCCATGGGTGGTGATCGAGCCATATTATCCTGTTGCCGTTCCTGTCAAATTTCTTCACCGCGGCAAGCATTTTTTTGTAAAGTGGCGGGATTATCCCAAAATCGGAAATGACAAGGAGATTCCCGCCTCCCTTTATGTTCTTTATGTAGGCGAGCGCATCATCGTATATCCTTCCGCCGTGGTTTATGAATACGATGTTCCTTAGCGGGACCCCGTAATAATGCACGAGGAGCGCCGCACTGGCTATCCCGTCTAGATCTGACCCATGCGTCACATTGTATATCTTCAAGCAATCATCAAGGAGTCAGTCTCTTTCTGTCTCTCGGGAACAAGGTTACCTCTCTTATATTCTCCATGCCCATCATCCCCATCGCAAATCTTTCAAGGCCTATGCTCCAGCCGGCATGCGGCGGCGCGCCCGCCCTGAACGCGTTAATGTAGAACTCAAAGTTCTTCGGGTTTAGCCCCTTCCTTTTCAACGACTCCACCAGCAAATCCGGATTGTGTATGCGCTGTGCGCCGCTGCAGATCTCCAGCCCTTTGTATATGTAGTCAAAGCTGTCGGTAAGGCCCGGATCGCCCTCCTTCGGCATCGAGTAGAAAGCCCTCAGTTCTACCGGATACTCCTTTATCACGACAGCGTCCCCAAAAACAGCCTGTATGCCCTTCTCGTGCTCTTTCGAGAAGTCGTGACCCATCTCGATGGCATAGCCCTTCTTTTTGAGCCCCTCTATCGCCTCCTTATAAGTTATGATCTTCGTCTCCGGTGCATCGAGCTTCACCCCGAGGGTCTCAAGATCGCGCTTGTTGTGCTCCTTCACTGCGCTCACGATCGCCTTCACGGTTTCTACCAGCACTTTTATCGCATCATCCGCGCTATTTGTGAACGCGAGCTCCACGTCCATCTGCGTTATCTCGTTTATGTGGCTTGTGGTGTTCGACTTCTCCGCCCTGAAGACCGGCATTATCATGAATACCTTGTCAAATCCACCTATGACGGCCAGCTGCTTATACAGCTGCGGGGACTGCGCAAGATAGGCGGGCCTGTCAAAGTACTTTATCTCAAACAACTCCGATCCTCCCTCGCTGGATGCGGCTATTATGCTCGGCGTCCTTATCTGCCTAAAACCTTTCTTCGACAGGAAGTCCCCAAAAGAGTCCAGAATCGTGGATTCTATGTTGAAAATTGCTGCGGTCTCGAGCCTTCTCAGGTCTATCTGCCTGTTGTCCAGCCTCACATCTATCTCGGCGGGGACCTTTCCCGTGACCTCAAACGGTATCTTTGCGGATAATGGGTTGAGGTTGGTAACTTCCCTCGGGACAATCTCAAAGCCCTTCCTTGCCTCACTATTGACCTTTACAACCCCCCTGATTTTTACCACGCTTTCCTTCGGCAGAGACATGCTCTTTATCACACCAGGATCTGCCTCGCCGGATTTTCCCATTACCTGAACCAGCCCGGTGCTGTCCCTAAGTATGAGAAAGGTTATCTTTGCCGTCTCCCTGACTTCATGAACCCAGCCGGCGAGAGTCACCTCCTTCCCCTCCATAGCCGCGGTAATCTCGCCTATATAATGGCTCCTAATCATTGGTTCACCGAACAACATAACAGAAGTGTGACATACTCCCACCCCTAAAGGGATGTGGGCTTCTTGCTTCAACGACAGACATTGTTTCCATCTCTGCAAGCGTTACTTCCCGCAAGTCCTGCGGTAGCTTTTGCAAGTATATTTATTGATGCATTTATATCCCTGTCGGTCTGTGTGTTGCACTTCTCACAGTAATCATCCCACCCTTGAAAGGTGTGGGATTTCTCACTATGCCATGTTAAATATTACTTTGAGCAAAACCTTAAATATTGCTGCTCTTGGACAGATAACGCTTAAGAACTACAATGTTCACAATTCTATGGGACGGGCAGATGGAGAAAGTATCCGAGATAATGGACAAGAAATTGGTCGCAATATCGCACGATGCAAGTTTGAAGTCCGCATTGAAGCTTGCTAAGACCGCAGGGGTGGGCATGCTGCCCATTCTGGATGGGGATAGGCTCGTAGGTATGGTGGGCACCGACGATATCCAGCATTATATTTCCAAGGATCCGGGCAGGGGGGAAGAGTCCGTGGATACGCTCTCCAAGGCGCCAGTTTTTCTTGAGGCCAATGAAACCAGGCAGTCTGCGATGGCCAAGATAATAAAGAACGGGCTTTCAAGGATGCCGGTGGTTGAGAGCAGGTCAACAATGAGATGCCTAGGAACGGTGAATTCAACCGATCTTCTAAAGGCATCGGCTGACGATCAGTCAGAGCAGGCAAAATAAGAATAATGACTATTTGCCGAGCACTATCTGGATCGCGCTCACTTTTGAGCTTGTGCCGTCCTCGTTCGTTATATTTTCCGAGGAAGTCCTTATGCCCCGCTCCTTCAGCGCCGGCATAAACCTGTTAATGACTATCTCCTTTACGTCAACCGCCTTAGATATGGAATTGCCACGGGCTTTTATCTCAACTTCGTCCACGCCTCTGTTGAACTGTGTCACTACTGCCAACACATAATTCATTGTAGGTTTCCTGCCAATGTATATGATATTTTCCTTTCTTTCCTGGTTCCCATTGTTTGAGCCCGCGTACTGCGCCTCTTCTCCGGTGTCTTCCATCTGCATCACCCGATACACAAGTATTATTCTTGAAACAAGGTTATTAAACAATCCTCTCCCGCGGATTTACTTTGCTCTGGAGCCTTCACAGTGGAGCCGCATCGGGTGCCATGCCACGGTTCGCCCTTTTCTTTATCCTTGAAATTTCCTCCTCCACGTCAAAATCCACGCCTATCCCTTTCAGCCTGCGCAGCGGGCACGCTATCGCCACATCCTTCAGGAGTACGACTTCTCGCTCTATTCCTGCTTTCTTTGCGTTTTTCATCTCTGCCTCCAGCGCCTTGATTATGAGCACAAGCACGTCCTCGGTTATTTTCATGAGCCTTTTTTTCTCTATCCCGCCGCTCTGCACTATTATCGCCGCCTCCTCCTCTCCCGCCTGCTCCTCCGGCGCCCTTCTACTGAACACAGTGCCGAACGATCTCATGAATTCCGGGGAGACAGGATAGAAAACCCTGTAGAAGATGTAACCGAACGGCAATGCAAAGGAGTTGAACAGTATGATCTTCTTTGCAAGAAGGCGCTCCCCCCAGACCCTCAGGTTCTCTATGTAGTCAAACAGCTCCACCAACTCCTTCGTCGGTTCCACGGGCTTATGTCCCAGCCCCTGGACGAGGCTTTTTATCGCCCTCGCCCTCTTCACCTCCACGTTAGATACCACCATGAAGTAGTTTGAGTGGGAGATATTGCCATCCGTATCCGTGGCCGCCCATTTCCTTGATATCCTGCCCATCCTGTATTCGCCATAGAGAAAAAGGCTCACAAGATGCAATATCTGGTCTGATTTGAATTTGGTCCCATTCGGCAATATTATTTCATCCTTTGTTATGATGCCCTTCTTCCTGCCAACGTTGATGAAGCTTGCCGCATGCTTTATCGCCGCGGCTGTGCTGTTGCCCTTGAGGTACTCAAGCACATATGGCTTCAGCCACCTGGGCAGGCTGTACTTCTCCAATACGGTATCCACCAATGCTTCTCTCAACATCGGATCATCCTCATTTGCGTTATTGCCCTTTTTTCCTTTCCTTCTTTTTGCCGTATACCCTTCTGTAGTACACAACCCCTCCGACTATCACCACTATGACCACTATCGGGATTGCATATGCGCCGATGCCCGCACCATTACTTACCTCTGCATAATAGTTATTAAAACTGCTGTACTGCTGTGTGGTAAATCCGTTCGGCTGCTTCCACTGTTCATAAATTGTCACCGGATATGTCCCATTGTCTCCCTGGGATGAGGTGCTGACATAGAATGTCGCGTTCATGGATTCCCCCGGCGCAAGGCTATTTATGTAATAATTGGGGTTCTCCGGGGTGAGTGGATATACGGTTTGCAGGCTGAGCGTCATCTGCTGCGCCTGCTCGTTCCCAATGTTCTTTATTGTGAAGACCAAGGGCTGGTTCGTTCCTCCCGGGTTGAGCGCCCCGTGCACTTCCGTTATATTGAACATTGACGCATTCTGCAGCTTGACGGCTATGTATTGGAGGGACTGGTTTGATATCCCGGTTACATCGCTGTAGCTCACCGATACCAGAAGGTTGTACTCGCTCCTATTTGCGTCCCTATTTGCCGTTAGCTGGATCTGCTCTGTTGTGCTTGCTCCCGCCGCAAGTGTCCCTACAAAATATGACGATGCACTGCTCGTCACGCTCAGCGGTGCGGAATCCAGGAATCTAACGGTTAGGTTCTTTGCTGCTCCATATCCATTGTTCTGCACCAATAACGTCAAACTCTGGTTTGATCCAGGTGCAAGCTGGGCGGGAACTGCATTTTCTATGCTCGCGACTATACTGGGCCTGGGCGCGATGAAACTTATTGGTATGTATGTTATTGCGTTGTAGTTCGCGCCGCTCTGGGCCGTGTACCTGACCATTACCGGGATCGTTATGTTGCCTGCCGGAAGGTTTACCGCGGCAATCAAGTCCGCCGCCTCTGTTTCAGAAACGCTCACATTCATTATTCCAAAATCAAGGACGGGAGTGCCGTATGGTGCAAACGTATTAGAATTCAGGAATGTTATGCTGACGTTCCTTGCCGTATCCGTCCCCGTATTTATGGCTGTTATTTCGAATATGTTTTCCCCTCCGCGCGCCAACGAGCGGTTCTCCGGAATTGCAATAAGCTGTATGTTCGGGGTCCCGTAGACATGGAAGCTGATTGGAACCGTTGTCTGGCCCGGTATGTCCTGCTGGGATGAAGTGGTTCCGGCCACGGCATCGTATGTCGCCTGCATATAAATAGTGTATTCCCCAGCAGCCAAGGTAGATGGAACATGCAGCTTGTAAGTGAATGGCAGCAAACCGCCCCCGTACTCACCAGTCCCTATTACGTCTATCAGTTGCGATGAGGAAGGCGATACGTTAAGTATCGGATTGGATGCGGTAATCTGGAGATTAACGTTTTTCAGCGGATTGGTATATGAGTTGAACAGCTGGAATGAGAGGTTAAACGTTTCTCCAGACATGACCGGCTGTGGAGTTATCTTCATATTCACAAGGCTGATCGCGCCGTTTGGCGCCACCTGGGCGGCCGTTACCGTCATGCCGGCCATTGCAATAATCATTGCAAGCGCCAATCTCATTTTCCAACCATTTATACCATTTTTCATTGAATCACCATGAGCATAATCATAATCAATCAATAGTGCTCTTGAACAAGATAACACTAAGCAGCGTAGAGACTATCGCGAAGCCGAGGAGGACCGATATGTCCGTTATCATATTTGCCAATGGATACGTCCCCACCAATATGACCCATCTGAATCCGTCAACCGCGTACGTCATTGGATCTATAATGCTAAGCGTCTGCAAGGTCGATGGCAAGCTGCTCACCGGCACGATCCCTCCAGCAAGGAACCATAGCGGCAACCCCACAGCCTGCGCAAATATGGCAAACGATGTTACGTTCTTCAGTCTGGACGCCAGTATGGCGGACACGGAGGTGAAGCACACCATCAGTATCATTCCGAGTAAAAATATCCAGAAAAGGCCTGTCCATCCCATCGCTATTTGCGATCCGAAAATCAGTCCTATAAGCAGTACCACTGTTATGTACAGTATCGACTGCACAGATCCGGCAAGCACCCTCCCAAAAAGTATCGCCGCCTTATTTATCGGCGCAACAAGATAGGCTTTTATGAAACCCGCATTCCTGTCCGTTATAAGCCCCATCCCCCCGGCGAAGAGGGCGCTGAATACCACTATCATTCCTATGACCCCGGAGAAGATAAAGTCCGTTTCGCTTCCGTTGGCGCCATTAACCGGGGTTGACAATGCCGCCCCAAAAGTGCTTGAAGGCAGATACTGCTTGACCTGGTAGTTGCCCGGCCCGGCGAAGAGGGCTGCGCGCTGTTCTATCATAGGCAATATTTCGCTGGTGACCGAATACTGCGTATTGCTGTAATAAATCCGGACCGCAGATTGTCCATTGTAGGTCGGGAAGTTTGGCAGTATCACTATGACAAAGGATACCTTTCCAGCGTCAAGAAGTGCAAGCGCGTCATTTTGGTTTGTTACGGATTCGACCGACATTATGCCCTGCGAGCCCAGGGAATTTATGAATTGCTGGGATTGCATGTTGTTTGCGTAGTTTACAACAACGACCGGCACGTTGTTTATCCCCTGTCCGGTTGCGCCAAATATGAGGAGTATGAACAGCGGGAATATTGCGGTTCTTATAAGATTGACTCTTATGTTGGCTCTGAATATGAGCATTTCCCTTTTGTAAAGTGCAAGTGTGTCGCTCAGAAGGCTCATTCTCTCATCTCCATCCCCGTATATTCATCCTTCCGCCCTTCATCTCCCCGGTTTCATCCCTCATTCCAGTTCCGGTGAGCTTTATGAAGACATCATCTAGAGTTGGAAGGTGCATACCTATCGAAACCACCTCTATCTTCTCCTTATCCAGCGCGCCGGATATTTTTGTAAATTCCGATTCGCTATTCTTTGTCATCACCGCGGTCAGTTTGTCACCATTGACAACGGCAGCTATCCCGAATTTCGACTTGAGCATGGATGCCGTCCTTGCTACGTCGTTGTTCTTTACCACGATCTCAAGTATTTTGCCGCTTCCCGCAATCCTCTTCACTTCGGATGGCGTTCCCAGGGCTATGAGCTTCCCGTGGTCTATCACCCCGATCCTGTCGCAGAGCTGGTCCGCTTCCTCCAGGTATTGTGTTGTAAGCAAAACTGTATTCCCTTTTTTGTTCAGCCCCTTTATGCGGGCCCACATCGTGGTCCTGTTTTGGACATCGAGCCCCGTAGTCGGTTCGTCCAGCACCAGTATTTTGGGTTCCTGTATCATGGCCTTTACGAGCCCAAGCCTCCGTTGCATTCCGCCGGAGAATGTCCCGGCTTTCTTGTCGGCAAATTGTACGAGATCCGCCTCCTCCAGCGCCTCCCCTATCCTTTTCTGCACCTGGTTCGCAGGCACGTGGTATAGGCTTGAAAAAAGCTCAAGGTTTTGTCTCGCCGTGAGCTCCGCCTCAACCACTGTCTCCTGGGTCATCAACCCCATCAACTGCTTCACTTTTTCGTGATTCCTTGCGAGATCAAGCCCGTCGATTGTTATTTTGCCCGAGGTGGGCAAAAGCAGGGTAAGGAGCATGTTTATGGTGGTGGTCTTCCCGGCACCGTTCGGCCCCAGGAGCCCGAATATCTCGCCCTCCCTGATGCTCAAGCTGACATTATTCACCGCAACGAGATCGCCGAATCTCTTCGTTAGGTTCTCTATTCTTATTATATCAGCCAACACATCACTTGAAAAGTTTTCCAGCCTCCTTCATTGTGCCAATCATCATCCTTCCTACGGATTTTAGGGCCGTCGTCCCCCTTTTTGTTATCGAATAGTAATTTTTGATTTTCCCCTTCCCGGTCTTCGCCTGCATTTTTATGTAGCCGGATTTCTCCAGCACCCTCAGGGTGTTATATATGTCGTTTTTTAGCGTCGGGCCGTAAAAATCCGCAAAGCCCATTCTGTCAAATTCCTTTATCAGCGCGTAGGAGTAGACCTTGCCACCCTGCCTGAGCCTCCCGAGTATCCTCAACTTTAGTATTATGCGCTTCGCTTCCATCGGCATGAAGTCTATTACCTTTGTTCTTTGTTTTTTATCCATTTCAAAAACCTATAATTGTCTTAATGCATCTATTGGTTGCATCTTCGATGCTCTCCAAGCAGGGTAAACCCCGGCTATAAGACTAACTATTATTGCTACGGCTAGGGCCTCTACTATTGTTATAACAGAAAAGACCGGTGAATATGCAAGAGAGGAGAATCCCGAGCCCGCACCAGATGCGGACTGACCTCCACCCCCTCCCCCGCTGACAAAGAC